>Ga0209016_1000210_pt1 | contig 79795 bp, 89 predicted proteins | sample EPASupsiteSAE305_FD_187265 | JGI IMG/M metagenome (GOLD analysis project Ga0209016, IMG submission 187265) | Bioremediated contaminated groundwater microbial communities from EPA Superfund site, New Mexico - SAE3-05 (SPAdes) (version 2) | ecosystem: Environmental > Aquatic > Deep subsurface >... | reverse complement strand
AGTAAATAAAGATACAAAAGTAATCGTTCAAGGTTTTACGGGTAAAGAGGGTTCTTTTCATGCTGAGCAGTGTTTGGCATACGGAACTAAAATCGTAGGCGGTGTTACACCGAACAAAGGCGGAACTGAGCATTTAGGTCAGCCTGTATTTAACACTGTTAAAGATGCGGTTGCTACAACCGGAGCTACTGTTTCTATGATTTTCGTTCCGCCTGCATTTGTTGCAGATGCTGTTATGGAAGCGGCAGATGCCGGAATCGAACTTGCTGTTATTATTACTGAGGGTGCACCGGTAAGAGATATGCAGGCTGCAAAAGCTTATGCGGTTAAGCATAATATGAAAACAATCGGACCAAACTGTCCTGGTATTATCACGGCTGAGGAGTGCAAAATCGGAATTATGCCGGGAATGATTTTCAAAAAAGGAAATGTTGGTCTTATTTCAAAGTCAGGAACTCTTACTTATGAGGGTGCTAATCAGGTTTGTAGAGAAGGTTTTGGTATTTCAACTGCGGTTGGAATAGGCGGAGATCCAATTATCGGTCTTTCATATAAACAACTTCTTCCGATGTTTGAAGCAGATCCGGACACTCATGCAATCGTTATGATTGGTGAAATCGGCGGAGATCTTGAAATCCAAGCGGCAGCATATATAAAAGAACATATTACAAAACCTGTTGTTGCATTTATTGCAGGTCAAACTGCGCCAAAAGGTAAAAGAATGGGTCATGCCGGAGCTATTATAAGTGGCGGAGCAGGGACTGCAGCTGAAAAGATGGCAGCTCTTGAAGCGGCTGGTGTAAAAGTTGTCGTGTCACCGTCTGAAATAGGTAAAGCTATAGCTGAAGTTTTAAAAAAGTAAATTTTACTGAGTGTGAGCCTCAATAAGTAACATATCTGTTATTTAATAGGCGCTAATAGCACAATTTAGAGTGATATTAATAAAAATTAGTTAATCTATTTATGAAAAATAGGTTTAGTGCTACAAAATATTGTTACTAAATGTAACATAAACTGATTTATGACTTAAATTGAAAATAGGAGTATAAATGGGAACTTTTAAAACTGTAAACCCAGGTAACCAACCGGTATGGGTAAATACTAGTAACTGTAAAGCATGTGACAAATGTGTTGCTGTATGTCCGGCGGGTGTTCTTGGTATGATATACGATAACAGCTCAGTACTTGGTGCTATGATATCTGTTCAGCATCCTGAAGCTTGTATCGGCTGTATGGAGTGCGAACTTACATGTCCTGATTTTGCTATATATGTAGCAGATAAAAAAGATTTTAAATTTGCAAAATTGACTGACGAGTCTAAAGTGCGCCAAGCAGCAGTTATTGCAAATAACTATATGACACTTAGTGAAAAAGGAGTTAAATAATGGCAAGAGAAGTAATCGGAAACGGTAATGAACTAGCTGCAGAAGCTGCTATTGATGCCGGTGCTAGATTTTTTAGTGGTTATCCAATCACTCCATCATCTGAAGTAATGCATGTTGCATCTGACCTTTTACCTGAGGTTGGCGGGAAATTTATTCAAATGGAAGATGAGATAGCAGGTATCTGTGCTGCACTCGGTGCTTCAATGAGCGGTGTAAAATCTTTTACTGCAACTTCAGGACCTGGAATCTCACTTAAAGCTGAGCAAATTGGTCTTGGTTTTATCGCAGAAATTCCTTTGGTTATCGTAAATGTTATGCGTGGGGGTCCATCAACCGGTCTTCCGACTCGTGTTTCTCAAGCAGATATCGGTCAAGCGCAGTATCCGACACATGGAGATTATGCTTCTATCACTTTATGTGCAGGTAGTTTAACAGAGTGTTATACACAAACTGTTCGTGCATTTAACTTGGCTGAAAAATATATGACTCCGGTATTTATACTTTTAGATGAAACAATCGGTCATATGCATGGTAAAGCTGTACTTCCTGATCTTGAAGAAGTTAAAGCAAATATAGTTAATCGTGCAACTTTTGACGGTGCGCCGGCAGATTATAAGCCGTACGATGTTCCTATGAATAAGCCGGCTGTATTAAATCCGATGTTTAAAGGTTATAAGTACCATGTTACAGGACTTCACCATGGAGCAGAGGGTTTTCCAACTGAAGATGCAGTTCAATGTGAATTTAACATCGAGAGACTTGTCGGTAAAATCAATACTGTAGCAGCAGAGAATGATGGCTTAGATGATTTACCGGATTATGAAGAATACCTGCTAGATGATGCAGAAGTTTGTATTATAGCTTACGGTTCAATCGGACTTGGAGCTTATGAAGCAGTAAATAAACTTCGTGAACAAGGCATAAAAGCCGGTATGTTTAGACCGATATTGCTTTGGCCGTCGCCTGCAAAAAGAATTGCTGAAATCGGTGCAAAATTTAAAGATAAAATCTTTATTACAGAGTTAAATATGGGTCAGTACTCTAAAGAGATTGAAAGAGTTATCAAAAGAAATGATTTTACTACACTACTTAAAGCAAACGGTCGCCCGATAGCACCTGCTGAGATGGTAGCAAAAGTTAAGGAGATGATGTAATGGCATTCAATTATGATAAATATTTACGCGTAAATAAGATGCCGACACTTTGGTGTTGGGGTTGTGGTGATGGTGTTATCTTAAAATCGACTATCCGTGCTATTGAAAAGATGGGCTGGGATATGGATACGGAAGTTTGTGTCGTATCAGGTATCGGATGTTCTGGTCGTTTTAGTTCGTATGTAAACTGTAATACTGTTCATACTACTCACGGTCGTACTATGGCTTATGCAACCGGAATCAAACTTGCGAATCCGCATATCAATGTGATTGTTGTTGCTGGTGACGGCGACTCTCTTGCAATCGGCGGTAATCACACGATTCATGCATGTCGTAGAAATATAAACTTAAATTTTATTCTTATTAATAACTTTATTTACGGTCTTACAAATTCACAGATTTCTCCTACAACTCCGCAGGGTATGTGGTGTGTATCTGCACAAAACGGTAATATAGATCCTACTTTCAATGCTGCAAACTTAGCTATTGGAGCAGGGGCTACATTTGTTGCGCGTGAAACTGTAAATGATCCTAAAAAACTTGAAAAAATGTTAGTTAAAGGTTTTGAACATAGAGGTTATAGCTTTATGGAAGTGCTTTCAAACTGCCATATAAATCTTGGACGAAAAAATAAAATGAATAGTGCCATGGAAAATCTTAGCTGGATTGATAGTATTACAGTTTCTAAGAAAAAATGGGATGAACTTCCACCTGAAGAGCAGATGAATAAATTAGCGACTGGTATATTAAGAGAAGTAGTACAACCTGAGTATACTGATATGTACGAAGAGGTAATTAAAGCTGCTCAAGGCAAGCGCGGTAAAATCACACAAGCTGATTTTGCGAAAAAGATATAGGAGCCTGATATGAGAAGTTCTTTAAGATTTACCGGTGTTGGTGGTCAAGGTGTTTTACTTGCAGGCGAGATTATGGCGGCTTGCAAAATTAAAGATGGTGGTTATGGTTTGAAAACTGCAACATATACATCACAAGTTCGTGGCGGTCCGACGGTTGTTGACATAACTTTAGATGATGGTGAAATTCGCTATCCTTATGCAAATGAGGGTGAAATTGATTTTATGCTCTCAGTTGCAAATGTTTCATATCAACAATTTAAAAATGGTGTAAAATTAGGTGGGATTATCGTAGTAGATCCAAATTTAGTTACTCCGACTGAAGAAGATAGAAAGAAATGGATAATCCATGAGATTCCTATTATTACTATTGCAAAAGAAGAGGTCGGTAATGTTATTACTCAATCTGTTGTGGCATTGGCGATTACAAATACTATGACAAATGTTCTTAACAAACAATCTTTGATTGACACAATGCTTTCAAAAGTACCTGAGAAAGTTCATGCTGCAAATAAAAAAGCTTATGAGCTAGGTGAAAAATATGCTAAAGAGGCTATGGCTAAATAGTCTTAGTTTTTTTAAGAGTAACCTGTAAAAAGGTTGCTCTTTTTTTAATACATTCTTTAATATTAAATAGTATTTATAATATTAATAAATATTACACTCTAATGCTTTCCCAAAAAAATTCCACATGCTTCTCAAATTGAGTTGATAAATTTGTAGTAGAGCTACTGTCAAATCTCAAAAGCGTTATCTGAAGTCTAATGTAAAATAGGGTGGATAAAAATTCATAAGCAACCATCATAGGATCTGCTGAACGAATTAAAGAGTTTTGCATCATTATAAAAAATGCCTCAGAGAGAACTTTTATATTTTCATTGTGAAATTCATTCATAAACTGCTCTCTAAGCTCTTTGTTTTGAAAAAGCTCTATCATTAGCAGTCTAAACATATTTTCGTTGTTTTTATCAAATGTGAGAAGCTTATACTGCATCGTAAACTTCTGTAAAAACGCTTTCCCTTTTAATGCCGATTCTTTAATGTCGCTATCGTTTTGAGAGAAGGGCGTTGTAAAAATCTCTTTTGCAACGCACAAAAATATCTCCTCTTTATTCTTAAAATGATTATATAAAGCGCTCTCTCTAATTCCAACTTCTGAAGCTATTTTTCGTACACTGGTTGATTTATATCCATATTCAGAGAAGAGGGTTGATGAGACTTTTAGTATCTTTTGTTTGGTGCTGATTGTTTTTTTGTTTGCCGTATTTTCGGACATTTCTAACCTTTGCTACCGTATGAACGGATGTTAATGTTTATGAAATTATAAATGAACAAGTGTTAATTTAAGCTTATGTAAAAAGAACAATCGTTCATATACTATTTAATAAAATCTAAAACAATATGAACAATCGTTCTTTTATTTAAAAAAAGAGATATAAAGGAATGATTTTGTACTATTCCACAGGTACAACAGATAGCGACTTGATTTGTTTCAAGAGGAAAGTCCGAGCTGCTCTAAGACAGTGTTCCATTTAACTAATGGCCGTGGTAACGCGAGGGAAAGTGCAACAGAGAGTAGACTGCCACTTTTAAGTGGTAAAGGTGAAAGGGCGGTGTAAGAGACCACCAGTCTTTATAGTAATATAGAGAGCTTGTAAACCCAACATGGCAGCAAGAAACAGATGGTCAGCGTCTTAAGGGTTAATCTACCGATTAACTTATGCTACTGTTTCGCTAGAGTTACTATGTAAATAGTAAAGTAGATTAATGCTATCAAAACAAAACTCGGCTTATAGTTGTACCTATAATGCGTAATATACTAAATAATATCAACAAGTTTGTATTAAAAAAAATTCAAGAGAATTTACATTATGTTAACCAATGTGTGGTAATTATTCCCTAGACGAGTCATTGCGAGTGTAATGAAGAGCAATCCAAATATAGAAAGAAAAAAAATGGATAGAAAAGAACAGTTAATAGCTGATATACAAAATTTATTAAATAGTTACAAAGGTATCCATAAAACATCTATAAATCCAAGTTTATTAGAGTTTATGGATGAAAATACTTTGATTAGTATTATAGATTCGCTTCTAACTCAAAAAGAGAATGCTAAAGAGTCGGATTTAGAGTGGTTGGAAAAATTTAAAAAATACGATGTTTAGCACATAATTTGTGTTATAGTGTTTGAATTGAATTAAATTCAATCAAATTTGTTTGGTTTGTTACCCAATTATTTGATATAATAATACCATATTAAAAAAAGGATTCTGTTATGTCTAATGTAGATTTAGTTCAACTAACACAGGAAACAAAAAAATTATCGGCGATGGTTGTTGAAGATGAAAAAGTTGCTAACGAGCTTTTAAGTTCGACTTTCAAAAATTTCTTCTCAGATGTGAAGTCATGTTTTAATGGAAAAGAAGCTTTGGAAGCTTATATAAAGTCGGCTCCGGATATTGTCTTTGTTGATATTATAATGTCTGAAATGGATGGTATAGAACTCTCTCGCAGAATTCGTGAGATTGATCCTACTCAAATTATTATCGTAATTTCAGCTAGCAATGATATAAAGAAAATATCTGAGTCAATTGAAGTTGGTGTAAATAGTTTTATTCAAAAACCGATTGATACTAAAAAAATAATTGAGCTTTTGATTAGTGTTGTAGCTATGGTTGCTAAAAAGAAAAAAATTGAAACAAGAACTTTCTCTATCTCTCTTCCGTTAGATTTATATGAAGTTGTAAATGATAATGCTAAGGCTGAGAGTATCTCAAAAAACGCGGTAATTATTAGAGCACTTCGAAATTTTTACGAATAATTTGATTTTTTTTACTGAGTTTTGCAAATTTTATAATTTATTAAGAAATAAATCTATATAATTTCGGCTCAGTAATAAATACTGTTAAGTGGCCCCGTCGTCTAGCGGTAAGGATCCATGGTTTTCATCCATGTTACAGGAGTTCGATTCTCCTCGGGGTCACCACTTCTTCTAAAAAATCATCAAAAAAATTAAAACATACCCTCAGCTAAATTACGATAGAATTTCAAAAATTATTTTTAGGATTTTTAATGTTAAGATTTGCACCTAGTCCGACTGGTGATATGCACATAGGTAACCTAAGAGTTGCTATATTTAACTACATTGTATCAAAACAAAGAAACGAAGACCTTATAATCAGAATTGAAGATACCGATAAAGAGAGAAATATCGAGGGAAAAGACAAAGAGATACTTGATATCTTAAATCTTTTTGGCATTGAGTACTCTCAGGTTATGTACCAAAGCGAAAATGTACGCTTTCACACCGCTATGGCGCTACAACTTTTGCTTGAAATGAAAGCATTTAACTGTTTTTGTTCTACTGAGTGGTTGGATAAGAAAAGAGATGAAGCAAAAGGGAGCAAAACTGCTTATAGATACGATGATGCATGTGCGAATTTGCCTAATGAACTTGTTATAGATAATGAAAATCCTTTTACAGTAAGAATAAGAAAACCATTAGAAGCGATAATTGTAAAAGATCATATTAAAGGTGAAATCAAATTTGACCCTAATGACATTGACAGTTTTATTATTATGAGACAAGATAAAACACCTATGTACAATTTTGCATGTGCCGTTGATGATATGTTAAGCGATATCTCATTGGTTATTCGTGGTGAAGATCATGTAAGCAATACTCCAAAACAGATTCTTATAAGAGAGGCTCTTGGATATAAGAAAAATATTGAGTATGCTCATTTGCCTATTATCTTAAATGATGACGGTAAGAAAATGAGCAAAAGAGATGACGCATCCAGTGTAAAATGGCTTCTTGAAGAGGGATATTTACCCTCAGCAATCGCAAATTATTTAATATTAATTGGCAATAAGCCTCCAAAAGAGATTTTTGATATTAAAGAAGCTATAGAGTGGTTTAGTTTAGAAAATATATCCAAATCCCCTGCCCGTTTTGATATCAATATGTTAAAGCATATAAATAAAGAGCATCTTAAAATGCTTGATTCAAAAGAACTCTCAAGATATGTTGGTTTTGCAGATGTTGAGATAGGTGAACTTGCAAAAATATATTTAGAGGAAGCAAGTACGACAAAAGAGTTGAAATCAAAAATAGCGTCTATTTTTGCCGAGAAAAAAATTCCAGATGAGTTTAGGGAACCGACAGAGATAATAGTTAAAATTATTAAAAATGCGCCCTACTTCGATGAATATGAAGATTTTAAAAATTATATAATGAAAGAGTCGGGAATTAAAGGTAAAAACCTTTTTAAATCATTACGCCTTCTCTTAACCGGTGCCGAGCATGGTCCAGACCTTGCTGCCGTTTATAAATGTATTAAAAATTATTTAGGTGAGATTGTTAAATGAATATTTTAGTAGAAATAATTCAAGGTGTTGGAGCAATCGCTCTTGGACTTATAAATGTTTATATATGGGTTGTTATTATAACCGCCCTGCTTAGCTTTGTAAATCCTGATCCATTCAATCCTATCGTTCAATTTTTATATAGAATTACTAACCCTGCGTATGCGTTCGTAAGAAAGTTTATAAAAACAAACTTTAATGGTTTAGACCTTGCGCCGCTTATAATTGTTGTGGGATTGCAAATTATTATAGTGCTACTTAGCGCAATCTTACGCGCTCTTTAGTTTCTTTTATATTTTAGTATAGCTGAAGATGCGTTGTCGTCGTCAAGAACAAGATTAATTGTATCTGCTTTTTCGAATGTAACTATATAGTATCTATTCCAATCATTTTTTATATCGACAAGATGAGAAAATTTATTTTCTTGTGAAAGCTCTTCTATTTTGATTGGTAGTTTTGAGTTTAGCTTAACTCTTAAAGTAGTATCTGTAGGTTTATTTGGGTCATACATCTCTCTTTTTTCTTTAGTAAAGAAAAATATGAAAAAAGACTCATTTTGATTAAATGTTTCAGGATATACTTCATTTAGGTATATTGCGGAAAAAAAACCGTTTACTTCACCATCTTTTGATACTATTTTACTACTTTGCAAACTAGAAGCACTTCGTTCTTGATCTTTATCCATTTTAAATTCATAAAAAGCATTTTTTTTTGAACATCCCGTAAAAAGCGTTAAAAAAGTTAAAAATATAAAAAAAGTTTTCATTCAAATTCCTCTAAATAGCCATAGAATTATATCTTATTAAACAACCTTTTAACGACTATTTTGTATAATCCCTCAAATTTTAATAAAGTGTGTAAATTGAAAAAAAGATTAGCAGTTGCATTTACAGGTCCGTCAAACAGCGGCAAAACCACTCTTATACTAAAGGTTGCCAGAAAACTTATCCATGATTACAAAAAAGATGTTGCTATCATCAAGCATGACCCTAAAGATAAAGCAAGGTTTGATGTAGAGGGAAAAGATAGTTACAGATTTTCGGATACAGGTGCGGAAGTTATTGTAACTTCTCCAAATAGAACAACATATTTTTCTCAAAAACAGAAAGATTTGGATGAGATGATTAGACTCTTTGACGAGTTTGACATTTTGTTGGTAGAGGGGCTGAAAAATTTGCCGCTGCCTAGAATCAGTGTATTTAGAGACTCGTTGGATAGCGCTTATTTCCCGTATATGAATGCTTTGGCAACTGACAGTAGTGTCAATTTGAATGATTATGATTTGCCAAACAATGTCGATGTTTTGGATATAAATAACTGTGATGCCGTAATATCATGGATATTAAAAAATGCAAAGGAAGTGTAAATAGATGACTGATATATTTAGAGCAATACAAAAAAGTGCAATAAGAATAAAAGATGCGATAGACACAAAAGATATAGGTTATTCGCAACAAGAAAATAGTTCCGGTGAAACGCAGCTTCAACTTGATATCAAGTGTGACATGATTATAGAAGAAGAATTTTCTAATGTCTCTTCAATTCATACTATCGCAAGTGAAGAAAAAGAGCATCAAGTCATGTTGCATGAAGAGGGTAAATATTTTATCGCTTATGACCCACTTGACGGTTCATCATTAATTGATGTAAACTTGAGTGTCGGTTCTATTTTTGGAATTTATGAGAATGCATTTGGTGCTAAAAACATGGTTGCTTCATGTTATGTAGTTTTTGGTCCTCGTGTTGAAATGGTTTTTGCTCATAACAAAACAAAACTTCACTTGCTGCAAAATGGAGATTTCGAATTTGTAAAAGAGATTCGTTTAAATGAAAAAGGCAAGCTAAATGCACCTGGTGGAACACAGCAAAACTGGGAGCCGTACCATAAAGAGTTGGTTGATAGCTTTTTTGCCGACGGATATCGCTTAAGATATTCAGGTGGAATGGTTCCGGATCTGCATCAAATACTTTTAAAAGGCGGTGGGCTTTTTAGTTATCCGGGTACATCAGATAAGCCTAATGGAAAACTTCGCAAACTTTTTGAAGTATTTCCGTTTGCATTTATCTATAAAGTCGCGGGCGGAGAGGCTATTGATGGACAAAAAGATTTAATGGAGCTTGAGCATTCACATATACATGACACTTCACCGTGTTTCTTTGGGTCAAAATATGAGATACAAAGAGTAAAAGAAGTTTATGCAGCAAAAAGATAGATTTGAACTTCATCTTGATGAGATAATTATTAAATTGCAAAGTTGCCAAAAAGATAAAGAGTTAAAGAGTTGCAGCGATTGTGAACTTTACTTAAGATGTGAGCTAAGAGCCGATTATGTCAAATCGGTTTATAACAGTATGTCTAAAGGCGATACCGGTGGATTTGAATTTTAAGGAAATGAAAAAATGAGTAAATATATAACAACACCCATCTACTATGTTAACGGCGAGGCTCATATAGGGCATGCATATACTACATTTATAGCTGATGGTATGGCTAGATATGAAAAGTTAAAAGGTGAAGATACATACTTTTTAACAGGTACGGATGAGCATGGTCAAAAAATAGAAGAATCGGCTCAAAAGAATGGTAAAGCAACTCAAGAATTTGCAGATGAGATAAGTGCCAGCTTTAAAAATTTATGGGATGAGTTTGATATAAGCTATGATAAATTTATCCGCACAACTGATGAAGACCATAAAAAAGGTGTACAAAAAGCTTTTGAAGCGATGTATGCTAAAGGTGATATATATAAAGATTTTTACGAAGGACACTACTGTGTAAGTTGTGAGACTTTTTTTACAGAAACTCAACTTGTTGATGGAGAGTTTTGCCCTGATTGCGGTAGAAGTACAAATATTGTCAAAGAAGAGAGTTATTTTTTTAGACTTTCAAAATATGAAGATGCGCTTTTAAAACACTATGCGGATAATCCTGATTTTATTATGCCGCGTTCTCGAGCAAATGAAGTTATTAACTTTGTAAAAGGCGGTCTTCGTGACCTTTCCGTAACAAGAACATCTTTTACATGGGGTGTTAAGATGCCTGAGTCAATCAAAGACGATAAGCATGTAATGTATGTTTGGCTTGATGCGCTTATGAACTATATAACTGCTCTTGGATACGGAACTAATGAGGCAAATATGCGTTATTGGCCGGCTTCTGTTCAGTTTGTAGGCAAGGATATACTCCGTTTTCATGCTATTTACTGGCCTGCATTTTTAATGAGTCTTGATCTTCCTCTTCCAAAGCACATCGGTGCTCATGGCTGGTGGACAAGAGATGGCGAAAAAATGAGTAAATCAAAAGGCAATGTTATCTCTCCAAAACAGGTTGCAGATGCTTATGGTGTTGAAAACTTGAGATATTTCATGCTTAGAGAAGTTCCTTTTGGTCAAGACGGCGATTTTTCTCAAAGAGCTTTTATAGATAGAATAAATTCAGAACTTAGCAATGATTTAGGCAACCTTTTAAATCGTATTATAGGTATGAGCGGTAAATATTCCGATTTTGAGATAGATAGCGTCGATGTGTTAAAGTATCATAAAAAAGAGCTTGACGCGATGAATGTTGTTTTAGATTCACTTGATACTTATATGGAAAATTTACAGACACATAGATATCTTGAAGAACTATGGAAGTTGTTTTCAATCGGGAACAAAGCCATAGAGGAGCATGCTCCGTGGGTTAAAATGAAAGAAGAGAGAAAAGATGAAGCCCTTGCAACTGTAGCATTGGTTGCAAATATATTGGCAAAAGCTTCAATTATGCTTCACCCTATTATGCCTAAAACGACAAATATTATTGCCGATACTTTAAACTTTAACATAGATAATGCAAGCTATAAAGAGCTGGTTATTGATAAAAAATTATTAAAATTATTCAATATCAAAGCAACTCCGCCACTCTTCCCTCGTATTGAAGAGCCGCTAATGCCTGAAGCTCCTCTTGCCCATCCAAATGCTGCTAAAGAGAGTTCTCAAGTAGTTAAAGAGTGTGTAAAAGAGCAAGATAATCTTATAGAAATCGGTCAATTTTTTCAAACATCTTTAAAAGTCGGCACAGTAGTAGAGGCTGAGATTGTTCCAAAGAGCAGCAAACTTTTAAAACTAAAAGTTGATTTGGGTGAAGAGAATCCAAGACAAGTAGTGGCGGGAATAAGAGAGTTTTATAATCCTGAGTCGCTTATAAATACTCAAGTTTGTGTTGTTGCTAACTTAAAACCTGCAAAACTTATGGGTATGTTGTCTGAGGGAATGCTTCTTGCCGCTAAAGATGAAGATGGTTTATGTTTAATTAGACCGGAGAAACCTAAAAAAGTAGGCACGCCTATTGGATGAGACTTGAAAATTTTTTAGCGCTTACACAAGCTACTCTTATCAATGAACCGTGTGTGCACAGCTTCGAAAATATCGTTTTTGAAGCTCACAAAGTAAAAAGAGGTGACCTTTTTTTTGCTTATAACAATGAAGAGGTTGAACTAGCAGTTGCAAACGGCGCTTACGGTGTGGTGTTTGATAAAAATACGCAAATTAAAGATAATGAAATCGCTTGGATAAAAGTAGATAGTTTAGATTATGCACTCAAAAAACTACTTCGTTTCAAAATGATAGAAAGAGAGACTGTAGCTTACGAGTGTAATGAGATTATTTTAAAACTCTCTCTGCAAATTATTACAGAGTCGAATTTTCTTACATTAAACGGAGATTTAAAATCTATTTTTAAATATCTTTGGAATGTAGAGGACAAAACAACTGTATTATTCTGCCCTGCTCTAAATGATAAAGATATTTTTGCAACTATCAAAACAATTCCAAACACCTCTTTTTTGCCTGTTGAAATAGTGGAACAGACTCTGTTTGAGACATCATTTATTTATAATAATATTTTTTATGAGAGACAATTGCTATCTCCGTTTTTTATTCCTTATTTAGAGCAGTTATTGCACCTTTATAAAACATTGAAAATTGATTATAAATTAAAAAAATTTACTCCTATTGATCATTTTGAAGCAGTTTTTACAAATAAAAAATTTGAAATAAAAAGTTTTGGTACTAGTGATAAGGTATTAATATTTGAGCCCAACATAAATTTAATAGATTCCCAGATTTTATTTTTACAACGCCATGCATCATGGGCTAAGATTATTTTTATAGCTCCGTCAAATATTGAATTACAAGAGAGCGAAAATATTTTTACATATAAAAATGAAAAAGATATTATAAATATACTAAAAAACAATAAATTTAATTTTGCGCTTATTGTAGGGGTTGATAAATCTATATTAAATAAACAGTTGTCAAATCAGACTCAGCTTACTATGGATTTTTTATAAAAATGGTAAATTATGTATAATTGCGCATCTATTTAAGCCGGCGGTATCTGTTTGAAATCTATTTTATTTATACTTTTTGTTTTTAAAACTCTTTTGTCGGCTTCTTTTAGCGGGACTATTGCGGATAAAACAACCTCTCTTCCTATTGTAAATGCGATTATTAGTAACTCAAGTATCAGTGTCAACAGCGATGCAAACGGAAGTTATACTATAGAGAGTGATGAAAAAGCACTATTTATTAAAGCTTACGGTTACAAGCCTTATAAACTAAATATTGATGATAATGCTACAGTCGTAAAACTTGAATCTATAACGGTTAAAGCGCTATATTTGACATTTTGGGGTGCGAATATAAACTCTAAAACTATAAAAAACATACTTGATATCATCGAGAAAACAGAAATTAATTCAATTGTTGTTGATATAAAAAATGAGTATGGTTCAACTTCATATAAAACATCTTCGGATAAAGCAAACGGCTATGGAGCGGCAAATAATAGAACTATTAAAGATATACAATCTTTTATCTCTTTAATGAAATCAAAAAACATCTATACGATTGCCAGAATAGTTACATTTAAAGATGAACTACAAGCTTCCAATAATTTTGAATATGCAATAAAAAACAAAAACAATGAACTCTCAAGAGATGCCGACAAAATGGCTTGGATTGATCCGTTTGATAAAAGAAGCCATGAATATACAATATCAATTGCAGAGGATGCGGCTAGTGTCGGATTTGATGAGATAAATTTTGATTATATTCGTTTTCCTGCAAAAACGGAGCTAAAACTCTCAAAAGAGAGCACGGAAGAAAACAGGGTGAAAGCCATAGAAGATTTTTTACTCTTGGCAAAAAACAGACTCAGAAAATACGGTACTTTTATCTCCGTTTCGATTTATGGAAATGTTTGCTGGCAAGAAGATGATACGGGAATCGGACAAAAAATAGAATCACTCTCAAAACATGCAGACTATATCGCTCCTATGCTCTACCCTTCAGGATTTGCCCAAGGCTCATTCGGCGTAAAGTATCCGGCGGATTATCCATATATTACTATTTATAAAAGTATAAAAAATATAGAGGGTAAGATAGATTCAAAAAGAGTCAGACCTTGGCTGCAATCATTTAAAGATTATGCACACTCAAGAAGAGAGTATAAAAAATTTGAGATAAGAGAGCAGATAAAAGCGGCTGATGATATAAAAACAAGCGGATGGATGATGTGGTCGCCGTCTAGTAAATATGATATCAACTGTTTTACTAAGAAAGAGAAAAATGCTTTAATTCTCGGTTCAACACTTTAGCATTGGGCATATACTGCTCAACCAATGAATGAAACTTTTTTGAGTGATTCATATGTGCCAGATGTGCCAGTTCATGCACAACTATAAAATCAATCAATCTTTTGTCAATCTTTATTAGCCCCGTATTTAAAGTTATAACTCCTCTTGAACTACAACTTCCCCATCTGCTTCTCATTTTCCTAAATTTTATTTCGCTATAACTTAAGTTCATTATATTTGAATAGTGTTCTACCCTTGGAGTAATGTAGTTTTGCGCATAGTTTTTATAAAATTTATCATAGCATTTAGAAATATTGTTGATGTTTGATACATCTATATTTTTTAGATACTCTCTTAACTCTTTTGCTTCGTCAATATCAATACTGAAAATTTCTCCAAAGAGTATAATTTCATCTTGAATATTTACTTTTTTTGGTGGGTTTTTCTCTACAACTTTGAGCTGTTTTCTTATCCAAGCCTCTTTATCTATAAGAAGTTTTTGGATAAAGTCATTTGAAACTTTTGGTGTTTTAAGGATTATTTCACCGTTTTTTTTAACGCTTATATAGCTATGCTTTAAATTTAATTTGCATAGGTGTAAAATTTTTAAATTGTTAAAATATATCTCACTGATACTCAATTGGGTCTTTTACTCCGGCTAATTTAAAACCATTTAATCTTAAGCGGCAACTATCACAAACACCGCATGCCTTATCTTCATCTTTATAGCAGCTCCATGTAAGATGCAGGGGAACTTTTAACTCAAGAGCAGATTGGACAATTTGAGATTTTTTTAAATGCACAAGAGGCATAAAAATCTCTATTTTCGTTTCATCTTTTGTGCCGAGATTTATGCTTTGCTCCATACTTTTAATATAGGACTCTCTGCAGTCAGGATAACCGCTGCTATCTTCTTCTACTACGCCTATGCTAATGGCCTCTGCGCCCTCTTTTTCCGCTATGGCTGCTGCAATACTTAAAAATATACCGTTTCTAAACGGCACATATGTAACGGGAACCCCCTCTTCTACGCCGCCGGTCGGTACATCTATGTTTTTATCGGTTAATGCCGAAGCGCCTATCTGGGCAAAAAAATCCAAATCTAAAACATACTTGTTTAAAACACCTAGTTCATTGCAGATAGCATGAAAACATAAAAGCTCCTTGCTCTGCGTTCTTTGTGCATAATTAAAATGCACGGCAATAACTTCATATCCAATTTTTTTCATCATGTACGCACTCAGTGTTGAGTCCATGCCACCGCTCATAATACAGAGTGCTTTTTTGTTTTTCGTAATCATAAAAATATTTTAACATAATATTTTAATCTTCATTGAAAGATATAACCAATATAATGTCTAAATATACAGAAAAAGGAGATATTATGGATGTTTCACAAGCAACTGCTCCATCTTCGCCTGAAGTAGAAGTAATGAAAAAAGCTGCGGAAGTGCAGGAGCGACAGATTTTAAAAGTTTTAGAGAGTGCAACTGAACAATCAAAGCAGGCGGTAGCACAAAAAACCGGTCTTGGTAACCACTTAAACATAGCCGGTTGATTATAAAATGGGTGCTTAGCGTACCCGTTTTATACAATAACTTCCTTATATTTGATATAATCTTTCCCATGATTGAACTTGATAACAGAACCCCATTGCAAATTGATACCGACACAGTTGAAAAGATAGCGGATTTTCTGACACAAAAAGAGATAGAACTCATTATTGCCGACAGTAAAGAGATGAGGGAGATAAACAAAACCCATCGCAATATTGATAAAGATACGGATGTTTTAAGTTTTCCTTATGAAGATATGCCTATGTGCCCGCTTGGAAGTATAGTTATCTCCTCATTTTATGTAGAAGAGAAAGCAAAAGAACTGGGTCATAGCCAAAATGATGAATTTGCGTTGCTTTTTATACACGGTTTGCTTCATCTTTTAGGATATGACCATGAAGTTGACAGCGGTGAGATGAGAGAAAAAGAGGCTGAGCTTATAAAAAAATTTAGCTTGCCGCAAAGCTTAATAGTAAGAACAGAAGGGTAACATTTAATTTATTTTACAATTACTGTTTTATGTACCCTAACTCTAATAACTTATCATAAATATCGGATACAATCTTTCCTGTAGCGGCACCGCCGTGTCCGCCGTGTTCAACCAGTGCTAAAACTACATATTGAGGGTTTTCATATGGACCGTAAGTCGTAAACCATGCATGGGAGCGAGTGTAATACTCCATATCATGCTCGGATGCTCTATTTTTTACATTCTGTAATATACCTACGACTTGAGCCGTTCCTGTTTTACCCGCAATTTTAACTTTAGAACTTACATAGTTGACGGCTGTTCCGCCGGGAGCATTACAAACTTCATACATCGCTTTTTGAATAATCGGCAGTTTCTTTAGTTCATTTTCATCAAGTATCTCTTCAAATCTCGGTTTGACCACTTGAAAGCCAAGCATATTTGCAAAGTGTGGATAAGGAAGTTTACCGCTTGCCATAAGGGCAGTAAATCTAGCCATCTGCATTGGTGTTGTTAAAAAATCGCCCTGACCGATAGATGTGTTGACAGTCTCTCCAATATACCACGGTTGATTGTGTTTTCTTCTCTTCCATTCGCGGGACGGAACCGTACCTACAAATTCATTTGGCAAATCCACTTCAGTTTTCCTACCAAGACCGTATCTGATTAATCCGTCACTCATTTTTTCAATACCTAGCTTAAGGCTTCCCTTATAAAAAAAGTCATCGCAACTCTCTCTTATAGCCTTTTTAATCTCCACTGGTCCATGCCCGTCTTTTTTCCAACATCTAAATACTCTTTGTCCAAGCGGCAGTGATGCAGTACAATAAGTGTTCCAATTTGGACCGATTTCCGGTGATGAAATATATATTAATCCAAGTCCAGTTTTTATAGTTGAGCCTGGTGGATAAAGACCATGTATAAGTTTGTTTGTAAACGGTTTATCAAGACTTACCGATAATTTTTCCCATGTTTCGTTGCTGATTCCTGAAACGAAAGTATTAAGATCATACTCAGGAAAACTGCTTGCCGATAAGATAGCACCATCAACTCCCATAACTATAACCGCACCGGATTTATTTTCAAAAAGAGACGATATATATTTTTGGAGTTCAATATCAATATTAAGAGTTAGTTTTCTATCTTCAACAGCTTGTTCGACAGAGAGTTCTTCTATTTTTTGATTATTTGCATTTACTTTTATCTCTCGTTTACCGGCTAAACCTTGCATATATGTGTTGTAATATTTTTCTATACCTGTTTTGCCTGTATAGCCTATAAGTTCTATAAGTTTATCTTCTTCAACATCGTTTTTATTTGCACGGGAAACATAGCCGATAGTGTGTGATGCAACCTCTTTATATGGATAATTTCTTTTAGGTGAAGATACTATATTGATATTTTCTCTTAAATTCAATATTGAATATACAGGTATAATTTCTTCGTATGATACAAACTCAACTATATCAATAAAATTATGATTGTAGTACGAGTCAACTTTTTTATAATCTTTAATTATTTTTTCTTTATCTAGTTTAGGCAATAATTTAATAAGCGTATCTATCTCTTCTTCAAATATATGCAGATTTTTTTTCAGTCCTAGATGAGGGGCTAATTGTATTTTAAAACCAAGTTCGTTAATAGCTACGGGTCTATTATTTATATCAACTATTTCGCCTCTTACAGGTGCTATTTGTTCGATTTTTATAGTGTTGTTGTAGGAGAGTTTTTCATAGTAACTATTTGACTCGACTGAAAGTAAAAAAACCCTTACAAGAAGTGCCAGCCATATAGCAATAAATATAAAAAGTATAAATTTAATTTTCACAATATGCTCATAATAAAAAATTCAATCACCATATAATAGATAACATGATAATCTATGCTTGGAGTCGGAAGTAGAAATATATTTGATAATAGTAAATTAAAAACAAAAAAGCCGATATATACAAAAATAACGGTTGCAATTTTTACACATGCATTACAGCTGATGTTTTGAATTAATTTTGGCATAAAATATTTATAAATAAATGTAAAATATATAATAGTGCTAAAGAGGACATATCCATTTTCTGCTTCAAAAAGCAGTAAGCAAAAAGATACCAAAAATAGGGAGAGTACATCCTCTTTTTTGAGTGCTTGCGAAAATAGCACAAATAGTATCGCAAGCAATGGTGGTAAAAATAGATAAACACCGCTTAATGCAGTGTATACTATAAATACAACAGCATATACATACGGTGTTAAAGAGTTTTTATTAGAGATACTTCGTTGCATATCGGAAAGTGTTTACATTTAATACAATCAGCCCAAATTTTATGTTCTGGAATTGATTCTTTTGGAATTTCAACAAACCCGAGTTTTTCGAAAAACGACTGCTTATATGTCAAAGTAAGGACTTTTTTAAGACCGAGAGTTTGAGCCTCTTGCATAGCCATAGCTATCAGGCTTTGCCCTATTCCCATACCCCTTTTAGACTCTTTTACGATTAGCGACCTTATCTCTGCCAGCAACGGTGTGTGAATATGCAAAGCACAAAACCCGACTATCTCATCATCTTCTTTTGCCAATATGTATGACCTAATATTGGTTGCAATTTCATCAGAGCTTCTTGCAAGTATAATACCCGCTTCGACTTCCGGCGTAACAAGTTTTTGCATATTTTCTATATCGGATAAATTTGCTTTGGTCAACTTAATGCTCATCAGAACCTCCTTTTAAAATATCATGTATGAGAGTTACTACTTTTTGTAAACCTTTTTTCTTTGAACTTGAAACCATTAAAGCGTTGGGAAACTCTTTTTTTAGTGCATTTTGTTCTTTCTGATTTAGCTTGTCTATTTTAGTAAAAATCTGCAATATATGTTGAGTTTCATCTGCGTACTCAAGCAAAAAATCACTTACCGATTTATCAATCTCCAAAAATGGATGTCTACAATCAACCAAGTGAATAAAAAGCTTTATCTGTTTTCTCTCTGCTATATAATCAGTTAAGTTTTTTTCCCAATCACTTTTTATTGATTTGGAAACTTTTGCATATCCAAAACCAGGTAAATCAACAAATTTTGCAAGACTTTTTTCTGAATTTTCTCTGTCAATAAATGTAACATCAAAGTAGTTGATAAGTCTCGTTTTTCCGGGCGTAGATGATACTTTTGCTAAACCTTTATGATTCGCTAAAGCGTTTAGAAGAGAGCTTTTTCCAACATTTGAGCGAGCCATAAAAACAATCTCATTTTGTTCCTCTGAATCTGGCGCATTATTTATGTTCGGAGCAGATGTTATAAACTTTGCGTCAACAATTTCAATCATTTTTTGCCCTCTTTTTTATCTTCAGGCATATCAAAAATCATGATAACAGGCTCTTTTTCGGCACCTTTTGCGTGTGCTTTGCCTTCAATGGTTTTTAAAACAACTTCTTCGCCTATAATCTCTTTTTTCTCGTTAATCTGTTTTAAATGAACATCTTTAAAAAAATAATACTCTTTTTCTTTTGGAAGATAAACCACCTTTTGCGCTTTACCTTTATATATAGCACCATCAAGTGTTTGTATATTAAAAGAGGCACTACCTTCTGCAATAAATTTAGTCGGTTCTTGATTACTATTTGTATGGATAGTAACTTTAGATGCATTTAGCTCATCAGAGCCTCTTATAATATTTACATCGCCCTCAAAAACAGAGATGCCGGCCTTTTGGTCTGCATTAAAAAGCTTTGCCTTTACTTTTAGCTCCTGTGAAAACAGCGCCGTTGCTAAAAAAATTGTTAAAAAAATCGTTTTTCTCATTTATTTCTCTCTTCTAGTTGATACTTTACTACAACATCTTTTGATTCTACTCTCTCTAAAGAGTTATTATACTTTAATTCTTTTCCATTCACCATATTTGAACCTTTATAAAGCAGATAATCCCCATCTACCGTGGCAATAGTCGTGTTTTTGTTATAAGAAGCTTTTTGCGCATTAAAAGTCAATCCGTCTTCTCTTGAGTATACGATATCTCCCTCTAGGTAGATCGTATCATCCTTATATATACCGTTATTTGCTTTCATGTTTGCCAGATACTCTTTGGAATTATCCGTATAGTTCATTCTTTCAATAGTGTATCTATTTGTATATCTTGTTGCTTTATCACCGTTCATCAAAGTAATCAATCCTTTTGAATCAAGTTCATACATAGTAAAGGATGAGATATTGAAGAGAGGTACATCGCCGAATTTCTGTTGTATTATTTCTACAGGCTTAAATAAAAGAAATATTATCAATAAACAAGAGAAGATAAATAAAAAGAAAGAATTTATATTCATACTACAACCATGGAGCTAGAAATTGCTCTCTTAAATCATTTTCATCAATCAAAATGTCTATCATCTCTCTTACGGCACCTTCTCCGCCTTTAGATGCAAGAGTAGTGTCGGCAAGCTCTCTAATCTCTTTTACTCCATCCTTTGGCGTAAAGCTTCTACCGGCTCTCTTTAACATTCTTAAATCATTTAAGTCGTCACCTATCGCAGCAACTTCATAGTCTTTGAGTTCAAGTTCATCAATAAGCTCGCCGAGTACTTTTTCTTTATCTTTAACACCTTGAAATAGATACTTAATGCCTAACTCTTTAGCTCTTCTCTCTACTATATCAGATTCTCTTCCTGTTATTATAGCGGCATGCCAACCCATTTTAATCCAAGAGCTTATAGCAAGTCCGTCTTTTACATTGAAATTTTTTGTCTCACTGCCCTCAGATGAGTATATTATTTCCCCGTTTGTAAGACAACCATCAACATCCAGTATGATAAGCTTAATCACAATACATCTTTTGTGCTTGGGATACCGACTCTCTCATTTTTTTGTACTGCACGACGAACTGCAACAGCAACTGATTTAAAAGCGGCTTCTATAATATGGTGCTTATTTTTTCCTCTAAGAGCCACTATGTGTGCGCTTATTTTTGCATTTGAGATAAAAGCTTTGAAAAATTCTTCAACAAGTTCAGTGTCAAACTGCCCGACTTTTCCGGTTACATCAATTTCATAAACCAAATATGGGCGATTGCTTAAATCCAAATCACAACTAACACACGCTTCATCCATTACGATATTTGCGCTGCCGAAACGCTCCATATTTTTGAGAGGATATATAGCCTCGGCTAAGAGGGAACCAAGAACTATGCCGATATCTTCTACGCTGTGGTGATCATCTATATGCGTATCGCCCTTGCATGTTATCTCTAAATCAATCAAAGAGTGTTTTGAAAAACTCTCTAGCATGTGATCCAAAAAACCGATACCTGTGTCTATTTTACTTTTACCGGTTCCCTCAAGAGAGAGTGAGATAGTTATATCTGTCTCTTTTGTTTTTCTGCTTTTGCTAATCATTGTTTAATCCTCTCTAACGATAAATGAATTTTTAAAATTTCCAAGTGATTTGTAATCTCTTGCTTCTTGTTCGCTTCTAAAACCTTTTAGCCACACTTTATACATTCTACCGTTCTCTGTCTGCATATCTTTTATAATGGTCTTATATCCGTCTGTGTCATTGTATTTTTTTTGAGTTGCAAGAGCCCCTTCAATTTTAGAAAAAGATGCAATTTGGATAGCAAATCCATCTAAAATTTGTTCTTGAGGCGAATCTTTTAACTCTTCTCTAGGTGGGATTTGCTGTCCACCTTTTGCATTAAAACCGAGCACTTCAACGGTTACCGGTGCTGTTCCGTCGTTAAGCATACCTATCTTACGAGCTGCCGTATTGGATAAGTCAATAATTCTTGTATCGACAAACGGTCCTCTGTCATTTATTCTAACAACGGTGTTTAAACCGTTTCTTTTATTTGTTACTTTTACTATCGTATTCATCGGCAGAGTTTTATGTGCAGCAGTCATATCATACATATTGTAAGTTTCACCGTTTGAAGTAGACTTGCCGTGAAAGTCCGGACCGTACCAGCTTGCATTGCCGCTAAATTCATCGCCTATGCTTACAACGGTCGGATAATATTTTATTCCTCTGATTTCATACGGTTTCATTGTTGGGTGCGTATAATCTTTCTTATGCACGGTAGGACTAAGTAAATCCCTCTCCTCTATGCTTGTTATCGGATACGCCCTCTTGCTTCTTGAACTACACCCGGTAGTCAAAATTAATGTAGCAGCAGTTATAGCAATTGTAAAAATAGAGAGTTTATTCATTAAAGTTTCAGCCTTACACCCTCTCTAATAGATGTGCCTTTGAGTTTGTTTTGTATCTGTATATCTTCTATGCTAATTTTATATGCTTTTGAGATAGATTCTAAAGAGTCTCCTTTTTTAACTAAATAGAAAAAACTATTATTTGTTTTTGTGTCGCTAACTTTACTGTTCATAGGTATAACAACTCTTTGTTCAAAATTTACTTTATCGCTTTTAAGATTGTTAAAATCCATAATCGTTTTGTATGGCACGCCGTACGCTTTTGCTATCTTAAAAACGGTGTCGCTCTTTTTTGCCACATGAATTTTATATACATTTTTTGTTTTTTCCTCAAAATACTTTTGCTTAAATTCAGAGAGCTTAATGTACGGGATATAAATATTATAGCTGTTTACATTTGACGGAGTAAAGTCGAATTTTAGGTGTCTGTTTAATTTTTGCAACTCTTCAAGAGGTATTCCTATGAGCTTTGAGACTCTTGATAATGATTCACCGCCCGGAACTTTAACTGTAGACAAAGAGTATGCGTTTGCTCTGTTTAGCAGGTATTCATACTCGCTTTTTAGTAAAAAATGCTCATCGTTGCCCATCATAGCTAATGCAACGATTCTTCTGATGTAAAGTCTGCTCTCTTTTGGAATATATGTCATTTTCGGATCCAACAAAACAGATAGCTCATCGCTACCGGCAACTTCAATTGCTTTGCTTAATTTTCCGTCTCCGCAATTATAGGCTATCGCCGCTAGATACCATTTGCCGAATTTTTTATAAAGATTTGAAAGATATTTTGCGGCAGCTTCCGTTGATTTGACAAGATCTCTTCTCTCATCGACAAATTCATCTATCCTTAGGCCGTACTGCTTGGCTGCGGGAGGCATAAATTGCCATAAACCGGATGCTTTTTTAACTGAATAGGCTCTTGTTAAAAATTCTGATTCCGCCATTGAAAGAAAAAGAAATTCGGGCGGTATATTGTATTTGGTTAAAATATTTTTTATAGCAGGGATAAAAATATATGCTTCATCCATGGCTCCAAAAAATTTTTCATCTTTAAAAATTTCAATATTACTATCTTTAAGTTGATTCATAATAGGATCATTTAAAAAAGACGCGTCTATGTCAAAAGAGTCTAAAATAGCTACTTCCCTAGCGTAGTTTGAACTATACATAAGGTTTGCGCTCAATAAAAACGGCAATAAAAGCAGTAAAATATATTTCAAAATAGCAACCTTTATCGTGAGTTTAGTGACTATATTCTAACTAAATGAATATTAAAAAGAGTTAAGTCTTTTTAATATTAAGAAATATTAAAAAGTGTAAGAGCATTTTTAGTAGTTATTTTTTCTATATTTTCTACTGAAATTTCTAAAAGTTCAGACATTTTTTTTGCTACGAAAGTTGTATAAAACGGTTCATTTCTCTCTCCTCTATGGGGAGTTGGTGTTAGATACGGACCGTCTGTTTCAATGAGAAGTTTTTCATGCGGGATTTTAGGCAATATATGTATAAGTTTTTTTGCATTGCTAAAAGTTAAAACACCGCCTATTCCAAAATAAAAGCCCTCGTTGGCAAGGCTTAAAAGCTCCTCGTCGGCGTTGTAGCAGTGCAATACTCCACCAACCTCTGAAGCGTCATATTTTAAAAGTATCTCTTTAGAATCTCTTGAAGCATCTCTTATATGCACGATAAGCGGTTTTTTATACTTTTTTGCTAACTCAATTTGGGTTATAAAAATTTCTTTTTGTCTGCTTTTTTCTTCCTCTTTTTCTTTATCACTGCCCTCAAGCCTGAAATAATCCAGCCCGCATTCACCGATTGCAACGCATTTTTTATGATTTATATATTTTTCAAATTCAAGCTTATCAAATGCATCCATATCGTAAGGATGAACACCGATAGCAAAATATACATCACTGTTATTTTCTGCTATTTCTACGGCTCTATCTAGGTTCTTTGGGTCTGCACCGGGGATGATAAATCGTTCTACTCCGCCTCCTCTGGCTCTATCTAAAACTTCATCTAAATCATTTTTGTATCTGCTATCATCAAGGTGTACATGTGTATCAATTATCATATTTTCTCATTTTGCGTTTAAATTTAGTAACTCTTTGGCAAATTTTTTAGCCTCTTGCGTAATGCTTTCACCGCTTATTATTCTGGCTATTTCATCTACTCTATCGTCAAAATCAAGCTCTCTTGCATACGATTCATCGCCGTTTTTATAAACCAAAAAGTGCTGATCACCCATTGAAGTAAGTTGCGGTTGATGTGAAATTACAAATATCTGAAAATATTTTGAGAGCTGTTTTAGCACTTTTGCAACACTCATAGACTCTTCACCGCTTAAGTTTGCGTCTATCTCATCAAGCATCAACACACCGCCATTCTTACTCATAAACTCGGATTTTAGAGCTAAAATAGCCAATCTCAGTCTATTAAATTCACCGGTACTTACTTTTAGCAAATCAGTTGCATTTAGTTTTATTGATATCTCATCTTTTCCAAAAAGTCCAAAATCCGTATCGGTTACCCTTACCTCTGCATCTCGTAGATATAGTTCTTTTAGATATCTATTTAAATCATCTTTGAATGATTTTATCTCATTATGACGAAGCTCGCTAAGTCTGCTTGCCAAATCTTTCACTTTTTTACTTAGAGTTGCCTCTTTTGCTTCTAAATCACCTTTTGTAATCTCGATATTTTCATACTTAGCAAGCTCTAAAATCTTCTGCTCTTTATATTTTAGGGCATCTTCTATGCTTCCGTATCTTCTTTTTAAGTCACTTAGCTCTTCAATACGGTTTAAGACATCCTCAACATTTACCTCATCAAGCATATTAAATCTCTCTTCCGCATTCTCCATAACTGCTCGCAGCTCATTCATGGTATCGCTAAAAAAAGAGCTGTCAATATTTAGCAAATCAAGCGCACTAAAAACGCTGTGCTCATGCTCAAAAATAGAGCTGGCTTTTGATATGCTTTCTGAAGCCTTCTCTTTTTTTGAGAGCTCTTTTTTTATCTCTAAGAGTTCTGTATCTTCTGAAATTTTAGGGTTTACGCTCTCTATCTTTTTTATCTCATAAGAGGCAAACTCTTTTAGTTCAACGATTTTTCTCTGCTCTTCTTCTATGGTATGAAGCTCTTTTTGGATTTTTTTATGCTCTAAAAAAAGTCTACTATACTCATTTCTCAACTCAGTTGCATTATGATTTTTTTTATCTAGTCTACTATCCAAAATAGAGAGAAGATTTTCATTTTCAAAATCACTAAAATCTCTTAAAGAGAGGTGTCTTAAGTAGTTTGACGACAAATCACTCATAGCTTTTTTTGAGATACTTTGATTGTTTATAAAATATCTTGATTTCTCTTTTTTTATATGTTTAAAAATATAAACATTATCAGACTCTATACCCGCATCATCAGTATCTAGCTCCCATGCTACAGTCGATTCGCATACCACGGCATCGCACGAATTTGTACCAAAAGATGATAAAATTGAGTTCATTAAAATTGATTTACCGCTTCCGCTTGGTCCGGTAAATACAACAAGCCCTGATTTTAAATCTAGTTCGACTTCTTTAAAACTAAGGTACTCTTTTAAGTAAAATCTCTCTATCATTTATATACCTTGTAAAATATTCTCAAATTATACTTCTTTATAGTTAAAATCTAAAAGATTGGAGATTGTAGCAATTTTTGTAAAAATCAAACTATTTTATTGCAATTTGTCATATTGTGCTGTTTTAGTTAAATAATCAACAATTAGGTACAATAGTAAAAAAGAAGAGAAGCAAAAATGCAGATAAAACTTTGCAAAAAATACTCTAAAATAAACAAACTTGTAAAAAAAATTACTTTAAATTATCCGTCTGCTAAGATTAAAATAAAATCTTGTATTGGAATGTGTAAATACTGTAAGTTGATGCCTACGGCTATAGTCGATGGTGAAAAAATCAAAAAAAAGAGTATTAAAAAATTTATAAAAGCACTAGATGAGAAATAGAGCCTTACTCTCCCCACCTAAGCTTCTCTTTTAAAACATCAAAATAGTTATACTCTTCTTTGTGCATCAATTTAACTGTTTTGGTTGCTAGTTTTATATGCACGCTCTCGCCGAGTTCTAGTTCATGCACATCTTGTCCGTCTATGATTATCAAAGCTCTCTCTTCCGATGTTTTCATCTCGATTGCAAATCTCCCAGGAAGAACAATAGGTCTTTGTGTAAGGGAGTGCGGGCATATCGGAGTCAGGGCAAATACATTGCTCATTGGAAATAGTACCGGACCACCTGCCGAGAGGTTGTAAGCCGTAGAACCTGTAGGAGTAGAGACGATTACCCCATCGCCGTAGTAAGTGTTAAATGAGCAAGAATCAATCAAAGTTTCTACATGTATCATATTTGAAACTCTTGTGCGAGTGAGTACGATGTCGTTAAAAGCGTACATTTTTATCTCTTTTGAGTTTTTAATTACCGTTGCTTCAAGGACTGCTCTCTCATCGATTTTGTACTTATTTTTAAGCATTTTTTGAATAAAAGCGTCAAGCTCATCTAGCGACAAATCTGCCAAAAAACCAAGGGTTCCCGCATAAACGCCGAGTATCGGGATATCAAAATCAAATGATTTTCTAACAGTAGATATTAGTGTTCCGTCACCGCCGAAACTTACCAAAAGATTAGACTTTTGGCAGATTTCCTCAAAGCTTTCACCAACCATGCCAATCATTTTAGCGCTTTTGCTTTCTAGTAAAACTTCTATATTATAACTTCTAAAAATTTTCTCCAATTTTTTATAACTATCTTTTAGTTCCGGAGTTGACGGTCGTAAAACTACACCGACTCTTTTAATTGTTATATCGCTCAAAATGACTCTTTAAAAAAAATTTGTAAATTATACACTATTACTTAAGATTAGTTGATATACAATGACCATATTAAATTGTTCTAACATAATCAAAGGAGTTTCTTATGAAAATATTGGTCGTTTACTATTCGATGTATGGACATGTATATAAGTTGGCAGAAGCAGCAGTCCAAGGAGCACAATCTGTAGAAAATGTTGAAGTTGTGCTCCGACGAGTTCCGGAAACTCTCTCTCAAGAGGTGTTAGAAAAGATGGGCGCGCTTGATGCTCAGAAACAACAAGCTGATGTGCCTTTTTGCACCGTAGATGAGCTAGGCGAAGCCGATGCAGTTATTTTTGGAACACCGACTCGTTTTGGCAATATGTGCGGTCAGATGCGTCAGTTCCTTGATGCTACCGGGCAACTGTGGATGAGGGGAGCATTGGTGGGAAAAGCAGGGAGTGTTATCGCTAGCTCAAATACCCAGCACGGAGGACAAGAATCTACTATTCTTAGTTTTCATACTACACTTCTGCATCAAGGTATGGTAATTGTAGGGCTGCCATATACATTCCAAGGGCAGATGACTATGGATGAAATCAGCGGTTGTTCACCATACGGAGCATCAACAATTGCAGGCAGCGGTGGGAGTCGTGTTCCAAGCAAAAATGAGCTTGCCGGAGCATATTTTCAGGGGGAACATGTTGCACGAATTGCAAAAAAACTTATGGCGTGAAAAAATCATATTATTAACTGACCTTAAACGCACTTTTATAAAAAAGTGCGTAACATCAATTATTAAGAGCAAAATAATTGCCCGATAAGCCAAGTTTGGATATAATCGCGAAAATTATTTTTTAGGACTCTATATTTATGAGAAGTCATTATTGTACAGATTTAAGTGAAGCAAATATAGGACAAGATGTTGTTCTAGCTGGTTGGGCAAATAGCTACCGTGATCATGGCGGGATTGTTTTTATTGATTTACGAGATAAAAGCGGTCTGATTCAGCTTACATGTGACCCGGAAGATAGCGCGTCAGCGCATAAAATAGCAAACGGTGTTCGCGATGAGTTTGTTCTTGTTGCAAAGGGCAAAGTTCGTCTTCGCGGAGAGGGTTTAACAAATCCTCGTCTAAAAACCGGTGCGATTGAAATCGTTGTGGATGAGTTAATAATAGAAAATAAGTCGGCTGCTGTTCCGTTTGTAATCGGTGATAAAAATGTCGGGGAAGAGACAAGGCTTAAATATCGTTATTTGGAGCTAAGAGATCCGTCAATGTATGAGACTTTTCGTCTTCGTTCAAAGGCCGCAATTGCTGCTAGAAATATACTTGATGAAAACGGCTTTTTGGAAGTTGAAACACCAATCCTAACAAAATCAACTCCTGAGGGTGCAAGAGATTATCTAGTACCGTCTCGTGTTCATAGCGGCGAATTTTATGCACTTCCACAATCTCCTCAACTCTTCAAACAACTTTTAATGGTCGGCGGATTTGATAGATATTTTCAGATAGCTAAATGTTTTCGCGATGAAGATTTAAGAGCTGACCGTCAACCTGAATTTACTCAAATAGATGTTGAAATGAGTTTTTGTAATCAAGAAGATGTTATAAAAATCGCAGAAAAATTGTTAGTGGCTATGTTTGGCGCTTGCGGCGTTGAGATTAAACCGCCGTTTAACCGCATAGCTTACAGAGATGCGATGGAGTGGTACGGTTCAGATAAGCCGGATTTAAGATACGACCTTAAAATGGTTGATGTTATAGATATTTTCTCAAGATGCGATAATGAAATATTTACAAATATCGCAAAACAACCGCATAAAAACCGTATAAAAGCGCTAAAAGTTCCGGGTGCTGATTTGGTTTTCTCAAAAAGAGAGATGAAGACTTTTGAAGATTTTGTTCGTCAGTTTGGCGCACAGGGACTTGGATATTTTCAAATGAAAGAGGATGGTCTAAAAGGTCCTTTGGTTAAGTTTTTTAGCGATGAGGATATAGCACTTATTATTGAGAGAACAGAGCTTGAAGTCGGCGATGTCGTTTTCTTCGGTGCGGGAGATAAAAAAACCGTATGGGATTATATGGGTCGTCTTAGAATCTTTATAGCAGAACATGAGAGAATGAATCTTGCCGACAAAAATGCTTATGAATTTGTTTGGGTTGTTGACTTTCCAATGTTTGAAGTTGAAGAAGGAAGAGTAAAAGCTCTTCACCATCCGTTTACGCAACCAAAAGATACTGATAAAGACGATGTTGAAGATATCGAGTCTATCGCTTATGATATTGTTTTAAACGGTACTGAGCTTGGCGGTGGAAGTATTCGTATCCATAAAGAGGAGATGCAAGAAGAGATTTTTAAACTTCTTGGAATCGGCGAAGAAGAAGCTAAAGAGAAGTTTGGTTTCTTGCTTGACGCTCTTAAGTTTGGCGCTCCTCCGCACGGTGGTTTTGCTATCGGATTTGACAGACTTATGATGCTGATTTCTAAAAAATCAAGTATCCGCGATGTTATAGCATTCCCGAAAACGCAAAAAGCTTCTTGTATTCTTACAAAAGCGCCTAGTGAAGTTGATGCTAATCAACTTAAAGATTTGCATATTAAACTTAGATAATGAAAAAACTCTTTTTAATTATCGGAGCGCCCGGCTCCGGTAAGACTACTGATGCAGAGTTAATCGCCAAACAAAATAGCGAGATAACACACTACTCTACCGGCGATATGCTTAGAGCGGAAGTTGCAAGCGGAAGTGAACTTGGTTCTGAAATAAATAGCTATATATCAAAAGGGCTTATTGTTCCTATCAAGATAGCCATAGAGACAATTGTAAATGCCATCAAAAACGCTCCTACAGACATAATCATCATTGACGGATATCCAAGAAGCATGGAGCAGTTAAACGCTTTAGATGAGTACCTAAGCAGTGACTCATCTTTAGAGCTTTGCAGTGTTATAGAAGTTGCTGTAAGCGAAGAGACTGCAAGAGATAGAGTTATAGGTCGTGCTAGAGGAGCCGATGACAACAACGAAGTCTTTGACAACCGTATGAAAGTCTACACAGAGCCTTTGGCGGATATACAAGCTTTTTATAGTGCTAAAAATTTTTTACATGTAATAAGCGGTGAGGGAACTATAGAAGAAATAGTCTCACAGATGCAGAATTTTATAAAGTCAAAAATATAATTGAACCCGATAAGGGGCTCAATTAACCTAGTTTAGAAACGATATTTGCCTCAACATCAGCAATATCTGCCGTGCCGTCAACTGTTATATAAATAAGACCATCCATTCTTGAAGCTTGTTCTTTGTAGTAACCTATAAGCGGACTTGTAAGCTCATGATATACTTTTAAACGGTCAAGAACTACTGACTCTTTGTCATCATCACGCTGAACCAAATCTTCACCTGTAATATCATCTTTGCCTTGGATTTTCGGTGGGTTATAAACAAGGTGGTAAGTTCTTCCACTTGCCAAGTGTGCACGACGACCTGACATTCGTTTTACTATCTCTTCATCGGGAACATCTATCTCTATAACTGCATCGATAGCTATCCCCGCATTTGTAACTGCATCTGCCTGAGGAAGCGTACGAGGAAAACCGTCTAAAAGATAGCCGTTTTTACAGTCATCTTCAGCGATTCTATCTTTTACAAGACCAATAATAATTTCATCAGTTACAAGCTGACCGGCATCCATAGCAGACTTAGCCATTTTACCCATTTCTGTACCTGCTTTAATAGCGGCGCGAAGCATATCTCCGGTCGAGATTTGAGGGATGTTATATTTTTTTGTTAAAAACCCTGCTTGAGTACCTTTTCCTGCACCCGGAGCTCCCAGTAATATTATTCTCATATTTATCCTATCTGTTTTATTGACATGATTATATATAAATGTAGTTAAAACTAGCTATAAATAAACCTCCTCTGAAGCCTAAATTTCATAAAATATGTTTAATTAACCTGAGGAAGACAAATGCCATTTTCAAAACTAGGACTCTCATCGCAAATCCAAAGCAGACTTAAGAAAAGTGGCTTTACAGCTCCGACACCTATTCAAGCCAAAGTAATTCCTCTTGTACTTAAGCACAACGATATTATGGCAATGGCACAGACGGGGAGCGGCAAGAGTGCCAGTTTTGTACTTCCGATTTTAGAACTTTGGTCTAAGAATGTGGGTGAAGGAAAGGCGAAGATAAAAGCTCTTGTTTTAACTCCGACTCGTGAGCTTACTCTTCAAGTTGCAGATGCTTTTTCTACTTTTGGTGCAGATTTACAGAGAAAGCCAAAAGTGGTTAGCATTATCGGTGGAGAGAGCATAGGTGAGCAAATCTACGCCATTCAGCAAGGGTGCGATATCTTAGTGGCAACATCCGGAAGATTATTGGATGTACTTACAAAAAAACAGACAAATCTCTCACATCTTGAATTTTTTGTTCTTGATGAAGCAGATAAGATGCTTAATCTTGGTTTTGCAGAGGAGCTAGAAGCTATACTTGAAGCGATTCCGCAAAAGCGCCAAAATCTTCTCTTCTCGGCAACATACCCTCAAAAGATTTTAGATATTGCCTCAAAAATCACGCAAAATCCTATCCAAGTAACAATAGAGCAAGAAGTGCCGACTGTTGAGAGCGTTACTCAGCGAGTTATAGAGGTAAACCATGAAAACAGAGGTCCACTTCTAAGACATTTGCTTGAGAGTGAAAAACTAGAACAAGTGCTTGTATTTATGGCAAATAAAAGAGCCACTGACAACATAGCTGCTAAATTTAAAAAATACGGTTATGCGGCAGAATCATTTCACGGCGATCTTTACCAAGATGAACGAACATATACGCTAAATGAATTTAAGGCAAAAAAAATACGCATACTTTTTGCAACAGATATAGCTGCAAGAGGACTTGATATTGACAATATTTCGTGTGTTGTAAACTTCGACCTACCCCGCTCTCCCACCGACTATATCCACCGCATAGGTCGTACTGCAAGAGCCGGTAAATCGGGGATAGCCATCTCCTTTATCTCACATGAAGACAAAGCTCATTTTGGAATCATCGAAAAACGCTGCAAAGTGAATTTAGTTAGAGAACAAATAGAGGGATTTAAACTTACCGGAACAGCAGCACTAAAGGTAAAAGGATCGGAACCGATTAAAGGTAAGGGAAAAAGTAAGAAAGACAAGGCAAGAGAAAAAGCCTCAAAAGAGGCTAGTAGAGAGTAGTTTTGTAAGATTATTCTTCGTCTTCAAATCCAAAATCATCTTCGTCGCTGCCGTTTTGTGCCTCTAAAATATCATCTATCAGTTCTTTACACTCATCTTCTTCGATGTCACCGTTTTTAATATCTTCTAGTACATCTTGAAGATCTGCTTTAAATTCACGAAGCTCTTCTATCTCTTCTCTTGCGTCTTCACCTGCCTCTTTACTATCGGCAATCTCTTGGAAAATTTCATCTAATCTTTCATCAATATCCGGAATAACATTTTTTGTTATTAGTTCTTGGAGTTGTTGTGCGTATGACATATAGTATCCTTAATTGTTTTTAGTATAATACTTAAAAAATATATAACGGCAGATAAAAATGAACTTTTATGCATGTATAATCGGTAGCGAAATATTAAATGGGCGAAGGGTTGATAAGCATTTTGAATTTTTAAAAAACGAGCTTCAAAAGTATGGACATGAACTTTTTGCCTCTTTTATTATAAAAGATGACGAGATTTTGATTAAAAAAACATACAAGCTTATAAAAGATGATGAACAAAGCGTCATGTTCTCTTTTGGAGGTATAGGTGCAACGCCTGATGACTTAACAAGAGCAATTGCCGCAGAAATTTTTACTTCACAGCCGCTTGAGAGACATAAAAAATTTGAACAGGATATTATAGATAGATTTGGGAGTGATGCATACCCTCATAGAATCCACATGGCTGATTTACCGCGAAATTCTATGCTATTGTTTAATCCTATTAACAATATGTCCGGTTTTTCTTTGGAAGATAGATATTTCTTTACTCCCGGGTTTCCGCAGATGTCACATCCTATGATTAGTTCTGTTATAGAAAAATTCTTTAGCAAATCAGTACAAAAATTCAGGCTGACTCTTTTGGCGCAAACAAGTGAAAATACGCTTATAAATCTAATGAAAGAAGTTCCCTCGGATATAGAACTCTCATCTCTGCCGATACTAAAGGATGGGAAAGCTTCCGTTGAGATATCGCTTTGCGGGGTTGATAAGCTTTATGTAGAGAAGTATTTTAAACTTTTTAGTGAGTTTTTGGATACTTCAAATATAGAGTATTGTTATCTCGCATAGTTGGTATTTTTAGGTGCATTTTCATCATAATCAAGCAGTTTTAAAATACTCTTTTTATTTGTTTTTCTTGCAAAGTCTATTACGCTGATTCCTTTTGAATCAACGGCATATTTATCTGCACCCTGCTCTATCAAAAACTTGACAATCTCGACCCTACCGTAGCAAACAGCTGCCATTAAAGGAGTAAATCTGCTTCTTCGTTTCGTACTGTTTACATCCGTGCCCTTCGAAATCATATACTTTACCATTTCGATATTGTCATAAGTGACTGCCATATCAAAGATAGTAACACCTTCTTCATCAAAGTCGTAAATATCCGCGCCGCTCTCAATTAATAGCATTATTAAATTAAAGTCGCATCTATACCTTAATGACGAAGCCAAAACTGACTCGCCACTCTCATTTGCGTTATTTACATTAGCACCGTTTCCGATCTGTTTTTTGACACCTAAAAAATCGTTATTTTTTAATAATTCTATCCATTTATTCATAACGAAAGTATATACTAAAATTGCTATTAGTAATGTTTAAGTATAATATTTTTCAAAAATTATTTAAGAGAGAATTCATGGAAATTATTGAAACTACAGATGCTTTTAAAGCATTGATTCAAGATATAAAATCATCAACGGTCGGATATAGAGATCCTTTAGCTTTTGGTATATGTAGAGCGGATTTAGGTCAGTTAAATCTTGGAAAAACTCTTCAGGCGACATACCCTATAATCAATTGGAATGAGAACTTTGGAAGTGCGGCTATTTTTATTAAAGCACTTGCAGAACAAGGTATAAATGTTGATTTTACACAAAGCGAAGCTGTTTGCAATATAAACTCTGCTTTTTTAAAGAGCTGTTTAAACGCTTTTACTCCTTACTCGGAAGAGGCGTACGGAGATGCTCATAAAAACATTCAAGTTGTATCTTCACTGTATAATCAAATAATGGTAAGTGGTTCAAAAGATGGAGAATTTAAAGTAACATTTATTTTTGCCGATGAACCGCTAAAGAGCGTTGAAGCAGCTTATTTAAAGCTTTATGCACTCTCTCAAGCAAAGGTTGAATTAAGAAGTATTAACTTAAATGGCGCATTTGGAGCACTTCCTAATGTTGCATGGTCTAATGGCAAACCAATTGAGCTTGATTACCTAAGAGAATTTGAAATAGAGCTAAAACTTGCAAATGAGTATCCGCATATTGATTTTGTAGATAAATTTCCAAGATTCTTACAGCACATTATTCCGGCTGACAATACACGCATACTTGATACTTCAAAAGTTAGATTTGGTGCGCAACTCGCTGCAGGAACTACGGTTATGCCTGGTGCATCATATATTAACTTCAATGCAGGAACAACCGGTCCGGTAATGGTTGAGGGTCGCATCTCAAGTTCTGCAATCGTCGGAGCAGGCAGTGATGTCGGCGGAGGAGCTTCAATTCTAGGAGTACTTAGCGGAACGGACGGAAACCCGATAACTATCGGTAAAAATACGCTCTTAGGCGCAAACTCTACTTGCGGTATCCCGCTTGGTGACGGATGTATTATTGATGGCGGACTTGCGGTTCTTGCAGGTATAAAAGTACATATAAATGATGAAGAGATGATTGAGATACAAGAAGTAAACCCAAATGTAAAACTGGAAAATATTATGAAAGCATCAGAGCTTGCAGGGCTTAACGGGCTTCATTTTAGACAAAACTCTCAAACCGGACAGTATGTAGTTCAAAGAAGTACAAGAGAAGTTAAACTAAACGCAGATCTTCACTAAGCCACAAATAGGAGCTTTGCTCCTATTTGTGTGTAACATCAGATAATAATACTTTTAGTTTGCCGATATTACAATAATAGGATATAAAAGGAGTTTACAATGAATATTTCAAACAATATCTCATCCATACAAGCTCATCAAACGATGATGAATACAGGTGCGAATAATGTTGCAAATGTCAATACGGGTGGTTTCGTACCAACCGATACTAAAATAGTCGGTGGTGAGAATTTCGTTAAGGCAGAAAATAGAAAACAGAATGACACCGGTTCAAAAATGAGTCAGACGGATCTTGCTAAAGAGATGACGAATCAAATAGTTGCGCAGGATGCTACAGCCTTAAATGTTACAGCTATAAAAACACAAGATGAGATGTTAGGTTCGCTTTTAGATATAAAAGCTTAATAAATCAAAGTAGCAAAAGCTACTGTGTTAAGATGTTCATGCTTATTAGAGTTTTAAGCATTGAGCTCTCTTCATCATAGTCCTCTACATACTTTCCAAGATTTAAAGAACTAAAGACAGGTCTTCCTACTACGACTCTTCCTTCTATGCCCTCTTTTTTGGTTTTTATGCCCCAAGTATTATGAAATACGATAACTTCATCATTATAAGTTCCGACATAAAGAACGACATGCCCCTTTTTGTAAAGAATAGTTTGAAAAGGAACAGCTTTTTCTTTTATAACTCTTATCTTCTCTTTATCGCTTAAATTTTCTAAAATTATAACTTTACCTATCTTGCTCTGTTGATATGAGTTTCTAGGAAGCCAGATACCAAACGGCGTAAACATATCTCGAAGCATTGAAGAACAGTCTCTTTGTTCATACATTCCGCCCCATCCGTAATTTGTTTTTGATACTTCATTGATAACGGTAGCCAGATTATTTTCATCTAGTTTCATTATCTCTTTTGTAGCTATATCTTTAGAAATCTTTGACTTAAAAAAAAGCGGTTTTGAATTTTTATATGATGATACCGTTAAAACGGTATATGTTTTTTCATCTTCAGAGGCAAGAGCGAACATCATACCAATTTTTGACTTATATAAAAAATTGCCGTCGCTATCGTAAATAGGTTCATCTTCTTTGGTAACGGCAACTTGTTGTGCATTTTGCCAAGCTTCGGTATGTTGTTTTTCTAAAATAACAAATTCATTTGTTTTTACCCAGCCTGATGCAAAATTACTAAATATATATGCCCACTCTCTATCTTTGGAGTAGTGTGAAACTAGGATAGGTTCATTTGCATGTACTGTGCTATTTTGAAGATAATCAAATGGAAAACCTTCTCCTGCGAGAGATGGATTCCTTAGCAGCGGCTTAATAGTCGGAAAAGATCTTAAGCTGACCTCTCTTAGAGTTACGGCTTTTGAATTAATAGTTGCGTATGTATCAAAATTTGCGTTATTTAACATAGTATCAAAGAAATTTTGTTCCAACGGTTGTAGATTTTCTCCGTAGCTTTTAGAGGGACGATATGAAAAAAACGGCCATTTTACCGAGACCAACCCCTCTTTTGGTTTCTCAATATTCCACATACTAAAATAGCGCTGTTCATATTTTTTTTGAATTTCATAAAAAGAGGTATTTTTATCGATATTTTTTGAAAAATAATTTACATCTTGAGGTATATTTTGCAAATCGTATATCTCTATAGTTTTTGAAGTTTTAATTTTAGCATCTCTTAGGGAACAACCCGTAAAAAAGACAATTAACAAAATTATTAAAATATATCTCACTTTTTCAACCTTTAATCAACACTTCCAAATCTACTGACTACTCTTCCTATCACCTCTATCTCGCTAGGGTTTAGCGTTTGAGTAGAGTAAACTTGATTATCGGAAATTATATCTATTTTTCCATCTATTCGTTTTTGAACTCTCTTTATGAAAAGCCCCGCCTCTGTTCGTATCGTAAATATGCCGCCTCTTTGAAGATCCGTCTTGCTTCTGTTTATAAAAACTATGTCGTTGTAGCTAAATGTAGGCTCCATAGAATCACCTGTTACATTTATTGCTTCTATGTTTTTTAGCTCTCTCTCGCCCCCAAGCATCATAGCAAACTCATACGGAATCTCTATCCCGCCAATATCTTCATTCTCTGCATCTGCTCCACCGCCTGCAGATGCACTTATATTGCCAAAATATTTAACCATAAAAAATCTATTTGTTGCCTCAACAAGGCTTTCCGGTGACTGACCGTAAAGCATCCAGTTGATAGATATGGATTTTGTGGCACAAAAATCCAAAAGTTCGCCAAAAGGTATTTTATTCCTTTTTTTCATGGTTGCAAAATTCATCTGGCTTATACCTAAAATGTCGGCAACATCTTTATCATACATTTTTTTGCCGTTAAATTCAGTAGATACAATATTTTTAATCTCTTCTACAATTTCAAGAAAATTTTTCATATTACTTCCTTTTATTTATTCAAATATTTAAGATTATATACTATTTTTGCAATTTAGTCAAAAAATGTATGACAAAATGCAATATTTTTTATCTTTATTTAAAATATTGTGTAATGTTTGAAATATTTGAAAATGAATTAAAAGGATTTAAAATGAAAGTTATGAAAAAAAATATAGACACTCTACTTGAAAAATTTGAAAATGCATTGGAAAGATGGGCTGATATTTTATTTTAAAAATCAAACTTCTTTCTCTTTGGATTTTTTCTCGTCGGCTTCTCTTTGTGCTTCTCTTGCGGCTGATTTGTTTTTGTGATAACCGCCAAAGATAAAAATCATAAAAAGTATAAAAAGAGTTATCATCACGACATTAACAAATAGATTCATAATTTCTCCCTAAAAGTGGTGTAGTTTTGTTTTATTGCTTCATAAAGCACTATTCCCGTACTTATAGCCAAGTTTAAACTTCTACCCTCTTTAGTCATTGGTATAGTAATGTTCTGCTCTTTATATCTGTTTAAAATATACTCCGGTATACCTGCAGTCTCACTTCCAAAAAAGATATAATCACCCTCTTTAAACTCTGCATCAAAATATGGTTTGTCTGTTTTTGTAGTTGCAAAATAGGCATTATCTTTTATCGTATTGTTCATAAAAAAATCATCTAGACTTTCCCATACATGCAAATCTAGTTTGTGCCAATAATCAAGCCCTGCTCGGCGTACCGCTTTTTCATCAATATCAAATGCAATAGGTTTTATGATATGCAAAGCTGCACCGGCATTTACGCACAGTCGCCCTATTGCACCGGTATTGTTTGGTATTTGCGGATTTACTAAAACTAAATTAAATTTTACAATCATTAATACCTCTCAAAAACCTTGTTTTTGTAGCTTTAGGGGGTTGTAGGGACAAATTGTCCCTGCCGCCAAAATTGGCTTTGCTCATTTTGGTGTATAACATTTAGAAGATTACGGTTTTATTTGCAAAAACAAAGATTCTATCTTCAAGGGCTAATTTTAAAGCACGAGAGAGTACCACTTTTTCAACATCTTTGCCTGAACGCTGCATATCTCTCCAGCCGTAAGCATGGTCTACATGTATAACTTCTTGAGCGATAATCGGACCTTCATCAAGATTGTTATTTACAAAGTGCGAAGTAGCACCGATAATTTTTACACCTCTCTCATACGCTTGTTTATAAGGATTTGCCCCAATAAAAGCAGGTAAAAAGGAGTGGTGAATATTTATAACCCTATTTTCGTACGCTTCTATAAATTTTGGAGTTAAAATTCTCATATATTTTGCTAAAACAATATAGTCTATATCTTCAAATCCCTCTAGACACTCTAGTATTTTATCTTCATGCTGCTCTCTATCAAGTCCCACATGAGAAATGGAAATGAATGGAATATTAAATTTACCTACTAAAGACTCTAAATCACTATAATTTGATATTACTGCCAAAATATTTGCTTCAAGTTCTCCTGCTTCGTGACGAATTAAAATGTCGCCGAGTGCGTGCATCTCTTTTGTAGCCATTATTATTATATTTTTCTTTTGAGGCGCTATGACTTCTATATTTGCACTAACTGGCATCACATCACTTAAGAGCTGATATAATTTAGTAAGTTCTATATCACCGTCAACTACGCTTCTCATAAAAAATTTATTATTATCTGCATCAACAAATTCACTATTTGAGAGAATATTCAAATCATTTTTGTAAAAAACGGTAGATACTTTATGCACCAAACCTTTTTCATCATTTGCATCTATAAGCACTCTGTATTGACTCATTTACGATTTCCTCTCTCTAACTCTTCCACTCTAGAATCAATAGTTACTAACACATACTCTAAAAAATTTAGCGTCATATCGACTTTAGCCTCTATATTTGTGTTATTAGGTGCCTGAAAACCCTCAAACAACACAAGTAGCCTCTCTCTTATTGATGTTAAAAAAAGCATCTCACTACTGATATTATTAGGCTCTTCTTCAACAATTGATTCAACTTCGGGTTTATCCTCAATCGTAGCTTCAATTTTGAACTCTTTTTTTACTATCGGTTTAAAATCATCTATTGATCTTTGATTATTTATATCAGGTTTTATATCTTCCATCTCTGCTAAAGTCGAGAGAATTACATCTTTTAACTCCATAACTTCAATAACCACCTTTCAAATTCATTAAACTCAATCTCTTCTTCCATCTTTACAAAATACTCTTTCATTTGAGTATTTACATTTAAAAACTTTTTTCTCATACCAGAGAGTCTTCGTATAGCAATTTTAGCATCACTATTTGAGGGATCTTTTTTCAAAATCTCCTTATAAATTTCAAGCGCTTCTTCTTTTAAGCCTTGTAATTCGTAAATATTTGCTAAAGTTAATGTTTTCATTTAGCTACATAATTAGCAATAATCGAGCCCATTTCACTCGTTGAACAGACCTCTTTAGCATCATATTGAGCTAAATCTTTTGTTCTATATCCCTCTTTAAGTGCTCTTTTTACGGCAGCATCTATCTTATCTGCGGCAGCATATTCACCAAGAGCATATCTAAGCATCATTGAAGCCGATAAAATGGTTGCAATCGGGTTTGCAATTCCTTGTCCTGCGATATCAGGCGCAGAACCGTGGATGGGTTCGTAAACGCCTATTTTAGCTCCTACGGAAGCTGATGGAAGAAGACCGATTGAACCTGAGAGCATACTTGCTTCATCGCTTAAAATGTCTCCAAAAATATTTCCCGTAAGCATAACATCAAACTGTCTAGGGTCACGGATAAGCTGCATTGCCGCATTGTCTACATACATGTGGCTGAGTTCAACTTCTGGATATTCGCGTGCTACTTCCGTCACCACTTCTCTCCAAAGCTGCGAAACATCTAAAACATTTGCTTTGTCTATTGAACAAACTCTTTTGCTTCTAGTCATTGCTATTTTAAATGCTTGATGAGCAATTCTTACAATCTCTTCACGAGTGTAAACCATAGTATTCCAGCCTCTGTTTTCATCGCGACCTTTTGGCTCACCAAAATAGATTCCGCCGATGAGTTCGCGAACAACCATCAAATCAACACCCTTTATAACTTCCGGTTTTAAGGATGATGCATTTATCAGTTCATCATAAACTATAGCCGGACGAAGGTTCGCATAAACGCCAAGCTCTTTACGGAATCTCAAAAGTCCGCTCTCAGGTCGTTTCTCACGAGGTAAATTGTCCCATTTTTGTCCGCCGATTGCACCAAAAAGTACGGCGTCGCTGTTTAATGAGATATTAATTGTCTCTTGAGGAAGCGGATCGCCCGTTATATCGTAGGCACAACCGCCCATTAAGGCATCTTTGTACTCAAAATCAAAATCAAAACAAGATGCGACGGAGTCTAAAACTTTTACGGCTTCATCTATAATTTCGGGACCGATTCCGTCACCTTTAATTAGTGCAATTTTATAAGTTTTCATCTATTTACCTTTAATTTCGTTTTGTGCATAATTCATAAGACCGCCTGCATCTATAAGCTCTTGCATAAAGGATGGAATCGGAATAAAACTATATACTTTGCCTGAAGTTTTATTTGTAATAGTTCCGTTGTTCATATCGACACTTATATTGTCACCTTCGGATATCTCATCACTCTCTTTGAGTTCAAATATAGGAAGTCCCATATTAAATGCGTTACGATAAAATATTCTTGCAAAAGTAGGAGCGATAACTGCAGCAATACCTGCAGCTTTAAGTGCTATGGGAGCGTGCTCACGAGAACTTCCGCAACCGAAATTTTCACCCGCAACTATAACATCTCCATTGCTCATTTTATTTACAAACTCCGGATCTGCATCTTCCATAACATGTTTTGCGAGTTCTTCTGGAACCGATGTGTTTAGATAGCGAGCTGCTATGATTAAGTCCGTATCGATATCCTTACCAAATCTCCAAACTTTACCCTCAATATTTGCTTTTTGCATATAAATTCCTAACTATATTTAAAATAATTTTGCGATTATAACTAAAATGTGATTTGAGTTTTCTAAAAAGAGTAAAGAGGAGTAAAAAGCAGTTTGATATTAAATCGTATCAAGCTGCTTTTATGTAGATATTATCTTTTTAAGCCATTTACCGTTTGAAGCATTTCATCACTTGTCGTGATAACTTTTGAGTTTGAATCATAAGCTCTTTGACCGGTAATAAGGTCGGTCAATTCAACAACAAGTTCGACATTGCTAAGTTCCACAAATCCTTGTCTAATTACTCCAAGACCGTCTGAACCCGGTGTTCCCTCTACCGGTTGACCTGAGCTATCAGTTTCAAGATACAAGTTGTCTCCCATAGAGTGCAAACCGGCAGGATTTACAAAGTTTGTTAATGATAATTGACCTATCTGGGTTGCTTGTGTTTGACCGCTCTGGACAACAGTCACCGTTCCGTCCGTACCGATACTTACATTAGTTGCATCAGGCGGAATAACGACTTCAGGAACCAGTCTATAACCGTCACTATTTACCACTATCCCGTCCGCGTCAATTTTAAATGCACCGTTTCTTGAATAAACTTGCGTTCCATCAGGAAGCTCAAGTTTAAAAAACCCTCTGCCTGTTACCGCTATGTCTAGTTGATTATCCGTCTGTTTTAAACTGCCTTCGGAGAATATTTTATTAATAGCCGTAGGTCTTGAACCGAGTCCGACTTCTATACCGGTAGGACTTTTAGTAACATCACTTGTAGATGTACCTGCATACTCCATAACTTTGTACATAAGATCGGCAAACTCTGCACGAGACTTTTTGAAACCTATTGTATTGACATTGGCAATATTGTTTGCGGTAGTATCTATTTGTGTCTGCATACTCAACATTCCGGTTGAGGCAGTATATAGTGATTGCATCATGTTCTAAACTCCTTAAGATTTTTTGGCAATTTTTTCAATTGCATCGCGGTTCATATCATTCATCTGTGTATCCATTGCTTTTTGATACATACCGACTAAACGATTTGTCTCTATCATCTGTGTCATCATTTTTACGGCATTTACATTACTTTTCTCTACAAAGCCTTGCAACACCGCACCACTCTCTCCAAAACTTTCAAACTCTGTAACACCATCGTATCGATAGAGATTGTTGCCTTCTTTTTTAAGCATTGCGATATTGTCGGGTTGCGCTATAAAAATTTTAGAACCGGCCGTAAATTTTGCGCTGTTTGGTACATCCGTAAACATCTGTCCATTTTTATCTATCTGAACAACATTATCTTCAGGATTTAATGTTATCGGCTGATTTGTTGAAAAATAATCACTCGGTAAAACTTCATAACCCTCTTTTGTTATTAGTTTGCCATCATTATCTTTAGTAAATGAACCGTCTCTTGTAAGTCTAATTCCCTGCGGTGTTTTAACCAAGAAAAACAGCCCCTCTCTTGATAGAGCCATATCTAGGGGGTTATCACTTTTTTCCATGTTTCCTACAGAATAGTCTGTATATGAATCTACTATTTGTGGAGCTTTATTCATTGCTCTATTTAAAAATTGAGCGGCTTCTTTAGTATGATTTTCATTTGGCAGTTCATCTCTTGCTTCTTTATATAGACGCAAGAAATCACCTACTACAAGATTATCTTCTTTAAAACCGACCGTATTTACATTGGCAAGGTTGTTTGAGATAGTATCAAGACGATTAAACTGAGTAACCATCCCTGCTGCTGAACTATAATATCCGCTCTGCATAAAATACCTTTTAAATCTATTTTTTTCACTCTAAGCAATCACTGTTCCAATATAAGAGAAAGGAAGAGTTAAGAGTGTTTGGGTATAATCCACCTTTAAAAAATCTTATCGAACCAACAAGGTGTATTTTATATGACAGCTAAAGAACTCAACAAAGCTATTGAAACATTCTTTACAAATCAAAAACCAAAAGAGTGTTTAACATATGAGTCGTTAATAGAACTTTTTGATAAACAACCTACTTCTGCGCAGGCAAGCAGCATTCATAAACTTATACAAAAACATAAAGCGTGCATTTACACATCATCCGAACATGCAAAGCTTCTAAACGATAAAGAAGCAGAAGCTCGTAAAAGTGCCCAAAGAAAGATGATTGAAAATAACGAAACTGACAATTTTGATATACTAAAAGAGCATGAACTCTTAGAATGGTCTCGTTCTGATTCTCCTGTTCGTATGTATCTTCGTGAAATGGGACAGATTCCACTTCTGACAAAAGAGGAAGAGATAGAAATCTCTAAAAAAATTGAAAGCGGAGAGAGCATAATTATCGATGCTATATGTTCTGTTCCATATCTGATTGATTTTATTTTAGACTATAAAGAGCCTCTGATTAACCGTGAGAGAAGAGTTAAAGAGCTATTTAAAAGTTTTGAAGATGAAAAAGAAGACAGTGATGATTTAGATGTAAATGAAGATGAAGAGAATGAAGATGAAGAGGGTGTTGAAGTCGAGAAAACATTAACTGCAAAAGATAAAACTAGAGTTGAAAAAGTAACAGTTAGCTTTAAAGCATTAGAAAAAGCGAAAAAAGAGTGGGCAAAGCTTGTTGAAAAGGTACCTGAAGATATAAATGAAGAATTGACACTTGATATTGTTTTATATTTCTTAACATTGACATTCAAGAAGAAAATTTTAAAAGAGAGCTTATTGGATCTGGGACCAACCTCAAAACTGATTAACGAACTTGTAAAAGCGATGGAAACTGCACTTAAGAGTGATGAAGGGTATGATAAAGAGTTAAAGAGACTGGAGTATAAACTTCCGCTTTTTAATGCAACCCTAAAAGCAAATCATAAAGTTTTAGTTGAAAAAATTTGTGTTTTAACTAAAGAAGATATTGCGAGTATGGTTCCTGAAGCAACTATGGTTAGTACATACATGGAAATTAAAAAACTTGTACAAACAAAAGAGGCTTCTAAAAACAGTTTTAGTATGGAACCCGAAAAGCTTGCAGATATTTTAGAGCAGATTAAACGCGGAAAAAATATATCTGAAGTTTCAAAAACAAGAATGGCAAAATCAAATCTAAGACTTGTCGTCTCTATTGCAAAAAGATACACAAACAGAGGATTGCCTTTCCTTGACCTTATTCAAGAGGGCAACATCGGTCTTATGAAAGCGGTTGATAAGTTTGAGTATCAAAAAGGTTATAAATTTTCAACTTATGCTACATGGTGGATTCGTCAAGCCATCTCTCGTGCTATAGCCGACCAAGCAAGAACGATTCGTATCCCGATTCACATGATAGAAACTATTAATCGTATAAATAAAATTATGCGTAAACATCTACAAGAACACGGAAGAGAGCCTGATGTTGAAGTTATTGCTGCAGAGGTTGGTTTATCGGTTGAAAAAGTTAAGAATGTAATAAAAATTACAAAAGAGCCTATAAGCCTTGAAGCTCCAATCGGTAGTGAAGATGATGGAAGATTTGGTGACTTTATCGAAGATAAAGCATCTCTTTCACCATCTGATGCTATACTAAAAGACGACTTAAGAGTTCAAATCGAGAGTGTTTTAGAACAGTTAAATGAGAGAGAAAAAGCGGTTATAAAACTTCGTTTTGGGATAATGGATGATGAGAGCGACAGAACGCTTGAAGAGATAGGAAAAGAGCTTAATGTTACGCGTGAGAGGGTTCGTCAAATAGAGTCCAGTGCTATTAAAAAATTAAAACACCCTAAAGTTGGAAGAAAACTTAAAAATTATATAGAAGAGTAAGTAGCTAAAAATGACTTTTGAGCAACAGTGGATAGAGTATGATTATAACCCTTTTGTGTTATTTGGTTCAAATGGAAAAATAATATCGCTTAACTCAGAAGCACAATTTTTGCTTGGCTCGGTTACGATAGAAGAGCTTTTTTCTCTAGCGACTACTTATGCAAGCGTATCGTTTGGTTTTAAAACAACATTTTTGGAATTAAGTTTTGGACGATACAGATTTTTTGCTATTACGGTCGGTTATGAAAATGATGAAGAAATAGGAATTAAACTCTATCAAGCTCCATCTTTTAAACTTAACAAACCAAAATTAATCGGTGAGTTGACAAATATATATACGCTGGTTGATTTATGCATCTCTACTTATTCAATAAACTCAAAAATTATCTTTGAAAAAGATTTTGATCCGACAATTCCGGAAATTATTATTGATTCAAATACTTTTATAAAAGCACTAAATAAAATGTACGCTTGTTATGAAAATAATGAAAAAATAGTAACTAAAATATTTTATAGAGTCGGTGAACATATAAAATTTAATGAGAAAAAATATAGCATCTTCTCCGTTGAAATTAGTTCACAAAATGTTAATGAAGATAGAGTAAATGAGTTAAAAGTGTTTGCCGCAGATAAAAATTTTTATATTGACTTTCAAAAAAAGATAACCATAAATATTCCTATGATTACCTCTTGAGTTATAAAGGGTATCCTTAAACTAAATCTTTTGAAATGATATAACCTATTATTATACCGATAAGAAGAGATGGAAGATAGATAGGTATATCTAGGAGTTCATTATTTTTAAGTGCAATAAAGCCTAAAATTAAAAATAGATACGGGATGAGCCTAAATAGTGAAACACCTGCGCTACTACTCTTTTTAATATCTTGAAAATTAAAAATTTTTATCTTTTTCTTCTCTTCTTGAACAATTGTCTTTAAATCAAGCTCTTCTGCTGGAGTTTCATTTATAGGAGTTTCATCATAAAGTTCGTATGGGTCTTCTAACTCATCGTAAAAATCTCTTTTTTCATCTATATTTTGTGCATTAATCTCACTTTTAACCATTCTTTGATAAGCGTAAGCAGAACCGGCTATTATAAAAAAACTGCTTAAAAATGCTATTTGTAGATTCATAAAAAATTTAAAAGAGACAAGATATGTGAACAGAATAAAAATCTCTGCTACAACTATAAGTTTAATAGTTTTTTTTGTTATCGTCATCATCATCATCATCATCTTCATCATCTTGAAGCTGTTTTTTAATCGCATAACGCGGCTGTTTTGCCAACTCTTCATAATCTTTATACTGTTTTGCATAAGCCTTGTAAACATTGAGTACGGCTGCAGCAATACCTATAAAAACTCCTATCCATAGTGTCCATGAAGCTCCCGTGACACTTTTTAGCAATAAACCGATTCCTACACCCATCAAAACAGCTACAACCATAGAAATTCCTAAGGACAGGTGGTCAGCCGCTTCGATGATAGGCTTTATTCTAGGAGCATTTTGCTCCTTTTTTTCTTCATTAGCCATTTTTAATCGCTTTAAAAACTCTGCTGCTTGCTCTAATGGTATCTTCAATCATCTCGTCCGTTACTGCAGTTGAAATAAAGCCTGTTTCATATAGTGAACATGCAAAGTAAAAGCCCTCTTTTAACATCATAGAGTGAAATTTTGCAAATAGCTCTGCATCCGAGTTGCAGGCATCGGCAAAGTTTTTGACTGGTTTGTCATTAAAGAAAAAACCGAACATACTTCCTCTTGTATCTATCTGCATAGTTATTCCGTAAGAAGAAGCCTCTTTTTGCATTCCCTCGACCAACCTTTTTGCTCGTTCATTTAAAACCGATATAACTTGAGCATTTTTCTTTAGTTTTGAGATTGCCGCAAGTCCTGCAGCCATAGCAACAGGATTGCCGCTTAGTGTGCCTGCTTGATATACGGGTCCCTCAGGTGAGAGTCTTGCCATAATGTCCGCTCTTGCGCCAAATGCACCGACGGGCATACCGCCGCCGATAACTTTTCCGAGTGTTACGATGTCGGGTTTTACTCCGGTAATTGATTCTGCACCGTGAACTGAAGCACGAAAACCGCTCATAACTTCATCAAAAATAAGCAGTGTGCCCTCTGCATCACAAAGCTCTCTTAACTCATGTAAAAACTCTTTATCGGCCGGAACAAGTCCCATATTTCCTGCGATAGGCTCAATGATTACACACGCGATATTTTTTGAATCGGTAAAACATTTTTTTACGCTCTCTATGTTATTGTACTCTGCCAAAAGAGTGTGTTTTGTAAAGTCGGCAGGTACTCCCGGAGAGCTTGGATTTCCAAAAGTTGCAGCTCCGCTTCCAGCTTGCACCAAAAGTGAATCACTATGCCCGTGATAACATCCGGTAAACTTTACGATGTCATCACGGTTTGTATATCCGCGAGCAAGACGAATAGCACTCATTACAGCTTCTGTTCCGCTGCTTACAAATCTGATTTTATCAATTGAGTCAAACATAGAGATAACAAGTTCGGCTAAATCACTCTCAGCTTGTGTCGGTGCACCAAAACTTAGACCGTGTTTCACGGCTTCTATTACTGCATGCTCAATTGATTCGTCTCTGTGCCCAAAAAGCAGCGGACCCCAGCTTTGTACGAAGTCTACATATTTGTTGCCGTCGATGTCTGTTAAATATGCTCCGTTGCCCTCTGCAATAAATATAGGCGTTCCGCCTACGCTTTTAAATGCTCTAACAGGAGAGTTCACCCCGCCCGGAATTAAATTTTGCGCTTGCTTAAAAGCTTTTAATGAATTGTCTATGCTCATAAAATGACCTTAATTTTTTTTATGTGATTATAGCAAAGTAGTATTAATCTACATTGGTTATAATTCCCCAAAATTTTATAAGTAAACGGAACCGCTTGAATCGCTCATATTTTGCTCTATTTGTCGCACTTTTAATCCATCTTTTGTTTTTACTTCTATTTTGGCTTCTAGGGATTATCATGCCGGAAATTAAAAAACCAGAGCAACCAAAGGAGAATAAAATCAAAGTTTCACTCAAAGAGATGCCTAAAAAAGTTAAAGATATCAGTGAAAAAGATGAAATTATAGAAAAACCTCAAGAGATAGCACCTCCTATGCCAAAAGGAAGCCAACTTACAAAAATAGTTGAACCTATAAAAAGACCGCCTGTCAAATATGAACCTAAAAAAATTGAAGAGGAAAAAAGCCTCAATAAACAGCCAAATAATCTTGAAAAATCTCAAATAGTACCTCAAGAAACTACATCAAAACCTAAAATTGAGCCGCTTCCACCGACTGAGCCGTATGTAAAGTTACCGCCCAAAGAAAAAAAGAACAAAAGTGATACTATTGATTGGATGTATGAAGATAAATCGGAACAAGAAGCTAAAAAAGAAGATAGCAAAAAAATTAGCGGAAGCAGTGTCGGCAACTCAGATTTAAAAGAGCTTTACGGAGACGAGTTTGGCAAGCTGACTCAAGGACAGCAAAAATATTTGATTGACAACCAAGAGATTATGAGAAGAATTACCCAAGAAGTCTTAAACAGGGTTGCAAGTGTAAATCTTACAAAAGATATTAATGTAAACAGAACGAATGTTGTGGAGTTTTATCTTCATCCAAACGGAGATATGACGGACTTTAAATTTCTTAAAAATAGTGGATATTATGTGCTTGACGATACCACAAAAGAGACTATAGAGTATGCCTACAGTAGATACCCGCGACCGAGTGAAAAGATACTGATTAGATACAATGTTTTTTATAATTTAGCTAGACATTAGGGTTGTTTTTATTAAGTACCGCCAAAGCCCCTTTATAGATTGGCTCGTCAATAAAACCGAACTCATCGTCTTCAAAGCCAGTGATGCCCTGCTCTTTGTAGAGTTCAAAAAGCTTGATTATATTTTTTGCTCTTGCTATTTCTTTCTCTTCATCAGCAAACTTTTTATTTACAAGCTGGGCTTGAGTAGGAGAAATACACCCTTTTGCTTCATAACCCATAGCTTTTTCTAAAGATATCCATTTCTCAAACAGATCTAAATTCCTAAATTCTTGATATACAAATGAGACGGGTTTTACGCCTATTGTTTTACATATAATCAAAAAATGGGACAGAATATATGCTACGGTCGGATTTTCTACAACAATCAGGCTCTGCGGGAGTTTCATATCTGCAAAAAGATCTAAAATACCGAGATAAAATGTAGTAACCCTTTTGTCGACTTTAAGCGATGATAAATTGCTCCAAGCTTCGCTTGTTTCTATGGAGAGGTGCAGTTCTGTTTTTTCACCCAAGAGTTCATAAACTGACGCTACCTCTTTGGCATTTCTAATTTTGGGAACTCTTATCGCATCCGGCATAAATTGATTTAGATAGGCAATCTCTTCATATCCACCCTCATCAAGCGCATTTACTCGAACTACCAGTTTTTTGTCACATTTTTTATGATACGACAAAAAAATAGCGCATAAAACAAGTCCAAACGGTTTATCTTCCTTGCTTACGCCGTCTTCAAGATTTAAAATAATACAATCAGCCTCAACACTCTCTATCTTTGTCAGATGGTTTAAATTATTGCATGATAGCATTAAAGCAGAGCGAAAATCTTTTCTTGGATTTATCATTCTGTATGTCGGATTTGCCAATGCATCAAGTGCCGTTAAATCTCTATTTTCATAAGCAATTTTTATCTCTTCTAAATTACTTAGCATTCGGAGTATTCTCCTTCTTTTTTTCTTGTACATAAAAATATAGCGCTTGAATCTCTTTTTGAGTTAAAAAGTATCTAGGCATACCGTTTTTTCTTACATTAAGTGCTACAAAAAAATCATTAAAATTCATACTGTCTATTGCCGGACCGCCAAAAATTTTTTTCTCGTTTTTGTGCTCGTATTTAGCTACAATCCTACCCTCTCCTGAAACACCGTGGCAATTTTGACATCCTATCCCCCTCGGGTTCTTATAAAGCGATGAAGCATACTCCATCGGCGTAATAAAACTGGCTTGGGCAAAGAGAGAAATAGGCAACAACAATAATAGTAATACATCTCTCATAAAGCCATCCTTTAACATATAAGAGTATAATAACAAAAAAATAATATTATGAGGTTTAAATGCAGCTTCTTGATGGTAAAGCACTCTCTGCAAAAATAGAAGCAGATGTAGCAAATGAAGTAAAAAATCTAAAAAACGAAACAGGTTTGGTTCCGGGTTTGGCGGTTGTTTTGGTTGGTCAGGACCCAGCTAGTGCGGCTTATGTAAATATGAAAAAAAAAGCATGCGATAGAGTCGGTTTTTACTCCGTAACACATGAAATGCCGCAGGATATTTCTCAAGAAGCAATCGAAAATACTATTAAGATGATGAACAATAACCCGAATATTGACGGGATTTTAATTCAACTACCGCTTCCTAAGCAAATAGATACGACAAAAATACTTGAACTCGTAAATCCCAGCAAAGATGTAGACGGCTTTCATCCATATAATGTCGGTAGACTTACAACCGGGCTTGATGGTTTTGTTCCATGTACTCCTCTTGGCGTTATGGAACTTTTAAAAGAGTACAACATAGATGTAAAGGGCAAAAACTGCGTAGTCGTAGGTGCTTCAAATATAGTCGGAAAACCAATGGCGGCTCTGCTTTTAAATGCTAATGCTACGGTTGAGATTTGTCATATTTTTACGGATGATTTGAAAAAACACACTTTAGACGCAGATATGATTTTTGTCGGAGCAGGTGTAATAAACTTAATCAAAGAAGATATGGTTAAAGACGGCGTTATAATTATTGATATCGGTATCAACCGTGCCGATGAGGGTAAACTAGTCGGTGATGTTGACTTTGATAGAGTTAGCAAAAAATGCTCATATATAACCCCCGTACCTGGCGGAGTTGGACCTATGACCATTGCCATGCTACTAAGCAATACTTTAAAAGCAACAAAAACTCATGCGGATGAAAGAGAGTAAATGAAAGAAATTTTACACAAAACATATAAGTTCTCAAACTCATGGACGGGAACTATAATAATAGTTCTTTTTGTTATATTTTTTATTGCTCAGGCTTTTAGAATTCCAAGCGGTTCAATGAAAGACTCTCTGCTTATCGGAGATCATCTTTTTGCTAAAAAGTTTGCATACGGTATTCCTATGCCTCATCTTCCATTTTTGGAAACTTCCATCATGCCATGGAGTAATAGTCTTCGTTTAATGGACGGAGATAGACCAAAAAGAGGCGATATCGTAATATTTAGATATCCGCAAAATACAAAACAGCACTTCGTAAAAAGATGCGTAGCACTTCCTGATGATGAACTTTTTGTACTTAACAAAGACTTATATCTTCATCATAATGAGGGTGACGAGTGGATTAAAAAGAATTTTAAAGAAGAAGATATTATTATTTTTGCGGGAAAACTTTGGGTTAAAAATCCATACATGAAAGAGCATCCGGGAATTCATCATGATGATAAAATTACGGATAACGGTCAATATCCTACGCCAATTTTTAATTTTGCTCCCGTTAAAGTTGATAAAGATAACTACTTTATGATGGGCGACAATCGTGATCACTCAAATGACAGCCGTTTTTGGGGAGCCGTTCCTTATGAAAACATAGAAGGAACTCCTTGGTTTGTTTATTTTAGCATAGATGATAATTGGGAAATAAGATGGGATAGAATCGGCAAAACACCGACTGACTTAGAAGGGTCTTCTTATCTAAACAAAGCAATAGCGGAGAGAATAAAAACAGATAAAGATGACCATGGAATCTATTGATTTACTCAAAGTCTTAGTTGCCGTTCTCGCTTTAGCGATAGCTATTATCGGACATGAGATTATGCATGGATGGGTTGCTTATATGTATGGCGATACAACTGCTAAAAATGCGGGGAGGCTTACATTAAATCCAATCTCGCATATAGATTTAGTCGGTACTATTATCGTTCCCGCTACCACTTATTTTTTACCTATGATGCTGGGGGCTGATAGCGGATTCTTATTTGGATGGGCAAAGCCTGTGCCGATTAATATGGCAACGGTAATAAGAAATGCCGGTTATAACGGGGCGATGCAGGTTGACTTAGCGGGAGTAGTTTATAACTTTACTTTAGCCGTATTTGCTTCAATTGCTATAGTTTCTATGAGTCAACCCAATACGACAGATAGTTTGATTTATATTTTCACATATCTTCTTCTGTTTCAAATGCTTATCATAAATGTTGTTTTAGGCGTCTTTAACCTACTCCCGATACCTCAGTTTGACGGTGCACATTTTCTTATACACCTCTCACTTAAGCATAAAATCGACTCTATAGCCGAATTCTTTTATAAAAATGAAAAATATGGAATAATTATAGTTATAATAATTTTAATGACGCCGTTAAAAAACTATCTATTACTTATGCCGGTTCAGATGATTCTAAACCTGCTTATATCATAACAAAAGGGGACAAATGAAATTTTATATTGCAACAGACCATGCCGGAATAGATCTTAAAGATTATACGGTTGAATTATTAAAAGAAAAAGGTCATGAAGTTATAGATTTGGGACCGTATTCAAAAGATAGAGTTGATTACCCAGACTATGCTATAAAAGTTTGTGAGGCAGTTTTAGCAGATAAGAGTTCGCAGGGTATTCTTATGTGCGGTTCAGGTATCGGTATGAGTATGGCTGCAAATCGCCACCATGGTATTCGTGCGGCACTTTGTCATGATGCCTATACGGCAACGGTCGCACGCGGACACAACGATGCTAATGTGCTCTGTTTTGGAGAGAGAGTTGTAGGAAAAGGCGTAGCAGAATCTATCTTGGATGCTTGGATAGAGGGTAGTTTTGATGGTGGTCGTCACATTGGGCGAGTAGCAAAAATCGAAGCAATCAACTCTTAATTTCGTTAAAGGAAAAGTTATGTTTTGGGAATGGTCACTTTTAACAACGCTATCTATAGTATCTATTTATTTATTTGTTAAGATGTTCTACTTTAAAAGCATTACAAACAAAGAACAAAGAAGCAATGACTTGATGAAATTAACTCTTCAAGAGGCGGAGATACTTATTAGAAAGTATCAAATTCAACTCCAAAGAGCGCTTGGAAATGTTGATATATTGAGTGATGAGCTGACAAAGTTAAGAAACGAGCTTAAAGCATTGAAACAGAGAAATACTAAGCATAGACAAGAAACAGATCGTCTTAATAATAAAATCAAAGCACTAGAGAGTCGTATAGACGCTCTAATATAAGGATAATAATATGACACTTAGCAACACGGAAAGAAAAATTATAGAGAACTCTATAAGGGATATAAAAGATTTCCCAAGACCGGGAATCGTATTTAAAGATATTACGACTCTTCTTAACGATGCGGAAGCGTACGGCGTACTTATGAACCACCTTTATCAAAGATACAAAGGGTACAATTTAAACTATATTGCGGGTATCGATGCCAGAGGATTTATTTTTGGTGCCGCACTTGCCCAAATGTTAGGAATCGGTTTTGTGCCTATTCGTAAAAAAGGAAAATTACCGTATACGACAATCAGTGAAAAATATTCACTGGAGTATGGTATAGATGAAGTAGAGATTCATATCGATGCTTTTAGCAAAACTCAAAATGCAAGAGTGCTTCTTATAGATGACCTCATAGCTACGGGCGGAACTGCAAATGCGGCTGCAAGACTTATCAAACAAGCCGGTGCTTCATGCGTAGAAGCTTGTTTTGTTGTAGCTCTTAACTTTTTAGACGGACAAAAAAATTTAAAAGAGATAACAAATGTGTACTCTTTGATAGAGGTAAACTAATGTATATTCCTTCTGCTTCAAAATTTGACCCTAATAAAAACGGTCATTTTGGAATTTTTGGCGGTAGATATGTTCCTGAAACATTGATGCCCGCACTTTTAAAACTTGAAGAGGAGTATAAAAGTATCCGCTTTGATAAAGATTTTTGGGCGGAAGTCGACTATTACTTAAAAGATTATGTAGGTCGCCCTTCCCCGCTCTACTTTGCTAAAAATATTTCAGATGAGCTTGGTGCGAAGATTTACCTAAAGAGAGAAGATTTAAACCACACCGGCGCGCATAAAGTAAACAATGTTATCGCTCAAGGACTTATGGCAAAGAGACTCGGATATAAAAAAATCATCGCTGAAACGGGTGCCGGACAGCATGGTGTTGCAACTGCTACTATCTGCGCTCTTTTGGGCTTAGAGTGTGAAATATTTATGGGTGCAAAAGATGTGGCAAGACAAGAGTTAAATGTTTTTCGTATGAAGCTCCTCGGTGCAAAAGTAAACTCAGTTGAGAGCGGAAGCAAGACGCTAAAAGATGCTATGAATGATGCTATTCGTCACTGGGTAACAAACGCAAGAGACACTTTTTATATCATCGGAACCGTTGCGGGTCCTCACCCATACCCAATGATGGTAAGAGATTTTCAAGCGATTATCGGTTATGAGGCAAGAGCGCAAATACTCGAAAAAGAGGGTCGCCTGCCGGATCATGTTATAGCGTGCATCGGCGGCGGAAGTAATGCTATCGGGATGTTTCAACACTTTTTAGAAGATAAAGAAGTTGAGTGCATCGGTATAGAGGCAGGCGGAAAAGGTATAAGCTCAGGCGAACACGGCTGCTCGTTAAATCAAGGTCGCCCCGGCGTACTACACGGTCAGATGAGCTATCTGCTTCAAGACGAAGACGGACAGATACTTGAAGCTCACTCAATCTCTGCAGGGCTTGACTATCCAGGAATAGGACCTGAGCATGCTTTCCATCATGATAACAAATCTGTAAGCTATGACCATGCAACAGATCAAGAGGCGTTAGACGCATTTGTATGGCTATCAAGAAAAGAGGGAATTATCCCTGCATTTGAGAGTGCACATGCAGTAGCATACCTTAAAAAAATGCCGAATATAAAAGATAAACTAATTATCGTAAATATCTCAGGCAGAGGCGACAAAGATATGATTCAGGCAAAAGAAATTTTAAAATTTGATAATTAAGTGAATAAAAAATGAATATTAAACTACTAAACAAAGAAGTATACGAAGTTTCATCAGCTGTAACAGTCGTCTTTCTAAAAAAAGATGAACTTGTAGAGTGTGAATATGCAGATATTTTACAAAAGGCCGGATTTAAAGCGGAGCAAGACACCACATGTTTTTTATATGAAAAAGGGTTGCTTTTTTGTGGAGTTGAGAGCAAAAAGAGTGATGATTTAAGAAGTGCTTGTGCATGTGCTATGAAGACTCTAAAGACATCAAATTTCTCGTCGGCAAAACTGGAAGTAATCTCTAAGTCAACTATCGGTGCATTGGTTGAGGGAATTGTTCTTGGTGGATATGAGTTTAACGAGTACAAATCAGAACCAAAAAGTAGTGAATTTAAAGAAGTTCTATTAACATCAAACGATATTGATTTTGGCAATTTAGAGTCGACTTTCAATGAAGCGCTTATCGTAGCCCATGCTACAAATTTCACTCGTGATATCGTAAACAGAGCACCGCAAGAGATAAATCCTCAAACACTATCTCATGTAGCTCAAAAACTGGCAAATGAAAACTCTTTAGAGTGCAAAATACTTCAAGAAGATGATTTGGCAAAAGAAAATATGGGCGCGATGCTTGCAGTCGGTCGTGCTTCGGTTCATGGAAGTACGCTTATTCATTTAAGCTATAAGCCTGCAAATCCTAAAAAGGTTATCACTCTTGTCGGTAAAGGTCTTACTTATGACAGCGGCGGATTAAGTTTAAAAGCTGCTACTTCAATGGTTACTATGAAAATGGATAAAGCAGGTGCATGTGCAGTTCTTGGAATCATTAAAGCGGTTAGTGAGTTAAAACTTGATGTTGAAGTTCATGCGTTCATCGGTGCGGTTGAAAATATGGTTGGCGGAAATGCTTACAAACCTGATGATATTTTAGTTTCAAGAAGCAAGACCACTATTGAGGTGAGAAACACCGATGCTGAGGGTCGTTTGGTTTTAGCCGATGTTCTTGACTATGCGCAAGAGAAAGTTAAAGCGGACTATATCTTTGACTTTGCAACACTCACCGGTGCGTGTATGATTGCTCTTGGACAGTACACAACAGGTCTTATGGGACACTCTCATAAGCTTAAACATGATATATCAAAAGCAGGAAGCGACGCAGGAGAGATGATAAGCTCACTGCCGTTTAACAGACATCTTAAAAAACTTCTTAAAAGCGAGATTGCCGACATAAGCAACACGGCCTCAAAACCTTACGGCGGAGCGATTACGGCAGGTCTATTTTTGGATAAGTTTATAAAAGAAGAAAATAAAAATAAGTGGATGCACTTTGATATAGCGGGAACTGCTTATACCGAAACTCCGTGGGATTGCAATGTCTACGGTGCAACAGGTGCCGGAGTCAGACTTATGTGTGAATTTTTAAAAGATATAAAATAAACTGATATGCAAAACTCAAAACCGTGCCATTGCAATAGAGTGTTTAAGAGCAAAACCAGACTTATAGTCATGCTTAACCACTTTATTCCGCGATGTCCATACTACACAACTTACTTCGCGTTTAGACGCACCGGCGTACACCCTCCACTTTAATATCCTTTTTTACAAAATTACCATAATAAATTCTCTGATTAAGCATAAATAAGATTGCCACGCTTCGCTCGCAATGACGGTCATGCACCAAGTAGTTTACGACGAAGCAATCTCTTGTTTATCAAAATGCTTATCATAAATTAGATATTAAGCTTTAGTGCCATAGCGGCTAGCGTAGCCAAAGGAATTACTTCCTTTGGTGTTGAAAACAATGACAAACAAGGATATTTCAATGCAAAAAAATTACATAGTAGGCTTTCCGAGAATCGGGGAACAAAGAGAGTTAAAAAAAGTTTTAGAGGAGTTTTGGGCAAAAAAATGCTCATTTAATGATGTTTTAGAAACGGCACATGAGCTTAAAAAAAGACATTGGGAGTATCAAAGAGATGCGGGAATCGACTTTGTAAGTTCAAATGATTTTTCGCTTTATGACAATATGCTAGATACTTCCGTTATGTTGGGTGCAATTCCAAAAAGATTTAAAAACTTAAAAGATGAAGAGCTTTACTTTGCGATGGCAAGAGGCAATGCATCTACCGTTGCTATGGAGATGACAAAGTGGTTTAATACAAATTATCACTATATAGTTCCTGAACTTGAGCCGCAAGACAACTACTCTCTTGATGCTTCAAAGATTGTAAATGAGTATAACGAAGCAAAAAGTTTAGGCATAAAAACAAAGATAAACATCATAGGTCCTATTACATATCTTGGACTTAGCAAAAGAGCAGACGGCGGTGATGCTTACGAGTTTTGGAGCAAGATATTGCCGATTTATGAGGAGCTTTTGGAAATCATCTCTACGCTTGATGATGAGATAACTCTTCAGATTGATGAGCCTATTTTTGTAAAAGAGCCAAATACAAAAGTGCTTAGTCTCATCAAGCCGACTTATGACAGACTCTGCACAGTTTCACCAAACATAAAAATAGCGGTCGTGACATATTTTGAGCACTCAAACGAAGCTACAAAGGTTTTAGTTCATACGCCTATCTGGGCATTGGGGCTTGACTTTTTGTATGGAGATGAAAATCTTGATTCGCTTGAACTCATTGCAAAGAGCGGTAAAAAACTTCTCTCAGGTGTGGTTGACGGCAGAAATATCTGGAGATGCAGCGTTGCAAAAACTCTTGGGCTTTTAGAAAATATCTCAAAAGTTATAAAAAAAGAGAATATTTTGGTTAGTTCGTCTTGCTCGCTTCTTCACACACCTTTTACTCTAAAGTATGAAGATAAAATGAACAAAGAGATAAAAGAGTGGTTGAGTTACGCATACGAGAAAATGGGCGAAATCTCACTTATATCAAAAATCTTTTTTGACGGAGCAAATGCTCTAAATGAAGCAGAAAAAAACAGAGTGCAAGATAACGAAAAAGCAAACAAAAGCAGAAAAAACTCTACTCTAATTCACGATAAAAGCACACAAGAGAGAGTACAAAATTATACAAAATTTCAAAGAGACGGCATATCGGGCGAAAGAATTGCACTTCAGAGAGAGATTTTGGGATACAAAGATTTAGTAACGACGACCATAGGTTCGTTTCCACAAACGCAAGAGCTTAGAAAAACGAGAAGTGATTTTAAAAACTCTCTTATCTCAAATAATGAGTATGAAAAAGAGATAAAAAAGTACATAGATGAATGTATAGCATTTCAAGAGGAGTGCGGACTTGAAGTTTTGGTTCACGGTGAGCCTGAGAGAAACGACATGGTTGAGTATTTTGGAGAGCAGTTAAGCGGGTACGGATTTAGCCAAAACGGCTGGGTTCAAAGCTATGGAAGCAGATGTGTCAAACCACCGTTTATCTATGGAGATATCAGCAGACCAAAACCAATGACGGTTGAGTGGATAGTTTATGCGCAAAGCAGAACAAGCCATATCATGAAAGGGATGCTAACTGGTCCCGTAACCATACTCAACTGGTCATTTGTGCGAGATGATATGCCAAGGGGCGAAGTTTCAAAACAGATAGCCGTAGCACTCAGTGATGAGATAGACGACTTGCAAAAAGCAGGCATAAAAATCATACAGGTCGATGAGGCGGCGTTTAAAGAGGGTTATCCGTTAAGAGACGAGAAGATAAAAATCTATGAAGCGTGGGCGACGAGAGACTTTAAAATAGCCGTAAGCAGTGCAAAAAAAGAGACTCAAATCCATACTCACATGTGTTATAGCGAGTTCAACGACATTATAAACACCATAGAAGATATGGATGCGGATGTTATCTCCATAGAGACTGCCAGAAGCGGAAATGAACTGCTTAAAATCTTTAAAAAGGTGGGTTATACAAAAGAAGTAGGACCGGGAGTTTACGATATACATAGCCCAAGGATCCCGAGCGTAGAGGAGATTGTGGCGCAGATAGAGCTTCTGCTTGAAGTTCTGCCAAAAGAGCAGCTTTGGATAAACCCTGATTGCGGACTTAAAACAAGAAAGTGGGAAGAGGTAAAACAAGCGCTTAAAAATATGGTAGAAGCGGTTAGAATAGTCAGAGAAAAACTATGAAACTCCAAAAATCAACTCTTTAAGAGTTGATTTTCCGCCACAACGCCACATTTGTATGTTAATTTCAGTTTCTATTAATTATTATTTTAATATCATTAACCGACCTTATACGATAGATATATTGAGGTTATGCTTTTTACACACATTTCGGTATAAATATTTTTTAAAAAGATGCAGCATGAATTTTACATTTTTAGAAGTTAACAGTAGTGATATGTTGGAAAAAGTGTTTGAATTTCGCTACAAAATACTTTTAGAAATATATCCTGAGTATCTGCAAAAATCCGGTTTTTCAGATAATAAAGAGTATGATAAATACGACCCTTATTCTGTGCATTTCGTTGCGTTAGATAATGACGGCAATATTTGTGCAACGGTAAGACTCATACACAACTCGCCGCTTGGTTATCCGACGGAAAACAGTATGACATTTGATAACAGTATGTTTGATAGAGCTAAAGTTGGGGAGATGTCAAGAATATTTGTAGATGTCAAATATAGAAATATTGATACAACAAAGGCTATCATACAAGAACTTAAAAAATTCATGTACACCAAAATGATGAAACTAGGTATACTATACACTTACGGTTCGTTAGAAATAAGTTTCTTAAGATTGCTAAAAATTTGTAAAATGAACTATCATACCATAGGCGAAAAGCAAAAACACGAATATTTTGGTTTGCGTTATCCGTCTATTTTGTACACTAAACAATTTGGCGAAGATAATCCCGAAATTGTTGAATAAATAAAAAGAGAATATTATGTATGAAACTTTAAACAGACAAAAGAGACTCGGTTTTATTTTATTGCTCTTAGCAAACTTATCGGATTTAAGTGCAAAAACAGATGAGTTATTGGAGTCTATCTCTAATGAGTTGGCATATTTCAATGAAGTTGCAACTGCTACAAAACAAAACGAGCATTATCAGCCATACATCATCTCGGTATTTCAGGGCAAAGAGTTAGAAAAGTTAGGTGTATCAAACCTTAAAGAGGCATTGGGATTGGTTCCCGGTGTTGATATGGCAACGGATAATTCAAACAATCAAACACCGATATTTAGAGGCTCAAATCCTTTAGCATACGGGCAATCAAAACTTTTTATAGATGGCGTAGCAGTTAACAATCTTTTTTTTGACGCCTACTCCGAATACCTCTCTTTTCCAATAGAGATGATTAAAAGAATCGAAGTAGTCAGAGGTCCCGGAAGTACGATAGACGGGGTAAATGCATATGCAGGTTCTATTAAAGTTATTACTTATGCTGAAGATTTTGAAGGGTTTGAGTCTAGTGATAAATTAGTATTTAAACATGGCTCATATGATTATAATATGGGCGGATTTATTAAAACCTATAAAACAGAGGATTTGAAAGTTTTTATAGATTTTTTCTATCAAGAAGATAATAAAAAACTGCCTGCAGGTTTTGACGGTCTCTCTCAAGGAATATTTGGTGCTAGCAATATAGCACTATCTAAGTCGGGCGATGCTCCGTTATGGCTAAGGGAACACTCACTTGGTATCAATCTTGAGTATAAAGATTTTACGATTAAAGCGCGAACTCTTAATCATACCGGAGGAAGTGCATATGGCATCAATCTTGCACTGCCTCAAGAAAATGACAGAGTAAAACTGCCAAGCCACTATCTTGAGCTAGGATACGACAAAAAAATTGCCGATTATAAAGTTGATATAAAAGCGGGTGTTAAATATGATACATTTGACTCTAAATCTAAATTAGCTCCCGATGATTTAAGACTTGGCACTATTGTTTTTGAAGACGGAATATACGGAGAACACTATGCCGCCCAGCGAACGCGCTATCAGTCCTCTTATCTTAAATATAGCGGAATCAATCAACATACGATTACTGCCGGTTATCGCTTTAGTAAAGAAGAAACTATAGATATGACATCGAAGCTTTCAAACAGAGCGACGGGTGATGTGGGATTGGTTGACTATACTGAAACTCTGCCATTTTTTGATAAAAATGCGAAACGCGATACTCTTGTCTTCTCACTTCAGGATGAATTTATATTTAACAGTGCTCTTAGCTTTATTTATGGTTTTAACTACGAGCAAACTTCATATGAAGATGCAGGTCTTGACCCTAGAATATCGATGGTTTATCAACTTGACAGCGAAAATATTTTTAAAACTATGTATAGCCGCTCTCATAGAAATGCATCATGGCAAGAGATGTTTACGATGAACAACCGTGCTAGAGTAGGAAGTACGAATTTAGAGCCTGAACAAGTAGATGCTTTTGAAGCTGCATATATCAAAAAATTCTCAAGCGATACCCATCTATCAACCAACCTTTTTTATCTGCTAAATAAAAATCAAATATATAACTCATCTATCAACCCCAGATATAGAAATGTCGTAGATACGGATATTTATGGTTTAGAACTTGAATATAAAGGGTATATCTCATCTTTTGATCAGTTATATCTAAACTACTCTTATCTAACCGGCAAATCTTATACACAAGATGAGGGTAAAAGCGAATCACTGCCTAATGTTGCACATCATTTAGCAAAAGGTTACTATATCTACAATTTAAGCAGCGCTTTATCACTCAGCGGTGTTGCCAAGTATGTAGGCTCAAAAGATAGGGTACCGACGGATACGCGTGAGAAAGTAAAAGCCTATTCAACCATGGATACCGCGCTTAGTTACAAAGATAAAAAATATGACTACACTTTAACTTTTAGTATTAAAAATATATTTAATGCAGATGTTACTTTCCCCTCTCAGCCAAATACCTATATAGAGGATTATGCGCAGGAGCGTAGAAACTTTCTTATAGCATTGACTAAGGAGTTCTGATATGAAAAAGATAATTCTTCTCTTTTTCATTTTTATAAACTCTCTTTACGGCTTTAGCTATAACGATATTTTATTAAAGGCTCAAGCTTCTATTTTTCCCAAAATTATACTGCTTGATAAAAAAGTAAGTAACAAGCTTGTCGATGGTAAGATAATTTATACTATTGTTTATGAAAAAGATGATTACAACACGGCTTTAGAGATAAATAAATTTATAGATGCATCTTATAACGGGCATTTTAATGGATATGCTTATAAAATAAATTTGGTAGAGTTTTCTGATTTATCAAACGAGACACAAGCAACCGCAATCTATACATTAAACTCAGATAAATATATTAAAAAAGTAGCAGAAGTTGCCAAACAAAAGGGAGTTATAACATTTGCTTACGATATAAATAATTTAAAAAACGGATTGTTATTCTCTCTGATGTTAGAAAAATCAAGTGTGCTTTATCTCAATAAAGAGAGTCTGTACAATCAAGCTATAAGTTTTGTAGATTCACTCTATCTGATTGTTAAGTTTATTGACAGAAGTAGCAGTGATGAGCCAAAGACTATATGATATAATGGCGGTATAATCTATAGTTTATTTATAAGGTGTTGTATATGAAAAAAGGGAACTTTAGATCTCTTTCTACCAAAATAGTATTTTCTATTGCGGCTATATCGCTATTTATTACTATAATTATTTTTACCGCTTTTGAAAAAATAAACAGAGAGGCTTTTTATCAAATCGAGATAGAAAAAGCCAATATAATCGCAAAAACGATAGAGCCGCTAATAGCACTTAATATCTATCTTGATATGCAGGACAATGTCAATCAAATCGTACTTCAGCTTATACAAAATCCGAATATACTATCCGTAAAGATTGAAGTAGAAGATAAAATAGTCAATGAAGTAAAATCTGATAAGTATAAAGATAATATCAATGACGCCTTTGTAGTCCAAAACAGTATCTTCCAGCCTAGTTCTAAACAAAAAATGGGTACACTTACTCTTGTTTACTCTAACAAAGGCTACAAAGAGTTAGTAAATAAACATACAATTTTAAGCCTTATTCTACTTTTAGTTCTTTGTGTGTTGTTTGTATTTTTCGGTCTATATGTAAAACACCTCCTCTCGCCTCTTCGACAAATTTCTAAATCATTAAAAAATTATTCTCCCGATAATAAAGTAGAGATTCCGTTTGTATCACATAATAATGAAATAGGATTAATTTCAAATACGCTAAATAATATGCAGCAAAAAATTTCAGAGTACTCAAAAAAACAGAAAAATATGAACCGTTATCTTGAAGAAAAAGTGAATGAAAAAACATTAGAACTTCGTGAACAGCTCTATATAGACCCTTTAACGGGATTGCCGAATAGACTAAGTCTGCTTAGCAGTATTTCCGATGTTAAGGACGGGGCGCTGCTTATTATAAATATAGATGATTTTAAAGAAATAAATGACTTTTTTGGACATGTTGCAGGTGACTCCGTATTGAAAGAGTTTTCAAACAATCTTAAAAGCATGTTTGAAGAGAATGAGTATATTAAGTTAAAACGCCTCTCCGGTGACGAATTTGCTCTTCTCTTTACGCAAAAACCTCCGATGGAGAATTTTACACAGATTATTCATAAGTTGATTTTAGATATAGAAAGAATGATTTTTTTACATGAAAACAATGAAATAAGTATAAGAGTTACCATAGGGGTAGCGTGTCAATCAGACAAAGCATTGGAAAAAGCAGATATAGCTCTAAAATCGGCAAGAAAACAACAAAAGTCATTTTTACTTTATGATGAAGAACTACATATAGAAGAGCAGTATAAAGAAAATATGGAGTGGGTGAAGAAGCTTAAAAAAGCAATCAAACAAGATATGATTGTTCCATTTTTTCAACCTATATTTGACAATATTTCTGGTGAAATTATCAGTTATGAGTGTTTAATTCGCTTAATTGATGACAAAAGCAATGTTATCAGCCCATATCGTTTTTTGACTGTCGCTAAAAAAAGCAGGTTATATAGCACGCTGACTAAAATTATGATTGAGAAGAGCTGCCGTTATTTTGAATATATAAATAGTGATTTTTCAATCAATTTATCTGTTGATGATATACTAAATCAAGATATAGTAGATTACATAAAACAAAAAATCAAAAAATATAATGTCGCTGATAAAATAGTTTTTGAAATCCTAGAATCGGAAGGGATAGAAAACTATGAAGAAATAGCTATATTTACAAAAGAGATGAAAGAACTCGGCTGCAAAATAGCTATAGATGATTTTGGAAGCGGATATTCAAATTTTGAGCATCTTCTTAAACTAAATATCGACTACATTAAAATAGACGGCACACTGATAAAAAATCTTGATAAAGATGCAAATGCTCAAATGATTGTCGGAACAATTGTGGATTTTGCAAAAAGATTAAATATAATAACCATAGCGGAGTTTGTTCACAGCAGGGAAATTTTTGAAAAGGTAAAAGAGCTTCATGTAGACCGCACGCAAGGATTTTTCCTTGCCGAGCCGCAACAGCATATAGTTCTTTTATCCTCTTGATGTTAAAATAATTCCTAAAATAATAAAACAAAGACCTAGCAGTTTATAGAGATTAAAGCTCTCTCCCATAAAAAATATAGAAAAGAGAAATACCAAGACAAATGTAAGCCCCATAAACGGATAAGCATAGCTAAGTTCAAATTTTGTCATTGCCGCCATCCAGCACATAGATGCCAAAAATGCACTGATAAATCCGCTAAAGATAAGAGGATCTAAAAAAAGTTTCATTATGAAAATAAGTTTTTCAAGAGATTCACTCGGTAGGGAACCATAATTGCCGATTCTCATTTTTATTATAAGCTGTCCGTAAACAGTGAAAAATATAGTTCCGAAAATATATACATATCCCATAATTATTTACCGTAGAATTTTTTTATAACATTGCAAACCGTATCTATCTCATTGCTGCTTAAACCATAATACATAGGAAGTCGCACAAGTCTCTCGCTCTCTTTTGTGGTAAACTCATCAATCCCGTCAAATCTGCCGTACTTTAGTCCTGCAGGTGCGGAGTGCAGTGGAATATAGTGGAAAACTGCCCAAATATGCTCTTTTTTAAACTCATCTAAAAGAGCAGTTCTCTCATCTAAATCTTTAACTTTAAAATAAAACATGTGAGCATTTTGGATACATCCATTTGGTATGGTAGGTAGTTTAATCATACCTTCTTTTTCTAACTCTGTTAGTTTATTGTGATATTTTTGCCAGCTACCCAGTCTGTTGTCGTTTATCTCATCAGCCTTCTCAAGCCCGCCCCAAAGATAAGCGGCACTCATGTCGTTTGGCAGATAACTGCTTCCGATGTCAACCCAAGAGTATTTATCTACCATTCCACGGAAAAAAAGACTTCTATTTGTCCCTTTTTCTCTTATGATTTCGGCTCTTTGTATAAACTTTTCATCATTGATGATAAGAAGTCCGCCCTCGCCTGCGCTTGTGTAGTTTTTGGTTTCATGAAAGCTATATGCTCCAAAATGCCCTATAGTTCCAAGCGCTTTACCCCTATAAGTACTCATCATACCTTGAGCCGCATCTTCAACTACAAATAAATTATGTCTTGAAGCGATGTCCATAATCGTATCCATCTCGCAACCGACACCCGCATAATGAACAGGTACTATAGCTCTAGTTTTTGTCGTTATGGCTTCTTCTATTTTTGTCTCATCTATATTTAGAGTATCCGGGCGAATATCCACAAATACAATTTTCGCACCCCTTAAAACAAAAGCATTTGCGGTACTTACGAATGTATATGATGGCATAATTACTTCATCACCCTCTTGTATGTCGATAAGAAGCGCAGCCATCTCTAGTGCATGTGTACAAGAAGTTGTCAAAAGTGCTTTTTTACACCCAAGTCTCTCTTCAAACCATTTATGACATCTCTTTGTGAATTCTCCATCACCTGAAATCTTCGAACTTTTCATTGATGCTAAAACATACTGTTCTTCATTTCCTGTTAATGGCGGTTTATTAAATGGTATCATTATTTTTTATCCTCTATTTGTATCCAGTGATTTTTAATAAGACTATCTAGTGCTATTTCTATCTGTCTTTTTGTAAACTGTTTTTTTCTATCATTCCAGTTATAAATTTTCTCTATAACTTCATTTACACCATTTGCATTTTCATTTTTTACTACCCAATGAACAGTCGATAAAAGCTCCAGTCCAAATGGTGTTTCAAAACCCTCCACAAGTTGTGCTACTTTTATAAAATTTTCTTGGGTAGTTCTTTTATCGTTCAAAAATACCCTTGCATCTTCTACTGCACCAGGGACAAGTTTTAGTTGTTTATCAGGTGCATCTCCTCCATCTTCGTAACCACTTATCAAATGCCCTTCTATAGTATTTAACACATGTCGCAAATTATCCGCATACGGTCCAAAAGGTGCTTTTTGATATTTGAGCCTTAGAGGCTCACCTGCCTCTTGCATAAAGTACATTAGCTTATGAACTTCAAGTAAGCTTACAAATGGATCCATTAAACCTTTAAGATACCTATCTATTAGCTCCACGAGCGAGGCACGACCTGCTGTCATTTTTGGAACCTCTTTACTGATATTTTTTTCTATTTTTTGTTCGAGTGGTTCAAAAACTACAATTCTACAATCAACATCGGCTATTTTAGCCTCTATTTTTTGCCTAACTACTTGCCAGTTAAGTCCACCGAGCCCACTACCAAGAGGAGGAATCGAGATAGATTTTATACCAAGTTTATGAATTGTTTTTATCAAATCATCTAGTCCACTCTCTACATCTTCTATTTTGCTTTTACCTTTCCAGTGCCTTTTTGTCGGAAAGTTGATAATATATTTTGGATTTGTAAGTTGACCTGTTTGATGTACAAACATCCGTCCAGGTTTTACTTCTTCTTTTTTACATGCCGTTTGATATTCTTTAAAATTTTGAGGATATTTATTTTTAAACTGTAAAGCAAGTCCTCTACCCATAATGCCTACACAATTTACTGTATTTATTATTGCTTCGGCATCTTCACTAAAAATATCACCATTTTTATACGCTATCATCACACTCTCCAATTAATAATACCATTCATTTTTTAGTTCAACTATCGGCTTATGGTTTAAATTTTTTATTATGTCTTTTACTTGTTGAAAAGCTGCTTGAGTATTTACACCGATTCTTTGGATTAACTCCCAAGAAAAACTGTGTTCACACAAAAATTCTGCTTGTTTTTCTTCTCTCGTGCCACTCCAGTATATTGCATTTATTGCTTGCCAATTTAATTGGCTTAAATTATTCAAATCATTTGTATCTTCAAAATACTTTGACCCTGCATTTGAAGAAGTGAATGCCCATCTTTTACTGTTTTGATTTGCCCATTGCACAGCCATATGCAAATCTGCTTCAAGATGAATAATATTATCTTGCCCACCTTGATAGGCTATATCAGGACTATTACTTTTATGCATCATATAAAGCATCACTGACCTTGGACAAAAATAAAATGGCACACATTCACCAACATATAAATTTGGATGAGATTGCAAAGTAAGCTCTTGTAACCTTCTTTGCTTAATGCTACTCATCCCAATGGTTGTACCACCCAAACCTCTTCTGATTACTTCTGCGTCAGACCATAAAAATCCATGATTGATAATTAATTGAAGCTTATCAATATGGACGATATGATAGATTTTTTGGTTTTGTAGTTGCATTAGTTAACCAAAACTTTTCATAAATTTTGCAGCGTTACTGCCCTCATTAAATATCAAATCAATTACGCTTACACCGTGAACAAACGGCGGATACATCTGTTCATATTCGCTATAACCGCTATAATCCATCCACTCTACCTTGATATTTTCATCTTCAAACAAACTCTCGTCAAGATAATCTTTAGCCGATGGACCGCTTAGGTAAAGCGTAGCACTCGCATCTTTGCAAAGTTGTACAAGCCTTGAAGTCTGCCCCTCTATAAGGTTGAAATCTTCGCATTTTGAAATTTTTGTTTTTATGCCTAAAATATCATTAATAGCTAATATAAACTTGTAGTTTATAGCACTTAGCAGCTCTTCATCAGCCAGTTCTTTATAAAGTTTTTCAAAAATCGGTGCAAACTCTTTAAAGTGCTTTGCCTTAGAGTAGTTTTGAACAATGGTTTTAAAATGTTTACTCGCCCAGAGTTTATCCGTTACTTTTGTCTCATTTATCTTTTGATTCATTGATTCAAAGCGACACGGAATCGTAAGCCAAGCAACTCCGTTAGGCGTTTTAATCTGGTTTCTATTTCGCCAGTCATTTTTTGTATACTGCACGCAATCATAAATAACAAACTCATCAACCATATTGATAATATCAAAATACCCTTTCCAAGGTATATAGTTTGATTGTAAAATAGCTACTTTTTTCAATTGAGACCTCTGAATAATTTAATTATGGACTGCCACGGTTTTTTCAAAACCTCAAAGACGACTGTACTTGTCATTGCGAGTGAAACGAAGCAATCTATGATTAATCAAAGAGTTCAATTTATTATCTCATCGACTATATAAAGAGGTCTGTCTTTTACCTGATCAAAGATTTTGCCTATATAGAGTCCAATCGTTCCCAAAATTCCAAAGAGTATACCAAACAGAAAGAACATAGAAACCATTAAGCTTGTCCATCCCTCAACGCTAAAACCGTATGTATAATGGGCAGTTGCCAGTCCAATTGCTACAAAAATAGAGAGCATTGAGAGCATTAGTCCAAGTTGTATAATAAGTCTTAGAGGCTTATTTGAGTGAGACACAATTGAGTCAATAGCCAAATTTATCATTTTTGATAAGGTATAGGAAGATTTTCCGTAAGCTCTTGCGTCATGTTCTACATCAATTTGAGTTTTTTTAAACCCTACGATTTTAACAAGCAGTAAAAAATCTCTACTCTTCTCTTTTAACCCTTTTACGGCTTCTATTACTTTTTTTGAGTATACCCCGAAATTTCCGATTGTATAATCATGCTCCGTGTCAGTAAAATACTCTAAAGTTTTGTAAAATAGTTTCGATGAAAAAGATTTAAAAAAGCTATCTTGTCTCTGGGCTCTTCTTCCGTGAACTATATCATAGCCCTCTAGTGCTTTTTTATAGAGTTTTTCTATCTCTTGTGGTTTATCCTGCAAGTCGCAATCCATAACAACGACATAATTACCGCTGCAGTGGTCAATTCCGGCAGTTATAGCATAATGCTGTCCGAAATTTCTCGATAATTTGATGGCTTTTACATTTTTATCATTTTTTGCAATATGTGACACTATCTCCCAAGAGTTTTGAGGGCAGTTGTCGTTTACAAATATGATTTCATAACTGTCGCAAATTTTTTGCAGAGTTGCAGTTACTTTTTCATAAAGTTCTTGTATGGATTCTCTACATCCATAAATGGGCGAGATTACGCTGATTTCCATAAATTTTCAACCTTTATTTGGTGTTATTAATTGGATTTTGGTTATATACATATATTTTGTAATTCCTAAGCTCAATCGTTTTTATTACTTCCGTTAAGTTGTACTCTTTTGAAGCTTTTTCGAACTCTGCTATTTTTTCTTTTGAGATAAGAATAAAAGAATCCTTGTCCGTGTATTTCTTATCGTACCAGTTGCTACTTGTAAGCCATTTACCTGCTTTTCTTTTATTATCTTCATCTTCAAGAGGTCTTATCTCTATTTTGTTATCACTTAAAATCGTAAAAACATGTGAATGCCAATAAGGCGCATACCCTTTTGTGAGTCCGTTTTCAACTAAAGTTTGTATCACTTCTTCCCTATTTTTAACCACTTCTTCAGATAGATCTCTTTGAAGAGTATTCGAGATAGAGATATATGATAGAAGTATTGAAAATATCAGTAAAAGTTTAACTCTTTGCGAGAAAAATTTCCAAACAATACCGTTTGTTATCGAGATTATTAATACAAATGGAATTATATATCTAATATTTTCTTTTGCGGCATATAAACCGTTAAAATGCAAAGATGTAATGCAATAAATTCCAAAAACTATAAAAAAAGCTATATAGCCTATACCTATAGTATAAATTTCAAATGGGTTTAGATAGTTTTTATTTTTTATTGCATAAAACAGGGGAGCAAAAAAAGCAATAGGAAATAGTAGTGATTTAAGCATATAAACAACACCGCTAAAAGAAGCAAATGCTGTTTTCTCTCCCCAATCGGCGCCGTAAAAATTTGCTAAACCTATAAAAGATCTCCAAATGTGCGTCGGCAGTTCGTCGTATGAAATTAAAAATGTCTTCTCAACGCCTATTTGCATCTGAATATATGTAAGTATATAGTATCTATACGCTACGCCTAAGAGTATGCCTAGCGCAAAATATAGAGCAATTTTTTTATATTTTATATTGATATATTGATAAAGTAGAAAAAGAGGGACAAAAAGTGCGGCTATAAAATATATAGCAAATCTGCTTGGATTTTCAGCAAAAAGACCGATAGTTAAAATAATGATAAAAAAGCCTGCAATCCAAATCTTTTTCTCTTTTTCTTCTTCTTGACTTAAGATATAAAAAAAATACAAATATGAAATCAGTGCCGTATAGTACCAAATATAGGCACCTTCTCCAAAAACTTCTCTTGCATACATTGGTGAATAGAGAGTTGATATCCCTACAAATGCCACCAATATCCCTTTTATGTCAGTACCAATTTTCTTTAGGTATATGTATGTTACAAAAAGTGAAAAAGCAAAAAAGCTGATAACAACGATAGTATGAACATCATACGCCCCAAATCCGAGTAAATTTAATGGAATAGCTAAAGTATGTTTAAAAATAGTCCAAATATCACCGTTTACATACCACCAACTACTTGGATAGTAAGAGCCTTGATTGATTATCTCTTGTGCCAATATATTTGCGATAGCCGCATCTGAGCTAAAAAAAGCTCTATATATAAAAGATTGATAGTAAATAATAAGGAAAATATTGGCAATAAAAATTGCACTAAAAAATATTTTAAGTTTTAAATTCATATTTGTAAGTCTTTCGGAGTTGCAGTAAAGCCGCAAATCATATAATAGTATTTTATAAGAATCTCTAATTGAATTATAAACTAGCTTCCAAATCTAGGTTGCGTAAGAAATTCGATAGACAATATACACACTTTTTTCTTAATAAATGTAATCAATTTATTATTTAAACCATTTTCAAAAAAATAACGCCAAGAGCCGGAAGTGTTACAAGTAGTCTATTTTTTCTCCCGTGCTGCTCTTTTGCTATGGTTTTTATAGGCTTTGTATTTGTTGCACCCCATCCCTCAAACTCTTTTGATTGGGAGTTGAAAATCTCTTTATATGTGCCTTTTTTGGAAATACCTATGGGATAGTTCTCTCTTTGGCAGTCCGAAAAATTGCAGATAACTATGATTGGTTCATCTTTATCATCTCCCTTTCGGATAAAAGTTATAACATTTGCTTCATAGTCTCTCTCATCTATCCACTCAAAACCGTGTACATCGGTATCAAATCTATGAAGAGACGGCTCTTCTTTATAGAGTCTGTTTAGCTCTTTGATGAGTTTTTGCATACCTTTATGCATAGGAAATTCCAAAACATTCCAATCAAGGCTTTGCTCATAATTCCACTCAGAAAATTGAGCTATCTCCGAGCCCATAAATAGTAGTTTTTTACCCGGATGGGCTATCATAAAACTGTATAGCGCTCTTAGATTTGCAAACTTTTGATTGTAATCTCCCGCCATTTTATTGATAAGCGAGCCTTTTAAATGCACGACTTCATCATGACTAAGCGGAAGTAGGTAGTTTTCGTTATACATATAAACGAAACTAAATGTAAGTTCATGGTGATGATGTTTTCGCTCTAGGGGATCATTTTTCATATACTTTAGAGTATCGTGCATCCAGCCCATGTTCCACTTAAACCCAAATCCAAGTCCGCCGATATCTACTGGCGCACTAACCATCGGATATGCAGTTGACTCTTCCGCAAACATCATAATATCATCAAATGCACCGTAAACAAAAGTGTTTAAATCTTGTAAAAATTTTATGGCTCCGAGGTTTTCATTTCCGCCAAATTTGTTTGGTATCCATTCACCTTCTTCTCTCGCATAGTTTAGATATAGCATAGAAGATACTGCGTCAACACGAATACCGTCAAGATGATATCTCTCTAACCAAAACATTGCCGAACTTATAAGAAAGGATCTTACTTCATCTCTATCGTAGTTAAATATGGCACTTCCCCACTGTGGATGGTACCCCTGTCTTGGGTCTTTATGTTCATAAAGGCAGCTTCCGTCAAAGTTCATAAGAGCGTGCCCGTCCATGACAAAATGAGATGGTACCCAATCCAAAATAACGCCGATACCTGCTTGGTGCATAATGTCGACAAACTCCATAAATTCGTTGGGATTTCCGTATCTGGCAGTCGGAGCAAAATAACCGCTCACCTGATAACCCCAAGAGCCGTCAAACGGGTATTCGGTTATGGGAAGCAGCTCTATATGCGTAAAGTTCATCTCGACTAGGTACTTTGAGAGTTCGTGTGCGGCTTCCGTGTATGTTAAAAATCTATTCTCCTCTTGCGCTTTTCTCCTCCAAGAACCCAAATGAACTTCATATATAGAGATTGGCGAGTTGTGAGAGTTATGTTTTTTTCGCTCATGCATCCATGATTTGTCTTGCCACTTATAAGAGTTTAGTGACCATATCTTTGACGCAGAAGCGGGAGCCACTTCGGCATAAAATGCAAAAGGGTCTGCTTTGTCAGGGTTTGCATTATGCTCTCTTGTATGAATATGATATTTGTAAGTCATCCCAACATCTATACCCTCTATAAAACCCTCCCAGATTCCAGACTCGTCATCTCTCTTTTTAAGATGATGTGAGTTTATGTCATAGCTGTTAAAATCCCCTCTTACGGAGACAGCGATTGCATTTGGAGCCCAAAGCGCAAAATAGACACCGTGTTTGCCCTCTCTATGCATCAGGTGAGCGCCAAAGTGATTGTAAAGCTTTGTATGTTTCCCCTCTCTAAAGAGATAAACATCATATTCGCTGAATCTGCTTAGATCATAAAAAACACTCATTTGGTTTCCTTATTGGAGTTTTGAGACTCTCTTTTTGTATATCGCATATCTGTATATGTCATCATAAGATTTTGCCGCGTCATCCCATCCAAAGTGCATACTCATCGCTCTTTTTTGCATCTTTTTAAATGCTTTGGGATTGCCGTAGTAGGTTTGGACTGCCCACATTATAGTATTGTATAGTGCGTGAGGCGAAGCGTGTTCAAACTTAAAACCGACTCCGCTCTCTGCCGCCTCGTCAAAATTCTCTATCGTATCGTCAAGCCCGCCTGTTTTACGAACAATCGGAAGTGTGCCGTATGCCAGAGAGTATATCTGATTGAGTCCACACGGTTCAAAGAGTGATGGCATCAAAAAGAGATCGCTTCCTGCTTCTATCTTATGCGCTAAAACATCGCTATATCCGACATGAACGGCAAATTTACCGCCGTTACGAGAGGCTATATGACTAAAATAACCCTCAGCCCACTTCTCGCCGGCTCCAAGCATAACTATCTGTACATCGTGACCCAACACCCACTCGATAATCTCGGCTATAAGTTCTATCCCTTTTTGTTTTGCAAATCTCCCCACAAAACCGATAAGTACGACATCGTCTCTTTGCTCAAGGTTAAAATGTTTTTGAATATCTCTTTTGCAAAGAACTTTCCCTTTCATATCTTTGGCGTTGTATTTCGAAGCGATTTTATCATCACACTTTGGGTTCCACTCACTGTAATCAACACCGTTTAAAATCCCAAATAGTTTATACGAATGTGCTCTTATATGATTTTCCAACCCAAATCCGAACTCGCTTGTTTTTATCTCGTTCGCATACTTTTTTGAGACCGTCGTTACTGCATCGGCATAAGCAATACCGCCTTTTAACATATTTATGTACCCTACGCTCTCATACGCTTCAGGGTTAAAATGTTCCCATCCCGACTCCAAAACATCCATTGCGCCTTTAAATATAATGCCTTGATGCTCTAAGTTGTGAAGCGTTAAAACGGTGGCAACATCACCGAAATCATGCGCAAATCTGCTCTTTGCCAAAAGAGGAACCGCCGCCGTGTGCCAATCGTTTGCATGGATGATATCTGGTTTAAAATTTATCATCTTGCATAGTCCAAAAACAGATTTACAAAAGAAGATAAAGCGGTTATCATTATCCGTGTAGGCTTCGCCGTAATGGTCGTACAATCCACCTCTTCCGAAAAACTCCTCATAATCTATAAAGTAGATTAAAACATCGCTGTTTGGAAGTTTTGAACTGTAAACTCCAGCCCAAAATTCACCCATAAAGCCCATAGAAACACCGAGTGCTCCCTCGATATGGGTTAATTTTGATTTATCTATCGTATAGTACCGCGGCATCACGACTACGACATTATGCCCCATCTCTCTTAGAGCCTTTGGAAGCGAGAGAGCAACATCGGCTAGACCGCCTGTTTTTGCAAAAGATGCAACTTCCGAAGCTACAAATAAGATATTTAAATTCTTTTTAATCATTCAAATCCTTTAGTAAAAGTGCGCCGCTAAGTGAGGCGTTTTGCAGTCTGCTTTTGCGAATGGTTACGCCCTCAAGAGCGTTTGAGAGCGTGTAATCTTTAATATTCTTTAATATAAAATCTTCCAAATAGGGATTGGCTTCTATTATCCCGCCTCCTAAAACCAAAACTTGCGGGTTGAAAAGTGTGAGCGTTGTTCCTGCAGCAACTAAGAGCGCTTCTTGAAACATCTCTACTATTTCTATCTCGCCTGAAGATATAAGCTCATTTAAAGTAGTGCCGCATGACACTCCCTTGTACTCTATCTGCTTTGCAATGCCGGAGCCTGAAGCGTAAAGCTCTAAACAGTTATTACGGGAACATCCGCATCTAAGGGGAGTTTTTTTGTAAGGAATATGCCCTATCTCGGTTGCGACATTTTTAAAACCCTTTATAACTCTTCCACTCTCCATAGCTCCAAGTCCAAGCCCTGTTCCTACATAGAGTGCGCAGATATTTTGAACTCCAAACTCTTTTGCTTCAGCTAAAACTGCACAATTTAAGTCATTATCTATCTTTAGGGTAACGCCGTATTTTGACTCAACTCTCTTTTTTATGTCATGCTCATCTATCAAGATGTTGGGTGCCGAGACGATTCTGCCGCCCTCAACCTGTCCTGCAAAAGAAATTCCTACGGTTTTTATATCTCTATGTTTAGCTAATACAGTCTCTATCCAAGCGTAAAGTCCTATTTCGCTGCTTTTTGACTCAAAGTGAGCGATGCACTCATCTTTATACCAAACTTGCGCTCTTAGATTTGTTCCGCCGGCATCTATCGCGAGATTCAAGAGAGTACCTTTTTATAAAGCTCATAGTAGGCAGCGGCACTTTTTTTAAAGGAAAAATCGCACTTCATATTAAAAGATATGAATTCATTAAATCTTTTTTCATCTTTTTTAAGCTTTAACGCTCTTCTTATAGCCAAAAGAAGCGCTTTTTTAGTCGGCTGCGAAAAGATTATACCTCTTGCACACTTCATCTTTTTCTCATGTACGCTATCTTTTAGACCGCCAACCCCATGAACGATAGGGATAGTTCCGTACCGTGAGGCTATCATCTGATTTAACCCGCACGGTTCAAAGAGCGAGGGCATTAGCAAAAAATCACCCGCTGCGTAGATTCGGTGAGAGAGAGCCTCATCATAACCTGATAAAAGCTTAAAATTTTTATATTTTTGTGCATAAGGCTCTATGGCTTGCTTGTATCCGTCTGCCCCATTGGCAAGAAGTAAAAAGTTTATATCCTCTTTTAAAAAGTCATCAAGCGATTCTATGAGAATATCAAACCCTTTTTGATGTACAAGACGGCTAATCATTACAAAAAGAGGTTTTTTAACATCTTTCAAACCGACCTCTTTTTGAAGCTCTTTTTTGTTCTCATATTTTTTTTGGAGTGTTTCGTAAGTATAAGTGTGATAGAGAGCCGCATCGTTTTGAGGGTTGAAAATATTTTCGTCTATTCCGTTTAAAATGCCGTATAATTTTCCTTTGTATGCCTCTAAAAGCCCCTCTAATCCGCAGCCGAACTCTTTCGTTAATATCTCTTTGGCGTAGGTTGGACTTACCGTAGTTACGGCATCACCGTAGATAATTCCTGCTTTTAGAAAGTTTACTTTACCGTAAAACTCCAAAGCATCCATGTGAAAATATTTATTTTCCAGACCGAGTCTGCCGAGTGAACTTTTGTCAAAAATTCCCTGATAAGCTAGGTTATGAATAGTAAAGAGTGTTTTTATATTTAGTTTTGCTCTTTTTACAAAAAGCGGTACTAATGCACAATGCCAATCATTTGCGTGAATAATATCTACTTTAAGGATTACGGCTAACTCTACAGCTGCAGCACAAAAGATACCGAAGCGAATGTCGTTGTTTGTATATTCGCCTCTCTCGTCACCGTACATAAATTTTGTAGAGCTTAAAATAGAAGAGTTTATAAAGTATGTTTTTACATTTTCGGCAGTTGCTTCGTATATATCTATTTTATACTCTATGCCGCCTAAAGTAACGCTAAACTTTATACTTGATTTTTGATAAGATTTTTTATCCATAAAAGCGTAAAGTGGCATAACGCTAAATATCTCTACATGTTTGATTATAGCTTGTGCAAGAGAGTGTCCGACATCAGCCAAACCTCCGCTTTTTGCATATCCGTAAATCTCACTCGCACAAAAAAGCACCCTCATTTGTTATCCTTTGAGTTAAGCAGCGCCGCGCACTCCTCAGGAGCTACCGGATTTATCGTCATATTTGTAGCTATCTCAAATCCGCCCAAGTGATAGATTCTAGGGATAATTCGAATGCTAAAACGATAGTTTTTATGAAGATAAGAGATATAACTTTCATTTTCAAAATTTGAATTTATAGGCGGAAGACTAAAGTAGATATTATAGTCAAAATCATCAAGTTGAGCGTTTAACTTCTCAAACACGCTTTTTATACACTCACTAAGTGAGACTATATCGTCCCTTGAACACTTCTCAAGGCTTGTGATATTCTTTTTAGGCGCAATCATAACTTCAAACGGATAGGCGCTGGCATAAGGACAAAAAGCCACAAAGCTTTCCTCGTTATAAATAACTCTTTTTTGGGCTTCTATCTCGTTATGAACTATATCTTCAACTTTTCCTCTGCCGTGACGATGATAGTATCGTATATTTTGCTCTAAAAAATTTTGTTCGCTCTGTGGAGTTATCGGAAGAGCGAGTATCTGCGTATGCGGATGATCTTGCGTAGCTCCCGCATTTGCCCCGCTGTTTTTAAAAATGCTAAGATGGATAAGTCTTCTATCTTTTTTAAGATCATCAATCCTGATAATCATACTTCTTAGCCAATTCTCAATATCTGAGACTTCAAGATTTTCTATTTGGCAATCATGACATGGGGAATCAATTAGAATTTCATGAGCGCCAACCCCAGGAATATACTCAAAAAGCCCGTCCCTTTGAGAGATGTCTTCAAGTTCTACCTGTACGGCTTTGTATAGGTTTGGAACTACTCTTGTTTTCCAACCTCTGCCGTTTGGCTCATTATCTCTTATGGCATAAAGCTCTTTTGGCGTGAGAGACTCGTTTCCCTCACAAAACGGACATTTTGTTTTTGGACCTTTTTGTTTTTGACATTTTGTATGCAAATCCGGTCTACGAAGCCTCTCCGGGGCGATTAAAACATACTCGTTATGAATACGATCCCTTCTTATCTCAGACATCGCAAACCTCCAGTGATATGTTTAAATCCAGCGAGCTTGAAAACGGCATAGAAAAAAGCAGAGATATCTGTTGCGCAGTCAGTTCAAAACCGCTCTCATTTTGTGAAAGCGTATTTAATATATAAGCGTACACGCTGCATTTTTTATTTAAAGATATTTTTAGAGATTTTTGCGTGTAATCATCTTCCAAAACTATGCTATCTATATCCATTAAAACTATCCCGCTGCCTACGGCTTGAGAGTTTATAAGCACTTTATGTGGGTGCGCAAAGTGAAAATTAAACTCCATGCCGTAGTAAAGTTTTTGGGTAAAATCACTTACAGTACTTAAATCTAGCGATAAGCCGTTTTTGTTAAATCCATACTTTTTAGTAAGAGAGGTATCATATTTTTTATCCAAATATACCCCGCCCTCTCTTTTAAATGTCATCTTCTCTTCATCAAATTCAAAGGGTTGATTTGCAAAATCGCCTACTTCATTAAAGCTTGCTCTCTTAAAACTATCAAAAGAGAACTCATCTCTACAGATATGGTCTATAAAAGAGTATTTTGGATGCCAATCATAAATAAGCTCATCTTTAAAACTCTCATCAATATCAGCCGTATCGTTATGTATAGTAGCTATCTCATCTTCGCCGTTACTATCTTTATAGATTTTTTTAGTTGGATGTAAAATCTTTTTATGATAGGCTTCATGACGGCGCATCAGCGTATTTTGCCAGTTAAAAAGCTTCTCTAGCGAGCCGAACTCTATAAGTTGTCCACCGTATTTTGATGAAAAAACAAGGCTTAAGCTCTTGGTTAAAACTTTTAACTCCTCATATCCGTCTTTGTCTATATCAAAAAATGAAAAAGCAGGCTTCTCTTTTGCAAGCGATGCTTCTATCTCCAAAAGATATCTATATGCATTGTCCCTGAGATTTGGAAGATACAACCCTCCAAAAACGCCGTGCCATAAAACATCATTGGTTTGGAGCTTGTAAAGACTCTCAAGAGCATCTTTTTTAAGCTTCTCTTGATGCAAAGAGTGATACATCATTCTTTTATGGATATGGTTGCTCTCACGGTATTTGATAAAAAAGTTTTTCCATATTCCGCCTTTTATGAGCGCTACACCCTCTTTTTTAAAGTACTCTTCCCCCACGCTTTTTTTTAAAGACTCCAATGCCAGATTTTGTCGGCTTTTTAGGCTCCACTCTCCCATCTCAAAGTATGATGTGTTGTTTAGATATGCCAAACCTTTTGAGCGGTTGGTATGAAGATACTCTTTGTAGTGCATTGTAGTAATTCTCTCATCAGCCAAAACTGCTTCGACAAATCTCTCAAGCCACTTTTTCTCATAA
>Ga0209016_1000208_pt1 | contig 80206 bp, 74 predicted proteins | sample EPASupsiteSAE305_FD_187265 | JGI IMG/M metagenome (GOLD analysis project Ga0209016, IMG submission 187265) | Bioremediated contaminated groundwater microbial communities from EPA Superfund site, New Mexico - SAE3-05 (SPAdes) (version 2) | ecosystem: Environmental > Aquatic > Deep subsurface >... | reverse complement strand
TAACTGGGTTAAATTGGTCAACCCTTTCTTCAAGAGTTTTCCTATTACCTTCTGGCATCATTTTTTTATCCTCCTATGTTTAGTTAATACTATTATTAATGTAACAAAAAAGTATGCCATAAGGCATACTTTTTGTCAATCTTGCTCGTAGTTTGGGATACAATTGGAACGACTTTAAACTAAAATATATACTCTTTTCCCGGATCGACTTCGATTTGGCTCATAGATTTCTGATGTTCAGGGGTATAAATTTTAGTAATAATATACTTACCAGAGGTTGTTTTATTCTCGGCGTTTATAGTTTGTTCCATTATTAGACAATGCCCCCAATACAACCATTTTCCGTCAATATTATGCACAAGAAATACTCGGCAAGGCGCCGAATGAAAAATTCTCATGTTCGGCTTATCGTGAAAGCTAAAGATTTTTCCCTCAAAATCAGCTGCAGTTAATGGCTTATCTAAGTGTTTCGCTAAATCTAACTCTTCAGGAAAGCCTTGCTCCGTGGTTAATTGTAATGTATCGTTTAATTCAATATAGCTACCCATATTTTTATTAAAATTTTAATTATTTTAATATTAGCACTACTCGTTCTAAACTTCAATTACCCCTACTAAAAATAGCCCTAAAATGGGCTATTTTATAAGTGCTCGGGGTCGCGGACGATCTTCGCTAAATTAAAAAGCCTCGTCTTTTGACGAGGCTTATGTTTAAACACTGGTGAACATTTTATAATATTCACGAACAGAATACCAAATTAATCCTATAGCAAATATCGTGAATATTATACCTCCACTTATTGCCTCAAACCCTTTTGGACTATGGAACCAAATATAAACACTAAAAATGGCAGACATAATACCAAAAAAAGTTGTAAATAATAAAAACACCTGTTTTATAATTCAATTATTTAAAGAGCTATTTATTTAAGTATCAAAAAATAATACCATAAGGTATTATTTTTGTCAAACTGCTCGGAGCTTGGAATATACTCGGAACGGTTGTTATAAATTACCAATTAGACAGGGGCTAGCCTTGCAAGACCTGTTTACCTTTCTGGAAGTCTTCTGAACCATACGCATAGACAGTTAAATCTGCCGGCAACCCCTTACTTTTCATGACTTCGCTTAATGTCTGATAAAAAATTTCTGACGGAGCTCTGTTCCCCGTTAAAATAGGCATCGCTACAGACTTTATCCCCTTATTCTTTAGCTCCTCAAATAAATTATCAAATAATAATTTTAATTCCTGTTTAAGTTTGAGGGTTTGTTCATCTGTTGGCTTCCATATTCTAACCAATACTCCTTCTTCGTCTGAGCCGATGTTTCCAAAAAATAATGTTCGTAATTTTGGCCAGTTTGCCGAGCTTACATCAACCTCAGTAACGGCATAAGGCTTGGGGTCAAATACCGCCTTTTCATATTTCGTTCCAGAGAAATCATCTTCAACTTCAATCATGTTTGCGCCTTTAATATTCTTTGCCGCATTTAACACAAGTTCGTTAATGGTATCTCCGCTACCATTGTTTTCTTTCAATTCAGAATCTTTATCTAACAGTTTTTCAAAAACTGGCCCAGGAGCAGGAAATTCATTAGTTTCTAGATTTAAGAAAAAAATTGATTCTTCTTGGCTGTCAGCAATACTGCCCTCTATAACTTTTACTTTTTTTGATTCACCAGCCTCAATCTCAAAAAAATTTAATTTACTTGAAGTCTGTTCATTTTGGATGAACTTAGATTCATTAAATGGCATATTATTTTAATATTATTTTATATAATAAAAATACCACGGAAATGGTATTTTTGTCTATTTGCTCCGAGGTTGGGATACAGTTGGAACGGCTTTAAGTATTTTTGAATAATATTACCCTAAAATTTTGACGATTCCCTTTTCGGCGTTGACCTCTACAATATCTCCATTTTTCAAAACTCTAGTAGCAACTTTAGAGCCAACTATGCAAGGTATTCTAAATTCTCGGCTGATTATGGCCGCATGGGAAGATATTCCGCCCTCATCGGTAATTAAAGCTGATATTTTTTTAAATACAGGAGTAAATTCCATAGTAGTCATATAAGTCACTAAAATATCTCCCTTATCAACAGTCTTTATATCTTTAGAATTTAAGACTATTTTTACTTTGCCCTTAATTATTCCCGGATAACCAGTTCGACCACTAAATTCTTTTAAAGCCTCTTTTTTAACAAAAACGTCATTAACTACATCAATATTTTTTATTTTATTAATCTCACCAGCTTTAGTATAGAATTTTTTATGCCCATTGTTTAAAAGTATGGCCACTCCATTATTTTTTCTATTTTTTAATTCTGATTTATTATATTTGCCAGTCTCCAATATATTCCGCACCTCAGTAATATTAAAATATAACAAATCATTAAAATTAATTTTTAATCTTTCGGATATTTCTGATAACAAGAATCTATAATCTAATAAAGCCCTAACAAAATATCCTTTAGACCAATCACGAATGGCAGAAAAGCAATCAAGGGCATCTATAATTCTTAAGGCCTCTTTGTTTAATTTAAGTTCTTTTAATAATTTTTGCTTAGCTTTTGTTTTATTATTTTCATCTGTTTTAATTTCTTTTATTTTTACTGACGGATCAACTTTCAAAAATTTAGATATTTCAGCGAGCCAACGGATAGCATCCCAACCCTGCCCGGTATATTCGGAGCTAATCCATTCATATTTAGATATATGATTAAGTAGAGCATTCTCTAATTTTTTATACTTAGTTTGAATTAATTTATAAGCTTCCTTATTTTTATTGTTAACCAATAATTTCTTAACTGATATATTATTATAAAATTGCTTAACTAATAACAAAAAATCCATTTGCTCGGTTTTGGCCACACTTTCACCGGAAAAATGGGAAATAACCCTTGCCCATTCCTTATACTGGACTTCATTCTCAGCTTTTGCTAATAAAGCCCTTTTTAATGGAGAATTTTTAGACCAACAGGCATCTATTCCAGTTAATTGTATACGGATAAGAGGGGCTTGAGTAATTAAGGCAATAAAATTGTTATACAAGGATAAAATCTTGTCGTTGCTATATAAATTTAAATTAGATCGGCGCATATCGCCGGACATAAGCAATAAGCTACCGAATAATTCACTGTTTTTAATATAAAGATTATTTGTAAAAGATTCATTCTGCGCTTGTTTTAAAATATTATTATCTAAAACTGACAATTCTTTAACATCATCAAATAAATAGGTATCATTCCCCGGCAAAGTTATAGCCAACTGATTTTTTTGTACATAATTTAAAGCCGGAGAAAAACCATTATTAACCAAACCGGAAACAAAAATATCTAAGTGATGTAAAGACATTTTGCGCCGATGGCTCCAAACCCAATTAATATTTTTATTATTCATAATCAATATAACCGGTAAAATCCGGATTGCTAACTTTAATAATTTTTTTATCTTCTTTTTGTATGTATTCTAAAGTTATTCCCTGAGCTTCTTTAACACAGCCGCCAACTTTATTCAAAAAATCCTCGCCTTTCATATTAGAAGCTAACTCTATTTTATTATCAGTAATAAACTTAAGGTTGTTTTTTAAAAAAGACATTATAGGATAGGAATGGGTAATATTTAAAGAGGCCGGTTTTTTATCGACCGATTTTAATAAGTTGAGATGTTTTAAGAAGCCGTGTGTATATTCCTCTAAATTATGAGCAAAATCATCGGTGGTAAGATTTAATTTATCATTCAAATTTAATTCCTTGCCCAATTTATCTAGAGTACCATCAAACATGTTGGCTAAAATAACACTATCAATTTTATTCTTTAAATCAGCCTGTGAATCTTTATTTTCATTTGTTCCTTGATTATCCGCCCTAAATCTTTCTTCTAATTTTTGTTGATATTGCACCAAAATATCTAATTCTGCTTTTAGCTCAGGACTCAGACTTTCAAAGGTGCCTAATTGATTATTTATCGATTTAGCCTTACCTTTGTCTACAAATTTTGCTTCGGCTAATTCTTGGGTATTTATAGCTCTATCTGCCGGACTAGAAGAAATATGAACATAGTCAGCTTCATTCAAATCCAAGTCAGAAAGACCTTCTTCAACGTCTTGGTTAAAATATTCAGCTAACTCGTCTTTTTCACCGGCCGCCTCTTTCTTCGGCCCATGACGAAATAAAACTAGCTTTAACTTAGATATTCCAGTTTCCAAAATATCTTCAATTTCTTTTGATCTATTAATATTTTTTTGTCCTTCAAAATTAAGCATATATTTCATAGTTATATAACAAAAATAGCACGAAAAGTGCTATTTTGTCTACTTGCTCGCTTGGAGAGACAGTTTTCGGGCTTTAGTGGCTAATTATAGTAAAAATTAATTTATCAACTAACTAATCTGAGTTTTAAAATTAGCTCTTTTAGAAAAATTTATCGATAAAATTAATATTGTTTCATAAGCCCCAAAAAATAAAAAAGAATAGAATAGATCGCCGATTAAACTGTTACGAAAAAATGGAATAGCCGCAACAAAACACTTTTGTAGTCCAATAAAATTTTGCAAATACCACCCCGAAAAATACCAAACAGCTAAATTGGTCAATATAAAAAATATAATTGAAGAGGTAATTGACACCCCAAAAATAGCATACCATTTTTTGTTGTCTCTCATTACATGGGCTATAAAAAAAGCGATAGTTATACTTAAATAAACAGGAAACATCAGTTTAAAGTCATAAAAACCAATAAAAAAATCACTGACAAACATAGCTAATAAAGGAACGACAACAGCATATTTTTTATTTATATAAAAACCAGCAAAAATAGACATAGCTATAATTGGAGTAAAATTAAAAGGATGAATAACTAATCTGGACATTGCTGCTAAAAAAATTAACAGGAAAACTAATGTTAATTGTTTACTTTTTGCCATAATTTTAGTATATTTTAATAAAGTTAATAAACATTATAAATAAATAATATATGAATACTTGGGTAATACCAATGGCCGGAAAAGGTACTAGAACGCAATCTTTGGGAGAATTTAAGCCATTTATTGAAATTAATAATCATGAAATTTTATTTTGGTTTTTGTTCTCAATTAGACACTTAGTAAAAAAGGATGACAAGATTGTCTTTATTACTACTATTTATTTTGCAAAAAAGTTTAAAGTTAAAGCAAAAATAAGTAAATTACTAAAAGAGTTAAAAATAAAAAATAAATTTTATCTAATAGAAACACCAAATGACCCAGCGGGACAATCTATCAGTATAGAATTTGCTAAAAATATAATTGATCAAAATAAACCTTTAGTTGTTATTAATCCCGATCAATACATAGATTTTGATTTGCCAGAAAGCATTATCCATTGTTACCTGCCTTTATATGTACAACTTGGTAGTAAATCGGGGTTTGTATCTATAGAGAATAAAAGAATAACTAACTTTGTTGAAAAAAATAATATTTCCAACTTGGCTTGCACAGGAATTTACATAACCGCTAAAGCTAAGTGGTTATTTTCTGGAATCAAAGAACAAATTAAGAACAAGGATATGTTAAATGGAGAATTTTATCTTGGCCCAGTGTTTAATTATATAATTAAAAAAGGATTAACAGTAGAACCTCTTATGATTCGCGCCAAATATGATTTAGGAAACCCGGAGGATATTAAAAATTTTAAAGAAAATAATATTAGTCGATCTCTGTAAAAATTAACAGATCTTAAGTAGGGATGGGCCATCTCCAAAAACACAGGTCGGATTTTTAACTTCGGGATTAAGTAATCTTATAAGTTCAGTCTCATACTTAGACCCTTGACACTCCCTATTTTTAAATTTTTCGCACTTATTACAAAACAAAATTAATTTGTGCGAATCATCTCTGACTTTTTCTAATTTTTTATCAGTCTGCCAAACATTAAAAATATTCTGTTGTTTTACGTTACCAAGTGGTAAATCCTTGCTTATATAAGGAGAGTAACCACCGCAAGCGTAATCGCCATTACTTATAACATTAAAGGTGGTGAAACCAGATGGCGGCCCAACTTTTAATAAAAACTTAGATGCACATTCCTGTCCAACCGAAGTTGTATGGGAAACTTCCGCAAAATGTAAAATCTTTAAATCAGGATATTTCTTCTTTAATTTTTCAATTTTTTTAGACATTTCTAAGTGTTCACTGACAGTAACTCCGTCAGAATTTTCCGCATGAAATCCTCGACCCAAGAAAACAATAGTAAAAAAATTTATTTCTTTAGTATATTTAGACGCGATATCTAAAATAAACTCAACATCATTTATTGAATATTTATTTATTAAAGTATTGATTCTTAAATTAACACCCAAATTATGCATCTTTTGTAAATTTAAAACAGTGCGATCAAAGGTATTTTTACCTCGATTTCTTTCATGATTTTCTTTATTTCCATCTAAACTAACCGTAACCTGTTCAATGTTTAACTTAGCAAATTTTTCCGGAATACTTTTATCGATATATGCTGCATTAGTATTACAAGACACAGCAAAATCTAATTTTTTAGCATAAGCCATAATTTCAAACCAATCTTTGCGACAAGTAGGTTCGCCACCAGTAAAACGAATATCTAACACATTTTGTTTTTTAAAATCATCCAAAGCTTTGAATATTTCTTTAGTACTAAGTTCATTTTTTCTTGGTAATCCAGAATCATTATAACAATAACGGCATCTTAGATTGCAAGCTAGAGTAATTTCAAAATAAATTCGAATCGGTGAATATATTATATCTTTTCTAAAAAGATTATTTTTTATTTTTAAAATTTCAACATCTTCTTCTGCAATATTATTATGCTTATACCAAGATTATAATTCTTCAGGTAAAAGAAATTTATGTTTTAACTTTTTTTTATCAAAAAAAGTATAACCAAATGATTCTTCTCGCAAAGCATAAGACTTAGACATAATTATTATTTTTATATAAGATTAAATTCTTTTAGCACTTTTTCAATAGTATTTTTATAATTGGTAAAATTTTTATCATCATGGTCAATATTAGACCAGAGATTTTCAAGTGTTACCCAATTATACGACTGGGTTTCATTAATATCGAGACGAATATTATTTTTTTCTCCAAAATATTCAACTAATAAATATTTTTGATCTTGACCACGCCAACGATAACCAGCCAATCTGACAGACTCATCATTCCAATCATAAATATTAGAATTTTTACTTATTCCTATAATTTTAAAATCATAACTTCCCGTTTCTTCTTTTAATTCTCTCACGGCAGCTTGCTCTAAGGTTTCCCCTACATTTATTCCTCCTTGTGGAAATTTCCACCAATTAATCGGCCAACCTTTACCTTGAAGAAGTAAAAATTCTTCACCACTATAAACAACACAACAAACATTATCGCGGTATGGTAAATTATTTATATCCGATAAATTCATAAATTTTTTAAAATTAATTTTTATGCAAAATAACTTTTTTTTCAATTTCGCTCAAGATATTTTTATATTTAAATACGATTAAATCTAAATCATCAACAAAATTATTATTCTTTGATTTAGAAAATATTTTAGAAAAATCAAAGATACTTATAAAAATATTATAATTAAAATTATTTACCTCTTCTTTTAAGTTATCCACATTATTACCAGAAATTTCTAAACTTCTAATATTTTCATGTAGCCTTTGAATTTCACTTAAAAAATCCCCTCTATTTTCAACTAAAAAACGACACATATCACGCAATTCTTTAATTGGCGATGGTAATTCATAAGTATAATATTCTCCGTCTCCACTATAATCAAACCAAATTTTTAATTTACCATCAATCAATTTTACAGCACTGGTTCCTGGGACTAAATACATTTCTTGAAAGTATTTATCTAAGCGGCTAAAACCAAAACGCCTCAGCAAACCAGCATTGTATTCTATATCTTCAATGGTGCTCCAGGGAGTAATCATCATAAATCCGAATCTAGCTCTTATGCCTACACTTTCAAGGACAGAAATAGCTAATATGTCATCTTCTATACTTGATCTTTTGAGCATCATTTTTTTAATATTTGGACTAGAATTTTCAACTCCAAGATATACTTCTTTAAGACCAACTTGATGCAACTCTTGCCATACTTGTTTAGAAATATTATTTATAACCTCTGTTCTGGTATCAATAATAAAATTTATTTTCAATTTTCTTTTTTTGAGTTCACTTATAAATTTTTTTAATCTGTTTAAATGATGGACCGATCCCACAAAATCAGGATCAACAAACCTAAATGTTTTAATATTCGGAAATCTATTATTGAGCATTTGTATCTCATCAATAATTCTTGAGGCCGATCTAAAACGCCACATACTCTTAGCTGTTTTGGCTTGGGCAAATGGACTAATAGAACAAAAAGAACAAGCACAGTAGCATCCTCTAGATCCTTCAATGGCAAATTCTTTTAATCCATGCTCTGGAGCGTAATGATCGGGAAACGGTAATTTATTCAAATTTTTAATTAACTGCCGTCTCTTATTTATAATAATGCCAGATTCAGAACGATAAGCTAGTCCAAGAAGATTATTCCATTTTTTTCCAGATGACAAAAATTCGGCCAATTTCTTAAAGGTAACCTCCCCTTCACCCATAATAACAAAATCAGCTGAAGGCATTGACTCTAAAGCTCGATTAGTTTGCAGGGTGGGAAAATAACTACCAATACAAACCGGCGGGATATTTTTCATTTTTTCTTTTAAAACTTGGCAGGTTTTCTCACACCAACCGATACCATCTTTGGCAATAACAGAAAAACCAATTAAAAATGGATTAAATTTAGATACTTTTAAAGCAACATCTTCCTGGCTGCTATTTTCCAGGCGAGCATCAATAACCATTAACTCGAAACCAGCTTGCCGTAAATAAGATGCTAAACAGCCCAGGCCTAAATTTTCTCGAGAAAAGGTTCCTTGAACATAATTGCCACGATTATTAGCGCTGATTAAAATTATTTTATTATTCATTTTTTAAAAAAACTGGACAACACTTAATGCTATCCAGTTAATAAATCCACTGATTAGCTTCAACTTCTAGAAGCAGTTTAGTTTCTCTAACAAAAGTTTCCTGATTACTTGTTGAATGAATAACGTTTTCCCTTAAAGACGTAGCAAATTTACCTCTAATCGTAAGATTTGGGCTCAACAAACTGTCGTGTCCACCTACAATTGATTGTACTCAGAAATAGCATTATCTCCTTCAACAATAAATATTTCTACTTCAGCAGAGAGCATATATTCAAGTAGGCCAGGATAAAAATCCTTATTAACCCAATCCCTGTATAGCTCTTCTACTTTTTCGGAACTTAACTGCACTCTTTTTTTAAATGCAATTTTTAAATTAGAGGCGATGATCATGTCATACACCTCAGCTTCCAGTTTGCGCTTTAAGCAATCCGGTTTTAAAATACCGATTCCGTACGACATGTTTACTCCTCCTATTTTTTAATAATACTATGATTTTACTTTAGTTGTATATTACTTAAAAAATACGTATCTGTCAAATTTTATAATATGAGCAAATACCTAAACATTTTAGTAATACTGATGCATTTTAAAAATAGAGAAATGGATTCGAACTTTTTTGAGCCAATAAAATCAGGGCGTTTGCTAAAAATGTAAAAAAATAGTCTTATTTTTGAACTACTTTGGAACCTTAAATATTGTTTAATGTTAAAACAAAAACAGACATTGCTGTCTGCCTCTGTTCATCGATGCTCGGAGTTTGAGATATAATTGGAACGACAATTTAATGAAGAGTTAGAAAGATATTATAAATTTAGCAAAGGATTACTCGGAATCAAAGATACTAATTTTGACAAACAAAAAAGCATAGATATGAAAAACTATGCTAAATATGTATTGAGAGAGGGGGCTATTATTGAAAAACGACAAATATTAGGATGTTTAGAAAGTAGGCTAGTGATGAAAAATAAAAAAATAAGAACTATATAATTAACTTAAATTTTCCAACTGAAATCTTAATCTAGCGCCCTCGATAATTTCTGTGTATGTTGCAATTTCTATATTTTTGAAAGATGACTTTAATTCCTTATACGCCATTTCTAAATTATCATCATATTCACGCTTTGAAATTTTGGCTTTTTCTTCGATTGAAAGGTCATTATAACCTTTAGCCAACCTTTGGATTGCTCCAATTATTATAAGAGCTTTTGGCCTACATATAGATAATGATATAGTACCTCCAAATTGTTCATTAATATATTCTTTGATCTTTTTACCGTCAATTGTAAAATCGGGATCATTATCTTTATAAAGTGTTGAAATATATCTTTCACATTGCGCGGTAGCCGTTCCTAATGTCTTATTGATATAAAATTTATTTCTATGAGAATCATATTCGAATAGGTATTCGTCTGGGCGTTTTAATTCTACAATTTCTATATCTGATAAATAATTAATTAATAATATATCAAATTGACATCTCGGCAGTCTGGACGCAGAAACAACATATTTTTTGGTATTTAATAATGCAGGAACACCAAAAATAATATTTTGACCATATTTAGTTAAAATTTTTTCCATTAAAGATTCTGGACCTGAAATACTTGAGCGTGGAAATTTAAACAAATCATGTCCTAAATCTTGGGCATCCTTTTTAGTTAATTTTGGCTTATCAACAATTTCCTGTATCGCCGACAACAACCAATCGGTTTGCTTGTTTATTTGCCTTTTTATTACAACTTCGCTGTTATCGCCAACTTCCAATTCTTTACTTAAAACAATAATATCGCTTTGAGATATTTTTTTACTTGCAATAATTTCTTGAAGTAGCAATGAATAATCTCGTTCTTCCTCGTCTTCACTAATTTCCAATCCAAATTTACTTTTTAAAAATGGTGATATTCTACTTCTTACTCTTTTCTTTTTATCAACCCCCTCCTCTCTATTAATTGCTAATAGGGTTAAATAAATATCAACTGTCACGTAAAAAGAACTACCGTCTATCTTGCATTCTGTGCCACCAATTATTATATGATTAATGTCTGGTTTAATAACTTTAATAATATCAAACATTATCCCAGCCCCTTTTGGTGGCTTAAGGATATTTGATGACAATATATTTAAAGTTTCATGATCCAATAAAATAGTAACAATAAATTCATCTTCCACGATATCTTCTTTTAATCTAGGAAAAAACCTATTTCTAGTGTAATCGATTTTAGTGCCAGAATATTTAAACAGCAAAATATCGTCAACTTTAACCGAACCATTTACGATAGAAATTCTATCGCTAACTATTTTAGATATTTTGGTTTGAAGTTTTTGTTCTATTGTTCTTATTACTCGAGCCATATTAAATTTTTTAATATTTAGCTATTCCACAAAAAATCTAAAGCATCTTTATATGATGAAAAAGAATCAATAAAATCTATTTTTGTAGCCCCATTAATATCATATATCTTCTGGTGGGTATTATAAATTTTATATGGTTTACTATCCTCAGTATTATTTTTTAATATTTCCCAATATTCTCCATTAACTATCCTTCTTGACCTTCTTTTTACAACGTCCTCAATAGCCTCTTTGCCATAAATAATTTTTCCACCTATCTTAGCACCATCACTATCAATACTTATCTTGTCTAACTCAGCGCCCTGTTCTTTTAATTGGCTATAAATATCAAATATCATCGGAATACAAATCATTCCTAATTCATTATCTGGCAAGTTGTAGATTTCATAAACACTCATGGCTGTGCCGCCGATTTCTAGATATATTATTTTATCATTAATTTTATAGGATAATTTAACCCCATCGACCGTCGGTGGCATTTTCTGTAAAAATTGTATTTCCATATTTTTGCTTATCTTATTGAATATATTAATTATATCATGGATGAATCAATATAAATACTTTATGATGTTTATATTTTGATAGCTTTGCGCTCACTCATGGCCACGCGCGAAATCTTTTATACAATTTCCTTAAAGTATAATTAAATCAATTAATCACACATTGATTTGAGCACTTTCTCTATATTAAAGATATCTATATCAATTAAGGGATTGTTATGCTCAATCCATAAACCATCATCATCAAAATTATAAAAATATGATAAATAGGCCTCATCATATTTAGTATTAATTTTTATATCAGAATCTTTTACATCCAAAAGGCTCTGCGAAGAAAACCTTATACCATTTCTTAGAGAGTTTACGTCACTAAAATACCACTGCCACCCTCCAAGCATGTATATGTTGGCAATCTTGTCCGATAAATTAAATATCTTTATCGCGGTAACATCTTTCTTTGAAAGAAGATGGGTCTGCTTTTCGATAATTGGCCAATCTTTTCTGTCATAATATTGATTATTTATCAATGTATGAGCTTCTTCGCTTAGTTGTTCGTTATCATTAAAATAGTTAAAGGTCGATAAATATGATTCAGTTGTACAATATTTTTCTATTTTATCTTCCCCTATTATTTTAGTAACAAAGTTATCGCTAAACGGTTCAGTCATGCCTTGAAAGTGTATTTTATACATCACTCGGGTATCACGTAAAATAATTGGAAACGGATCAATACAAAGACGTAAGAATGCTATTTCAGTTAACGATCCTTTAAGAAATTGGTAAAAATTATCTGCTATTATTTCTTGTCTTATCTTTTCTTTATCCGCAACAACCAATCCTCTTTCATAAAAAGTTTTATACCCTTGCTTGTGAATATATTTTTGAATAGAAGTAAGGAGACTTTTTTGATCATCAAAAAAGTCTCTTAAAACCGATAATATTTCTGTATATACATTACCGCTACTCTCTAGTTGTTTTCTTATGGTTGAGTCAAAGGGAAATTTCCCTCCTTGTCTCCAACTTTTATATAATTCATTATCTTTCAAATCATTTTCATTCGAAAGATATGTAACCACCCTCGCTAATTCAAGAGCAGAACGAACGCTATAAAAAGCGGCGTCAAAAATTCCTTCCTCATAGAGCTTTATTGCATTTCGTATCAATTTTGAAGATTCTAAAAAGAATCTATGCAGCCCCGATGTTAAAATATCAAAACGTCCGGTAAAACTGCCTTCAATGTCATGAGTCGCCCACAAGAATATATCCTTATCTTTTAGAATATTTAACTTAAGATGATTGTAAAAATAATCATCATTATTCATAATATAATTCTTTTAAATTTATGATTCAATTATATTATAAAACAATTAATAAGATTGAACTAATAGGACGTTCTTTATTTATAGGTATTGTGCTTAATTTGACACCAACAAAAAAACATGACCTAAATCATGTTTTTTTGTATTTTGGCTAATGTTTAATGCCTCGTGTCGGTCTTAAACACCAAAATGTTGTTGGCTCGGGGATAGGGATTCGAACCCCAATAGCCAGGACCAGAACCTGGAGTCCTACCGTTAGACGATCCCCGAATAATATTCTATTTTCTCGGTACTTTTTCCCAATGCTATTATCTGGCCTTTGCTTACTTTAATATTTTTTAATTTTTTTTTCAAGGGGGCCAGCTTTGAAAAGTATTGTTATTTATCAAGCTTCGGTCTTAATAGCGGGAATAAAGTGACTTCCCTGACCGGTTTATCCACCAAGAAAGCGAACAAGCGTTCGCCGAAGCCGAAGCCGCAAGTCGGCGGCATGCCGTGTTCCAGCATTTCCACGAATTCCCAATCCGGCATCATCGCTTCTTTATCGCCTCGATCTATTAGTTTTTGCTGCTCTTCAAAACGCTGGCGCTGATCCAGAGGGTCGTTTAATTCGGAAAAGCCGTTGCCGACTTCCGAACCGGCAATGATTACCTGAAAGCGCTCGGTCAATTCCGGATTATCGGTTTTAGCTTTAGATAATGGTGAAACTAGTTTCGGATGGTTAACCAAGAAGGCCGGGCCGGCGATTTTCTTGCGGCAGTATTTCCATAGGGTATCGGTTAACCTTTCCCGATTATTGCCTTCGTATTTAACTTTTAATTTATCCAAAACTTTAACCATTTCTTTTTCAGTCGCTTTTAAAACATCAATTCCGGTTTCTTTGAGAACCTCCTCGCGATAATCAATCTTCGGCCACTCGCCGGCCAAATCATATTCAAAGCCCCTAGTGACGAACTTGGTCTTGCCGAAAACCCGCTGGGCGATTTCTTGATATAGTTCCTGGACTAATTTCATACCCATTTCATAGTCGGCATAGGCCCAATAGAATTCCATATTGGTGAATTCTTGGAGATGGTCCGGACTGGAGCCTTCGTTGCGATAGACGCGGCCGATTTCGTAGACTTTTTCATAGCCGGCGGCCATGAGGCGCTTCTGCCATAATTCGCCGACGGAAATACGCATAAAGACATCCAAATCAAAATCGTCATGGCGAGTTTTAAAAGGATTGGCTTCGGCGCCGCCGGTCGTGGTTTCTATGGTTGGAGTCTCCACCTCAAAGAAACCATGCGTCTTCATGAACCAGCGGACCGTTTCCCAAAACATCGCTTTCTTATAGAAAATATCCCTCAATTCCTGATTCAATAATAAATCAAGATAACGCTTGCGCAGCCTTTCTTCTTCATCTTTCAATCCGTACCAAGAATCGGGAATCGGCAAGAGCGCCTTGGTCAATAGCTTCCACTCCTTGACCATCAAGCTTTTTTCGCCCTTATGCGTCAAAAAAGCCTGGCCTTTGATTTGAATAAAGTCGGCGATATCAATAAATTTGAGAAAAGTTTTATAGGACTCAGGTCCCAAATCTTTTTTGGAAAACGCGATTTGGATTTGTCCGGAAGCGTCTTCCAAATTAGCAAAAGCCAAATTACCGTGTTCGCGCTTGGCGCGCAGTCGCCCGGCGACCGTTACCGGCTCTTGAGAGGCGTTTAAAGCCTCAAAATCGGTCAAAATAGACGATATTTCATGATCGCGCTCTGTCTTAGCCGGATAGGGATTAATCCCCGCCTGCTTCAATTCTTCCAGTTTTTTGAGACGATCCTGGCGCTCGTTGACCGGCGCCTTAGCCTCGGTCTTCTCCTCTTTGACTGTCGGCATATGATTCAAATTAATATTTAACGACTATTCAATCTTCAAGATTTTATATTTCATCACGCCCTTCGGAGTCTCCACTTCCACCTGTTCGCCTTTATGATGATGGATGAACGCCACGCCGAGCGGCGATTCGTTGGAAATCTTGCCGTTAACCGGATCGGCTTCATTAAAGCTGACAATGGTATATTGTTTTTCTCCGTTATCGGATTTGACGGTTACTTTGGAGCCCATGCTCACTTCTTCGTTGGAAGAACCGGAATCAACCACCGTGACATTCTTCAAAGTATTGGCCAGTTCTAAAATACGCCCCTCGTTTAACGCTTGGGCGTCTTTAGCTTCGCTGTATTCGGCGTTTTCACTCAAGTCGCCGAGTTCTTTAGCGCGTTCAATTCTCTCCGCGATTTCCTTGCGTCTGACGGTCGCCAAAAAAGTCATTTCATCTTTTAATTTGTCGTAACCTTCCTGGGAAATGATTTGTTCGTTCATAGTTTTATTTTAAATATAGAAGCTTAATTCAAGGTTTAATATATCCTATTTGGACGGATTAGACAAGAGCTTATGACTATTATCCCGATACCTAAGGGATGATTGAGATAGGGGGTAAAGATATTGGTGACTGCCAGAAAAACCAAGCCGGAGACCAAGCCGAAGAAAATTAACCGGCCGTCTTTAAAACCCCGGCTTAATCCGGTCTTGATAAGCTGATACAGAAGCAGAAGATAGGCGGCCAGACCCAAGAGTCCGAGTTTCAGCCATAAATCAAGATAGCCCCATTCAAAGGCGTAGGTCGTATAGACTCCGCTCGGATTGGATTCCAAGACGCGAGGATCGCTCGTGACATAGGTGACGGTCGCGCCATAGCCTTGGCCCAAGAGCGGTTCTTTTTTGATTTGGTTCATCAAAGCCGGCAAGAGAGACCAGCGGGAGGCGACGGCCGCTTCGTTGCTATTGGAAACGCGGTCAATAAAACTGGAACCGAAATTTCCGGCTTTATGGACATAAGGCCAAGCGGAAACGGCATAAATAATAACACAGCTCAAAGCGACAGCCGAAAGCGTCCACAAGCCGGAGATAATCATCTTTTTAAAAGAATAAAAACGCCAGACCAGAATAAAGCTAAAAAATAAAGCCGCCAATAGACCGGCCCAGAAACTGCGGGAAAAACTGATAGCCAGCGCGCTTAAAAAAATGGCGGCGGAAAAAAGATAAATAAGATTATCTCTCTTGAATATGTTTTTCGGCTTGAAGGCCGCTTGATTAATCCAAAAAACCAAGAAAAAGGCGAGGCCGGAATAAATCTGTCCTTGGATGAAAACTCGCGGCCAACTGGTTGTCGTCGGCGTCATTTCTCCGCTCAAAGTCCGCCTGAGCCAAGTGTATACCTGTAAAGAAACAGCGCTGTCGTGAGTGAAAATAAACAGAAATATCAAAGTCTTCAAGCTCATCCACAGCGCGCCCGCGAAAAACAGGTCGCGCAGGCGTCCCAGTTTGGCTTCTTCCCTGTCGCCATATATAACCGCCGCCGGAATAGCCAACAAGAAGAACAGCCAAGAATTGAAATCGGAAAAAATCAAATTAAGAGCGTGTCCGCGCAATAATCCGTTAATAAGGGCGATTAGAATAAAGACGCCTAAAATCGCCAAAAATTTAAAGGCGCCGCCAGTCCGCAAACTCCGCCGATAGTTTTTATGGCTGATAAACTTAACGGCGAAGACGCCCATGAAAACCAGCCAAATCGCAATCCGCAGCGGCAATTGTCCGAAAGCAAAATTAATGAAGAACAGATGCCCCATGGAACCGATGAACAGCTCGCCCAGAAGCATAAGAAGTCCGTATTCCAGGCGGTAAGCGCTAATAACGGCCACCGCCAAGCCGAGAACAACCAATAAGCCTCCGTTGAGCCAAGGATGGGGAAAAAATAAAAAAGACAAAGTCTCAATCATTAAAAATCCCAACATTAACACCCCAACTTTTTTAAAATTTATTTTTTCCATATTAACCCGGAATTATTATATTAGTTGCCTGTTATTTTGATAAAATCGCCCGCCTGGATATTATGCGCGGCGCAATAACCGCCGTTTACTTCCAGAACCTGATTGGCGGCCCCGGCGCTTTGATATATCATGGCCGGCCGGTCGCCTTCGGGCGGCAGATTGGCGGCGATGTTCTTTATCACTCCGTTATCGATAAAAATTATATCCAGAGGAAATTTCATATTCCGCATCACGAACGACTTCGGGCCATAATCGGAAAAATTAAAAAGCATGCCGCAATCGGCGCAAATAGCCTCGCGACCGCTCAAGCCTTGGTATTGCTGGCTAAAAGTGGAGGCCACTTCTACCTCCAGGTCTTGATTGCCAATCTGGACGGTCGTTGTCGCCAGCTCCAATGGCCGGTGATGGACCGATGACATTAGAATCATGATAAAAATAAATATCTTAAGCCAGCCCATGTTTTTCCTTGATTAATTTAACCGCCGCCTTGTATATTTTTACTCTTTTTAAAAACGGCAGGAATTTATAAGCGAACGACGGCAGCCAAGAACTGATAGTTCCGCCCGGAGCAACGGTAAATAAAACCTGCGGCACCCAGATGCCGATATGCCCCTGTCCCAGCATGGTCAGCCATAAATCCCAATCCTGGAACTTCTTGATATTGATATCCCAGCCGGCGGCCGGAAAATCGGCGCTTTTGATTAAAGCCATGGTATGGATAAAGGGCCCATGTTTTAACTTATCCGGATTGAACTCCCCGACTTTAAATAATTTTTTGCCCCAATTAAAAGAAGGATAAGCGTAACTAACGCCGGGATTATCGCTTAAAGCCTTGAGCATAACCTCTAAAGCCGTCGGTTTTAAAATCGCATCGGCATCGCAGAAAAAAAGATATTCTCCCTTGGCTTCTTGCCAGCCGCGGTTTCTGGCGGCCGGAGCGCCTTGGTTGGTTTGGGAAATAAACAAATATTTATTTTCAGTCGCCATCTTTTTGTAATGCTCGGCAAAGACGGAATCAACGGCATCGCCGGAGCCGTCATTGACGATGATGACTTCATAGTCTTGATAGGTCTGCCCGGACAAACTATCAATAGTCTTGATTAATTTTTGCGCTTGGTTATAAACCGGAATGATAACGGAAATCATAAATTGTTAAAATTATTATTGTTTAATCGCTCGGCTCAATTTCGCCGCCAAATCCGACCATTTAAATTCCGCCAGGGCTCTGGCTCGGCCTTGCTGTCCCAACCGATCGCGTAAATTTTTATCGTTTGCCAATTGGATAATCGCCTCCGCTAGACTATTTTCATCTTCTTCGTTAACCGTCAAGCCGTTTAGCCCGGAAACGACCGCGTCTCTGACTCCGCCGCTCCGGCCGGCGATAACCGGTTTGCCGCACAGGTTAGCTTCCAAATAAACGATGCCGAAGCCTTCATAGTCACCGTCAATATCCCTGGCAGGCATAATAAAAATATCCGCCAAATTCAGCCAAGCCCATTTTTCCCGGCCGAGATCTCCTAAAAAAATAATCTGATTTTTCAAACGAGACGGAACCAGATTTTTCAAATAGTCTTCATCCGGCCCGACTCCGGCGATGAAGTACTTTATTCTATTGCGCCATTCTGCCGGCAAAATATCCAAAGCGGCGATAGTTTTGTCTATTCCCTTGCGCTTCACCAGCCGCCCGAGAGTCAAGAGACTGACGGAAGAACCGTGCTCCCCTAATCCGTATTTAATTTTTAAATCATTGATTAACGATTCCTCAACAGACGGAGCTTCGCCCGCGACGCCCGGATGGGAAATGATTGCCTTGGCGCTGCCCTGAGGATAATATTTATCCAATTCTTCTTTGACATAGCTGTTGGCGCAGATAATTTTATCGGCGCGCCCGATAATCATCTTCGCCAGGATCTTCTTATGCCGCCGACGAAGCGTATAGCTCAAATCCATGCCATGGAAAAAAACCGCGTATTTCAAAGGCCGGAATAAAGACAAACACCAAGCTACCGTTCCCAACGGCAAAATCTGCCCGACCATTAAATAATCTATAAAATTCTTCTTTATCTCCGTTCTGATTGACTTAAAAGCGTGGCGCCAGGGCCAGAGAGAAGAATCGCCTATCAATCGCTTCTCGTTATTATGCAAAACCGTAAACTTATCGTCCGCCGGCCAAGCCTGGGCAAGATTATCATAATAATTGGCCACGCCGCCTTTAAAGGGTGCGAATTCGCTTGTAACTAAAAGAATATTCATAACTACATGCTTGGCTCAGGCGGTACCGGTGATTCCGGCTGGCGCTTGAATGATTTAACGACACTCCTGATATCGTCACGGCTGAAACCGCGGAACAAGAAAAGGCAAAAGAAATAAATCAGTCCGCCCAGAATCGTAACCACGAAAATATTCAGATAAGCTTTCCCGATTATAATGATTAAACCCATGATAAACGAAGCGGCCAATACTTTCAAGAATACCCGCAAGTTGCGGCGCAAACGATAGGCGACAATCCTTTTGACCGCCAAAACACCTAAGATAAACATCAAGAAATTGGTAATCAAAACCGTAATGCTGGCGCCTATAGCCTGCCAATAAGGAATTAAAGCCAGGTTGATCAATATGCTCGCCACAGCCACTATCGCCATGTTGCGGGTATTCTTCTTCTGCGCATCGCAAGCGTTTAAGAGCGAACCAATAGGAAAATTCAAAAAAATAAATAACAAGGAAACGATAGATATCTGCAGGGGCAAAATCGCCCCGCCATAACCGGTTTTAAACAACAACACTATCTTATTGGCCAAAACAATCGCCCCGACGATTATCGGCAAGGAAATTATAATCAAATAATTCATGGCCCGCTCAAAGGACACCAATAACTGCTCCCGATTGCCGTGCCAATAGGCGCTCATGGCCGGATACAGCGAAGCGGTAAAAGCGGAGGGCAAAAATTGCAAGGCGAAGATAATTTTAAAAGCGACTTGATACAAGCCAACCTGGATGTCTCCGGAAAAAATTGATAACAAAACCGAATCCAAATAAGTATAAAGCCGCTGTAAAATGGCATAAGCGGCAAAGGGCCAGCTAATCATCAAAATTTCTTTGACCAGAGGTTTTTCATAAAGAATTCTGATTGCCAGCCGCAGCCTTTTCCTGACTACGATAAAGGCGTAACTAAAATTATAAACGCTCGCGAGCGCCAAAGCGGCCATAGCTGGTATCAAGCCGCCGCCCATCAATAAGGCGCTATAACCAACGACCAAGACGATCAACTGGAAAACGACTGAGGAAATGCTCTCATATTTCAGATTATGAAAACCCCGGACGACTCCGAAAAAAGTGGTCGTAAACGAATCCAAAACCATGGAAATGGCGGAAATATAGACCAAAGATTTGGTCAGAGAGTCATAGCCCAGGGCATTTATCAAGATAAAAACCGCCGCCAGCGCCAAACCGGCCAGCGGTATCTTAAGTCCGATGATGTTGCCCAACCAGCGTCCGGCTTTATCCGAGTCCTTGGCCACTTCCCTGGTTAAAACATTGGTAAAGCCCAAATCAATAAAAATCGCGAAGATAGTCGTAAAAGAAATAGCCAGATAATATTTGCCCAAGCTGGCCGGACCGACATAGCGGGCCAAAAGAGTAAAATAAGTAAATGATATTATTTTCTGCAAGATTAGCGCTAAAGTCAAATATGAGGTATTTTTAGCGATATTTTCTACTTTTGTCATAAATTATAGGAATATTGTCCGATTTTCTTCTAGCTCTTGATTAAATCTAGAAGTTATGATAACATAATATTACATAAAAATAAATATAATAATAGTTCAAATTTTATTGATTTTAAATAAAATTTTTTTATTTGTATGAAAAATAATATTCATCCTAAGTACTACGAAGATTGCAAAGTAACTTGCGTCTGCGGCAATACCTTTTTAACCGGCTCTACGGAACCGGAGATTAAAGTTGAGCTTTGTTCCGCTTGCCACCCTTTCTATACCGGCAAGCAGAAATTGGTTGATACCGCCCGCCGCGTTGAAAAATTCGTCGCCAAGACCACTGCGAAAGAAACCGCCGCCAAAGACAAGAAAGGCAAGAAGGTTAAGCGGGCCGCGCGCGCTGCCGTCAAATCCAAGAAAGAAGTAGTCGTCAAGACTAAAGATTTCAAACGCATCGCCCAGGTCAAATTAAACAAAAAATAAATTCCCAAAAAGCAATTGGCTTAATTATTCGGGCTGTTTATGCTAGAATAATTATATAAGGCTAATTGTTTTTTGTTATCTGGAAAATATGCATGAAGATATCAAAGGGCGCTTCAAGGCCTTGGAAGAACAGATGATGGATCCGGCTTTGATGGGCGACTCCAAAAAAATGATTAAGATTTCTCAAGAACACGCCGGCTTGAAAAAAACGGTCGCGCTCATTTTGGAATTGGAAAAAGTGTCGGAACAGATTAAGCAGAACGCGGAAATCATCGCCACCGAAAAGGACGCCGACTTAAAAGCGATGGCCAGCGAAGAAATGTCTAGTTTGCATGAGCGCGCAGAAAAACTAAAAGAAGATTTGGAAGATGAAATCCATCCGGCCAGCCCGAATGACAAAAAGAACGCCATTATTGAAATCCGGGCCGGCACGGGCGGAGACGAAGCGGCCCTGTTCGCCGGCGACTTATTCCGCATGTATTCGCATTTCTGCGAACGCCGCGGCTTTAAGCTAAGTCTGATTGAATCCAGCGTTATCGGCATCGGCGGCTTCAAGGAAGTTATCTTTGAAATCAAGGGCGAAGGCGCTTATGGCCTTGTTAAATTTGAAGCTGGAACCCACCGCGTCCAAAGAGTGCCGGAAACCGAGAAACAAGGCCGCGTCCATACTTCCACCGCCACGGTAGTGGTTCTGCCCGAAGCCGAAGAAATCGATATAGAAATAAAACCCAACGATATCCGCATCGATACTTTCTGTTCCAGCGGTCCGGGCGGCCAATGCGTCAATACCACCTACTCCGCTATCCGGATAGTCCATATCCCCACCGGCATTACCGTTTCCTGCCAAGACCAAAAATCCCAACATCAAAATAAGGAAAAAGCCTTGCAAGTGCTGCGCTCCCGCTTATTGGCCAAGCAAGAAGAAGAAAAACGGGCGGCCGAATCCAGCGCCCGCCAGACTCAAGTCGGCGGCGGCGACAGAAGCGATAAAGTGAGAACTTACAACTTCCCGCAAGATCGAGTAACGGACCATCGCATCAACATGTCGTGGCACGGCATTCCCCGCATTATTGACGGCGACATTGACGAAATCATCAAAGAACTGAAAAAAGCGGCTAAAAGCGAATTAAAATGACAATGATATGGAGATAAAAGATGTTTTTGAAAACTCTTCCCTCCCGCGCCTAGATACCGAACTGCTCCTGGCCTTTTCATTAAAAAAAAGCCGGGAGTTTTTGTTGAGCCATTTGGACTACGAAATAAAGCCCAACCTCTACAAAAAATTCCAAACTTTGGAGAACAAACGCCGACAAGACTGGCCGGTCGCCTATTTGATCGGCGTTAAAGAATTCTATGGCTTAGGTTTTAAAGTCAACCCCGATGTCCTGACGCCGCGGCCGGAAACGGAAAAAATGGTGGAAGATATAGTAGGCTTAACCAAAGAATCCAAATTTAAAAAACAACTAATCATAGATTTAGGCACCGGTTCGGGCGCGATTATTATCGCCGTTGCCAAGGAACTGGAACGCACATCGCCTCCGGCTTATCGCCGCGCCGAATTCTTGGCGGCAGACATCTCCGCTCGAGCCTTAAAGATAGCCAAACAAAACGCGGCTGAACATAGGCTATTGAATAAAATAAAATTCTATCAAGGCGATTTACTGACGCCTTTGAAGCTTGACGGGCGAGATTTAAGCCATTCTGAACTGATAATCGCCGCTAATCTTCCCTATCTAACTAAAAAGCAAATAAAAGAATCGCCGAGCATCAAGCATGAACCGCGGCTCGCTTTAGACGGCGGTCCGGACGGTTTGAAATATTATCGCCGGCTATTTAAACAATTATCGATTCTGCAGAATATCGGCGCCGTCCGAGTAATTTGCGAAATAGACGATTCCCAAGCCGGCGGCATCGGCGTCTGGGCGAAAAAATATTTCCCCCACACGCAATCAAAAATAGTTCCCGATTTGTCCGGTAAAAAAAGATTCTTAGCTTTATAAAAAAACAGGCGCCGAGCGGCGCCTGTTTTTTTATATCCAATATCCGACAATTTTTATTTTTTCTCTTCCGATTGTTTTCCCTCTTCTTTCTTGCCATCAGCCATGGAAGCGGACGCCACGGCAGACACTTCAGTCTCAGATGGGATGGGTTCGGCTTCAGCTTTAGGCTCCCTGACGGCGGCAATCATCTCATTGGTATGGCTGACAGCCATCACTCCTTTAGGCAAAGTCAAATCATTTATTCTAATAGCGTCGTCAAAAGTATGAAGGACCGATATATCCACGTCGATGTGATCAACTAAGTCGCCGGGGAAGCATTCCACTTCCAGGTGATCTATATCTTTGATTAAAGCGCCTCCCAATTCCTTGACGGCCTTAGCTTCGCCGACGAAGTGCAACGGAATTTCCGCCGTAATCTTTTCTTTCATGTTCACCTGATAAAAATCAACGTGCGTGAAAGTATTCTTCAAAACATCGCGCTGGGTATCCTTGACCAACACTTTGACCGAACCTTCGCCGAAGTCCAAGCTGATAAGGTTAGATTCTCCAGCGACGGCAAAAGCCTTATCGAATTCGATCTTATTGATTTTTAAGCTGTTGTTTTCCACGCCCTTGCCATAAACCACGCCCGGAATAAAATCCGCGCTTAATTTTTCATTCTTTTCCCTCTTTTGTGCTGATAATTTAATTTCCATATCGTTTTAATTTATAAGCTCTTAATTAATCCCTAATAGCTTATTTTTGATTTAATTATAATATTTTCAATTATTCCCACTAACAATAGCAAAGAAATAAGAGAACTGCCGCCATAACTGATAAAAGGCAGGGGCAAGCCTACCACCGGCACTATCCCTAGGTTCATACCAATATTAATAAACATCTGGATAAAAATCAAGCCGGTCGCCCCCAACAAGAAATAAATACCGAAATCATTATTTATTTTACATAAAATTCGAAAACAACGGAAGAAAAAGATGGCGTAAAAGCCTAAAACCAAGCTGACCCCTAAAAACCCTAATTCTTCTGATATTACCGCAAAAATAAAGTCATTCTGAGCCTCCGGCAAGAACCTTAATTGCGACTGGGAGCCGAATCCGACTCCCTTTCCGGTCAAGCCGCCCGATCCGACGGCGATTATCGACTGAGCGATGTTGTAGCCCGATTCTTGGGCGTTTTCGGTGTTGCCGGAGAAATTAATAATTCTCTCTTTCTGGTAATCTTTAAACAGGAAAAACCAGGCGACGACGAATAAAACCAAGCCGGCCGCGGCAATCATGATAAAATACTTTTTATTAAAACCGGCCGCTAGTAGCATAACCAGCCAAATCGCCCCTAAAATCATGGCCGAGCCGAAATCCGGCTGCATCAAGACCAATATAATGAAAATAAAGGCTAAAGCGGCCGAGCCTAAAAAATGACGGGCCGTTTTGACTCTCGTGGCCAGACGGGAAAAATAACTGGCCAGAGACAGAATCAAAACTATTTTTACGAATTCCACCGGCTGCAAGCCGAAACCGAAAAAATTAAACCAGCCCTTCGTGTCTCTGATGGTTTCTCCGAAAATAAGAACGGCCGCCAACAGCAGAACCGAAAAAATATAAATATATTTATTAAGGCTCTTTAAGAAATAAGAATCAATAAAAGTGAAGACAAACAAAAGAAAAAAACCGATGCCGGCAAAAAACAACTGTTTTTTAAAATTCAATAAATTAGCATTGCCCTGTCCCAAGGCGACGCTATAAATTTCCACCAAGCCAAACACTACCAAAAGGACGACAACGGCGAAAATTATCCAATCAAAATTTTTGAGATAGAGTTTAAAGCGACTTAACATAACTAGTTGGCGCCGAGTCCCTGATATTTAAGATAGACACTGTCATCCATAATGTTCAAATCGGGAGTGACCTCGGTCCGATTGACGGAGTTAAAGCTTCCCGGCCAGCTGATATTGACGTCCCGGGTATCGCCGGCCAGAAAATTCGTGAGCAGATAGCGATTCACCGCGACCACTTCCGAACCGTTATATAAGAAAATGTCCAAAGGCACTTCATAATATCCGTAAGCGGTTTGATTCTTGATGGTAAAGCCCAGGTTGCTCAAATTAACCTTGTCGGATAGGCCGCTGTTGGCCGCCGAAGCGAAATTAAGGTCGGAAACGGCAAAGTCCAAATGAGTATTGTAAAAATTTCCCCAATCGGGAATTTGATGGGCGTCAATGCGGCGCCAAAATGTATTAGAAACGCTGAAAGACAATTCGCTGCGGCTGCCGTTTATTTCTTGCGCCAGCGCCAATATATATTTGCTGTCATTGGGGAGAATAAAAGACTGCCCGCAATTCATTTCTGTCTCCGCGAGCTTGAAGCAATAAGAAAAAGTGGCCATAAATTTTTCATTGGGATTGGACACTTTAACTAACAGATCAGAGTGTCCGTCGGTATCAAAAGCCTGCAGCGAGCCGATTTCCAAATTATTGGTCACCTGGCGGGTTGCGAAAGACAGATTATCATTTATCAGCTGGGAATTAGGATCGCCGGAGATAAAATAAACAATGTAGTTATAAGAAGAATAAATAAAAAAGAAGGCCGACAATAATATCAGGATGACGATAATAGCCTTGATTATCCGGCGCCGATGTTCGGCTATCCAGAGTCCGAAATTCATACTCTTAACGCTTAATCCGGACTGATCATCGTAATTTTTCAAATCGATATCCTTATTTTTTAAATCGGCGCCCTGGCTAGATCCGTTCAAGTTTTCTTCTTTTGACATATTTATGATATAATAGTTTTATCTTTGAAATTGTTATCCTAACACGATAATCATATCATAATATCATAAATTTTTAAATATTTTAGCTATGAAATCCATCACAATACCCCTAAGCGTGCCCGGCAATAAAAAGAGCGAATACTTGAAAAATTATCGCCTTTTGACCAATGGCCGCGGCAATTTATTGTTAATCGCCGGCGACCAGAAAGTGGAGCATCTCAATCATGATTTTTTCGGAAGCGGTATCTCTCCGGAGGACAAAAACCCTGAACATCTGTTTAAAATCGCCGCTGCCTCTCACGGCGGTGTCTTAGCCACCCATCTCGGCCTGATCTCCCGATACGGGCGCGACTACCGTTCTCTGCCCTATGTCGTTAAGATAAACGGCAAGACTAATATCGGCCTAGGCGAGAAAGATTCCAGCCGTCCGTGGTGGAGCGTCAATGATATAGTAAAATTCAAAAAGCAAAGCGGCTTGAAAATCACCGCCATCGGCTACACTCTTTACCTCGGCGGATTGTACGAAGCAAAGATGCTGGAAGAAGCGGCTCGGGCTATCTTTGAAGCTCATCAAGCCGGACTCCTGGCCATACTCTGGGTTTATCCGCGCGGAAAGAATATCAAAGAGGAAGATATCCATACTATCGCCGGCGGCGCCGGAGTCGCCTCCCTTTTAGACGCCGATTTCGTCAAAATAAAATATCCTTATCATCTCAAAGATAAAAATTCCACCGCCACAAAATTCCAAGAAGCGGTGGAGGCGGCCGGACGCACCCAAATCGTTTGCGTCGGCGGAGATAAACGGCCGGTCAAAGAAATATTGGAACATCTGGAAAAACAAATGAATATCGCCAATACTTCCGGACTGGCTATGGGACGCAATTTGCATCAGCGTTCACTTGAAGAAGCGACCAGGCTAAGCGCCGCTTTGGGAGCGATTATCTTCCATAAAAAAAACGCTAAAGAAGCTCTGGCTATTTATAACAAAAAGACTAAAAAATCCGAGCGCTCCTTTAGATTCTTAGGATTATTTTAAATTAATCGGTATATAATAAAAAAACTTCGGTTCATCGCCGAAGTTTTTTTTATTAAGGAATGTTTATTCCGTTTTTATTTCCACCTTAATCCTATCAACCAGGCTGGGAGCTTTCTTGATGAAAGCCGGGGAGAATCTCAGCTCATATTCTTTGACTTCATTCTGGCTCTTGAGGTAAGCCCCGATTTGCTGAACGTTAAGGTTAAGCAGCTGGGAGGGGTCAATCACGGCCGAATCGCTCTTTAGTATCATCGTGCCGGTAAAGGAGGCTTTTATCGTCGCCGTGCCGGATAAAGAATCATAATTTTCAAAACTGTATATGATATTATCCGGTTTGAATTCGCTCAGTTCTTTATCATCGGGAATAACTAAGTTGAATTTGGCGGCCGCCAGTTTGGCGGCTTCATCTTTAGAGAAAGATACGGCCACTATCTTGCCGCTGGCTTTGGCCGTGAACTCATCTTTCTTATCGCCCGCTTTAGCGTCTAGGCTGACCGTAGCCGGACCGCTGGCCAGATAAATCCAATTCCCTCCCGAGTCGCCGGCTTCAGCCTGCTGTTTGGCGGCCTCGGTCAGGGCGCCATTAATATCTTTAGCGGCCAGCTCCAAGTCGCCGGCGGTCACATAACGGCGCACCTGCTTGGAAAAAGTAAAAGCGATATCGCTCTTGGCGTAAATCTTATCCTGCAACCCCAGCCAAAGCCCGGGAATGGTAAAAGTCGTCGGAGCGATGGCCATATCGGCGGATGGCTTATCGGTATAGATATCGGCGACCACTTCTCCGCCGGCCGGAATGTTAACCGCGTTTTTAATTCTGAATAATTTATTATCCGGACTCAGCAACCTGGTCGTAGCCACCAAAGCCTGGCTCTTGGCCGAATTATTTATCAGCCTGACTTGTCCTACGATATCGTCGCCCAAATAAGTTTCTCCTGAAGCCGGATAATTCTTGGCCACATTGGCACTTACTTCTTTGATTACTCCGTTTATCTCTTCGCGCGGATCGTTCAGGGTGGCGAAAACCGAGGTGGAGGTTGATTTGGCTAAACCGGGGTCGCTGATTTTAAGAAGCAAATTATCGCTGATATTTTCCCCTTTCAGCGTCAGGATAACGTCCAATTTAGAAAATGAGAAATAAAAAACCGCGGCGGCTAAAATAGCCACTAAAATTATAAACTTTATGACCAAGCGGCGATACAGCCCGACGCTGCGCTTCTTTTCCAAGCGTTCCGACCTGTCTTTATGGGGTCCGGATTCCTCGTTTTTAAGTTTGCTGGCCAGATCGGAAAAATATTTTTTTTGATTGTCTATCTCGGCGTTGGACGCGCGCTCGGATTTTGTCGCGTTGGTTCTGGCAGCAGATTCTTCTTCCGGTTCCGACTTATATTCCGGCCACCCAGCAGCCGCCATCGGCTCATCTTCAATAACATCAACTAAAATTGATCTGGTTCTTTTTTGGGGATGGATAGTCCTGGCAACTACCTTTTTTTTCACCGGAGATTTTTTGGAAACAGCGCTTGAGGCAGCGGATTGAGTTCTAGGCATAAACAAAAAAACAAATTTTTTAAAAAATTTATAAAAAAATGAAGTTAATTTTCAGTTAACTTCATTATAGCAGAATTTTAAAATCCGGACAATCAAATCTTACTCAAGTCGCCGTCTAAAATAATAGGCTGAATCGCTTTTAATTCATCGCTATAGAGCATTTTAGGTACATCATTTAAAAAATAAACTTTTTTATTCAAAATATGAGCAAAACCGGCCTCCAAAAAAGAATTTCCGCCGACATAGTTGTCTATTCCGCTCTTATCATAGTTTAAAACCAATACTCCATCGGAGTTTTTTATCTCCTGGTAATAAGATCGAATGAGATCGTATTTTATTTTGTTCTTGACCGATTCCGCCTTGGTCTCCAAAGACAGCTGCGATTTGGCATAACGTTCGGCATTACGGGGCAGGACGACAATATGGCCCAGAGCTTCCAGCTTTGATTTCACCTCTATCATTTCTTTGGAAAAAATCATGCTGCCGCAAATAACTATTTTCATATATTTTTATTCGGCTATTTTCAGCGTTTCCGTGAAACGCTTCTTTAGCTCGCTATTAAGCTCGGCGCTGTTCCTGATTTTAAAAGCGGTCTTGATTATCTTGGGCTGGTCAGAATCCATAATCCTGAAATAAACTTCATCCCGGCCGGGATAAGAAGCGAATAAAAGACGCAAGGCTTCCAAATTCTCGGCCTTCGGTTCTTGCAAAAAAATCAGGCGTAAGGGTTTGGCCGCCGCCGGAAATTTTGGCGCCGCCTGAGCGGGCTCGGCATAATCGTTGCCATATCCGTTGCCGCTTCGGCCGCGATAGCTGGGCTTAGGCGGAGTTTCCATCATCAGTTTTTTAAAAGCATCAACCGAGGCTTGCGGCTCCAAAGGATCAAGCGGCATCGCCCGATTAACCAGAACCTTAGTTTCTTGGTCCTTATCGGAAACTTTACTGTCAGTGATAACAGATTGGCCGCTAACCCAAAGGGTCGGAGTTTCTTTGAGCAGGCGCGGGAAAATCAACAGCTCTACCGAATTGGTGGCGTCCTCCAGTTTAACGAAAAGCATGGACTCGCCTTTCCTGGTAATTATCTTCTTAATGGTAGAGATAACTCCGGCGACAATGACCCGCTCATCATTCTTATGGCCGCCCAAAGAGGCAATAGGCAGCGCGTAATTAGCCAAATAAGGACGAAAAGCGTTGAAAGGATGTTCGCTGACATAGAGACCGAGCAATTCCTTTTCCCAAATCAGTTTTTCATTCTGTTCCGCTGCCGGCGCCGGATTAAGAGTAATATGGCTCATATTGGAAGCCGGCAACTCCGCGAACAAGCTAGTCTGTTTATTGTCCTTATTTTTAGCCAGCTCCTTGTTAAAGCTTAACATTTTTTCTACGTTGGCCAGAAGCTGACCCCTTTCTCCGAAATTATCCAAGGCCCCGCTTTTAATCAGGCTCTCCAGCGACTTCTTATTCAAATCTTTATCGGTCACTCTTTCTAAAATATCAAAAACATCTTTATAGGAACCGTTCCCTTTTCTTTCTTTAATCAGTTCTTCAACGATGTGCTCGCCGACATTCTTGATGGCCTTGAGGCCGAAGCGAATAGTATCAATATTTCCGTTATCGCTTCCGACCGCGCGGTTTTCTTTGGTGCCGGCGGTGACAACCGTGAAAGTACCGAAAGATTCGTTGATATCCGGAGCCATAATCTTAATGCCCATATTGCGGCATTCTTCGATTTCAATGGCTACCCGATCGGTGTCTCCTTGATCGGAAGTAAGTAGCGCGGCCATAAATTCTACCGGCCAATGCGCTTTGAGATAAGCGGTCTGATAACCGATCATGGCATAGCAGGCGGCGTGGCTGCGATTGAAGCCGTAGCCGGCGAAAGGCTCGATAAAAGAAAAGACTTTTTCTCCCAGTTCTTTATAAACTCCGTTCTTCACGCAGCCGTCAATAAATTTTTCTTTCTGTTCGGCCAATAAAGAAGCGATTTTCTTGCCCATGGCCTTGCGCAGAACATCGGCTTGGCCCATGGTAAAGCCGGCCAGATCGCGGGCAATGGACATGACCTGCTCCTGATAAATGGCCACGCCGTAAGTTTTTTCCAGAATCGGCGCCAATTTGGGATGAAGATAGCTGACTTTCTTGCTCTGATGCTTGCCCGCAATATAATCGGGAATCCATTCCATCGGCCCCGGACGATAGAGGGCGACCATGGCGATAATATCTTCAAAGACCGTCGGTTTCAATTCGCGCAGATAGCGCTTCATGCCGGAAGATTCAAATTGGAAGACGCCGGTCGTTTCTCCGTCTTGAAATAATTTATAAGTCGGAGCGTCGTCTAGGGGGATCTTATCGATATTCAGTTCCAAGCCGCGCGTATTTTTGATGATCTTCAAAGCCGACTCAATAATAGTCAGATTCTTCAAGCCCAAGAAATCCATTTTTAACAGCCCCAAATCTTCCACCGGATGCAGAGAATATTGCGAAATAATGCTTTTATCAGCCGAGGAGGCATATTGAATCGGAACATTATCAGTCAGAGGATCCTTGGTAATTAAAACGCCGCAGGCATGGGTTGACGAATGGCGAGCAACGCCTTCCAGGCGCTTGGCGTAATCCAGGATTTTTTTGGCGGCCGCTTCGTTATTGTACATTTCCTTGAGTTCCGGAACAGTTTTCAGCGCTTCGTCCAGCTTCATGAACATCGGAATGCTTTTGGAAATCTTATCGCAATAGTCATAGGGTTCGTCAAGCACCCGGCCGACATCGCGAACGGCCGCTCTGGCCGCCATGGTTCCGAACGTTATAATCTGGGCCACATGATCCTGGCCGTATTTTTCTTCCACGTATCGCAATACTTCGCCGCGGCGCGTATCGGCGAAGTCCATATCGATATCAGGCATGGAAATACGATCGGGATTTAAAAAGCGCTCAAACAGCAAGTCATATTTCAGCGGATCAAGATTGGTAATGCCGGTCAAATAGCAAACCAAAGAGCCGGCGGCGCTGCCGCGTCCCGGGCCGACCACGATCTTATTGTCTTTGGCCCAATTGATAAAATCGGCTACGATTAAAAAATAAGAAGGCCAGCCCATCTTGGCGATGACCGACAACTCATAATCCAAGCGCTCTTTGACTTTGGCAATCTCTTCCGCAGAAGCGTCGGGAAAACGTTTGGCTATGCCGCGCTCGCACCACTCTCGCAAATAAGAATTGCCGTCATAGCCTTCAGGCACTTCAAAATGAGGCAATTGGATATTGCCAAGCTCAATTTCCACATTGCACATCTCCGCGATTTTCAAAGTATTGGCAATTGCTTCCGGAGTATCCTTAAAAGCTTCAATCATTTCGACATTCGGACGCAAGGAATAATCGCCGTGGCCGATCATGGTCATCCGATCGGCATCGCTTTTCTTTTTCTTGTTTTGCAGGCAAAGCAGAATATCCTGCGCTTCGGCATCGTCCTTTTTAAAATAGTGGACGTCGTTGGTGGCCACCAAAGGAATCCCCAGTTCACGGGAAAATTCAATCATCGTTTTATTAACCTTAACGAGTTCCTCTATTTCCGGATGGTCCATTATTTCCAAATAGAAATTTCCCTGGCCGAATAATTCATTATATTCCAAGATTCTCTTTTTGGCCTCATCCAATTTTTCAGCCATAATCAGACGCGGAATTTCTCCGGCCAGGCAAGCGGTAGAGGCGATAAGACCTTCGTGGTGCCTCTGCAATAATTCCCAGTCAATGCGCGGCTTGTAATAAAAACCCTCAATATGGGCATGGGATACCAGTTTGATTAAATTCCGATAACCCTCTAAATTTTTAGCTAGCAAAAGAAGATGGTAGCTACGGCCGTCTTCCCTGGTACTCTTATCAAAGCGCGAATGAGGCGCCAAATAGGTCTCAACGCCCAAAATCGGCTTGATTCCGGCCTTTTTAGCCTTCTGATAGAACTCTATCGTGCCATACATGGTGCCGTGATCGGTTAAAGCAATGGCGGGAGAACCCTGTTCCTTGGCAAAATCAACCATCTCGTCCAGCTTGGTCAGGCCGTCGAGCAAAGAATAATGGCTATGATTGTGGAGATGGACAAAAGACATAGAATATCTTAATAAAAATTATATTTTCTCTTATCATTTTAGTATAAGAAACATTAACTGACAACTTGACATTTTATCTAAAAAGAGCCGGTCATCCCCGCTCTTTTTACAAATAATTTTTATTAATATCTGCCACCAATTTTACTGCTTGTTTATCTTTTTCAAAATATTAATCAACTCTTCTTCGCTATAAAAATCAATAACGATCTTGCCGCCCTTCCCTTGTCTTTTGAGTTCCACTTTAGTGCCCAAAAAATCGCCTAATTCATTCTCTTGAGCCCGATCAAAGTAATCTTTTTCGCGCTTTTCCGAGCCGCCGGTTATTTTTTTGATTTCCTTATCGGTTTGAGCGACCGTCAAATTTTGGCGCATTATTTTCTTCAGCATGTTCAGCTGTTTAACCTCACTCTCCAGGCCCAGCAAATACTTGGCGTGTGCTTCGGATATTTTTCCCGCCGCTAGAGCCTCTTGCGCGGCCAAAGGCAGGGCTAAAAGGCGCAAAGCGTTAGCCACGCTAGAACGCGCCTTACCGACTTTTTTGGCCGCTTCTTCCTGAGTAATGTTAAATTCATCAATCAGACGCTTATAGGCTCGAGCGGTTTCCAGAGGGTTGAGATTTTCCCGCTGCAAATTTTCAATCAAAGCCAATTCCAGCTTCTTCTGTTCCTTTTCTTCCCTGACTATGACCGGAACTTCTTTTAATCCGATTAATTTAGCGCTGCGCCAGCGCCGTTCGCCGGCAATCAATTCATACTTGTCGCCTTTTTTTGTGACTATTAAAGGCTGGATTATCCCGTGCTGCTTGATGGAATCAGCCAAGTCATTCAAAGCCGTTTCCGAAAAATTAGTGCGCGGTTGCTGCGGATTGATAATAATCTTATCGGGATTAATCCTCAAAATCCGATCGTGGTCGTTTAAAACAACGGTTTCCTCTTCGGCAGATTCCGCTTTAAAAGGATTCTGCCCGTAAGTCACGGTTTTTTTGGGAATTAATGAGCCGAGTCCTCGGCCTAAACCTTGAGGCATATATTATTTTTCTAAACTTAAAATTTCTTTAGCCAATCCTTCATAGGCCTTGCCGCCTTTCGATTTAGGGTCGTAATGCAGAATGGAGCGGCCATAACTCGGGGCTTCAGCCAGACGAACGCTGCGCGGAATAACCGAACGGAAAATCCGATTGGGGAAATACTGATATAGTTCGCTCATGACCGATTCCGACAATTTATTGCGGCGGTCAAACATGGTAATCACCGCCCCCATTATTCCTAAAGTCGGTTTCAAGTTATTCTGAACCAAGCTGATAGTTTCCAATAATTGGCTCAGACCTTCCAAAGCATAATATTCGCTTTGGATAGGAATGAGAATCTCATCAGCCGCCACCAAGCTATTGACCGTCAAAAGTCCGAGAGAAGGCGGGCCGTCAATAATAATATAATCAAAATCTTTTTTCACTTCTTCCAATATCTGAGCCAGCCGGAATTCGCGATTTTCCAGAGCAACCATTTCCACGCTCGCTCCCGATAGGGCAACGGTGGCCGGGGCGATATGCAAGCCCTTCTGGACCGTGCGCTTTATAACTTCAAACAGCGGCTTATTGCCAATCAGGGCCTCGTAGACGCCGTGCTCCAGCGTGCGGTGGTCAAGCCCTATTCCCGAAGTCGCGTTCGCCTGAGGGTCAATATCCACCAAAAGTACCCGTTTGCCCAAATTGGCCAAATAGGCGCTAAGATTGACCGAAGTGGTCGTTTTACCGACTCCGCCTTTCTGATTGACAATGGCGATTATTTTTCCCATATGAGGGTATTATATAATAAAGCATCCCTTTTGACAATTAATATTTTATTTACTATACTAGACTCGTAATTAAATTATCAGATTTGGCCCGGGTGTCGGAACTGGTAGACGAACACGACTCAAAATCGTGCGGCCGAGAGGCCATGCGGGTTCGATTCCCGCCCCGGGCACAAAGAAAAAAACCTGACAAAAACAGGTCTTTTTTAATTAAATAAATTTTATTTTTTTCTACTGCACCTTCTTAAACCTAACCGTAAATACCGGCTCATATTCCACTTTATTTTCATCTACAATTTTGACCGGTTCCCCGCTAGTTAATTGGGTGACGGCCAAGTCGCTCAATAATTGATTATCGCCGGCAATATTGAGTTTCAAGCCTTCAAGCTTGTCAAATTCTTCTTTAAAGTCGGCTGCGACCGAAGCTTCAATCTTTTTCTTCTTCAGTTTCAATTCATTCAATTCATCAACGGTTTTCTGATAATCGGCGTTAACCGACAGAGCGTCGCGGTACATGGTTTTTAATTCGCGTTGTTCTTTCTTGCGATCTTGGATGCGCTTAAAGACATCGGGTAGAGCTTGGGCCATAATGATAGAAAATTAATTTTTATTACGCCCCTCATTATAGCACAAAAAACAAAAAATCCAGATTACTTCAAAGCCGCGATAATTCCTCCGCCCAAAACCCTTTTTTTATCGTAAAAAACTACGCTTTGCCCCGGAGTCACCGCCCGCTGCGGCTTGGAAAAGACAACGGAATAATCAGTTTTATTTTTCGGCGCAACCGTACAGGCTACAGCCGGGTGGCCATATCTGATAACCGCGCCGCACTTCAATGCCTTCTGGGGTCCGCGACCGGACAGCCAATTGACTTTTTTAGCGACTAATCCCCGTTCATACAGGATATTTTCATTCCAATTCTTGACGACATAAAGAATATTATTCCGGTAGTCGAACTTAGCCGCATAGTACGGTCCGGTGCCGCCGATTAAGCCGCGGCGCTGGCCGATGGTATAGAGAGGCAAGCCCTGGTGCTCGCCGATTTTTTCTTCGGTTCCCAAAATCCTAATGTCTCCGGGAGTAAGGGCCAGATGCTTTTTTAAAAAATTATTGTGGCTGCCGGATAAAAAGCAGATGTCCTGGCTCTCCGGCTTGGCGGCGACCGTCAGTTTAAATTTAGCCGCCAATTTTCTGACCTGGGGCTTAGTATAATTTCCCAAAGGGAAAAGCAGATGCTTTAATTCATCGGGCGTAAAAGTGTATAAAAAATAAGTCTGATCCTTGTTGGCGTCTTTGGCGCGGAATAGCCGGTATTCCCGACCGACTTTTTTGATATTTAAATAATGTCCGGAGGCGACGTAATCAAATCCGAGCGCTCGAGCGTGCTTCAATAAAAGACCCAACTTAATCTGCTTATTGCAGACGACGCAGGGATTGGGCGTCCGGCCGGCGCTGTATTCGCTTAAAAAATTATCTACGACCGCCGTTTTAAAAGCTTGGGAAAAATTAAAAGTATGAAACGGTATCCCGATTTTATTGGCCACCGCCTTAGCGTCTAGTAGCGACTCCAAGGAACAGCAGCGATTTTCGGCGCCCGCCCCCAAGGTTTCGTCCTTCCAAAAATGCAAAAAAACTCCGGAAACATCATAGCCCTGATTCTTCAACAGCTGGGCGGCCACGCTGGAATCAACCCCGCCGGACATGGCCACTAAGACTTTCTTTTTTGATAAAGCGTTTTCTTTAGCTGATTTTATTTTCATATAGCTCCTGGAATAAAGTTAAATATTCTCGCGCCGCCTTATCCCAAGAAAAAAATTGGGCGCGGCGGTAACCGGCCGCAATCAGGCGGGCACGCAATTTATCATCGCTTAATATTTGAGCGATGGCCTCGCTGATTTCCGCCGGCTTGTCGGGATTAACCGTTAAACCGGCATCGGCGACGATTTCCGGCAAACTGGAAACGTTGGAACAGACTACCGGCAAACCATAAACCATCGCCTCTAAGGGCGGGAAGCCAAAACCCTCGTAAAAAGAGGGATAAGCGAAAACGGCCGCCCGCGAATACAAAATTTCTTTCTCTTCCCCGCTGATATAGCCCAAAAATTTTATTCCGTCTTTATAAGGAGAACGATGCCAATCGCGATAGATTTGAGAATTTTTCCATCCCGGCGCGCCGGCCAGAACCAAGCTGATATCATGTCCTCGGTCGCGTAGCTGATTATAGGCTTTGATAAGGCCGCTGATATTTTTGCGCGGCTCAATATTGCCGACATAGAGGATAAACGACCCCTTAATTTTAAATTTATCCAAACAAGCTCTGATTTCGTCGGCTGATCGTTCTTTTTTGGCGATGTTATTGCCGGCATAAATAACACTGATTTCATCAGCGCTCAGACCCGCCAATTCCATAATGTCATGCTTGGTATTTTCGGAAACGGCCACGATTTTATCGGCTTCTCGCAAAGTTTTTTTGACTCCTAAAAGTTTATGCCAGAAATTCTTGCGCCGGCTGAAAAACTGCGGGTATCTTAAGAATGATAAATCATGGACGGTAATGATTTTCTTTAAACCTGATTCGGAGCCGCTTAGGCGCGTAAAATTAAAATGCGGCGACCAGAAGACGTCGACGCCGCCTAAAACTTTATCCAAACGGGGATAAGCCAAGATCTTTTGCAGGCAGTAATTAAAAATTTTATTCGGATAGCGCAAGCCGATAACTTGAGAATTCTTTCCATTCCATTTATCCAGGCGCGCGGAAATGTCTTGATGGGAGTTATAAAATAGCCTATACTCGTTATCCTGATCAAGCTTTAATATGGCCATCAATAAATTAGCGGTATATTCCGATATGCCGCTATAATACTTATCCATTAAAACTCTAATATCAATTCCGACCTTCATAACATTGTGGATATCTTAGGCTTGACACCTGTAAAAATAAAACTTAGAATAACCTCAAGACTGATAATCAAAAAGATATAATCAAGTCCCGACGGGAAGAAGTGGAGGCATGAAATCCTATAACTACGTTTTTCCATGTCTATGGTAGCCCGCCGGTCGCTAGACGACTGCCCAAAGCTACCAAGCATGAAAATAAACCTTTATTAACAATCATTCCTAACACCGCATTCTTCCTCTAGTCTAGGGGGATAAGTAAAACTTATCCCCTTTTTTATTACTTATTTTTATGAACGGCAATAAATTCTTCCATTTGCCGGCGAAAATTGGCGACTGAAAACCGTTCGGCCTGGGCGCGTATTTCCGCCGGATTATAGGATTCCGGCTTAAAATCTTGGATAACCGCCGCCAAGGCTTCCGCAGTCTGGATATCAAAAAATGTTCCGGTTTTCCCTTCGATCACGGTTTCGGTCGCGCCGCCCTTGCGATAAGCGATAACCGGCCGGCCACTGGCCATTGATTCCACGGCGGTAATGCCGAAATCTTCTTCCTGCGGGTTAATAAAAGCCTCAGCTTCTTGATATAAGCGCGCTTTTTCCTCATCGCTCACCCGACCCAAAAACTCTATTCTGGAATTATCTCCCGCCAGCTTCTTCAAGCGCTTCATGTCTACCCCGTCGCCGAATATTTTCAAACGATAGTCTCCGCCCAGGCTGTTGAAAGCTTCAATCACAACATCCAGACGCTTATAAGGCGCCAGGCGGCAACCGGCCAAGAAGTATTTCTGACCGGCAGTCTTCTCTGTCTGATCCAGAACCGAGAATTTTTCCGTTTCCACCGGAGGATAGATAACCACCGAATCACGGCGATAATATTTCATGATGCGCTTTTGGACGGTGACGGAATTGGCGATAAAAAGATCTACTCGATCGGCGGCGGCGCGATCCCAAAGACGGATACGGCTCAAAACCAAGGAAATAATCTTTTTAAACCACTTATTATACTTCAATTCGTTCAAATATTCATGGGAATCGCTCCAAAGATAACGGGTTGGGGTATGGCAATAGCAGATATGAAGGCAATCTGGCTTGGTAATTACTCCTTTGGCGAATGAGCTGGTATCGGAGATGACTAAATCATATTCGCCCAAATCAAAAAACTCCACGGCAATCGGCATAAAAAAAAGATACCATTGATAATGCCTGATTCCGCCGGGCAATTTTTGGATAACCGACGCCGAAACTTGGCGGCCGGCATAGCGATCAATGTTTTTCTTTTCATACAGGAGCGTAAAAATCGGCGCCTGTTTAAACATATCCGCCAAGACTTGCAGGACCTTTTCGGCGCCGCCGTCTTGAGCTAAATGATCATGGATTAAAGCGGTTTTCATGGGCTTTATTCCGCCTCTCGGTGCTTGAGCACCGCGAAAGGCGTCCTTAACAAAATAGAAATATCCAACAGCATGGACCAATTTTCAATATAATAGATATCCAGCTTGGCTTCTTCCTCAAACAATAAATCGCTCCGTCCGGAAACTTGCGCCAAACCGGTAATGCCCGGCTTGATGGTTAAAGTCTTGCGGTGATAATTTTCATATTTGGCGACTTCTTCCGGCAAATGCGGCCGCGGCCCGACTAAGCTCATCCGACCCATAAAAACTAAAAATAATTCCGGTAATTCATCAATGGACCAACGGCGAATTATTTTGCCGACTCTGGTGACGCGCGGGTCGTCTTTTATCTTGACCATCGGGCCGTCGGCGCGAAGATTGCGGTCGGCTAATTCGTTATAGCGCATGCTATCGGAATTCGGCACCATGGAACGAAATTTAAAATATTTGAACTGGACGCCGCCTTCGCCGACGCGGGTAACCGGCCGGCCGTCATCGCGGCGGGAAAAGAAAATCGGCCCGCGGGAATCCAATTTAATAGCCAATATGGTCATCAAAATAATCGGGGATAAAACGATGATTAGAGACGAAGACACAACTATATCAAAACCGCGCTTGAGGATGCGGCCCCAGCCTTCCAAAGTCGTCCGTTTGACTTCCACTATCGGGATACCGATGATTTCGGCCACTTCCGTTCTCAAAACTTTTACTTCCAGCAAATCGGCGACATATTTGAAAGTCAGATGATTATCATTGGCAAAATCATACAGACGCAGGGTCTCTACTTTGCTGAGATTAGGATCGCTTTGGATTATTTCATCGACTTCCCGGTCTTTAATGAATTCTGATAATTCTTGAACCGTATCCAAAGAAAAGTCTCTAACCCGCTTAACAACTTCAAAACCGGTTCTTTTATTACTGGAAAATTCTTCCATCAAATTATCGGTCGTCTTGGAATTACCCACTAAAATCACCTTATGAATGCCGACGCCGACTAAATATAAACGGCGCTGAATGAAACGGATAATGATATGGGCAAAACTGATATAAACCACCGCGAAGAGCCAGCCGGCCAAAACGATAAAACGCGAATCAAACAATTCGCGCTGAAAAAAAATCAAAATAGCGATCAAAGCCAAACCGGTAGAACAAGCGAAAAATATCTTGCCCAATTCTTGCGCCAACTGGCGGGCGCCTTTAATCTGATACAAACCGGCGATAATAAAAATTATCGTCCATAAGACGGCGATGATTATGACCGATCGAAAATATTCCGGAAAAGGCAGATTAAAAATAACCGGGCGGATATTGGCCGACCATTCGGAAAATCTCAAATAATAAGCCGAGAGACCGGCCAAAAGAACCATGATAAAATCAACCGGAATAAAGAGGACGGAAAAAAATGACTCGATTTTTTTCATATATGAATTTCTTGTTGACTAAGGTTATTAGAGCAGCCGTAAGCCGGATTCTGTTCTAGCGATCATTTATCTAGGCCGGCCATTGCTGGCCGGCTCAAGCGAGCCACTTGTCTTAATCCGCAAGCGGATTAGTTTGCTCTTGCTTCTGATAGGGTTTACCACGGCATCTCCGTCGCCGGAGGCCGAAGCCGGTAGCCCCGAAGGACATCCAGCCACTTTTCACCTTTGATTCTGTCAAAATAATTCCAGAATTAGTATTGTCTCTGTGGCACTTTCCCTGACTCACCGCCAAGCGAGCCGGTGGGCATTACCCACTATCATATTTGTTTATAAATAAACAAATTGCGAAGTCCGGACTTTCCTCTCTATTAAAAATAGAGCAATCGCCCGCTTACTCTAATAACGTTTTTATAATACAAGAAAAGCTAGAAAAAAGCAAGAGAAAGGCCACCCTAAGGTGGCCTTTTTTATTTATTATTAGTATAAATATCTTTTAACTGCCCGGGACTTAAAGCCCCCTGCCATAAAGCCAAATCATCGATTTCCGCCTCTTTTCCGGCTGTAGAGATGGTCAGACCGCCAATCTTAGTGCCGGGCGGCATATAGATCAGAGAGGAGCTGGCCTTCTCTTCTCCGTCCACATAAAAACTTAACTTATAAAGATAAGAGTCATATACAAAGGCCAAATAATGCCAGTCGGAACCGCCCGGGATGGCTTTATCCAGTCCTTCGGATAAAATTCCGTACTTATTGTTAAACCAATAATCTAAACGAAAATTATCGGCTAAAACGGCAAAAAGTTTTTGTTCATTATTCTCTCCCCCGGTTAGATAAATATCCGCCTGGCCGTTATAAGGATCGGCGCGATCCCGCCACCAAAAAGACATTGATAAATCCCGGCTTTCGGGGAAATCTTCCAGACTGGCGGAATAATTTTTCCCCGTCATGGTTCTAATCGCATAATTATTATGACTTCGGCCAACCCAAGCCTCTTCATTTAAATTTAGTGAAGCCCCGCCGACATTGTCTGAAGCGGTCGTTCCCATATCTTCTTCAAAACTCCAAAAATGCAACAGCTCCGGAGCCGCTTGCGGTTCTCTCGCCGCTACCGGGTTATAAGGCGCTTCGGCTCCATAGTCAGCCGCTATTTCCAAAGACGATAAGGCCCGATTCCATAACCCCAACTCATCCAGTAAAAAGGACTGGCCGTTGCTTTTAACTTCCAAAGCGGTCATAAGCGGCAAGCTGGCCAAAAAATTTTCCCGGACCGCCGAATTATCATCAATATAAATCTGCCAATAATCTTCCGGCTGATTAACAACCAAAGTTAGCTTATGCCACTCATAATCGGTCGGCGTATAACCATAATACCTGAATTTGGAATTAGGCAATCCTTCCACTTCAATCATGCCCGTGTCTACCATCAAAGAAAAATTATCTCCGCTCTCATTAGATAAAATGACTTTAGGTTGCGGCGCGCCGGCAGACTGGCGGTAATATAAGCTTAGAGAAAAACCGTTATTCATATTAACCGCCTGGTTCAAAGATATTTTTAAAGGTTCTTGACTATTGCCGAGCTGCAGCGAGCAATCCCATTTTCCGACCGCCCAAATTCCTTCCCCCCCATAGCACTCGTCAAAATGCCAAATATCGGTCAAGCCCGCTGAAACCAGCGGCACCGGAGGAACAAACAAACTGGGATCCGCTTTCGCTTCCGGTGCGATAATATCCGGATCGTCAGAAGACACCAAATTAAAATCAACGGCATTATTATCGGTATCGGCCAGACGATTAAGAATATAATTATCGCTAATTTCTAAAGCCGGACCGCTGCCTTCGTAGTAATAAGCTTCCGGACCGAAACCGACTAAATCAATAATATCGGCATCGGCGTTGGAACTAACGGCGGCCTTGCCCAGATAAAAACTATATCCGCTTCGGTTCCAGCTGAATTCGGTCCTAGTGGCGATAGCGTCGGCTTGATTGATATAATAACTGCTGGCGTCATCTCGGACTATCAAATAAGTATCGTGAGCTTTGATTACCGTGCCCCCGGGATAAAACCCGTCCGTCAAATCGCCGATACGCATCAATAGGCTCGGGTCTTGAGAAGAAACCGCTTTTTCCAAGCGATAACCGGCCGCGCCCAGATCAAAATCAGCATCATTAGGATTATATAATCTGATCCAATCATTATCATCGGTCGCATAAATTCCTTGAATCAAAATTAATTGGTTCAAATCAATCTCGGGGGTTGAAGTAGCGACCGCTTCCGTGGAGGTGGCCGCTTCTTCGGTTGAGGTAGCTATATCAGGAGTTGTAGTAGCTGCTTCTTCGGTAGAGCTAGCTTCTTCGTCAAGCGGCCAAGAAATAGCCGGATCATCGCTGGGAACTAAACTGAAATCTAAAAGATTATCGTCAGACCAAGCTGATCGGCTCAAGACATAATTGTCGCTAATTTCTAAAGCCGGACCGCTTCCCAAAAAATAGGTGGCATTATCCCCAAAACCGACCGCGTCCATAATGTCTGAATCCGTGCTAGCACTGATAGCTCCGGTCCCTAAATATAGAGTATAGCCGCTGCCGCCCCAACTGAAACCGTCCCGCAAAACAATAGCGTCGGCCCGCTGCTTGTAATAATCATCGGCCGCGGCGTTAACTATCAAATAAGTATCATGGGCCTTGATTATCGTGCCGCCCGGATAAGAGGCGTCATCGGCATCGCCGATTCTCACCAGCAGGCTGGGGTCTTCGGCGCTTTTAGTCTTTTCCAGACGATAAGAAGCGGCCGCCAAATCAAAATCATGATCGGTCGTATTCACTATTTCCACCCAATCATTCGCCCCCGTACTATAAACCCTATTGATCTTAGCTAATTTAGGATAATCGACAGCGGCCGGCGCGGAGGATCCGCCGCTAGACGATGAGCCTGAAGAAGTGTTTCCCGAAGCAGCGGCCACGGTGGCGGCCGGCGCGTAATAAGTCTGAGACGTAGCCTTCATTTCACTGACAACGGTCACTACTTCCGCCTTTAAAGATGAGGTCGCGGCCTTTTTATTGCTATCAGGCGCCGATGATGAATTTTGGACGGACTTGAGCGTTGATACGACCGTAGGAACATTCACTTTTTTATTGGCGCTGGTTTTAGATTTTGAAATACCAGACTCGCCGGCCGCAGTACCGGAACCGGCGGACATAGCTTTAGCGACGGCAGTTTTAGCGCTTTTGACTGCCGCCCTTTTTTTAACGCTCACGGCGTTTTTAGCCGGGGCATCGCTAACTGCCGGCTGAAGCGAATTATCATCAATTAAAGTCAATTCGATGCCGTCATCGGAACCGAAAATTTTTGCGCCGATATTTTTAGCCAGTTCTTTAGTTTGAGCGGCTACGCTGATAACGGCCTTTTTAGCGGCGGCGGCGATTTGTTTGATTGAAGATATCGGGTTGTTTATCAAACTCCATCTGGCCACCAGCGCTTTCATATTTAAAGGGCCGTTAATCTCTTCCCGAGAAAAAGAAGAAAAAACATCCACATCGGCGGCTACCGGAGTCAAAGTCGGCTGTAAAAACTGCGTATACGGCAAAAAGAAATAGCGTTCGCCGTCATGTTCCCGCCCGACGTCATAGCCGATAAATTCCGGCGCCGGAATAAAGATATCGGTTCGCCTGGCAATCTTGGAAAACTCTTTTTCTTTGGAAAAGCAATCGCCATCGGAATTAACCAGGCTGGTATTGTCAAAACCGTCCGGGGTGATATCAAGAGCATAATAAGCCGGGTCGTATTCTAACGCCCCGAGATTATTAGGATTAAACATATTGGCGCTCTCATATAGTTTTTCGGTCAAACCGACGCAAGTCCATTCTTTGTCTCCCGGACCTTTTTGCTCGTGAAAATCAAAATCATAACCGAGATTCTTTCCGACCAGACTCTTGGCCAAAGCGACTACGCGGGCCTGCTGGAGAGCGCTGACGGCCGTCGGCAAGCGCGCCCCGAGAAAAGTTTCGCCGTCGGCCCGATTAACAAAATATTTCGCCGGATTTTTCACGATACCGCCGGCCATCGCCTCCACGATATAATCTTCCCCGTTCTCCTTGCCGATATAGATAGCCGCGTGGCCGGAATAGATATTTTTTACCAAGCCATTCTCGGAATAAATAAGGGGGTCGGAACTGTAACCGAACATTTTCCCGTCTCCGGAAGTCCGATACAGCAAAGTTCCGGGAGGCATGGCTCGGCACCAGCCCGGAATAGATAAAAACAAAAACATTAAAACGATAGACAACGATATTTTTTGGTACTTCATATAATTTTATAATTAATTTTTAATCATTATAATATTCGTCCCATTCCGCCGCTTCTATCGCCGGGATAATGAGACTCTCTCCTCCTAAACGGTTAAGGATGTCGGCGGCGAAAGCGCGGCTGATATTGTCACTGGCGGTTTCGGTCTGGCAGAAGGCGCTTAAGATACCTTTAGTTTCGGATGGTAAAAACAAATAATAATCGCCCAACAATAAAATGAGGGATTGGCGCAAGCGCTTATCGGTCCGAGAATCAAAAACCAGCCGTTTAATCTGCTCCAAGCGGCCGATATCGGCCAAATATTCTTTATTATCCAGAGAACTGAGCGCTCTGAGCGCCGCCAACTTTACGGCCAAATCATCATTACCGGCCAAAATATCATAATAATAATCCAAGGCGCTACCCACCGCTCCCAAAGATGAGGGGCTGAAAATAGTGAGTATCTCCGCCCTAATTTCCGGATTGTCTCTTTGCCCCATTAAAGCCGGAACGTAAGCGGGCGGATTATCCGGGCCGAAAGCTTGCCTGATTATGGCCAAGAGGCTGAGCCTGAAATCAAGAGGCTTCTTTTCATCCAAAAAATAAGCGCGCAGGCGCCGGGCGCCTCTGGCCTCCGGCCGGTCTGCCAGCTCCCGAGCCAGCTGAGCGCTCTCAGACGCTCTGGCCGCGGAACAAGCTTCATGGCAGATATAGTCTTCATCAAAAGAGCGGCGTAATTTTTCCAAACTTATTTCCGCCCGGCTGACGCTTAGCATGGAAATAATAAAATAAGCGGCCAAAATAACGAGAACCGCTACGGCCGCTCCGAGCCGCTTCTTTTTAGAAGACATCAATTTTTTAAAAAATTTCTTCATACTTTTGCTGGAACTTAATTAATTAATAGCTCCACTATAGCAAAAGCGCGGTGATGAAATTTTAAAATAATCATCAAAATTGTTTCGGCCGCTCTCGCCAAAAAAAACGCTTAGAATAAATTCTTTTTATCAAAACAAAAATCAGGCGCGCGCGGCCTGATTTTTAAAAAAAATATTTTAACTTTTTATCCCTGCTTCCCTCCAGTCTATTCCGCCTATTGGCTGTTTATAACGGTTGAGGAAGCCCGGCTCATCACTTGCAAGAAAGAATTCCAGCCAGTTTGCAGAGACGAGTCCAAGGAAATAGCTTTCTTGGAGGCTAAATCCGCCTTGGCGCTATTACCGGAAATCATATACAACCTAGCCAAGTTAAACCAAATTTGGGAATCGGTGCTATAGATAGTCGCCAAAGTTTCAGCGGCCTTGATGGCATGCGGGTAATCCAATTTATTGGCAAAATAGTTGATTGCTTCAATCAATAACTGGCCGGAATTTATATCACCCAAACCGTCCAAAGTGGCGCATTTGTCCATCGGTTCGTCCATATCCGAAGCTTTGATGCCGCTACCAGGCTGATCCTTCAAAAAGAGATAAAACTGCGCCAAGCGGCAATACCCCTCAGGATAGTCGGGATTCAAGCTGATGGCATAATTAACGGCATCAATCGCCTCTTTCTGTTCGCTGCGAGCCAAAAGCATCTGCGCTTTGACCAAATAAATCGGCGCCCGTCCCGGACTGGATTCAATGGATTTTTCCATGGCCTGGAGAGCCAAACCGGAATAATAATTGAATTTAGTTAAATCGGCGCGATTAGACCAAGCGGCCGTATTCAATATTTGCGCCAGCTGCATCTGAGTTAAACTATCCAGCGGGCTTTCATCCGCGTTTTTCTGAGCCAAAGAAATAGTATAATCCAGAATAATTTGGGCATCGGTTTCAGAAACAGCCTGCAAGGCTTCAGGATTCATAGTGATTAAATTAACAAGCGTCGCCCGGCCGTCGCGGTCCAACGGCGTGCTGGTCAAAGCTTTTTGATAGGCAGTAATACCCTCAGTCAAATATCCTTGAGAGACATAAGAATAGCCGGTAATGACTCCCCGGAACATCCGCCAGGGCTTTAAATTATACTGGCTGATAAAGATATAAGTTCCGATTAATAAGGCAATAAGGACAAGCCATTCCCAGTCGCGATCCATGGTGGAACGTTTTTTGGTCACCTCTTCTTCCTCCGCTTTATCCTCAACAAAGTATAACCAGTAAATAAAACCTAGAATCATCATGAGGCCGATATAGGTCACTAGCGAGTCAAAAACTGCCAGATTTTGAATGAAATAAGCGGCTAGAAGCGCTACAATAACGATTATCTCCAAATTATGGCGGCCGGAGTCGTCATCCAAGCCGGCGCGCTTCCCGTTCGCCTTAAATTTCTGCCATAAATAATACAAGGCCGCCACAAAAATACTTAAATAGGCCGCCAGACCGACCGAACCGGTCGTAGAAGCGATATCAATAACATTATTGTGCGCCCGGTCAAAATAAGTTTCCGAACGGGTATAACTTAAAAACTTGGAATCAAAATGCTTGTCAAAAATAATGGCATAATTACCGAAACCGGTGCCGAAAATCGGATGATACCTAAAATCGGCGACCGCCCCTTTCCAGGAAATAAGCCGAGTCTGGAAAGTAACTTTCTGAGTAGTCAAACCCCGTAAAAAGCTATTCTGGAACCAAGCTTTATTATTCTGGGAAAACAGGAGAATGACTCCGACTACGGCCACGACACAAGCGATTAAAGCGCTCCGGCGCCAAGACTGGCGTTTATGGAATAAGCCGACTAAAAAGATGATCAATAAAACGCTAATTGCCAAACCGATAATCGCCCCCGAAGTCCGGCATTTCCAGAATTCATACAACATAATGGCGCTTGGGATGACATAAAGCCAGCGCCAGCCTTTATACTCGCTCCTAAAGAACAGCAGAAGAGCAAAAAACAGGTTAAATATTATGTAACCGCTGACATAAGCGGTATTGCCGATCGTACTATAAATTCTGGACCCGAATATACCAACCAAAGAAACGATAGTGGCGACGACGACGGAAGAAAAAAATAAAGTCTTCCATTCCTGCCAAGTTCTGAAAACCGTGACCAAAATCAAGTAAAAAATAAAAAAGTGAAGAATATGAAAGAAACCCAGCATGCGTTCGGAATCCCCCCAAAAACTCAAAATCCTATCCACGCTGACAACGCAGGACAGGGCGATAGCGACAAAATAGGCAATCAGGCCGTAAACAATATAATTGCGCTTAGGCCGATAATTCGGGAAACGCAAGACAAACACGAGCCAGACGGCGAATAACACTTCCATTAAAATATTGAAAGATAACTGTTTGGAGGTTATATAGGGAAAAAGCAGGTCTTTAAACACGAAGAAAACGATTAGAAGCGAAGCGATTAAGCCGGCTTGCAGGATTCTCAAATAAGTCTTCTCTGACATATTGGTTAATAGTTAAGTAAAAGACACCATAAAAGCGTTAAATAACGTTTTTATTATAACATAAGCATCGACAGCCTGTCGACGCTTAAGTTATAAATAATAAAAAAAGCTAATTCAGTCAAATCATTAAGCAGACAACACTTTAACTAAATAACGATATTTATTTTCAAATTAGCTTCCAACGCTTCCGCCACTCTATGAAGCAAACCAATGGTAAAATTTTGCCGGCCGCTTTCCAGCCTGGCAATATTGCTTTGGGTTGTGCCAATCTTTTGCGCTAATTCCAGCTGGCTTATTTTTCTGGCTTTTCGCAATTGCAGAATCTTATAGGCTATATCAAGCTGGCGTCCATACTTATCAAAATGTTTCTTAAATACAGGGTCGACTAGCTCTTTTTTTAAATATTTATCAAAGTCGGTAGCTTTTGCCAAGACTTTCTTATTTTTCATATTTTTCTATATTATTTAAACAATCAATCAAACGGTTTTCCGCCGTTTCTATTTCTTTGAGAGGAGTTTTATCGGTCTTTTTCAAAAATGCGTGCAGAATAATAATAGTCTTCCCAATAATACAAAAATAAAATAAACGAAAACGATTCTTAGAAAAATCCACCCTTAGTTCCCTGATCTTTCCCCTGATATGGCGGGAATAAGGTTCGTCCAGATAGGAATCATTCGCTCTTAAATATTCTATATACTTAAATATTTTTGATCTGGCTTTAACATTCAACGACTTAATGAAATCCAAGGGAAATTCCTTGCCCGTTCCGCTGTCGCGATAAAATTTAACTTTATACTCTCCATTATATATCATATACGATATGAGGTCAACTAATTAATATCATTAGGCTATCACATCTGAAATGAAAAATATTTAAATTTTTTATGAATTTTTAACCAAACTAAAAGAGCCCCCGAAGGGGCTCTTTTATTGCTTTCCAACCTAATGACTTCAAGAAGTAATTAGTTCTTGGATAACACCTGAGTGTCGGTGGTCAAACCAGGGACTCTCTTGGCGTTGGACCAAGTATAAGTGGAAATGCTAGAACCATCAGACCAAACGAAGTTTCCAGTGCCATCGGTGGCATAGGCAGCATCTTCTTCGATACTGGTGGTCAAAGATTCAGAACCGGTACCGCCAACAGTGAGGGTAGACAAGATCTCGAAGGTCTTGGAAGTACCCGCGGTGATAACCTCGTAAGAGGAATCAGCGAAGTCAACGGTAATAGTCTTAGCGCTCAAGCTGACAGTAGAAGAAGCGTTCTTGGTAACGCCGTTGATCTTGATCGCGTTGCTGGCCTTGGTGGCGACAGTAACGTTGGTAGAAGTGGCGTACTTAAGAACAAGCTTTCTCAAAGTGACATCGGCATTGCTATCAGCAGTAACCGTGAACTTAGAGACGACGACATCGCCGGCAGTCAATAAGGTGGACGGTAAGGTAGCTAAAGCAACAGTCGGAACAGTCTTTCTAACGCGGAAAGAGTTACCATTGGTATTAGCAGTGGTAGTAGACTCTGAACCGGCAGAAGACTTGGACTTAACGGTAGTGATTCTGACGCGGATATCCTTGTCAGTGGCGTTAGCATCCTCAGAAATGTTGTTCAAAGCTACCTTGACGGACAAAGTCTTGCTTCCGTTAGCCGGAACAATAATTTTACCGTTAGTGATAGTGAACTTACCTTCACCGCTGACCGGTACGAAGCTGTCAATCAAAGTCGCGCCGTCATATAACTTAATGGAAGCGATTCTGGCGTCAGCCAAAGAGTAATCGGTCGTGGAAGCATAGTTAACAACATTGATTTCAGTCAAGTTAGCGCTGTCATTGATAGCGGTGAACTTGAACTGAGCAACTTCCTGTTCAGCGGCCTTAGAAACTAAGATCGCGTCAGAAGGAGTGTTGCCGCCTAATTCAACATTCAAAGTACCGGCGGTCGCGATAGCGAAGACGGTAGTTGAAGCTGTATAGGAATCAGAGGTCACAGTGGTGCCACGAGAATCCTGGGCGTTAACGGTCATCAAGGTATCAAAACCGCCGGTAGCGGAAGAATCAAAGGAACCCTTTAATTCAACAGCCTTGGTGGAATCTTTAGCGATGGTGAAGTTCAATGAAGAGAAGGTCGCGCCGGTAGAACCGAAGTCGACAGTATTGCCGACCTGGACGCCGTCAACGAATACCTTCATGTCATTGATGTTAGCGGCAGGAGTCGAAGAACCGTTGGCGCTCAAAGCAATAGAAGTTACCTTGATATTGTCATTGGTCGCCTTCAAAGTGAATTTACCCAAGGAAACATCGGTGCTGCCCTGGACGATAACTTTGTTAGCGGAGTAACCATCGTTTCTAACGGTGGTCAAAACTGCGCCGGAAACGGTGAAGATGCCGCCGGTAGCGGTGCCGGATATAGAACCGGAAACCGAATTGCCGGAAACGACATATTCAGGATTCTGAGAAGTGAAGATACCGCTGCCCAAGATAAACTTGATGGCGCCGGTAGTGGCAGTGGTCTTAGCCTTAGCCATAACTTTAACTTCATTGTCGCCCTTGACTAAATTCAAGGTGCTGTCAATGGTCTTGGTAATGACATCATCAGTAGTGCTGGCAGTCGGATCGAAAGAATCTAAAAGAACACCGTTCAAATAAACTCTGACGTTCTCAAACTGATCAGTAGTAGAGGCAAAAGTGCCGGTGGTGTAATCAATGTTTAAACCATCAGCAGTAATCGCTTCATCGGCGCGGACGTTAGCCAATAACATCAGGTTATCGGTGCCCTTGACGATAGTGGTATCGGAAGGAGAGGTGGATTTCTTAGAAACAGAAACCGCGCCGGCATCGATAGTAACGTTAGAAATGGCGTAAGCGTCAGCGGCCGTAGAACCGGATGTAGCGTCATAAACGTTAACGCCGAAACCGGTAGCCTTTTCGTAGCCGACTAAGTCAGTGCTCTTGTTCAAAGTGAAAGCAAAGCTGTTGGCAGCCGTGTTTTCCTTGGCAATGACATCACCCTTGACGTAGAAGATCTTGGAGGAATCATCCTTCAAGAGATCTAAGCCGGTGCTCGCGAAATAGAAGGTAACGAAACGTCCGTCAACAACGGTATTAACGCTAACCTTGTTACCAGCGTTCTCCAAGTAAAGGTTCATGGTCGCCTTGGATAAATCCTCAACGCCATTGTTCTTTAACATGATGGACTTCAAAGTAACGTCTTTAGCGGCCACGGTAGCAGTGTTGAACTCTACGGTGAATTTACCTAATTCAACGCCTTCATCACCAACTTTAACGGTGGTGGTAGAAGTAGTCGGGTTGGTAATCGCCAAATTGGCAACGCTATAAGAAGTAGGGGACATTAAATTACCATTGATCGGGAAAGAACCGGTGACAGAAGCCGAAGTAGCGCTAACCGCAGAAGCGGAAGCGATGCTTAAAGCGATGTTACCGGAAGCGCCGGTAAGACCAGCAATCAAATCCAAAGAAACAGTCTGGCCGGCGTTAATTACTAAAGCCGGAGAGAAAGTCAAGATAGATTCGTTGTTAGAATTCATGGACTTCTTAGAAGCGACGATAACGCCGTCCTTTTCCGCCCAAACCTTATCAATCTGGCTATAGGTTGATAAGCCGATTCTATTAACAGTAATGGAGTTAAGAGAAACCGCGCCGTCATTAGCCGCAGTCAAATTGACCTTAGCCATCGGAACGCGAGCCGCATTGTCCGGAACTGAAATAGAAGCCGGTGTAGAAGCGCTCAGACTGACCATCAAGCCGGAACCGGTAATAACGGTGCCGGTGGTATTTCCACCCTGAGCAACGTTAACCAATTCAGCGGAAGCGATGGAAGAACCGCCGGCAGTAATAGTATTGCTGACAGTCAAAACATTATCCCACTGGAATCTGTTGGCATTGAAAGCGGATTCGTTAGCAATCAGGCGATAGTTGGAACCATCATAGTAATAAACGCTGGAAGAACCGGCATTCATAACTAAGGAACCAGCCGGAGTCGCGCCGGTCGCTAAAACGGAACCGATAGTGTAGTTGGTGAAGAAAGCATCCGGAACGTCAACTACTCTCTTGTTCCAATTAGTGCCATATAAGGCAGAAGCCTGGGCTTCATTCTGGATCTTTCTGAGAGTGCCATTAGGTTCAACGGCATAAACAGAAGGATCGGTTGTGATTTTCACTAACTTAGTACCCGGTCTCATGGTCACATTGCCACCCAAAGGATAGCTCTGTAATTCAGCAGCGGGAATAGTAACTACTCCGCTGAAATCTGAATACCATGAAAAATAAGTAGTGGAGTTAGGGAAAACGTATCTCTTGCCGTCAGCACCGAGGTAATAAACAGAAGCATTGCCGGCCATTTTGATCAAGTCACCGGTTGAAGCGGCGGCCTTGGCAGGAGTAGTTAAACCACTCATGGCAATGATGGATAATACCATTACGCTGACAGTCAAGAATTTGCGTAATTTTTTCATAAGTAATAATTAATATCATTCTAATTGTCCTGACAATAGTAGTCGGAACGAATTAATAATGATGGGTTCAATTCTCCGCCCTAATAAATTCAAGCTATACTTTTTTACCGTAAATCAGTCGGAATCCCGCTCCACCAGCCCCTTAAGGCTTAAGGCGAAGGCTGACTGATCTTAAAAGTGTAAGTTCTGCCAACCTAGCGCGTGTTGCACCAAGGCTGGAGAAAAGCTTAACCGATTTACCGCTCATTTCAAGCTTTAAATCGTTCGGACTTTGAATCGATAATAAGGTTTATAAGGGACAAAACCACTATATCTTGAGATATAGCTCGACCCTTGACGGGGCTTTGCCAATCCGCTATTTTCGGCCGAAGCCGTAAACGCGGATTTGTTAATTTATCTCATTAGGGTATTCCAGAGCTGATGACGTATCTTCTAAACTTGGAGTAACCAATAGGCGAGATAAACTAACAAACGCGCGTTTAGTATTTTATTTTATAATTTCATTAACCTCTTTTAATTTATCGGACGCTTTCACGTAATCTTTAGAATCAAACAAGGCTTGAACCTCGTCCAATATTTTATCGGCCTCGGTAATCTGGATATCGCCGTCGGTTTCGGTGGAGCTGGCCATCAAGTCGGCGGCAGTATCGCTAGCCAAACTTAATCCTTCCGGAACTGCTAAAGTGGCGGTCGCCGATAAAGTCGGCATGACAGAAGGGGCGACAGAAACGGACAAGGGTTTATCTTCGGATAACTGTATTCCTTTATCGTCTTTAGCGCTATCGGCGATGACCACCTCGTCGTTATTTTTCGGCGCGGCCGCGGTCGCGATAGCCAAACGGCTGATTTTGGATTTAACGGTATTAACTTCTTCGTTAAAACTATTGCTCAATTTAGCTACCTGATCTTGATTTTCCTCGGTGTTAAAAGAAGGGTCGGCTAAAATCGCTGAAATATCCTGAGCGTGATTGGAAGCGAATTTGACCTCCATCTTATTGCGGGCGCTGGAGTTGAAAGTGGTGTTGACCTTGACCTTTTCCGAAAGGATGCGGGCAATATATAAAGAATCATTCGGCTTAGTCTGGGCCAGAAGCTGGCCGCTGAACAGGCTGCCGGTCAAAAGCAATAAAACAAAAGCGCCCAAAGCATAGGCCGGCTGAGCGGCTGATTTCAAGACGCTGGAAATATTGATAAAGACTAGCTTCCAAGAAGATAATTTCTCCGCGCCGAAATTGGAAACTTGGGATAACAAAAGCTCCCGATTGCTTTCCAGCCATTTTTTATCGGGATTCACGCTTTTCAAATTATTCAATTTAGTGATCAGTTCTGAATTGGTCATACACTATAATATACGGAATAATCCATAAAATGTTACAGTCCGCTCCAATCTTATTATTCCGGCTTCCCTGTCCCGGGCTCATCTTCCACCAACTCGCGCAAGGCATTCAAAGAGCGATGCAATAGAACCCGTACATTCCCCTTGCTTTTTTGGCTAATTTCAGCTATTTCTTCTAAGCTAAGATCATTAATAAACTTCATGATAATAATTTCACGATATTCTTCCTTCAAAAGCGGAAGTTTGCTCTTGATAAGCTCCAAGCTGGCCGCTCTGTCCAAACGCTCCTGGGGAGTTTCCGACTCGTCGGCAATATCAATATAACTGTCTTCATCGTCTAAAGAAGCAATCACCTTGCTGCCGGTTTCACGGTAATAGTCCACAATCGCGTTACGGGCAATCCGATACAACAAAGCCCGCAGGGTTTTAGTGTCTTCCAGAGTCTTATTCTGAATATGGTTCCAGGCCTTGAGAAATATCATGGAAGTGAGATCGTGAGCCTCTTCCCGGCTGCCAATTTTAAAATAGACAAAACGATGGATATCGTTGACGTTTTCATCGTAAACCTTAATAAAAGCCTCCTGATCGCGGCTTTTCAGCTTGCTTAAAGTTTGTTTATCCTTAAATTTTTTAACTAAATTGATAGACATTAAAAGTCTTTTATGAATGCGAAAAAAGCGTTAAATGGTTTTAACAAAAAATAACGGGAACTAATACGAACCCGCCCGCCAAATTTATTATTCTTTATGCCTTTATCCTAACATAATAAAAGCCCAAAAGCAAGAATAAAAATCGTCCGGCCAAATCCTGCCGGTCTCTGATTATCGGCTCTGATAAGGTCACGAAATCAAATTCTGCCCCAGCTTGTATAGTACGCATAAACCCGGTCTTGACTTTAAAACCAATCAGAACTAAGATTATATAACTTAAGTCTATCTCTGTATGGACTTAAAATTCACTAATTGACATTTTTAAAATAAATTGTTATATTTAAGTCTAATATAATTTAGACTAAAATATTTTTTATATTTTTTATTAGCTAATTTCTTATTTTAAGTCTAATCTATTATAGACTTAAATATATAACTAAACAGAAAAATGGCCAAAGAAAATATTTTTATCGCTAAACAAGTAAACTCCCCGATTTGGGTTTCAGTTTCAGAGGCCGCCGCTTTAGGCGGTGTCGGCGGGAAAACTATCCGTCGAGCCATTAAAACTGATCCTAATTTACTGTTTAGAATCGTTAAAAACCGCTACCAAATAGAATTCGGTTCCCTTTTAACTTTTCTGCATAAGAACACCAAACTAAAAAACAAACTCAGCGACTTCGGTCTCGGACAATATGTCGGCGACTGGAAATAAAAAACATCCCGGATTCCGACGGGATGTTTTTTTATGTTTGAGAAAAACTTGCACTTCTCAACTGGCTAACTGACTATTATAGGACAGTATCCTTGACAACCTTGGCTAAACGGAACTTAACAACGGTCTTGGCCGGGATATGAATAGTTTCGCCGGTCGCTGGGTTGCGGCCGTCTCTGGCCTTTCTCTTAGCTTTAACTAACTTACCGAAGCCAGGAACAATGCATTCGCCATTCTTCTTCACTTCCTTATAAACGAATTCCGCTAAATTGTCCATAAAAGTGGCGGTTTCCTTCTTGCTCAAACCGGCTACCTCGGACAAGGAAGCGATCATCTGTGACTTTGTCATTTTTGACATAATTTTAGCATGGGGATTATTAGAAGCGCCTAACGACGCTTAATAATAATTTCCAAAATATTATTAAAATTAATTAATATTAATAAGGGTTTTTAAGGGACACCTGTTGAAAACTCAATGTTTATAAGTATATTATAGCACGACTAATAAAAAGATGCCAATATACAAGCTTTTTTGCCGGGCAATAGTTATCCGCTTATCTTTCGACCACAATTTGGCCATTAACTATTGCCGAAACCTTGAATCCTAATTTGGTAAATTTCAAGCGGCGGCCATTACCGCGCAAGCGCTGTCGGAGCTCCGCCAAAGACGGTAATTTTTTATCATCACATATCATATCCGGAGACTCGGTATTGGCGAAGATATTAAAAAGACCATTATCCTTTATTCTCCGGGGATACTTTTTCAAGGGTTCCAAAATAGTTCCGGCCGGAAACAGCTTGAACTTCTGCCCTTTGGTTTCGGCGCGATAAAAAGCGCCGTAACGCCTTAGCTTGGCATCGCTCGCGTACATAGTGCCGCGGCAATAAGGACTGCCGCAAAAACACGGATGAAGCAGTTCTTTCTTATTGCCGCCATCAGTGTCAAAACCGTAATCAATCGTCAGTTCTTCTCCGGGTAGAATCCGGCGAATCGCAAAATATAAAGTATGGCCATAATAAAAATAGGCATCGCAGTTGGGCGCGCAAGAATGATTAATTAAATGGATGCCAGCCGCTTTAATGTCTACCGGAAAGATAGATAAGCCGTTATCGTTGTAGTCCATGGAGTAGCAAGAGTGGCCGTATTTTTTTTCCAAGGCTTCTGCCTTTTCATCCTTGATAAGAACGCCCAGATAGTCGCCGATAACCGCTCCGGCGGCGATATCTTGGCGCGCGAAAACACCGCGCCCTTTTTCCTTGGTCTTTTTTATCTGGTAATAATCCGAGGGAATCAAAAACATAAAACAAATTTAATAAATTATTTTCTCATATCCGGCCACATCAAATCATAGTTTCTTTTCTTAAATTCCGGATCAAGCCAATCGCGTCCGGTCACATAACCGCGGCAGTTTGGCGAACCGCAAGCGCATTTCATTTTGAACTTGGAATCGGTGAACATCAAACCATAGTCTAAAAAGAGTTCTTCATCCTTCTTAATATTGCGGGCGGCGATAAAGCTGCCGCGGCGGTCAAAACCCACATTGGGATCGCAGCTATGGTTAAAATACCAGGAAGTGCCCATATTATTCAAGTCGGCCGGGACACAGTATTCCCCGTCTTCGTCTAAAATGCAGAACCTTTTAATCTTTTGCCTCGTAATCGGATCTAATTTTTTAAAATCACGCCGATGTATAAAAACGACTTCTTCGGGAGAATTAACATCGTCTAAAACCGTTCCCTTTTTAATCGCTCGCACCGCGAAAGTGGCCACTTCTCCGGCGAAAACCCGGGAAGGACGGATCTCATACATCAATCTGGGCAGGCTTTTCACTCTTTTAATCATAATTAAGCGGGTAATTTGATAAATTTATACTGCGGGTATTTAGCCATGTGCCAATGGCTTTTCCAATTGCAGTCGCCCAAGGAGCAATTGAATATTTTCGCCTGATGGGCAATCGCCAATTCTAAATTAACCTTGGTCAGATATTTAAAAACATTGGGGCTGGCGGCCGTATCGGCACCGGCAATCATATAAAAATAAACGCCGTGATAGATAACCGACAGCGAAGCGGCCAGCTTAACGCCGTCAACTATAATGGTTACCAGCTGCCAATCCAAGGGTAGTTTCAGTAAGTCATAAAAGGGCTGGCGCTCCTTATCGGAATGGAGATACGAGTCGCTGCCGAATTTCTTGATATTTAGATCCATGACCAATGTCAAATCATTGAAGTCGTTAACGGATACCTTAACTTCATGCTCTTCTCTCAGCGAGGCGACGGCCCGCTTAAACTTAGCCCGTTTCTTCCGATCGGAAAAAGCCCGCAGCAAATAATCTTCAAAATTTTTAAGACCGGCCAAATCAATATAATAAACATAATCCTCCAAAGGCAAACCGGAAGTGAATTCGTCTATGCCGTCCAAATCATAAAATTTAGCCTGAAACCCGAAATCTTGCTTGAACAATTCCGGCAAAAAACGCTCATAACCGGGCCGGCAGAAAGGCCGGTTATTCTCCATGAAATTTTCGGCCCAAAACTCCAGACAGTCCAATTCGCGGTTATATTGCAACGGCAAAAGAGCGACCGGACGGCCGTCTTCATAAGCGGCATAAAATTTTAGAGGCTGAGGATCGTTCCGATAAAAACATTCCCGGAACGACCATAAATCATAGATATTATTATTCGGGGAGAGTTCGTTCCATAAATTTTTGGCCGTTTCCAAGTCACTGATAACTTTTATTTCAATCATATAAAGTTTTACATCATATTCGGCTGGAGATGGTAATAAGGAGGATTATCTTTATAACGCTTAATGGCTAAACGGATTATTTCCTCCAAGAAATCGCCGTAATCCATGCCGATGAGCTCCGCCGAAGCGGAAAATGTCCCCTCCACATCCAAAGACGGATTCGGATTCAACTCCAAAACATAAGGATTGTTATTCTTATCAACCCGGATTTCAACGCGGCCGTAATCATGGCAATCCAGGATGTTGTAAGTATCCAAAGCGATTTCACCCAACAGCTGTTCCAGCTTTTTGCCGATATTTTTCGGCGGCCGCTGAACCACAATTTTGTTATATTCGCCGCCATCGGTATATTTAGCCTCAAAAGGATAAATATGCCACAAGTCGGCCGGCAAATTGTCAAAAATGGAACGCGCCAGGGGCAAGACCCGCAAATCGTCTTTTTCCGAACCGATGACCGGCACGTCATATTCGTCGCCGTCGATATATTCTTCAATCAGGGCCGGACGGCCGATTTCTTTAAGGACTTTCTCCAGCTGGCGTGATAATTCGGCTTTATTCCTGACGACCGAATCGTTGGTAATGCCGATGGAATTATCGGTATTGGCCGGTTTGACGATTAAAGGGTATTTTAAATCTTCCCGGATATCGTCATCTAAAGAATAGACATAATCCCATTCTGGAGTCGGAATCTTGTGATAGCTAAGCAGTTTCTTGACGCGGATCTTATCAATACATAAGCCCAGAGTAAAAGGGTTGGAACCGGTATAAGGGATCTGCAGGGTATCCAGGATAGAGGCGGCGTGCGGTTCCAGCAAGCTGGAATTGTTAATGCGCTCGCAGACATTGAACACCAGGTCCACGTCGCTATTTTTCAAATCGTTGAAAGCCTTGGGCAAATCGTTAAAATCAAAAAAACTGAGCTTATAGCCTCTTTCCCGCAAGGTTTTCTCGATATCCAAACCGATAACGGTCAAATCTTTTTCCACGACCGTTTCCTGATCCGCGCCGCTGGTTTCATATAAATTGCAAGCGATGCCGATATGCAGATTGCGCTGATTGGAAATAGCCATCCGCCGAATCTTTTCAATCTTGGAACGGCGCTTTAAGATATCGACATTGATAGCCGAAGCCGAAAAAGGCGAACGGCGGGTAGTTTTGCCGATGGATGAAGCCGGATGGAACTTGGCGACTTCATAATAAATGGCTTTTTCCGCTTCGCGCAGATTATCATGGGCGTCTAAAGGATTATCGCCCGATACCAGGATCCAGCCCAGATATTCATAACCGTCAGGAGGACATAGGACCGAATCGCCGATTTTTTTCTCAAATTGGAATTCCCTGACAAAAGGCCGGCGCTTCAAATCTTCGTCTATTTCCAAATTGACGATAATGCCGGAGTAGTCGGAAGAGAAAGTTTCCGCCGCCAAATATTCATACGGCCCGGACGGAAATTCAAACTTGGGTATATAAACGCCGAGAGCTATTTTCAGCATATTCTCTACCAAGTCGATGTGCCAGGCCGCTTTAACGCTCGGATAGACTTCATCTCCTCCCAAGCGCAGATTAATCTCCAAAGGAATCGGGCCGCGGGCGGTTGATTTGGCTTCAAAATGAATACAGCCGTTTAAAACGCCGAGTTTTTCCAAAGTTTCGTCGGCCATGGCTGTCAAAGCCGCTTGATGCTTAGGCGGCAGGCTAGATGGAGTCATGCGCGTCGTTTCAATGAAAAAAGGCTCTTTAGTCTTACCATTATCGGAGATGCCGCAGAATTTTATCTTTCCGTTCTGGATAAGGATATCGATATCCACTTCGTCACCATCAATATATTCTTCTACGAAGACCTCCAAACCGTCAGTTAAAGCCGATTCCACTTTCGGTGAAATTGTCTTTTTAATATAATCATAACTTTCGCGCAATTCTTCCCTGTCCTTGACCTTGACGACAAAAGCGCTACTGGAGCCGTAAGCCGGCTTAACGACTAAAGGAAAACTAAAAATATTAGCCGCTTCTTCCAAATCTTTGCTATTTTTTAAAGACTTAAATCTCAAGGATGGCAAATTATTAGCCAGGCAAAATTCTCGAAAAGCGTATTTATTGCGCACCTGAGCCGCCACCTTATACGGAGTGTTAATCAGATGATAGCGATCGGCGATTTTAGCCGTCAACAAGACATCGTCTTCTAAAAAAGTAATCACCCCGTCCATTTTCAAGCCGGGATTGTTGCTGAGAAATTTATCCAAAGCGCCCAGAGATTCCCCATAATTTGAGGTGTCGGCCGAAACCGAGTAATCTACATAAGGCTGGAAACTGTTAGCTTCCCTGCTGAGAATGATAATTTTAACCCCGAAACTCTTAACTTTCTTGATAAAAAGTTTCTTAGAATGAATAGGGTCGTTAGCGCCGGTGCTATTAACAATCAAGATTGTCTTGCCGGCGAAAGGATCAGGGCCGAGATCAGTGCCGTTTCCGTTCATAATTATTTAATGTTATAAGTGACGCCGATTTCCATAATAACTTCCCTGTCTCCGGCCGGAGTTTCCGGCGAAACAACGCCGCCGGCGCCCATTCCGCCCTTACCGTAGTCAGCCGTGCTGTAGGTTATCGGAACAGTCATGTTTTCATACCAGCCGATAATATCTTTCAATTTAACGCCGGCACTCTCGGCTAAAGCCGTGCTTTTTGCTTTAGCGTCGGCAATCGCCTTAACGCGCGCCTCCTGTTTCAAATCATTCATATTGGAAGCGTCAAAAGACAAATTATTGACTTGATTGGCCCCGGCTTTGGAAGCGGCCGCGATTACCTGGCTCAGCTTAGTCTGATCCTGGTCATAGCCGCTTACTTTAATGATTAGCTGCTCGTTAGCGTTATAACCGGCAACCACGGAAACATTGTCTTTATAGTCATACTGCGGATACAGAGAATAGTTCTGCGTCTGGATATCGGCCGGAGCGATGCCGACCGCTTTTACGGCCGCGATAATATCGGCCACTTTGCTATTGAGCTGATTCAAGGCCTCGTCCGGCTTAGCCACTTTATCAATCTGCACCCCTAAAGTTACAATCGCCAAATCAGGCGTATAACTCACTTTGCCTTGGCCGGTAATGGTCACGGACTTGAATTGCGGGCTTACAATCCGATCGCGCAGAATCGCGATAATTATTATACCCGTAAGAAGTATCAGGCCGATAATAAAACCGACGCCTTTACAGCGGTGATGATGGCAGCCGTGGTGATCGCCGTGTCCGCCACAGCATTCGTCTTTATCCTCATGATGCTTGTCTTCATGATGGCCGTGTCCGCCGCAGCACTCGTAGTCGTCGGCGGAAATATTATCTTCGCCGCAACAATTTTGATGATGTCCCATATTGATTAAAATTAAATTTATTAAAACTTTCTTTATCTGCTATTATACCACTTCTTATAAAAACCACAATTTATTTAGTTAGATAATGGGCTCTTTCCGACGGGCTGAGCCGCTCAATGGCATAGCGCAAAGCCGTGCGCGGCATGGTCCGATAATATTCATCCAAAAAGTTCAAGAGTAATTTCTTATCAACCTGTTTGCCCAGTTCCCTGAGCATCCAGCCGACGGCTTTATGGATTAAATCATGCTTGTCGTCCAATAGTTTTTCCGCTACGGCGATTGCTTCCTGCGATCGCCCCCTCTTCATGAAAGCATAGGTGGACACCATGGCAATACGCCTTTCCCAGAGATTATTGGAGGCGGCCAAGCGTCCCAGGACTTTCATGGCCTGAGCATCATCCAATAAATAGTCGCCCAAAATCTTCGGTGCCGACAAATCCACCAGATCCCAGTTATTTATCCGAGTTGTCTGGCGTAGATAAAAATCAACGATTTTCTTCTGTTCTATTCGGGAAACGGCCTGCTGATATCGGCGCACGAGAATCATCAGGGCCATTAGCCTAAATTCATGAATCTGGCTATTTAACAGGACTTTTACCTCATTTAGGGGTAATCCGGCGTATTTATGAGCCAAAGACCGCTGAAGAGGCACATAGAGCCCCAAAAACTTATCTCCGGCGCCATACTGACCCGGAGCAGTCTTAAAAAAACGCCGCAGCACAGCCGCTTGCGCCTTATTCTCATGGCTTTTGGTTTCTCGGATTATTTTTTTTAAATCAGACATAACTTAATCTAATAGTGATACTCTTTCTTATTTAAAATGCTCGCCGCCCGATAGAGCTGTTCCAAAACGACCACGCGCGCCAATTCGTGCGGGAAAGTCAGAGGCGATAAAGAAATCTGGGGATAACGGCGATAGAGTTCTGCGGAAAATCCCAGGGCGCCACCGATAATTAAAATCAGGGGCGAATTATTTTCCAGCCAAGCGGCCAAAGCGGGAGAGTCGTATTCCCGGCCGCGTTCGGCCAAAAGATAAACCGCCGGTTGCTCTTTTCCTGAACCGCTCTTATTCAGAAAATCCATAATTCGCCGGCTTTCAACTTCTTTAGCTTTCTCTTTCGTATCTTTAGAAAAGGAGGCTGGTGCCAATTCAACTTCCTTCAGTCGAATATAAGGCCGCAGACGCTTGATATATTCGGCGGCCGCTTCTTGCCAATATGATTCTTTCATTTTCCCCAAAGAAATGATAGTAATATCCAACATAGCTATTATAGCCCATCTCGGGCTTTACTTGACAAAATTAATTAAGCGTATTATATTATGTTCAAACTAAAAAATATGTGAGATGAACATTAAAACAACAATTCCGGAACTGGAAAAATTCTTGGCGGACGCCAAAGCCCACTTAGATAAAGAGGCAAGTAAAAAAAGTAATGATATCGGCTATGTTAAATTATACCATACAGTCCACGTATCAGAAGCCTTAACTTGTGAAAACAAGCTGACGGAAATGATTAATTCATTTATGGAAGAAACGGAGGAGAAATTCCTCTCTTTCGTTAATCCGGTAGATTTCCGGAAAATGGAAGCAAAAATCAAACACAATCTGGCCAAGGTGCTCAGAGAAGGGCGATTGGCCGGTAGCGGAACGGATATCAAAAACTATTTAGAGTCTTTAAATACGATGGCTACTGTTCCCGAAGAAGAAACTATCGCGGCCTAAAACCGCTAAAACAAAAACCGTGCTGCCAAAGCTACGGTTTTTTTATTTTCCCAAAATATATATTTATTATCTACCAGCTGCCGGAAGAACCGCCGCCGCCGGACATGCCGCCGCCAAAGCCGCCGAAACCTCCGCCGGAAGAACCGCCAAAGCCGCCTCGGCCGCCTCCGAAAAACCATAGATTATTACGGCCTTTCTTAATTGGCGCCGGCGGCGGCAAAACGCGGGAAATCAAAAAATCAAATAATAATCCGAAAGCTCCCAAAGACAAAGGAAATATTATTAAGATCAATAGAGTTCTAAAGAAAATAAGAGCGATAACAATTCCGATGACGCCGCCGATTATGCCTCCCTGCCACCAGCTCTTGCTCTTGGCCAAAAAACGCCACAAGGCCGATAGCAAATAAAAGATAATCAGAATAAGCCAAAAAACAGCGTCAAAACTCAAATGACTGAAACTGAAATCCGATGAACCGGCGCTGGCGGCGCTATATTCTCCCCGCGTGGCGGCCATGATATCGTCTGTCGCCTTGTCTATGCCGCCGTAATAATCGCCCTGCTGAAAAGCGGGCTTTAAAGTTTGGGTGATAATCTGATAGGCGGTCGCATCCGGCAAAGCGCCTTCCAGGCCGTAGCCGGTTTCAATCCTCATCTGCCGGTCGTTTATCGCTATTAACAATAAGACGCCGTTATCATTCTTAGCCGTTCCGATTTGCCAGTCAGAAAATAATTCGTTGGCAAAATTTTCAATCGTATCGCCCTCTAAACTTTTTATAATCGCGACGGCAATTTCATTGGTGGTCGTAGCGTTAAAAGCGCTCAGCTTATTTTCCAAAGCGCCAGCCTGCTCCGCCGTCAGCACTCCGGCGAAGTCACTGACAAAAGCAGCCGGCTTCCCCGGGTTATAATAAGCCCGAGCTAAAAAACCGGCTGTTAAAAATATAACAAAACTGAAAATTGCCAAGGAGCGGCGCCACATAAGCGGTTAGTTAAAATTAAGAAGCGTCCCTTTATTTATTAAGCTCCAAGTCTACCGTCGGAGCGGCGGCCGCGGCCGCGGAGACTTCAAAATAGGTCTTAGCCGAGAAGCCGTACATGCCGGCGATCATATTGGTCGGGAAACGCTTGATCATCACGTTGAAATTGCGGACTTCGTCATTGAAGCGTCCGCGTTCCACGCTGATGCGGTTTTCCGTGCCTTCCAATTGCGCCATTAAAGTCTGGACGGCATCAATAGATTTCAATTCCGGATAATTTTCCATAATAGCCAGCAAGCGGCTCAAAGAACTTTCCACTTGAGTGGCGGCGGCGGCTTTGTCGTTTACGCTTTGCGCTCCGCTGTAATTGGCGCGCGCTTCGGCCAAGGCGTCAAAGACGGACTGCTCTTGAGTCATGGCGCCTTTAACGGCATTGACTAAATTGGGAATCAGATCAAAACGTCTCTGATACTGAGTCTGCACCTGCGCCCATTGATTGTCCACGCTCTCGTTGGCCGTGACTAATTTGTTGTACGAGCTCCAAAACCAGGCGCCGATTATTAAGACGGCGGCGATGATAATAATCCAAACTGTTTTTTTCATATGTTTTATTGATTATTTAATAAAAAGCGTATAAAAACGCTTTTTAAAGCTAACCGAATTATAGCACAAAAAATGAAAATTCGCAATTAACGCTTGGCGCGAACGCGCTCATTCTCGGTTAAAAACTGCTTGCGCAGACGGATATTTTTAGGAGTTATTTCCAGATATTCATCTTCGTTCATGATGCTTAACGCGCGCTCCAAGGTCAATTCCATCGGCGGAGTCAAAATAATGGCTTCGTCGGAACCGGAAGCGCGGACATTGGTCAATTGCTTGCCCTTGATCGGATTGACGGTCATATCATTGCCTTTGGCGACATTACCGATCACCATGCCCTCATATACTTCCACGTTCGGCGCGATGTATAAAGTCCCTCTGTCTTGGAGATTCCATAAGGAAAAAGCTAAAGCCTTGCCGGTAATCATGGAAACCATGGAGCCCAAGCGGCTGCGCTCAATTTCCCCGGCATATGGCTTGAAACCGGAAAAATGGGTGCATAAGATGCCTTCGCCGCGAGTATCAACCACGAATTCATTGCGATAGCCGAGCAGGCCGCGAGTCGGAATTTCAAATACCAAGCGCGCCTGGCCGTTATGATTCTTCATATCTTGAAGCTGGCCGCGGCGTTTGGAAATTTTTTCCATCACCACGCCGGTCTGGGCCTCTGGGATATCAATGGTTACTTCTTCATACGGTTCCAATTGGACGCCGTTTTCTTCTTTGATAATGACTTGGGGCTGGGAAACTTGCAATTCATAATTCTCCCGGCGCAAATTTTCCAAAAGAATGGCGATATGCAATTCGCCGCGTCCGTAAACTTTATAGAAATTATTATCGGAAAAATCTATTTTCAAACCGACGTTCACTTCCAATTCTTTTTCCAAGCGTTCCCTAATTTGTCGGTTGGTGACATATTTCCCTTCCTTACCGGCAAAAGGAGAATTGTTGACTAAAAAATTCAAAGAGATGGTCGGTTCGTCAATTTTAATGGCCGGCAAAGGCGACTGTTCGGACGTTGCGGCGATAGTTTCGCCGATATAAATATTAGGCAACCCCGCGACCATGACGATATCGCCGGAAACGGCTTCAGCGGTTTCCTCCCGGCCGACACCCTTAAAAGTAAAAAGCTTAGTAATTTTGCCCGGACGAGTTTCGCCGTTTAAGTTCTCCACATAAACGGTTTGGCCGGCCTTGATTTTACCTTGATAAATGCGGCAGATGGCCAAACGGCCCAAAAAGTTATCATAAGCCAGATTGAAAGGCTGGGCCAATAGCGGCTTGGACTCCAATTCCTGACTGGAGGCGGGATTGACATGCTCCAATACCAAATCCAATAACGGATTCAAGGAATCGGATTCGTCGGTCAGCTGGCGCTTGGCAAACCCTTGCTTGGCGGCGGCATAGATGACCGGAAAATCCAATTGCTCGTCGCTCGCTCCCAAGTCTAAAAATAATTCATACACCATTTCTGAAACGACTTCCGGACGAGCGGCCGGCTTGTCAATTTTATTGATAACGACGATCGGCTTAAGCCCGAGCTCCAAAGATTTTTTTAAAACGAATTTAGTCTGCGGCATCGGCCCTTCTTGGGCGTCAACGAGCAGCAAAACGCAGTCAATAGAGCGCAAGATGCGTTCCACCTCGGAACTGAAGTCGGCGTGCCCCGGAGTGTCCACGATGTTAATCTTGGTATCCCGATAAAAAACCGAGGTATTCTTGGAGTAAATGGTAATTCCCCGCTCTTTTTCCAAATCATTGGAGTCCATGCTAAAACTGCCGTCATTCATGCCGGTTTGTTTCATCAAAGCGTCGGTTAAAGTCGTTTTCCCGTGATCGACGTGGGCGATAATGGCAATATTTCTGATTTCCATATATTAAGCTAAAAATTAATAAAATAAAAAAATTACGCACCTGACGTAATTTAAATTAGGTCTTAGATGATAATACCTTATTTTTTACTTACAGTCAAGCCTAGAGCTTGCCCAAATCAAGTTCTTCGGTCATGCGGACCTCCTTAACAAAGTCCGGCATGTGGCTGACCATAATTATCGGCCCTTCGTAAGCATTAACCGCCGCGGCGATGACCGGGATGTGCCGAAAATTTATATGGTTGGTCGGTTCGTCTAAAATCAAAATGCCCGGGCGCATCAGAACCAAGCGGGCAAAGGCCAACAAGCCCTTCTGTCCTTCGGACAAATCGCCGATTTTATGTCCCATCAATTCTCCGGTAATCAAAAAACCGGCGGCGATAGATCGGATTTCCTGTTCGCTCCAGCCGTCGCCGGCGTTCTTGAGCGAATCAAAAACTTTTTCCTCGAAATCCAGCGTGGAAAAATCCTGACTATAGTAGCCGACCCTGACATCTTTGGCGATTTCCTGTCCGGCCTGCTGGCCGCCGACCAAGGAACGCAATAGAGTGCTTTTACCGATGCCGTTTTGTCCGACCACCAACAAACGATCTTTCTTGCGCAAAACTTTATCAATATCTTTAACAATCGGCTCGTGATTTTTAATCACTCTGATTTTTTTCAAAACGACGATTTCGCCGCTCAAATCTGCCTGGACTGGAATTTCAAAATCTCTGATAGTCTTATCTTCGCGGCGGACATCAACCATACTCTCCTCCAGTTCTTCGGTTTCCTCTTTCATCTTAGCGGCCAGCTTGCGCATCTTGCCGCCCTTGTGGGCGAAAAAATTGACTTTTTCCTTGCGGTCAATAATCTGCTTATGGAGTTGGGCGTTCTCGCGCTGTTCGCGCTCCACGCGGCGAGTGATTTCTTCCACCACGGAATAATAGTCGCCGACATACATCTCGGTCTTATGGGTAAAGTTATTGAGATAAACTACGCCTTCGGTAAAACAATTCAAAAAATCGGCGTCATGGGATATCACCAGCACGGTCTTGTCATACATGATTAAAAAAGTAATCAAATGGTCAATTCCGTCCTTATCAAGATTATTGGTCGGTTCGTCCAATAATAAAATATCGGGGTCCTGAATAAGCGCATAAGCGAGTAAAAGGCGCGCCTGCTGGCCGCCGGACAAGCCGCCCACTTTGCGATCCAAAGGAATATTGAAATTGACGGCTTCCAAGGCTTTGCTGATGCGGCTCTTGATATTGCCCGGCGCCACCGCGAAAGCCCGAGAAAAATATTCTTCTATATTCAAATCAAAATATTCCCTCGCCATGGTTTGGCTGGCCGCGCCGATAGTGGCGCCGCTCGCGACGGAAATCTGTCCGCTCTTCGGGGTTAATTCCTTTTTTATCAAGCCGAAAATAGTGCTCTTGCCCGCGCCGTTTTGGCCCATTAAGGTTATTTTCGCGCCTTTGCGGACGCTAAAATCTGCCTCATCCAGAATGGGCTTCTTGTGAATATATTCAAATTTGACGCTGTCAAATCTCAAGACTACTTCTTCGGCCATAGGTATAATGCTAAAAAATAAATTAATAAATCGCGCTCGCGACCGCCTTAGCGACGTCGGCATTGAACGGATTCGGCAGAATTTCTTCCGGCGACGGCATAGCGACTAGCGCCGCCAGCTTTTCGGCCGCGCGCACGAGCATCTTGTCGCTGATGTCTCTAACTTTGTTATCAAGCGCGCCGCGAAATATGCCCGGAAAGGCCAGAACATTGTTAATCTGATTGGGGTAGTCGCTGCGTCCGGTGGCGACAACGAAAGCGCTGGCGGCCTTGGCTTCTTCCGGCATAATTTCCGGGGTCGGATTAGCGAGAGCGAAAATAATCGGCTGGTTGTTCATGGATCTCACCATATCCGGAGTCAAAATTCCGGGAGCGCTGACGCCGATAAAAATATCCGCGCCTTTGATGACTTCCGCCAAAGAACCGCGGTGCTTATCGCGGTTGGTGAGCGCCGCCAATTTTTCCTTAGCCGGATTCAAATCGCTCCGACCTTCATAAATCGCTCCGACCTTATCAACGGAAATTATATTTTTAAAGCCATAAACCAGCAAAAGCTTGGCGACCGCATCGCCGGCGGCTCCGGCGCCGTTGATAATCAATTTCGCCTCTTCTTTGGTCCGGCCGCTTAATTTCAAAGCGTTGATTAAGCCGGCTAAAACCACGACGGCCGTGCCGTGCTGATCGTCATGCATCACCGGAATGTCCAATTCCGCCTTCAAGCGCGCCTCTATTTCAAAACAGCGCGGCGCGGCGATATCCTCCAAATTAATGCCGCCGAACACCGGCGCCAAATATTTGACCGTCTTGATTATCTCTTCGCTGTCTTGGGTATCCAAACAGATAGGAAAAGCGTCCACGCCGGCAAATTCTTTGAATAAAGCGCATTTGCCTTCCATGACCGGAATGGCGGCGGCAGCGCCGAGATTGCCCAAGCCCAAGATAGCGCTGCCGTCGGAAATAACAGCGACAGTATTGGCTTTCAAGGTTAGAGCTTTCGCTTCCGCCCTATCGGCCGCAATCACACGGCAAACTTCGGCTACGCCGGGCGTATAAGCCAAGCTCAAATCTCGCTTATTTTTCAAAGGCACTTTGCTCGTCAAACTCAATTTGCCTCTATTAAGGCGGTGCAAATCCACCGATTCCTGATATATATCGGACATAATGATTTTATTCGTAAACTATGAAAAATTAACAATTAAATCTTATAAGAAAAAGCCCCGGCTGTAAAGCTGGGGCTATCGGTTACAAAACTTCTTTTTATTTTATCCGCCTCAAAAAAGAGCGGATAAGTTCAGGCTTGGCTTCCAATTGTAAGTAGATGCCAAATTTCTTTAAAAAATCTTGCGGCGATAAATTACCACAGTTTCCATAATAGTGAGGGTATTCCTCTCCCTCCGGCAAGAACCAGTGCTATTGTATTTTGTTTGGGGTATTCGGATCTTGCCAGTCCCCCAAATAAACAGCGTAAGTTTTTGAGTAAAAATCATTGGAAATTTTGACCATATAGCCAAAGCCTAATCCTAAACTGTTAACAGGCTTTGACCAGTCAAAAATTTCTTTTTTACTCATAGTAATGGACATTCCTTTACTAATAGCCATAGAAAAATGCTCCCCATTTTGAATCCGCATAATACCTATGGTAGCTCGCTCCATCAACTCCTGATGGATTGCCAGTTTAAGCCGGCTAACTTCTTTTCTATCCATGCGAAAATTTTTTAAAGTTATTGTTTAAGAACTAATCAGATATTATCATATATAATAACAAATGTCAATATCTAAAATATATAAAATTATTGGGGATATTAAATAAAAAACCACTCCTAGAGAGTGGTTTGTCTGATATTTAAAAAAAGTTAATAGGACTCGTTTCTTTTTGAGTCCTGTTGGCCAGCATATCGTTGGCCGCCCTGAGAGTGCCCTTACTGTCCCCATGGACAGAGTGAATACACCAATCCGTAATAAATGTTAGAAGTTCTTCTCGTTTTAGCCCTTCAACAGAAGAGGCATAGCCGATAGCCGCTATATGAGAAGTTGCTGTCCCTTTTTCTAAAGATTTCTTTAGGATGGAATAATCTAATATTGCTTCCATGACATGTTTTTAAAGATATGTAAATAATTTATTTTTAAAGTTCTATCCTTATCCTGTCATAAGTTTTTTTCCTTGTCAAGATATTTATTTTGTCTATAGTGACGCCAATCAACACGGTTGATAAAAGCGCGAAATCAGCCTATCATAAAGGTATGCAGACTCCTTATCGCAAAAAAGAAACTTACGTCCGGCCAAAAGCCGATCCGAAAATAACGCCGGAGAAATTTGCGGCTTTGACGGCCAAGCTCAAGCGGATGATAGAAATCGATCGGCCCCGCCTCAGCCGCGAAGTCAAGCATTTGGCTTCAATGGGCGATTTTTCCGAAAATGCCGGTTATCAATTGGCCAAAGGCCGCTTGCGCGGACTGAACCAACGCATCTTGGACGCTGAAGATTTGTTGAAACGCGCCGAAATAATTGAATCAAACCCCGATAAAAGTTCCGTCGGACTCGGCCATAGAGTGACGGTCAAAGTTAACGGCCAGGAAAAAACTTATCAAATTCTCGGCTCCGCCGAAACTAACCCCGGCTCCGGAGTTATTTCCCACAGTTCGCCTCTCGGCTCGGCTCTGCTCGGCCATAAAGTCGGCGACCTTGTCGGGGTGGACATTAACGGCAGCAGCAAGGAATATGAAATTATTGAAATAGATTAAAGCGGTTTTATGAATCCGACTCTGTCCATAATAGTGCCTGTCTATAACGAGCAGAATATCGTAGCGACTTCCCTGCCGCCTATTTTTGATTTGCCTCTTGATAAAGAAGTGATAGTCGTTAACGACGGATCCTCCGACAAGACGCCGGAGATGCTCTCCGGCTTAAAAGATAAATACGAATTTACTCTGATCAATCAAGAAAAAAATCGCGGCAAGGGCGCGGCTATCAGGCGCGGCCTGGAAGCAATCCAAGGTGATTATTTCATTATTTGCGATGCCGATTTGGAGTATGACCCGGCCGATATCGCCAAACTGCTGGCGGCCATAAAACTGCAAGACCAGAAATCAGCTCTCTATGGCTCGCGCTTTCTCAACAAATCCGGCCTCAGCTTCCACCGCCTGGTCAATAAATTTCTGACGCGTCTGACTAACATATTATTCGGTTCCCGGCTAACAGACATGGAAACCTGCTTTAAAATGATTCCGGCCGAAGCTTTAAAAGAAATAAGATTAAGCGGCGAGCGCTTTGAAATCGAACCCATTATCACCGCCCAGCTTCTCAAAAACGGCTATGTTATTCACGAATTGCCAATAAACTATCGGCGGCGCGGCTATAAAGAGGGCAAAAAAATCAACCCGCGTGACGGACTGATAGCGATCCTCGCTTTATTCAAAGAAAAATTCAACTAGTCGCCGGCCGGCAATTGGCCGGCTTCTTTCAAATCGGCAACCTGATTAAGATAATATAAAGCGGAAATATTTTTTCTCTCCAGTTTCAAGGCTTTTTTCCAAGAAGCGGCGGCTTCTTGATAGCGGCCCAAAGCCCAATAGCTCAAGCCAATTTGGTTATAAACTTCGGGCAGGCGCAAGCCGGCTTCTAAAGCGCGGCGGTAATAATCCAGTGAAACGGCTAAGCTGTCCGGAGTATGGTAATTATAAAAAACGTTTCCCAAGGACATCAGGGCCTGCTGCTGGTCCGGCCAAGCGAATAGGACTTCCTGATAGATTTCTTCAGCCATTTCCGGCATGGCCGCCAACCGAGCAAAACCGGCTAAGCGCAGCTTAGCTTTAATGTCGGCGCCAACCGATAACTCCCTCAACTTATTTCTAATGTCCGTCTTACTTAGACTCAAGGTCGCAGCTTGAGAGTTTTTATAATCATCCGCTTTTATGAGAATAACCGCGTAGGAATCAAAATAAACCAAGCGCCATTGGGTATCCTTTAAGATTCGTCCCAAAAATTCCTGCGCCCAAGGGGTGGCGTCGCTATGACTGAAATAAATAGTCTTAAAGCCGTACACTTGCGAATATTTATCCCATTGGGCAAAATCGGATTGCATCGGCTTATAGACATCATTAAAAAACGAAGACGAATAAGCTTCCGGCCGATTGTCTACAAAAACTTTTTCCCGGCCATGGAGCCAAAAAATCAAAGCGCCGCCGATATCATAGTCATTAAAAATCGGACCGCTTAAATTATTATCTTTGAAGAAAGCCGACGAAGCATCGTTGCCTTTATATAAACCGAAACCAAAGGAATTCTTAATCCAGCGATGGTTATGGCGGCTATCGGCGCGCAAGCCGAGAACAGCGGCCGCTATCAGGATTAATAAAGCCGCTAACACGTAAGGCTTAAACTTATCTCTTAAGTGCCAGGCAGCTAAAACCGGCGCCATGTTAGCGCTAATAATAATCAAAGCGACCAAGCCGAACAAAGAAATGTTGCGCGAAGAAAAAAGCGCCAAGCCCAGAATGAAGAAACTAATAAAAATATCAAACCAACGCGTTTTTAAAGCTTGAACAAGAACTTTGCCAGTCCGAGCTTTATTCAGCTTGATAACGGCAAAATACATGATCCAGCTGAGCAATAACAGAATCAAGATAAGACGGAAAATAGAGAAATTACCGTCAATCATCAAATACTTCAAGAAATGAACCGTCTTGTTCTCCGCGATGTCATAACCGTAGTTTCGGAAAATATCAAAAGGATAAATCAAGCCCCGCCAAGTGTTGGGGTTAAACAGGCAGGCCGAGGCGGAGACGAAAAAAATGATTATTATCCGGCCGGAACGGCGCCAGTCGTTTAGGAAAATAGAGGCGGCCTTGAAGCCGATCAAAGCCAGCCCGATGACAAAGTAAATATGAATATTGACCCAGAGCAACAATAGCGGCACCAGGAGCCAGCGGCGGCGATATTTCTTGCTTGTTTCCAAGAGCCAATAAGTCAGGATGATAAAAAAATAAGAAAATATCTCCGGCCGGACTTCAATCCGCTCGCTTAACAGCAATATGACCGGCACAGACAAAAAAGCGGCGAAATAGAAACCGTCGGCGGCAACCGCCTCTATCTTCCGCTTGGCCATGAAAAATGCCAGGCAGAAAGCCGCCAGAATCACCAAGATGTTTAAAATCGTCAGGCCGCTGAAGCCGGCCAAGCGATAAACGGCATAAACGATGACGCCGAAAAGCCAATGGTGATTGACAAAAGGAAAATCCGGCTCGGTATAGGAATAAGCGTTATGGAATAAAATATCATGGTTGGTCCAAACCGCCTGGCCGTTGGTCAAATGGCGCCCCAAATCAGAAGCCGATAAATCTACCTTCTGGGAAAAAATCAGAATCAATAAGCCGAGCAAGCCGATAAAAACCAAAACCTTAAGGACGGACACCGCCTTAAGGTTTTTAAAAAATGATTGGAATTTTATGCGTTTAAACATCTGATGCTATTAACGCTGCCCCCATCGAAGAGCCGGATTGGCGACATAGACCGTAGAATGAGCCGGCAGATAAATCAGAGTTCCCTGCCGAATACGGAATGAAATGCTCCAAATGGAAAAATTCAATACAGCCGCGAAAGTAACCCAGAGGATATACGGAACCAAGAGCCAAGCCGCGGCTCTGGACAAGCGGCTGAAGAGAATGATAGTTAAAAGAATAGCCAGCCAGAGCAACAGTATTTCCGAAAAAGCGGCCGCCGGACTGCGCCAGCCGAAAAAGATAATGCTCCAAAAAATATTAAGAACTAGTTGGATAGCGTAAACAAACAAAGCAACTCGAACCCCCTTATGTTTCCAACCCTTTTTCCAGATCAGGAAAGCGGCAATGCCCATCAGCAGAAACAGAGCAATCCAGACCGGAGAAAAAACCCAATTAGGCGGATTGAAGGCCGGCTTCGGGAGAGTCCGATACCAAGTAGAGACGGAAGAAGAGGTAAAAATAGAACCGATAACGCCGGCTAATTCTGCCACAATGACGGAGATTATCAATTTAATGAAATTATTTCTTTTCATATGAGTAATAAAAATACTTAGTATTCATATTATAGCAAAATAACCATAAAAACTCTAATACGTACAGACAAATGACAGTTAAGCTCAATTTTGCCTTATTTTAGAACTTATTGACATAATCAAGCCATTTGCTAGAATATAGACATAAAATGTTTTAAAGCATTTTTGTTTTTTGAAGGACAATTTAATATTCCCGGGTAGCGCAGCGGTAGCGCAGTTGGCTGTGAACAATAAACGCAGCTTCCTCAGGTGACTGAGGTCGAATAACGAGGTTAATTGCTGGAAGCCTAAATCCGCAAGGATATGGTAATCAGCAGCCAAGGCCTAAATTTTAGGCAAGGTTCAGAGACTATCCCGAAAGGGAGTACTTCTCTACTTTAGAGCAGGAAGCGCCTCGCATCCGTTTTGGCGGATGATGATATAGTCCACCCCATTAAGAAATTAGTGGATAAGTGTAACCAATTGGTCGTCGGTTCGAATCCGACCCCGGGAGCATAGAAAAGACGAGAGTAAAATCTCGTTTTTTCTTTTGTTTACGGGCGTATTTCTCGTTTTGACCAATCGGAATTTTGAACCCCCAAATTCTCGATTGTGACGCTATTGTGCCGTAAGTTTATAACTTGTGGCGTTTCTAACACTTTTATTGCGTCTCTTAAAGTGTGTTGTCCTAAATGCGCATAACGCATGGTCGTTCTAATGTCAGAGTGTCCCATTAACTCTTTTATAGCGGTCATAGAGACCCCTTTCTCGGCTAATCGGGAGGCAAAGGTATGTCTGAGCTTATGCCAACCAATTTGGCGTAATTTTGCCTTATCGCAAATCGCATGAATACTTGTCCGAGAACATTCCGGCCGAAATCTTAATCCGTCAGGGCCTTTTAAAACAAAACCCTCTTTAGGCGATAAAGCGATTAGATGATTATACAGATCTTGCGTCATCGGAATATATCTAATCTTGTTGCCTTTAGTCGAGCCTAAAATTCCGACCGAGAAATTGTCTTTGACAATAACTTGCTTTTTAAGGAAATCAATTTTTTCCCAGTTTAAAGCCATGAGTTCGCCGATGCGCATTCCCGTATGTAGAGCTAAGAGAATAGCTGTGTTGTAAGGCTCCGAAGCAGTCGCCAGTAAGCGATTAGCCTCTTCCTCGTTTAAGTAATCAAACTCTTCCGGGTCGCATCGCAGAGGTCTGATTATAGGCACCTTATCTAGTTCGCCCCATTCAACGGCCGTTTTAAGACATTTAGCTAAAGTTCCCATTTGGCCATTAATAGTTTTAGGCTTTAACCTTTTTAATTGCAGAGCTTTAAACTCTTCAATATCTAGGCTAGAAATCTCGTCTAATCTTTTTTTGCCGAAGAACGGCAAGAGGCATGATCTTAGATAGGTCTTTTTATTCTTTATTTCCGAGGGCTTATTATTAACTTCGACATACGACTTAACCCATTTTTCCGAAAATTCTTTGAGGGTCAAGCATTTCTTTTTTTCTTTCGGAAATAAATCTTCGCCCCTGGTTAGCCGTTGCCTTAAAACCGCTTCATAAAATTGAGCTCCGGATCGGGTATTGGTTGGACTCGGTAGGCGGTATCTTCGCGCTTTAAAGCTGAAGTCCACCCACCATTTATTTGCACGCTTGATTGCACTCATAAATAATTTACTTAAATTTTTAAGGAGCAATACAAGAGCGCGGGGGTTTGCGTCAATTATTAATAATTTATCATAGGCTCTTGATTGCTGTCTAGTTTGCTAATTATCTTGAAAATAAGTCTCCCCGGTTCTTAAGTGTGCATATAATCAAGTTAATTAGTATATATAATATATATCCGGTCGCGTTTTTCTTTTTTCGGCTCGCTAGCAGAGCTCGCCGAAAAAAAAGAAAAAAAGCGCGTGCCGGAATAAACTATTAATAATCTAACAGATCGGACTTAACCAAAGTTTACGTAAAGATTGAGGTCAAGAAATTAGCCTTATTTTTTCTAATCCTAGCAAACCGAAGTTATCGAAAGTTACGGGTAAGATTTAGGGTAAGAAAACGAGCTTATTTAATCTAATATTAAATAATTGGACTTTGACCATCTTCGGTCGAAAGAATGGTCAAAGAATTAGCTGCATTCTATTTGATGCTAGCAAAACAGGTTTAGGTAAACTTCTCCCGAAGATTTACCCTAAGAAATTTGCTAAATTTTATTTAATGATAGCAAAACTGCTTTCACCTAAATTCAGCTGAAAATTTAGGTGAAGAAATTGATCATATTTTGTTTGATAATAGCAAATGGGTTTATACAAAGTTTAGCTAAAGGCTTGGTCTAAGGTTTTTAATAAAACGCTAATAAAATTCTACAATATTAAAATAAACGTAAATGCAGGTGCGGATTTACGTTTATCATATTTACTTTTATTAAAAAAAATTGTAAAATTGGGCTAGGTAAAGGGATTTAAATAGGTTATTATATTAAAAATTAGGGTTATTCCATAAAAATATGAGGCTGTTAAGTTTTCAAGTAAAAAATTATAGATCAATTATTGATTCCAGTATTATAAAATTATCAGAATTTGATAATGTTTCTGTACTTGCTGGGCAAAATGAATCAGGAAAGAGCTCTGTTTTGAAAGCTCTTTATGATTTTGAGAGAAACCAATTTGATGGTGGTTCCTTGCCATTTTCTACCGGAGAAAGACCAAAACAAGAGGTTTTTTGTACTTATAAAACTGATGATAATTTTATAGAAAATTTAATAAGTGAACTTAAAGAAGAGTATAATGTTGAGGAAAAAAGCGATGAAGAATTATTTGATAAAAAGAGATTATTAGCTATTAAACAGTTTACTATTTCAAGTATTGAAGATGCAGGGAAAACAAGAAGGACGATTGATGAAAAAACATTTAATATTTTATGTTCTTCTGTTCTAAGTAATTCTATTCAGCCAAAGAGTGATAATGAATTAGGGGATGCTGATGAAGAGGATGATGGTGAAGATGACGAAGAAGAGAAAAAGTATATAGTTATATCTGAACAAGATAATGAAAAAATTGCAGAAATATTATGGAGGATAACGCCCAAAATTGTATTTTTTGATGATTTCTGTGATTTATTGCCGGATAAAATTTACTTATCAGCGTTAAAAGAAAATAAAAATAAAGAAGCTGGTTTTATGGCAGTCAAAAACTTAGAGAAAATTTTAAATACAAATTTTGTTTCAAAGAATGCAGAGGACGATCCAACCAGGGGCACAAAACAAAATAAGGAAAATAATAGCTTATCCATTAATTTTCAAGAAGATTGGGGGCAAAGAATACATGGAGAAAATAAAGTAAAAATTGAATATGATTTTCAAAAAAGAGAAGGCGAAGGAGATTCAGGATCTTATATTAATTTTTATATAAAAACCAAAGAAGATCAGCCTTTGCCACCAAAGCAACGCAGTAAAGGACTAATTTGGTTTCTGTCATTATGGCTAGAGTTAAAAGCGCGAGATTTAGAAAATAATGGTTTAATTTTATTGCTTGATGAACCGGACCAACATCTTCATGTTAAGGCCCAGAAAGATATATTAAGTTTAATTAACAAATTATCGCAGAAAGACCAAATAATATACTCTACACATTCGCCGTATCTAATAGAAACTGACCATTTAAATAGAGTAAAATTAGTTCTTAATACAGAGGATCATGGCACAAAGGTTGAGGATATAACTACTAGTAAAATCGATACTGAGTATAAAAAAGATGCATTACAGCCTATAGCTGATGCTATTGGATTAAATATAAATGAATTTTCTACTTCAGCTAAGAGAAATGTAATTTTAGAAGGCCTTTCTGACTTCTATTATTTTTTGGCAATGAAAAAAATTCTAAATAGAAAAGGAGATTACAACTTTATTCCCGGCATAGGTGTTAGACAAATTAATAATCTTATTTCAATTTCTATCGGATACGGAATGGAATGGATATCAATAATTGATGATGATCAGGAAGAGGGTGGTAAAGACTCGAAAAAAAAATTTGACGAAATTAAAGATTTTATTTTTGATGGGGATAACGAAAGAACAAAAGAAAAGGTATATATTCTCTCTAAAATTGCTGGGGTTGAAAATATGTTTGATTTTAATGATTTAAGATTAGTAGACGACACTATCGTTAAAGACGCCACAAATAATAATGTTTTTTCGGTTGGCCGAAAACGTAAGATACTTTTTTCTAAATTATTTTTTGAGAAAGTTTACTCAAAGAAAATTAAAATTGGACAGATCTCCAATAAGGCAAAAAATAATTTTAATAAAGCTTTTGATTTTATAGAAAAAAATTATAAGTAATTTATTTAAACTAAAAGAACTCCTAATGACTGATGCAGGGGAAATGACTTAATTATCTATTTCTAGATAAAGAAGTGAAAGAATCTACCATTTTTCGGATAAATCCTTTTCCCGTTTTTTGTGATATACTTACAAAAGATTTCGGTTCCCTTTTCCTTTTTAGGGTCTTGGACTAAATCTTCTAATACATCACTTAAAACGTCATCACTTTTTTTGCTTTCTTGGAGCATAATCGTGAAGTTAGTTAATTAAGCTGGGGTGTATCCCCACGGAAGTACACAAAATTATTGCGTGCTTTCGAGGAAATTCCCCAGCTAGCTAAATAAACAAACACTTTTAGGCTCTTCAAAACCCGCACCAGACATCAAGAGTTCTTTTAATGATCTAAAATTATTTTAATACAATTAAGGTACCATTAAATAGCAGTATAATATTCGTCCTGCATACGATCTCTCTTCTTCGATTACTCTTTTAATAGCTCCTACATCAGGAATATTCGAATCTGGATCATAAATAAAAAAAATTAAATTTTCACAGTCTGGATTATGACGATAATTTTCTATATCATCATATAATTCTTTAGAAATATTTTTACCATGGTCTTTATCTCTAATAAACTTTGCCTCAATAACAGTTTTCGCAGATTTAACCAAAAAATCTTTTATTGAATACCGATTAGCTATTTTGGTTGATGGGGTTTCCGGTGTTATATCAGGTATCCATGCTCTGAGCATCAAGTATATTAAATCTTGGACTCCGGCTTCACTGTTTAGATCAATAATCGTTTGTGTTGAGCGACGTGTATTGAGATACCTCACGCATTCGGAGAATTGTTCTAACGCCTCTATTATTTTAGCACAATCTATTAGTCCGGCGGGTAATTTTTCTGCCAGTTCTTCACGCAGGTTGCTTAAGTCTGCTAGAATTTCTGATTGTTTATTTAAATCAGAAATCATATATTTTTACCATAAATATGTTTAGCAATACTTTCTAAAATTGAATCATAGTCTACTTTAGTTTTATTTTCTGGCAGATGTATATGTAGGTCGACTCTAATAGGAGGAGTATTAAATCTTTTTCCTGCATTTCCGTCATTCTGATCATCTCCTTGATCAAAGTCATCTTCTTGTTCTAGGGGATCAGAAGCTCCAAAAGTAGCGTGAACCGCTAGCGCTTTAAATGTCTGTATTTGTAATTGCACAGCTCTTTCTGATCCTCCTCCGTAAGTATTAAAAAAACTCTTTAATTCCTCAGAAGTGGCTTTTCCCGGATTAGATACTGTGCTAAATAGTGTTGAATATACTTTTTTAAGTTGTATTCCTAGAATTGCAGGTCCAGTTCCTGGCTGCATAAATTTTTCATAATTTTTTGTAGGCGTTCCAGTCGCATCAATAAAATCTATATTTTTTAATACACGAATAATTGATGTGTCATTGGAATTTCTGAATTCCCAGGCTTTTAGTGTTGCGGCGTCTATTTTTTCTGGTCTCGGCTTGTTTGGAATTTTAGAAAAAAATTTTCCAAGTGAACTCGGTGTTAAAGAGTATGGATACTTTGGTAATCCATACGACGCTGCCGCTTCTGCCTTTATTGCTCGCTTTGGCTTTTTTACTGTTTTTTTAGGCATAATATTAGGATATTAATAGTAAATATACTTATATTTTGCGCCTTATAACCATATATTGTCAAGTTAAAAAGGTTTATTGTTTGAATATTATCACTGTCATTAAATTTTACCACCTCCTCTTGTATTGCCAGCCCCACAAAAAATTGTGACGCTATTGTGACCGAAAGGTGGTAAAATCGTGATATTTCGGACTAAAACGGATTAATCAAAAAAGTAAAAATATTCCGTAATGCTAGTAAAAATTAGCTAACATTAAATCATATCTCAAAATCTTGATTAAGTTTTCGAATCCGACCCCGGGAGCCAAGAAAAATGACGCTAATTTTAGCATTATTTTTTTTATACCCAGAGACAGATTCGAACTTATTTAAAATACGTTGCGTTTAAATGTTGAATATGCACATAGCCATATTGACAAAAAAGTAT
>Ga0209016_1000205_pt1 | contig 80695 bp, 78 predicted proteins | sample EPASupsiteSAE305_FD_187265 | JGI IMG/M metagenome (GOLD analysis project Ga0209016, IMG submission 187265) | Bioremediated contaminated groundwater microbial communities from EPA Superfund site, New Mexico - SAE3-05 (SPAdes) (version 2) | ecosystem: Environmental > Aquatic > Deep subsurface >... | reverse complement strand
GCGGCGATTGTTTTTTTGAAGATGCGCCATCAAGCGGAGCGGTCACGCCGGATTGTGGTGCCAGCAGAAAGAGCAAAAGCAGCCAGAAAAGACCCCAGGCCCGATATTTCAGCATCACCATTCTCCTCTTCATAGACATCATCTCTGCCATCTCCTGCCCAAGTTATACAGACCCATTCGCAGTACAGCCCGGCCTCAACGGACCGTTGATCGAACCGTGGTTGCAGATGTGGTGGACGTCCCCGTTGCAGTAGTACCGGATGCTGTTTTCACAACAACCGTTGTTGGACGATATCTGAATTCCCAATCCCGATATTTCTGTTTGCCTGAAAGATATTTGAGTTCATCCGTAAATCCGTCCTGTTTCAACGGTTGTGCATCACTGTCCGGCCTGACGCCGACAATTCCTTTTGTGGGGTCCATTATCAGCAGCCAGTCCTTCTTTGAAACCGGATCACGGTACAGCTTTCTCAAACGGCGTACTGTCTGCGCGGTACGGGGGTCTTTCAACAGATCCTTCATATCCGTTAATTTAGTGGCAACATGCTCGCCACTGGCTGGCTGATGCCACCTTTGCAAGGCACGCTGGATCTGCAGGCCACTAAAGATCAACTCTTCCTCACGCTCACGCTCAAGCTGGGCGGTCCAGCTCTGTCCGGCCTTGCCAAGCATGATGCCCATTACCGTAATGATCATCAATGCTGCCAGGTAGGTAACGCCCCGGTTTCCTGTTACGCCGCTCTTACCATTCATTGTAGGGAATACTGTTGCTGCCGATCAGATCACTGCCGCTATGCACATCGTAGACTCCGGTTGCTATCGGGGAAGCTCCGGGCAGTCCTTGTACACCAGCCAGATCTTGTGGCGGAGGTAATGCTATCCAGGTATCGTTCTTACCGGTAAAAGGATCTTTAGGCAGGCCCCGGAGATATTTTTTATCCACCAGTGCCTGTATGGTTTCCGGGTACCTGCCCTGATCGGCGTAATGCTGATCAATACCGGAGCGGAGCGAATAGAGATTTTCCCGCAGCACGGCTTCCCGTGCCCGGATTACACCCCACTGATAGTTGGGGACGGAAATGGCCGCCAGAATACCGATAATGGTCATAACGATCATCAGCTCTATCAATGTGAATCCGGAACGATTATGTATTCTGGCACTACGCATGTTACCAGTCCTTGTAATTGCTGCCATCTATGGCAGTGCCACTGCTTAGGGAATAAACGTCATAGATATCCTGTCCTCCCCAACTGGTGGCATCCGGTGGGTCGCTGTAGGCACGAACCCCCCATTGGAGAGTTTCACCCTTTTGTGGGGGATTCATGGGGTCTGTTGGTATGCGCCGAAGATATTTTTTCTTGTAGGAATAGAGCCCTCCAAAGTCATAGCCGTCCACAAGCTGCTGTAAACTTTCAGGATAACCGGACTTATTGAGTGACGGAATAATCTTTTTATCCTCCACCGCCTTGTCGTAATCCTTCTTGAAATCATCAATGGCAGTTCTTAGGCTGCGTAAGGTGCGTTTAAGCTCTGTCTCGTGGCTTCGGACCGTTGCCATATGTGAGAGAGGCACCGCCACGGTGCCAAGGATACCGAGGATAACCGCTGTCACGAGCAGCTCAATCAGGCTGATACCTCGCCTGCTATTGCAAAACAAAAGCAGTCTTTTCATTACCTGTCACGGCGTCTTTCAGGTGGGGAAGAGACAGGCTGCTCTGGCTGATCTGTTGCATTTGGCGGCACATTTAAGGTGGCTTCTGGCGCTTCTTGCAGGACCGGCGGGACGGCATTCGAGTTATCACTATTAGACGTAACCGGTGTCGGAGTTACTGTCGGAGTTACTGTCGGAGTTACTGTCGGAGTTACTGTCGGAGTTACTGTCGGAGTTACTGTCGGAGTTACTGTCGGTGTTACTGTCGGTGTTACTGTCGGTGCTACTGTCGGTGTTACTGTCGGTGTTACTGTCGGTGTTACTGTCGGTGTTACTGTCGGTGTTACTGTCGGTGTTACTGTCGGTGTTACTGTCGGTGCTGGTACTGCTGGCACTGCTGCTGCAGGCTGTGGGGTACGGGGGCTTGAAACGCGACGGGCAGTTGGTAACGGCATCGGTGCAGTAGCTCCTGTCTCGTACTGCGGTTCCTGCTCAAATGAGGCATAGGGTTGCATGAGTGAAGGATCATCTTCCCTGCCGGTTCTGATGGTTGACAAGGCATGGTCAGGCACCGTTATGCCACGCACCAGGCGGGGGGTAATGGATAGCACCAGCTCGGTTTTGTCTTTAGTGGTATTATTGCTGGAAAGTAGAGGTCCAAGCAGAGGAATATCACCCAGCAGGTAGACTTTCTTTTTTTCTTTGTTGGTATTGTTTGAAATCAGACCGCCAATAACACTGGTCTCACCATCCTTCAGAGAAAGAACCGTATCAAGGTTACGTGTACCGATTGTGGCTACCACGGTAGCGCTGTCTGTTGGTCCAACAGTCTCACGGCTGAGCACGGAGCTTACTTCAAGTCCAAGCTTGATGGTGACTTCGTTGTTTACCTGAATGAACGGTTCTGCACTGACTTTAACCCCGACATCCACATACTGCACGTTGACACTGATAGTTCCGTTTGTGGTGGTGGTGGTGGTGATTGGCACTCTGGTACCAACATTAAATTTCGATTTTTCCCTGTTTTTCACCCGGATCTTGGGATTGGAGAGCACCTCTCCCTTGGTAAGACTTTTACCGAAGTTGTAGGTTGCGTAAGGCACGGTCACAAACCCGCCGTAACCTTTTAGTGAAAAGGCTTTCAGCAGGGTATCTATACCAGCTGAAGTAGTGGTGCTGGTTGTAGTTGAGGTAAGTGAGGTTGACATCAGTTTACCGGCGCTGGTAAAAGCACCGAGCTGGACATTATAGTTTGAGAGCAGTAACCCCAGTTTTTCAGTGTCATTATCAGTTATTTCAACTATTTCAATATCAAGCACAACCTCTGATTCCGGCAGGTCGTACATATCAACAATCTTTTCTATAACATTGGCAACTTCCTGAGTATCCCGCACCATAAATGAGTTGGATTCCTCATTGATATGGATCTTTCGCACCTGAACCAGGGTACGGATTAATGCCACCGCTTTTTGGGCATCCATGTAATCCAGATGGAACGTACGCACCACCATATCTTCATATTGTTTGATCTTGTCAGGTGTCTTCGGATAGATAATAACCGTTGACTCATTAAGGGTCTTGCGCCCCAGCTTGAACATACTGGTCAACAGATCAAGGCTCTGCTGGAAGGTGGCGTTTTCAAGGGACAGGGTAATATTCTGATCCTTCAGAGCCTCATCAAAAACAAAATTAATACCTGAAAGCTGAGTAATGACTGCAAAGACTTGCTTGATTTTGGCATCTTTGAATTTAAGCGTCATCGGTTTTGCTGATTTGAGCGTAAGTTCAAAACCAGCCAAACGGTTTTTCTTATGTCCGGCAACCCGCGCAACGCCTTCCTTACAGGGGACACAGTCCTGATCCAGCTCAAGTGCCCGGTTAAAAGCTGCTGCTGCCTCGCGGAACTTTTGCTGTTTTTCAAAGGTCTCTGCCTCATTCATGAACATACGGGAGTGTTTCAGGCGTGATGCCCGCTCCATACTCTGATGATAGCGTCCCTGGGTGGAATCAAACCCCCAGGCGGTCTGAAACTCAGCCATTGCACCGGCATAGTCACCTTTAGCCATCAGCACTTCACCACGCTTGTCCCGTTCCCAAGCCGCACGATCACGGGCTTTCAAAAACCTGACCCGGTATTCGTTTTCTTCAGGCTGTGCCTTCATCGCTTCAACATAGCTATACATCGCTTCTTCGTAACGACTGCTCTGCTCAAGTTCAAGTCCGGCATTAAATGATCGACGACCGGGTGAACAACCCAGAATTCCGGCACTACTGACTGCTAGTAACAGCATAACGGCTATGACACGCATGGGTGACTTATCTCCTTGCCATGGGGTTTATACCCCCTGGTTACGCGGTTGACCGCGTCTCCGTTGAATAATGCCCGGTAGCTGCTTTTCAAGGAGCGGTACTGTTACCTGCTCCCCGGTGTCCGGTGAGGTAACCGTAAGAAACTCGTCGCTCAGAGCGGTTGCTTCATACCTCCCCGCAAGTCGGTCCCCGACCCGGACAGGAATGACATCTCCCCCTTTGGTAAAGAACCCTGTCTTTTTCCCGTTTATGGTCGTTAAACCGATAAACGTGTACGGGGCCAATGCGCGACGCATGATTTCCAATGGCGTTGGCGGCAGGGGCGGCGGGGGAACAGGGGCAGGGGCAGATGTCCCTGCTTTTTGGCCACTACCGCTGCCCGGACGTTTGTGGTCAATAACGTTATGTCTAAACAGATTACGCGTTGCAGCTTTAAAAGGAACAGGTTCGCTATCAAGCAGATCAAGCCGCAACTGGTCGTCGACTACCACGGCAGGTGTTTTTGATGAGGTGGGTGGCCTGACCGGACTGGTGAAACCGGCCTGATAGGTGAGCCGATCAACCTTTTTTTGACGGGGCATTCGCAGATAGCTAACCACCAGCGTTACAGCCAGAACAGGAAGCAGTATGAACAAAACAAGCCTGTTCCGGTTCATTGCGCACTCTCCTGCAGATAGAAGGTAAAGGAAAGATCCAGTGCCAAGACATCTTCGTCGCCTGCCAGACTGGTAAAACGGAGTGTGTCCAGCACCACCATGCCGTCTGCCTGCTGGAGATCGTCCACCAGATGTTTCAACCTGAAGTAATTACCTTCCAAAGTCATCTTAACCGCATAGGCCCAAAGCCGTTGTTCCTTTAAGAATTGGGGGTTATACGTCACTGACACCGCTTTCAGCCCGTTGTCAGAAACAATCTTGAAAATATCACCCAGTACGACTGGCAGCTCTCCCTGTTGTGGAATCCGTCCTCTGAAAGCGGCCAGATCAGCGTTGTATTTTGCAAAAACAGCTGCCCGCATACGGGGATCATCAGCTGCAGGTGTTTTTCGTTGCTCGGTCCACAGTTTTCGTGCGTTTTCCAGGGCCGGTTTCTGCTTGAAAGCATAGATGCCGTACAGCACCAGGTTGACTGCTAAAAGTGCGGCAATGACCACACATGTCTTGCGGCGATAGTTGACTATTTCCAGCCACAGATCAAAGTTCACAGCTCTTTTACCTTGCAGGATATGCTGAAACCTATGCCCTGGTTGAGACTATTGTTCGGGGTCTGACTCAGCAGAAGAGGTTCCTTGAACACGTCTGAGGCATGCAGTTTTTTGAGATAGGTCTGTATCAGCGAAAAATTTCGGGCACTGCCTTCAAGCTTCAGCAGTCCATCTTTTTCAGCAGGCTGCAGGCTGGTAAGTACAATTCCGTCCGGTGTTACCTGCTCCAGATGGTTAAGCAGGACAAGCTGGTTTCTACTTTTTTGACGGATAAGCTTGTTAGCAAAATCAATCCGGCTTTTCAGCCCCTGCAATTCCTTGTCACCTGGCACTGGTAATGATGGACTTTTTTCAGAACGTTCCAGCTGCAGCTGCATGCGGGTCAAAGCTGCATCTGTGGTAATAAGATTTCTTCCATTAAGTACCAACAGGCTCGACAGGACAATCAAGGCGACACTGCAAAACAGGTTGACCGATCTACGGTCAAATGCCGGTCTTGTTGATAAATTTATGCTAAAGCGCATCATACCGTTTTCCAGGCGGCCCCAATGGCTGCTGCAAAGGGATAGAGTGCTGCACGATCCACCAGATCCAGATCCTGAAAGGGTATAATATCGGCAATACTGAACGGCAAGGGGGTCACACCGGTAAGTTCTGCAACCATGGCTTCAAAACGATTTGAACTGTTTGGTGGCGCCAGTGTATGAATAGTATCGATTCCACGATTCTGATTTCGTTCTCGCCATGAAACGACGGTGTTTTTCAGCTCCATAAATAGCCGGGGATTCGTAACATCGCAGCTGCCCAACTCCTTGCTTCTGATAAAGCGTGGAACCCCTTCCTGCATAAACATAATACCGAGGTTATCCCCGTGGAAGCTGATCAGCCCGCTGGCGCCACCGTTGTCCAGGTGATTGGCAAAAGGCCGGTGGAGGCTCATACAGTTAAATTCAATCCGGGCCGGTTCCAGTCCAGCCGCACTAAACAGTGACTCGATACGTTCAACAACCATCCGTGCGACAAATGCCACCAGGATTGACAGTTCTCCGTTTTCAAGCTCTTCAAGAACCTGATAATCAAAATGCAGGTCATTCTGATCGACCTGAACCTTCTTTTTAAGCTTCCAGCGAATCAGTTCCATCCCCTCGGCATGGTTTTTAAACCGTTCATTCATCGTCAAAACCAGTAGCTTGCCGGCGTTGTCTGGAAGCGTGATAATAGCCTTGCTAACACGGGTATTCAGACAGTTGTAGGCGTCACGGATCCGTTCAGAAACAGCGTCTGGATTATCCATGGAAAATTCACGATGGGTAAGGATGACGGAGTCAGGTTCAAAGGCACGTTCTTGCACCGCGCTGATTCGGCAGGCAGAATTTGAACCGTCAAGCAGCACCATTTTCACCCCATGGCGGGAAAGATCAACTCCAACTCGTTTTTTTGAAAACAGCATGGTTGTGTTCCGCCTATTCTACAAAGGTGACGCGATTGATTTCCCGCAGTGTTGTTTCACCGGCAAGCAGTTTTTCCACTGCAGACTCGCGCAAAAATACCGTTCCAAACCCCTGGGCACAGGCTTTTAGTTCTTCAGCCGGGGCCCGGTTAATAATCAGATCCCGAATTTTGTCGTTCATTTCAAGCAGCTCAACAATGGCTGAGCGCCCGTTAAAGCCGGTGCCGTTGCAGGTTTCACACCCCCGCGAATCATAAATAATCTTGTCGCGGCACCGTTCAGGATCAATATTGTTCTCCAACAACAACTCATCGGGATGGGTTACGGGGCGACGGCATTCCTCGCAAATCTTGCGCACCAGACGCTGCGCCACAACACAGTTCAAACTGGCGACAAAGTTATAAGGATCAATTCCCATATGGATAAAGCGACCAATGACATCAAAGGCATTGTTGGCGTGAACAGTAGTGAAGACAAGGTGCCCGGTAAGGGCGGATTGGACGGCAATCTTGGCTGTTTCGCTATCCCTGATCTCACCCACCATAATCTTATCGGGATCATGGCGCAGGATTGACCGTAACCCCTTGGCAAAGGTAAGTCCTTTCTTCTCATTGACCGGAATCTGCAAAATTCCGTGCAGCATGTACTCAACCGGGTCCTCAATGGTGATGATCTTTTCTTCCCCGCTATGAATCTCTGTCAGAGCCGCATACAGCGTGGTTGTCTTACCTGACCCTGTAGGACCGGTAACCAGCACCATGCCATAAGGCTCACGGATCTTCTTGCGCAAGCGCCGCATCTCCCGTTGGTGCATACCCAGGCTTTCAAAGCTCAGACCATGCAAACCACTGGCAATGCTTTCCTTGTCAAGAATACGCAAGACAGCATCTTCACCAAGAGCGCTGGGCATTATGGAGACACGGAAATCAATGGACTTGCCAACCATCCGAATCTTGAATCTGCCGTCCTGAGGCACCCGACGTTCGGCAATATCCAGCTCGCTCATAACCTTCAACCGCGAGATGATCGGGGCCTGAAAATGGGGAGGAATAAGATCATGGGCCTGAAACAGCACTCCGTCGATCCGGTACTTAATGATCACCCCATCCATAGCGGTTTCGATATGGATATCACTTGCCCTGCGCTGAAGTGCGTCCATCAGAATAGAGTTGATCAGCTTGATGATCGGGCTGACATCGGCGGAAACTGATTCAGCAGACAATACCTCTTCACCGGAATCTGTCTCCCGCACCAGTTGCAGCATGAAGTCTTCAGAAACATCACGCAGCATATTCCGGGCAGTTCCGCCACGCTTAAGAATGTCGTTCAGGATACCTTCCGCAGCTACCCTGATTTTGATTGTACGATTCAGCAACAGCTCAAGTTCATCAAGACGGATGACGTCGGTGGGGTCAGATACCGCAATGGTCATGCGGGTCTGGTCACCGTCAAGCGGGACGAATTTGAAGCGATGCATGACATCAGAGGGGATACCGCCCAGCAATTCCTCATTTAATTTGAAATTGCTGAAATCCTCGTATTCCAACCCGAACTGTTCGGCCAAGGCCGATGCCAGCTCCTCTTCAGATATAAATTTCTCGGTGAGACAGAGCTCTCCAAAACGCCTGCCACAAGCTGCAGGCAGCTGTTCAAGAACAGTGGCTCGTTCCTCCTGGGTAAGGCTGCCCCGTGCAGTAAGTATCTCGCCGATCTTTGGGGACCATTGTCCAGTCATGCCCTGCACCCTACCCTCCCACGGTTCCGGCGATCTTGAAGATCGGCAGATACATGGCAATAATGATACCTCCCACCACAACTCCCATTATAATCATCACTGCCGGTTCAATTGCGGTGGTTATGAGCTGTACCTGCTCTTCGACCTGTGTTTCCAGATACTCGGAAATCTCCATCAACATCTCTTCCATGGCGCCGGTTCCTTCCCCGACACCAAGCATCCTCAGAGCCAACGGCGGCATTAAACGTGCTCTTTCCATGGCTGAGGTAAGCCGTCCGCCCTCTTCAACCTGACGTACAACATCAAACAGCTTTTTCTCCAGCACCAGGTTATTCAGGGTCCCGGCAGACATCCTAAGAGACTCAACAATAGGAATACCGCTACCCAGTACCGTGCCAAAAGTACGGGCAAAACCTGCCAGGGAATATTTAAACAAAAGATTCCCGATCATCGGCAGCTTCAGCATCAGACCATCATACCGGTAACGTCCATCCGGGGTGGCAACCCATGCCTTAAAAACACCGTATACCGCCGCTGCAAGCAGGATTAGTAATGGAAAAAATTTCTGTAATCCGCTTGAAAACGAGAGTAGCAACCGGGTTGGCAACGGCATTTGCGATCCTGCATCGGCATAAATCTTACTAAAGGTGGGTACAACAAAGATCAGCAAAACTGACAGGGCAATACCGGCAAAGCCAATCAGGATACCGGGATAAAAGAGAGCTGAAACAACCTTCTTTCTGACAATTTCGGCCCTTTTCAGGTACGAACAGTAACGCCGGATGGTCTGAGGCAGGTCTCCTGTCCGCTCTCCTGCCCGAACCGAAGCGGTATATAGATGTGGAAATGCCCGACCATGCCGTTCAATTGCGGCAGAGAGCGACAAGCCACCTTTGACATCCTCCCGTATTCTGACCAGCAATTCCGTAAGTCTACCCCGTGCAGGACGTTCAAGTATGGCATCCAGTGCCTGCAGAATCGGTAGTCCTGACTTGATCAGAACCAATAGTTCCTGATTAAAAGTCAGCAGTTCCTTTTGCTTTATCCGCCGTCCTCCACCAACATTCCATAAGAACTGTAGGGGTTTCTTTCTGATATGAAAGATGTGATAGCCTTGATTTTCGAGACTCTGTCGCAGGCTGTCAGGAGTATCTCCCTCCAGCTCCATGACTGTAATACGCCCGTCACATGAACCGACTTTGCACGTAAATACCGTCATAGACTAAGTTTTATGCTCTATTATATTTATGTCCACACGACCACCCGGCAACCAGAGTTACTAATACGCTCCCTGTATAGTCCCTTTTTGTTTCATACAGGTCACGGATTCAGTAAAAGCGGGTAACAATCACACACAAGACAAAACGTGACACCAGGTGGCATTATCGCAAGCATCTTTTTTGGGGTAAAGGATGCTTGTCACGCCTGTATAAACTGATTAAACTGCGCTGGTTATTCTGATCAAAACCAAGGCAACAGGTAAGCCATTAACACTATGCCCCGCTACCGGCTACAGATTACAGGCTCCACCCGAATCATCATACTGCTGGTGGTTACGCTTCTTTTTGCAGGGTGCGCACGGCAGCGGTATGCTGTGCCTGACACAGCACCACCCCAAAAGATTTCAAAACCCTATGTCGTGCAGGGTAAACGGTATGAGCCGCTGGCCACCGCAGATAATTTTGTACAGGAAGGTCTTGCCAGCTTCTACGGCCGGGACTTTCATGGCAGAAAGACCAGTAATGGCGAGTTGTTTGATATGCATGCCCTAACCGCAGCCCATAAAACTCTGCCGTTCGGGGTTTACGTGAAGGTGGAGCATAAACGGACCGGGAAAGAGGTGGTTGTGCGGATCAATGATCGTGGCCCCTTTGTCGGCAACCGGATTATTGATCTTTCTGAAGGTGCAGCCTCAAGGATTGGTGTGCTTCAGGAAGGTGTTGCAGCGGTAAAAATTTCAGCGTTAGGCTACAAGTCCGGCGACAGTTACCGCCAGGTGGCAAACTATGACAAAGGCAGTTATACCATTCAGGTAGGTGCATTTACGGTCAAAGAAAATGCCTACCGGCACCGGGATGAGCTGAAGAAAAACTATGGCGTGGCTGATGTGCAGGATTCCTGGGTCAAAAACATCCACTATTACCGGGTACGGGTTGGTCGTTTTGAATCGTTACGACAGGCGCAGGCCGGTAGGGATGATTATGAGCAAAAGGGGTTCAAAGGCTGTTTTGTGGTGGCGGTTGATTAACCAAACTGAAGTTATTTCCTGAAATAGATATCAACATAATCGGTTTCCGGTCCACAGGGGCTGTCCATCTCTTTCAGGCGCCAGTATTTCCGTGATCCGGTTATCCTGAACGTAAGATCCCCCTGACGGACACAGGCTTCTCCACCATTAATAAAGGATACCTTTGTTACAATACTACCGTTGAATGCAAAGCTGTTCTTGTCGATCTCCGTGACAATCCCCTCCAGCAAAACATAATCACTGCCGGTTTTAGAGCGTTGCTCGCCTTTTAAGGTGATCAGACCATCTTTTTCAACGGCAGTGGCGGTTCCGAAATAATCCCAGCTTATCCACTGCAGCGACAGTTTATGGGGCCCCAGCAGCTTCGCCTTGGCCAGTTCATCTTTTACCACGGTGGTAGTTCTTTCATCAGCAAAACAGGGCGCAACCACCAGACAAAAAATAAGAACCGTATGTACAAACCATCGCTTCATGTTTTCTCCTGTACTCAATCTGTGCTTTCCCGCACTGTTGCAGAGCCGATTTTCCCCTGAGGCTAGCAGGCCGGTGTCATACTCTTTCCGGCCTTGATCTCCCTTTCACTTGCAGGACGGACGCTGAGTACCGTGCCTTCAAACACCAGAACCATACCGGCCAGGGGATGGTTACCATCCAGCACCGCCTTGCCTTCAGCAACATCGGTAACCGTAAAGACCAGGTTATTACCGTTTTCAGACTGCTCAAGCTGCATACCGATTTCCACCGGTTCATTGAATGCATCGATTGATTCAATCCGTACCAGGTCAGCATCATATTCACCAAAAGCCTCAGCCGGCTGTAGATTAACAATGATACTTTCACCTGCTGATTTGCCTTCCAGTGCCGCCTCAATCTGCGGAAAGATGTCAGCATAGCCGCCATGCAGGTAGACAAGCGGTTCCTGTCCTGCATCAACAGGAATGCCATCAATATCAGTAACCGTATAATCCAGGGTAACAACACTGTTTTTGGTAATTCCCGCCATCTCTGTCTCCATTCGTCAGGTTACAAACAGCCGGTACCATACGGGATTGTGCAGGGGATGGCAACTGCAGGCTGTTCTGTTGGTGGCATTTTGGTCTTAACGGGTCAACCGGTCAATAAGTGCCTGATGCTCTGGATACTGTATGAGCAGTGTTGTTCTGTCACCCATTTCAAAGTCAGTAAAATCAAATCCCGGTGCAACAGCACAACTTACCAGACTGTACGCCCCTGCCCCGCTCATCTCAGCCCCGAACCAGGTTCCGCCTGGAACCATAGCCTGCAAAACCTCTCCTGCTACGATATCTGCCCCAAGCTTGATTGCAGAATAGATTCCGTCCGCTGCCAGCAGGTGAATGGTCAGGCTTGCACCGCCATGGAAAAACCACAGTTCATCGGATTTGATCCTGTGTAGCGCAGACCAGTCCCCCTGCTCCAGCAAAAAATAGATGGCAGTGCAACAGGAACGCGGGCCGTTAAAGCAATCCGGCAGAGCATTGCTGGGAATTTGCCCAGTGGAACGATAGGTTTCTCGATACCAGCCACCTTCGGGATGCTGGAGCAGCCCAAGGGCACTGATCAGTGCTGCTGCAGGTCGGTTTGCATCATGCATAGCAGGACTCCATCTCTCCGGCGCTATTCGCCGATAATCTTAACCAGCACCCGCTTTCTGCGCTTGCCGTCAAATTCACCATAAAAGATCTGCTCCCAGGGCCCCAGGTCAAGCCTGCCTTCAGTAATTGCCACCACCACCTCACGCCCCATAATCGTGCGTTTCAGGTGGGCATCGCCATTATCTTCATAGCCGTTGTGACGGTAGCGGGAATAGGGCTTTTCAGGGGCAAGCTGCTCCAACCAGTCTTCAAAATCCTGGTGTAGGCCGGATTCATCATCATTGATAAACACGCTGGCCGTAATATGCATGGCATTGCAGAGCAGCAGCCCCTCGCGGATGCCGCTCTGTTTCAGGCAGTCTTCTATGGTGGGGGTGATGTTGAGAAATGCCCGTCGCGTCGGGGTTTCAAACCAGAGTTCCTTACGAAATGTCTTCATATGTCCTCAACAATCTAATCCTGTGCTGCAGGATAAAATCGGGTCGATGCTTTGCCTGCATCGCCTCAAGCTGGTCTTTGTCGATCCCCAGTTGCGCGCTGTTCATGGCAACAACCTCCAGGGTCTTAAACCACTGCTCAGGGGTACGGTTACCCGGTTTATCAGCTGCTGACACAACCGGCAGGACCTTGCTGATACCGGCTTTGTGCGCCTGATCCACTATCCTCAGCCTGGTTGCATCCCGCAGTTCTGACCAGCGATTCAGGTTGGTATGCAGGCGGCTGATCCAGGCCAGTGCCCTGCCCCACTCGGTTGGCAGACAGAGCCGTTTACACAGGTTCTGTGCAGGTTTGTAGCCAGCCTCATCATGGCCGTGGTGTTTTGGATACTGAGCCGGATTAGTGGACAGTTTGCCGATATCGTGAAAAAAGGCACAGAAACGGGTCAGGGGATCAGGACTTACCGCTGCTGCCCGTTGCAGCACCTGCAGACAATGGGTCAGCAGATCCCCTTCAGGATGGTGCTGCAGAGGTCCGGCAGGGATATCCGGCATCCTGAACAGTTCCGGCAACCAGTCTGTACCAAGCCTGAACCGCACCATCTGTTCAAAAAACCGATCCGGTTGTCTGCCAGACAGCCCCTTAACCATCTCACGGCTGAACCGTTCAACCGGCAGGCAAGCCAGTTGCTCAGCCCAATCCTTTTGCTGGATCAGCTGCACGGTTTCAGGCACCAGCTGCCAGCCATCAGCCACAAAACGTATACCACGGATGATCCGTAAGGGATCATCAGAAAAGCTCTGCTCTGAGCAGACCCGCAGCAGCCGCTGCTGCAGGTCATGCTGGCCGTTCAAGGGATCATACAGGCTGCCGCTTAAGCTTAGGGCGATGGCATTAATGGTAAAGTCCCGCCGCCTCAGATCAGCATCAAGCTGGCAAAGATCATCAAGACGGACCAGCTCAATGGTGCCAATAGCAGCATCATGCCTGAACCAGACAGGCACGGTTGACCTGCCTGACACAAGGCGAAACCCCAGTGATGCAAGCAATTCTTCAGCTACCGCAGCAACCAGATCATGGTCATTGACCGGTAGTCCCAGCAGACTGTCCCGCACCGAGCCGCCAACAGCAAAGACATGCTCATGGCGGTTTGCAGGGAAAAGCGGCCTGAGTTTCTGCAACAAGAGATCCTGCTCACCAGACAACTGATTTACCTCCTGACAGTCTTGACAGTTAAAATCACACATGTTTTTCTCAACTGCAAGCTTATACGGCAATCGACTGTTGTTCTTTATTGTGTTTTTAGCATGGCACGGGTATATCTGCTAAAAATCCATGCAGATGAGTTTGGAAAAGCATGATTTCTCATTTTAACGATAGCCTGGAACAACGCAACCGCATATCCCGGGTTTCAACCATTATGTATGCAGCATTAACGGCGGTTGCACTCCTGCATCTGCTTTCTTCAATCCCTTCCCTTTACAATTCCTACCAAGCGTATCAGCAGGCAAACACGGTCTATCGCCTGAACAATATCAATGATTACCTCTATGCCGCAGTTGACAATCTCGGTTTTGAACGGGGACGGGTCAATGTTGTTCTCAATGATGCCGGTCCGCTTGAATTGATGGCAAAAAACCGAAAGTTCATTTCTGAACGACGTGCGGAGGCAGATGCAGCGTTATCCCAGGCTTTGATGAAGCTTAAAAAATCAGACTTTACCAAGGCGAATCAGCAGATTTCAGAGATTCGGCAGGTAAAAACCACCATTGATGATCTGAGGACCAAAACATCTGCAGCGATGCTGCTTCCCAAGGATGCCCGGGATAAGGAGCTGACCCAGCAATGGTTTGCCGCCATGAGCAGCTATATTGAAAAGATCGAGGCGCTGCTGCTTGTTATCTCAGCCGATATAAGCGACGCAGACGGTGTGATTGCCAGATACGCCTCGCTCAAATATACCACGCTGTCGTTGCGGAATAGCGCAGGGCCGGAAATCTCTATCCTGTCTGGCATCATGCTTTCCCAAACACCCATTACTTCCAAGCAAATCAGCCAGATAGACCAGCAGCAGAACATCACCCGGCTCCATTTCAAAAACCTTGAAACCTTGGCCAAGCCACTTGCCAACGCCACTATCAGCAGTTCACTTGGCTCTTTGCTGGAGTTTTATCAGACCGGATATCTGCCCTACCGGAATTCTGTCTATACTGCAGCAGTTTCAGGCACCCCTTATCCCTACTCACAGCCTGTTTTTTTAAGCCAGGGGGTGAAAACACTTGAGCAAATCTCCAAGTTTAACAAGCTGCTGATAGCAACAACCAAAATCTACGCAGAACAGCACAGAAGTAAAAACGCACAAGCAATAGTCATCCAGCTTTCCAGCAGCCTGGCTTCTTTCGCAATCATTATTCTTATTTTCTACTTTGTACACTATCGCATCATAAGTCCGCTGTCACAGGTTACGTCTGCCATCAGACGTCTTGCAGCCAAAGACCTCAGCATTGCCATCCCTGCCATAGCGCCTGACAATGAAATCGGGGAGTTGGCCAGTGCGTTACATGTCTTCAGAAACATGACCGTGCAGGTTGATGATGACATGCAAACCATGAAGCATCTGCAGGCCAAGCTGCAGGAAAGCCACAACCTGCTGAACACCCTGTCGCAACAGGTTCCGGGCATGATCTATCAATTCCAACTGCGACCTGATGCGTCTTCCTTTTTCCCCTATGTCAGTGACGGCATTCAGGATCTGTATGGTATTCAACCAGACGCGTTAAAACAGTCAGCACAACCGTTCTGGGATGCAATCCACCCTGATGATATCGCAATGGTCAGCAACACACTGCATGACTCAGCAGCCACGCTGAAGCCATGGGAACTTGGTTTCCGTATTATCTCTCCAGCAACAGGAGTGCGGTGGCACTACGGCTTTGCCCGTCCTGAAAAACTGCCGAATGGAAGCACCCTCTGGCACGGATTTATTAACGACATTTCTCCACTCAAAGAGCTGGAGGCAGAGCTGATTGCCGCGCGTAATGCAGCAGACGCCGCCAACCAGAGTAAGAGTGAATTTCTGGCCAACATGAGCCACGAGATCAGAACCCCGCTCAACGGCATCATCGGTATGCTGCAACTAATGCATTTCACGCCGTTAGGCAAGGAGCAGCAGGAGTATCTGCAGGCCATTGATATCTCTGCCACAAACCTGCTTGCCATAATCAACGACATACTCGACCTTTCCAAAATTGAAGCAGGCAAGGTTGAGTTGGAAGAGACCACATTTTCATTGCAGACCTGCATTCATGACGTCTTCTTGATGCAGCGCAGCAAAGCCTTTGAAAAGGGACTGCAGACCGACACCTGTATAGCACCCGACCTACCGGAAAAAGTCTGTGGAGATCAGCTCAGGGTAAAGCAGGTTTTGCTCAATCTACTGAGTAACGCAGTTAAATTTACCGAACAGGGGAAAATTTCAATTGCTGCATCCCTGCTTGACACTGTTGAAAATCAGGTAGTTATTCGCACAACGGTCAGCGACACCGGCATTGGTATGTCGCCGGAAGCCCTATGCAAGGTTTTTGAACCTTTTACCCAGGCCGATACAAGCACAACGCGTCGATTTGGCGGAACCGGCTTGGGACTTTCCATCTGCCAACAACTGGCAGAACTGATGGGTGGCAGGGTTTGGGCAGAAAGTACAGAAGGAATCGGAAGCAAGTTTTACCTTGATCTTCCGTTTTTTCTCCCTTCTGACACGGACGAGTCAGACATGGCACCTCATACTACTGAACAACAGCAAACCACCGGACGCCCTCTGACGGTTCTTGTTGCTGAGGATAATCCCATGAACCTGCGTACTGCTACGCTTTTATTACAGAAGACAGGCCATCATGTCAGGTTTGCCAGAAATGGTCAGGAAGCGATTCAACAATGGCAGAAAGGTGGCATTGATATCATCCTGATGGACATCAACATGCCCATTATGAGCGGCACTGAAGCGTTGGAGAACATCCGTAATGAAGAAGTACAGACAGGGGCCCACCTACCGGTTATTGCACTTACGGCAGATGCCCTGAGAGGATCTGAAGAAAAATATCTGGCTACCGGGTTTGATGCCTACCTTTCAAAACCATTTCAGTACAAACAGCTCTTGCAAACCATTACACAGTTCACCTGACCGACATCACATATCTGCCAAGTGTTTGAAACACTGAATGATCATCGGCACTAACAGGACGCAAGGTGTGGAGTTGCATAATTTTCGGCACAACCGCAGCCTCGCTACACCATGACACCAGCCGAGGTTCGTCCTGATTTCAGGGCATACATTCGACTGTCAAAGGGATCAAGTTCATGGTAACGCTGTAATGCCTCGATATGCTTGGCGTCAAGTGTCACCCCACTCTGCAACAGCAAAAGACCACTGCCGCTGTACACATTACGGGCCAGAATCATACCTGACTCGAGACTATCCAGCATCACCTCCCGTTCCCCCGCTTCAATACTGCTGCCAAGCTTTGGTGCAGGAAAATAGACATACTTCGTAAACTTGCGAAACAGACTTTGTAACGATGGATCAAGGGACTTGCCGACATGAATGTCGGTCCATTGCAATGCCTGATCTGCTATATTTCCCGAGCATTGCCGTGCAGAGCGATCTATCAGATCTGCGTAGGCGATAATTCGAGCACCCAGCGGGATCTCCTCGCCGACAAGCCCGTCAGGAAAACCACCTCCGGAAAATTTTTCATGGTGACTCCGCACCAGCAGGCCGGCTGGTCGCAGATCTTCAATCGGGTCCACGATCAATTGTCCCCTTACCGGATGCCGACTATATTCAACAAAGTCATCCTGACCCAATGATTCAGGAGATTGCAGGAGAATTCGTTCAGAAATCCCTATCTCACCAATATCATGGAGCAGCGCAGCGGTTCTGATGGTTTCCTGAAGTTCTTTATCCAATCCCAGCTCAACCGCAACAAAACCGGCTAGCTTTGCCACATTTTGTGCATGCTGTCTGGTCCGCGTCCCACGCATTTCCACAAGAGAAACCAGTGTGGAAATCATGCTCTGATAAGCCTCTTTCTGTCTACGGATAGAGCCCTGCAGTTCCTCATTTTTCTGACGTACAGCCGTGGTTTGTTGCAACACTCGATCTTTCAGGTTTTTATTCCAGTCCTGAAGTTCTTCATTCTGTTGTTTTACAACGCTTTGCAGACGTTTGTTTTCCAGATGCAGACTATATGATGCAACCGCACCACGCACTACCTGAAGCAGTTCGGTATCATCCCAGGGCTTGTTCAGGTAACGTGAAATCCCCCCCTTGTTTACTGCATCCGCCGCATCAGTCAGGTCAGAATAACCGGTTAACAACACCCGAATCGAATCAGGCGCATATTCTCGAGACCGCATCAGCAGCTCTGCACCATTCATATGCGGCATACGCTGGTCAGACAGAATCAATGCCACATTTGACAACTGAGACAGCAGATCAAGGGCATCCTGACCGGATGTGGCGGTGACTATCCGAAAGGTTTCCCACCTCAGCAAACGTTTCAACGATTGCAGAATGTTGGGCTCATCGTCAACCAGCATAACGGTCAATTCCCCACATGCCGGTTCAGTGACTACGTTTTCCATCTTCAGCACTCCTTGTCCATAAGCACCAGAATTAACATAACGCCTTCTGAAGTACCTTCATGCAACTGTTTAACCAGCACCTGCACCTGACGCTCATTGAGTAAAAAGCTGCCGGATGAAATGCCGGAGAGGATATCAGATGAACTGTCACCACATATTCCTGGTAATACCTTGCAGGCAGGCTCTCCCAGTGGTGCAACCGAGAGCCCCAGCATTTCCTGAGCACGTTTGTTGATGCTGACGATCTCGGCATCTCGATCCAGCCCCACCAGCCCCACCGGCATCTGGTCAAGCAGGGTGTGGTAGATGCCGACAACCTGACTCTGGTTGGCAAGATTCTGGGCATGCAGCTCATCCAGACTCGCCAGTGCGTCACTTAATGCCTCTAGCTGTTGACTTTGTTGCAGATTACGGGAATTAAGTTCCAACGCCTCTTTGACTGACTGCATCAAGAACGATTCGTCCCATGGCTTGGGGATAAATTTGTAGATGTTACCTTCATTGGTGGCAGAGATAATGGCGTGGGTATCAGCAAAACCTGACAGCACTATCCGTACCGTATCCGGCCAACGCTGCCGTACCGTGCTCAGGAACTCTACGCCGTTCATGCCAGGCATCCGGTAGTCTGAAATAACCAGGTTAAATGGCTCTGACTGCGCCATAAGCTCAAGTCCCTGCAGCCCGGAACTGCAAAGAACCACCTCATAATCAAACAGCCTGAACAGCCTTTTAAGAGAATTGAGAACAGACTGTTCATCATCAACCAGCAAGATACGTACTTTTTTGTTCATACTTCACCCACCTGACGCTGCAGCGGCAGACAAACGGTAAAGGTAGAACCTTTACCAGGTTCACTTTCCAAACGAAGTTCGCCTTCATGTTTTCTGACAATATCATAGGCAACAGTCAGCCCCAGGCCTGTCCCGTTACCCACGGTTTTTGTGGTAAAAAATGGCTCAAAAATTCTCTTGGCAATCTCAGGTGCGATGCCGGAGCCGGTATCTGTCACACTCAACATCGCATACTGTTGTTCCTGCCATGTTTTTATCGTTATGGCCCCCTCCCCTTCCATGGCCTGGGCTGCGTTCAGCAACAGACTGGTTAAAAGCTGGTTGATCTGCTGTGCATTACAGGGAATTGGCTGCATTTCAGTAAGTTGCAACTCTATACGGGGTACCATACGCAACTCGTGCTTAATGACATTGAGGGTACGACGCACACACTGGTTGATGTCATTATCCTTGATTTGCGCCTCATCAACCTGAGCAAAATCCTTCAAATCCATCACGATCTGCTTAATGCGGTTCGCCCCCTCGGATGACTCCCGAATAAGCGATATAATATCACTGCAGATAAAATCGATATCAAGCGTGCGACGCAGCTCGGCAAGATGCGCCTTCTGATCATCAGGGCAGAAGCGATCAACCACCACATCCATAACGCCCAGATATTGAGTGAAATTCTCCACATATCCAGAAAGACTTCGCAGATCACTTAAAATAAAACCGATGGGATTATTGATCTCGTGTGCAACTCCTGCTGCCAGTTGTCCGACGGAGGCCAGTTTTTCCTGCTGAAACAGGATCCTGTCCTTCTCCAGACCTCGTAACACTTCTTCGGTAAAACGTTCCCGCAGTTCCTGAAGCTGATCCCAACAGGTAATTTTTTCAGCATGCTGGGCGCAGAGATCATTGAAGCTGTTCATGCTATTCATGCAGTGCCTCCTAACCGGGCTGTACCGGCAGCCTGACCGTAAAGGTAGTGCCTTTGCCAGGTTCACTTTCTACACTGATTTCACCACCGTTTTTACGCACCATGTCATAGCTGATGGTCAACCCCAGACCGGTACCCTGCCCCACCGGCTTCGTGGTAAAAAACGGTTCAAAAATCCGCTTTACCGTTTCTGGCGACATCCCTTTGCCGGTATCTGCAACCGAGAGAACCACATAACTTCCATCAGCGCGTGTAGTAACGGTTATACTTCCGTGCCCTTCGATAGCTTGTGCCGCATTTACCAACAGATTGGTAATGACCTGGTTAATCTGCTGGGGGTTACACATGACGTTTGGAATGCTTCCCAGTTCCAGATTAAGCTGTGCCACGTACTTGAGTTCATTACGCACAATATTGACTGTGCTGTTAACACATTGATTCAGGTCCGTCGCCTTGACCGTTGCGTCATCCACCCTGGCAAAGTCTTTCAGATCAAGAACAATATGCTTCACCCGATCAGCGCCTTCCAATGACTCATGGAGCAAATCTTCAATATCATTAGTAATAAAGTGAAGATCATGCCGGGCATACAGTTCTTCAACCTGCTGTTTCAGCTCACTGGTATCAGAGAGCAAGTTGTTGCATGCTGCGATAAAACTTTTCATTGATCCGGTGTATTCCCGCAGTGTGCCTAAATTACTGATGATGAACCCCATCGGATTGTTGATCTCATGGGCAACACCGGCAGCAAGCTGGCCGATAGAGGCCATTTTGTCCTGCTGAAGCATGAAGGCGTCTTTCTCCCGGTTCTTGGCAAGCTCTTCCTGTACACGCTGTTCCAGTTCTTCATTCAACAGCAGTAACCGTTCTTCAGCCAACTTGCGGTCGTTTATATCAAGGTGCGTCCCGGCCATTCTGATCGGATTTCCCGAAGTATCTCGCTCAACGACCCGCCCTCGATCAAGTATCCAGTACCACCTGCCATCCTTTGTTCTGCAGCGATGCTCAGTCTCATAAAATGATGACAAACCTTCCAGATGGTGCTGTAACACCTGCTGAACCAAAGGCATGTCATCAGGGTGAACCAGAGACTCCCAGACACTGACACTTGGTTCAAGTTCGTCAAGCCGGTAACCGAGCATGGCAGCCCACTGCTCGTTGTAGCTGACAGTACCACTGGGTAGATGCCAATCCCACAACCCCAGATCAGCTCCCTCCAGGGCAAGACTCAGGCGCTCTCTGCTTTCATTGAGTTCGGCAGCGGTGATGGTCAGAATACGATTCTGTTCAGCAATGGTCTCCTCACGTAAACGAGCCTCCTCAAGACGCGCTGCAGCGAGACGACTACTGGTATCTGAACGGATCAGAACCACTGCTCCAACCAATATTAACAAGCCGATAGCTGCAGTAGTAAGTACCAGCTGGCGGGGTGACACCTGCAGCTCAAGATCTAGGGGGGCAAACATGGTAATGAATAGCCTGGACTGTAAAACCGGCACGGTTACCGCAACCGCAGAAAAGGATGTTCCTGAATCAGGCGAACTGAATTGAAATGTCTGTTGCCCCGGCTTAAGCGCAGTTGCTGCCGGTAACATGCTGGAACGTATGCGGTATGAATCAGTTGCAGCAGGAGAAGCCAGAAACTGTTTCCGGTCATGCAGCACTCCCAGACTGTTTCTCAGGTCATTCTTGCTGCTTGCTGAACCAATAAAATGATCGTACAGCTCATTGAAGGGAATCCACGCCAGGATATGGCCGACAAATTGGTCCTTGAACCTGAAGGGGCACGCCAATACCAACTGTGCAGGCTCAGATGAAGACTTTGCAGGAGCAATATACTGCCTAACACCACTGGTACGGACAGAACGATACCCGGACAACAGTTTGCGATCCAGCGGCCTGCTACTTCCATCATGAATGTCCACCAGCACTTTGCCGTCTGCGGTGACAAACATGATTCTGCTATACAGAGTACCACCATCAAGCTTTTTACGGGAGCGATAGCGGTCAAAGGCACGCTGCAACTCATCTAACGAGGCTCCCAGGCCGTACTCAAGCGACATGCCCAGTGACAGATTTTCAAAATATGCCAACAGCTGCTGTTTTTCCGACAGGTCAATCAGGTCCTCTGATCGGTCCAGCAGGTACGACTCCAGTGCAAGTGCTCTTTTCTCGGTAACATGCTGCTGCTGTTCCAGTACGGCCCCCTGGATGCGGTCATGGGAACGGTAGAGATTCAGCAGCAGAAACCCCAGATATGCCAGTAACAGGAGATTGATGAGAAACAGGGCTCCGCGAAACCTGTAATTTCTGACGTGCATCATGCCTCTGTTCTCCTCATCCGGCATCGATCAGCAACTTGACGCGTTACACAGATGGATATCAGGATAGCGATTAGCAGGTATTTCAGCCTTCTTTATTGGCCTTCCGGAGCGCGGTTTAACCATGTCAGTACGCATTTTAACCAAAAGGTCTATTGCCTGACCCGTGGTGGTCGGCGTAACGACACAACAATTCATGCCGTTATTCATACCTTCTTTGCAGACCTGGATATCGCAATTCCTTGATAGTCCGCAGATCAGGGCAGCAGCAGTTCCTGCTTCAGACCGTTCCAGCTGCCGTAATGCCTGTGCCGTACTGTAGCTGTCAAAATCCGGCAACGTAAGGCTCAGCAGGATCAGATCATACTGTTTCTTCATCCTGCACCTCAGTGCCTCACCTCCATCTTTGGCGCAGTCGGCACTGAATCCGAGAAAAACGGCAGTTTTTTCCAATAAAAACCGGTTGGTCTCGCTGTTTTCAACAATCAGAATGTTCACACACTCCTCCCGGATTTTGCAGATAATGATGCAAAAATCATGTCCAGCACTTCTCTCTGTCGCATTTCAAACTTGTTCAACACCGCCAGACAACTCCCTGCCGGACAGATTGTATGCAGATAATCAGCAGAATGCCCTGACAACATGATGATTCTGGCTGGTTCAATCCCGGCCTGCAGCGAAAACTGAAGAAGTTTTTTCCCATCCATCACCGGCATTTCGACATCTATCAGGATCAGTGCATAGCTGGTTTGCTGTAATAATCTCAGTGCCTCCAGTGGATTGTTGCATGTAGCCATACTGATCCCTGGATACTGTCGGGTTACATATCCCCTCAGGTATTCCGTAAAGGCCACTTCATCATCTATCAAGAGCACTTGACACATGCAGCGGTCCTCTGCCTAGCAACGCTGGTCTTCCAGACAAAACGGACTGACCACAGAACTGGCAAGTTGCTTTAATCGTTCCACATCAAGAGGCTTCGCCATAAAATGGGTGAGCAGATCAGCATTATTCAAATGCCGATATCTGGACTGACACAAGCTATCTCCAGATACAAAACAGATCAGACTGGGATCTGTCTGACGACGATGGGTACGCTCCCAGATTCTTATCTGCATAACAGCGCTGCAGCCATCCAGTACCGGCATCTCATTATCCATAACCACAAACCGGTACGGCTGCCCCTGTTGGGCGGCATGAATATAGAGCAGTACAGCATCTCTGCCATTTTCAGCACAATCAACACGAAGTCCCATTGTGCCAAGCACTCCCTGCAGATGAAGACGACAACTCTTTTGATCGTCAACCACCAGCGCCTTCATAGAATTCTCCCGGCAATTCGTTGAACAACAGTTCTTTATGGTTTGATCATGCCGGTATTTACTGCACGTAACAATTCGGAAAAAGGCTGACAGAGGGACAACTAACCAACTGAAATAACGTGTAGGAATAGGACTACAAGGCGTGCAGCGGGGTGAAATGCGATGAAAACAGGTCAGTGGCGGTCAACAGAACTGATTGTGGCGCCAGCAGAGCAATAAAAACTAATGATTATGTCAGGTTATGATTGTTCGCGTAGGTAATCAGGTCTGCATCACTATGAAACCCCATCTTGGCAAACAGACGGGCCTTATAGGTGCTGACGGTCTTGATGCTCAACTCAAGATCAAAGGCAATGGCCTTCAGACTTTTACCGGTTGCGATACTGCGCAGAATCTGGAATTCACGGTTTGACAAGGATGAGTGGGAGGGACGGGAACAGGCATCTCCATCAAGGGCCTGATTAATCAGGACATTTGAAAGGCTCTGGCTGAGATAGCGTTTCCCGGAAAATATCTGTGCCACCGCAAGCAGCAGCTCGTCTGCAGCCTCTTTTTTGGTGAGATAGCCAGAGGCACCCAGCTTCAGTGAACGTAACGCAAACTGTTCTTCAGGAAACATGGAAAGCATCAGCACCGGCAGGTCCGGCCTGTTTTCATGGATACGACTCAGCAGCTCAAGACCCCCCAGTCCCGGCATGGAGATATCAAGAATGACAAGGTCGTATTCCTGCTGTTCAAGCAGTTGAAGGGCCTCCTCACCGCCTCCGGCCTCATTGCAGGTCAGTGATTGTTCACCGATCTGCTGCATGGTAAGGATTCCGACCAGCCCTTTTCGGACCATGGCATGATCATCAACTACCAGCACATGCTTCATCATCAACCTCCTCTGTCCGACAGGGCATTTGTGCTTCTACAATGGTTCCACCACCCGGTCGGGGACTGATACTGAAACTGCCTCCATGCTGGGCAACCCGCTCACGCATCCCCATCAGACCGAAAGAATCCGCTGCAGCTGCCTGATCTTCCCTGACCCCGCAGCCGTTATCCCTGATCTGCAACTGACACCAGCCGTCACGATGCCGCAGCGTTACCAGAACCTTGGTGGCTCCTGCATGGCGCAGGATATTGGTCAGCGCTTCCTGGGCCACACGATACAGACAGGTAACCAGCACTTCAGGCAGTGCTTCAACCGGCAGCGTACAGGAAAGAATACATCTGATTCCGCAGCGTTCCAGCTTCTTGTGCAGCATATCTGCCAAGGCTTCTTCAAGCCCCAGCTCATCAAGTATCGGTGGACGGGTATCGGCAATTATCCGCTGCACCGTTCCGATTGCACCATCCACCAGCTGTCTGAGATCACGCAGGCGTGGCCTTAAATCCACATCTGAAGCAGCCTGTAACATGGCAGCCAGTTCAAGATTCATGGCTGTCAGGGTCTGGCCCAGATCATCATGTACGTTACGGGCAATAGATCGCCGTTCTTCCTCACGCACCTTTTCAACATGGGCTGCCAGCAAGCGCAAGCGGTGGTTTGTTTCTTGTACCCTGCGTCCCTGCGCCTCCAGGCGTTGTGCATACTTCCGCAGGTTTTCTTCAAGTCGCCGATTGGTATCAGTCAGCTGCTGTAACTGCTCATGACGACCATCTTGCGCATGGAACTCATCAACCAGTTCACGAATTGTAGCGAGCAGTTCCCGTGATTCCCATGGCTTCGTCAAATAGCGATGAATATTGCCGTCATTGATCGCCGACAGCAGCAGACTGTTATCGGCATAACCGGAAAGAATCATGCGGCGTGTTGACGGGTACAGTTCTGCAACCCTGCCAAGGAATTGGCTGCCGGTCATGCCGGGCATACGATAGTCTGAGATGATTACCTGAAAAGGCTTACCCTGCTGCAAGGCCAGCAAACCGGACTCAGCGTCCGGGGCGGTTGTAACATCAAAGCGGTAGCGCCTGAGAAATCGGCTGACCGCAGCGCGTACCCCCGCATCATCGTCAACAAGCAGTAAACGCGGGCGGACAGGAGTTTGTTCTGAATCAGGATGAAGTATCATGGTTGATGAGTATACTGTGTTTGTGGAAAATTTCAGGACAGCTCTTCAGATTTATGCAACGACGCTGTCGCTGCACGGCAAAACAGTTCATAACTGGTCTCAAGCTGCAGAAGCAACTGTCCTTTCGCTGTTTCATCCTGTTCTTTTAACGCTTTTTCCAGGTGCAGTGCGGCAACATGCACCTGCAGTGCCCCGACATTGGCAGAAGCCCCTTTAATGGAGTGGGCATGACGTGCTGCCGTTGTCCAGTCACCATCTGCCAGGGACTGACGCAGCGCAGTACTGTTGGTTGTGTAGCTTTCCTTAAACAGCTTGATAAACTGAGGCAGCAGTTCAACACTTCCCCCCAGCCTGTCTAAAAGTGCTGCACGATCAAAAACCTGCTCAGTATTACTATCTGCTACTGGTGGTGTTGTTTCCCGCACTTCCTGTGGCACTTCAATGCCACAGAAGCGGCTTATAACCGTCATAAGTTCAGAAGGGTTAACCGGTTTGGCAACATAATCATCCATGCCGGCCTGGAGACAGCGCTCGCGATCACCGGCCATTGCATAGGCGGTCATGGCAATAACCGGCACATGCCCACCACGTTGCAGCTCTTCTTCCCTGATTATCCGTGTTGCGGTCAGGCCGTCCATCTCCGGCATCTGAATATCCATCAGCAGCAGATCAAATGAACCATTGCGCCAGGCATCCAATGCCTCTTGACCATTTTCAGCAACGGTCACTTTATGTCCCCGTTTTTCCAGAATTGTCCTGACCAGTTCCCTATTCACCGGCACATCATCAGTGGCCAGGATACGCAGACGCTGTCTGGCTTCAGCCGCAGCATGGGTGGTGACCAGACAATGGCCGCCATCCGCCTTAACCGTTCCCAGGACCACCTGCAGTAACTCATATAGCTCTTGATGTACTATCGGCTTGACCAGATAGCCGTTAACCCCCAGTTCACGGCAGCGATCTGCATCACCACGATGACCGGCACTGGGCATGATAACCAGCGCCGTGGCATCGCAGGTGGCAAGGGTGCGCAACCGTTCTGCCAACTGCCAGCCGTTTTCATCCGGCATTTTCCCGTCCAGTAATACCAGATCAAATACGCCATTGTTCTGCTGAATACAGTCAAAAGCCTCCTCGGCAGAGGCTGCTGTCACCACCACCATCCCCCACTGCTGCAGAAACTCCTGCAACATGGTACGGTTTAAGGCAAGATCATCAACTACCAGCACCTGTTTCCCCTGCAGCTCTTCAGTGCTGTAATCAGGCAATTCAGCCGGCATAAGGTGTACGGTGAAGCAGAAAGTGCTGCCCACACCGGGGGTACTTTCAACTGAAATCTCCCCTCCCATCAGTTCCACCAGACGTCGGGAGATGGTCAGCCCCAGTCCGGTACCACCATAGGATTTGGTTGTGGACAGATCTGCCTGTTCAAAGGGAGCAAATATACGCTGCTGTTGTTCCGGCGTAATGCCGATGCCCTGATCAGCAACGCTGAAATGCAGCACCATACCGCCATCTTCCTCCTGACACTGCAGCCCAACGGTCACAATGATCTGCCCCTGTTCAGAAAACTTGACCGCATTACCGACCAGGTTCAACAGCACTTGACGCAGACGGCCCGGGTCTCCCTGAACTGCATCAGGCACAGCGGCATCCGGTACAAAGACAATCTCCAGACCTTTTTCATATGCTCGAACCGCAATGCTACGCAATGCATGTCCAACTGCCGTACGCAAATGGAACGGCTCAGGAGTTAATTCAATCTTACCTGCCTCAATTTTTGAAAAATCAAGAATATCATTGATTATCGACATCAGGTTATCTGCAGAGTTTCTGACTGCATCAAGATAGGTACGCTGTTCAGCGGTCAACGGTGTATCCAGACAGAGATCGGTCATACCGATCACACCGTTCATCGGTGTACGGATCTCGTGGGACATATTTGCCAGAAAAGCGCTCTTCGCCTGACTGGCAGCCTCTGCAGCCTCTTTCGCCTGTTGCAGCAGGATGTTCTGTTCAAAAACCAGTTGTTCCCGCTTGGTGCTTTCATCAAGGGATACTTGCAGGGCAACGTTACGAATACTGGTGCGTAAAAAAACCAGACCGCTTCCCAACAGCAGCAGTCCGACAACCGCCATGGCATACAGCAGTGAGGGATACTGTTCATCCTGACCGCTCTGATCCTTGAAAAAGGTAACCATGGCAAAGGGAGTGTTTTGCAAAGGACTGTAGGTAACCAGTACAGAACGGTGCTGACGCCCGATCTGTTGTTTAATCATCACCGGAGACTGCCGTTTAAGCTGTGGCAGCTGCGGCAGCATTGTTTCAGGAACAAGCTCGGCCAACCCGGCCGGTTTCAGGATATAGCGGTCATTCAGACTAAGCGCCGTCACATAGGGTGCGTCTTTACCTGCCGGAGCAAGATAATGCTCATATACCAGGGCAAGAGGAATCCACCCCAGTACCTGCCCGACATACTGGCCTTTGAAATAAAACGGATGACTAATCAGAATCTGGTCGTTACCGGGTGAGGGTTCCAATGCAAAATGAGGTATACGTTGGTCGGGTTTAAGATAGTTCCGCCAGTTTTTAAACGGTTGTTTCTTTTGACGCTTCCCATGCAGGTCTAACATTTTGGCGCCGGACAGATCCAGATATACCAACCGGCTGAACAGCGGATGCTCCTGCAGTTTTTTTCGGCGCAGCAGATTATGAAAGCTCTCTTCTGCAAAGGCCAGACTGGCTCCAAGGCCGTATTCCTGGGTCATGCCAAGGGCTTTATTTTCGTAATACAGCGTAAGATCACGATTTTCAGCAAGCTGGCTGATGTCATTCAAACGGTCAGCTAGAAAACTTCCTGCCGCCAGGGCACGCTTATCATTCTCGCTGATAAAACGCCCCAAAGAGGCCTGATGCAGCTTAAGCTGCACCTGGTACTGTGAATACAGCAAAAAACCAACATAACCGACAACGGCAAGGACCAGCAGTAATGCCAGTCCCTGCCTGATCAGTTTTGTATGGCTGCGGGAGAACATGGTTACACCTACTTCATCCCCTTAAAAAAATCCGGAAAAAAGGAACGTGCCGTAGGATAATACTTATTCACCAGCTTCATATAGGTGCCGTCCTTCCTCACCTTGGCAAGGAACTGGTTATAGGCATCGCGCAACTGGGGAGCCTCTTTCGCAAAAGCCGGTGCCATCTGCTGCTTGTCTGATACCGGACCAATGATCTTCAACTTACCCGGCCATTTTTGCAGTGCGATCAGGGCATCAGGAACGTCCAGAATCGTCATCTCTGCATCGCCTTTCAGTAAAGCCGGTGCCATATCATTCAGTTGTCCTTTGGTACAGACAATCTTTGCACCGGTTGCGGACAGGTTATACAGCCGTGGATCGAGGCAGGTGTTTTCCATTGAGAGAACTGAGCGCCCTTTCATAAGCGCCTTGGTGGCGGCAACATCCTTTTCAATGGTATGGCTTGGCTTTATGGGGCGAATCTTTGAATCGGCACGGGCAATCAGCCAGATCTGGCTGGGAAATGTGGGCAGAGAGAAGTTAACCGCTTTTTCACGCCATGGAAGGATAGTAAATCCATTGGCGATGATATCACCCTTAACGGGTGCATCGCCGATAATCTCAATGTCAGCACCTTTGGGCTTAACCACCTTACCGGTCAGATCCTGTACAATCGTGCCCCATTCAGTTTTTACAAATTCATACTTTACCCCGAGATGCTCGGCAAATTTCCGGGTCAGCTCAACCTCCATACCATCGCCACTACCCGTCACAAAGTTGGCGTAGGGAATCCCCAGATGGCGCAACACTCCTCGTTCCTTCAGATCATCCAGATCACCAGCAGTGGCAAAACCGGTCATATTCAAAACAGTCACTAGTATTACTGCGTAGATCAGTCGTTTCATTCCCCTGCCTCCTCGTAAAGAGCGTTTAGCTACCGTACAGCATAGATGACAACTACTGACATCGCAAGTGAGAGTGCCATAGCGGTGAGTGTGAAGAATTTTTGGCCAAGACTGAAGCAGACTGCGTTCATAAACAGATCCTCCCGAATTAAATTTTTCTGAAACAACTCTGCCACTAAGAAACGCTGGCGACAATTCGGAAAAGATCTGACAGGCATAGCATGCAGCAAGGAAAGATGCCTGTAGGACAACTCCTACAAAGCAAAAGCAAGGCAGGGGGATAGTGCCCGGCAAAGGACTGGGCACCGCTATACGATACCTCCATAAAAAACGGTTAAAACACTGAAAAAGGCATCAGGAACCGCCGGTTGCCGGTCAGACCAGGTGGTAGTGTGCAAGCACCTGCTGTGCTTCTGCTGGCGGATCTCCAGCTCCATCCAGCCAGTGAATCACGACGCCGTTTTTCTCCATTCTGCGAAACCAGGTTTCCTGACGTTTGGCAAAATCATGGATAGCGGCATTCAGCTTCTGGAACAGATCATTGCGGTTCAGCTCCCCCCGCAGGAACATCCCACCGTAACGGTACTCCAGACCATAGTAGTCCAGACGTTCCCACGCTACTCCGCTGGCGTGCAGTTGCTGAATTTCATCAAGCATGCCTGCCTCAAGCCGCTGGCGCAGACGCTGGGTGATCCTGCGACGCAGTTCCGCCCGATCCAAGCGAATACCCAGCACCAGCGGTGCGATGTCAGGAAACGGCTCCTGTTCTCCCTGCTCATCCGGTTGATAGCTGGCGATCTCAATGGCACGGATTGTACGGTTTCGGTCAGCGAGGTCTGTTCTGTTATGCTGCTCAGGCACCAGTTGCAAGAGGATCACTGCCAGTTCGGTATCGCTCTTATTTGCCAGTTCTGTCCGCAGGCGGGGATTTTCAGGCACCTCAACCATCCGGTAGCCATGCAACGCGGCATCCAGATACAGGCCGGTGCCACCGCATAAAATCGGTAGCTGACCACGGGCGGATATCTCTTGAAACGCCTGTAGAAACAGACGCTGAAAGGTAAATACGCTGCACTCCTGCCCCGGTTCCAGAACATCAATCAGGTGGTACGGGACAGAACCATATTCATGCAGGTCTTTACCGGTGCCGATATCCATCCGCCTGAAAACCTGCCTCGAATCTGCCGAGATGATCTCGCCGGACAGCTCCTGCGCCAGCTTGACCGCCAAACTGGTCTTGCCGGATGCGGTCGGGCCGAGGATGGTTAACAGGTTACAGGCGAATGAAGGTTTCACAGGTAATCCTGCCTACTTCTGCACATCCAGCAGTTCAACATCAAACAACAGGGTGGCATTGGGTGGTATCACGCCACCGGCACCTCTGGCGCCATAACCCAGATTGGCAGGGATAACCAGTTTCCGCTTGCCGCCAACCTTCATGCCCATCACCCCTTCATCCCAGCCTTTAATAACCTGCCCGATGCCGATGATAAAGCTGAACGGCTTTTTGCGGTCCACCGAACTGTCAAACTTGGTGCCGTTCTCCAAAGTGCCGGTGTAATGCACCTTAACCTGCTTGCCCCTGGTCGGTGAGGCGCCATTGCCCACCACAACATCAACATACTTGAGTCCTGAATCGGTTGTTGTCATCTTGTTCACCTTTGTTTCCGCAGCATGCACCGGCATCGCACACAAGATTGCAACTACTACTGCGCTGCTTACTTTGATCAGGTTACGCATCTGAACCGCCTTTCATTCGTTTGGTCTGGATATACCAGGTATTACTTGATTATTTCAATAGGGCCGCAACTGTTCACCAGCACCGATATGCCAGTGCAGGTGTTTGGATGATTGATAGGTCCCCAGATTGGTGTAGACCCGGCAAGCTCCAAAACGGGCCATAAAGTCAGCTGCAATTTGTTTGGCCGTCCGCATCAGCTCCAGCAGCAGTTCGTTGTCAGACTCTTCCAGGCTGATCAATGACTCAATATGCCTTTTCGGGAGCAGCACCACATGATGCTCCCAGAGCGGGTTGGTGTGATGAAAGGCAAAGACCTGATCATTCTGGAGGTAGACCGGCACCTCCAGCAGACCTTTCAGGATCTTGTCGCAATAAAAGTCACAGCTGGTTTCTGGCATGGTGGCTCACTTTAGTTTGTTAAAAAATGAAAGTTGCAATGTAGCACCGACAGGCTGCCTTGCACAACCTGTCTTGGAGATGTAGAGTGTACAAAAGATACTGTCGATTGCATCAAGCAGGGAGTAACCAGATGACCACACCACGAGAAACATCGCTGTACAAGGTGCTGCCACTTGCATCAGACCTGAAGGTCCGCCGCCGTTACATGATTGTAGATGAGCCGATTGTGGGCAACTTCAGGTTCGGCCTGCTGCTGGAAGACCTGGACATCATGGCCGAGCAGGCAGCACTGGGCTATGCCCGCAGCATTCACCCTGATGCCAAGGTGGTGACCGCAGCCATTGATAATATCATTGTACGCCATGTGGTTGACAATGATCGTGATATCCAGATTGATGCCCGAATTAACCATGTTGGCAGGTCATCAATGGTGGTGGGGATGCGGGTGGAGCATGCTGGCGACCCGTCCACCCATATCGCCTCCTGCTACTTTACCATGGTGGCCAGAGGTGGTGAATCTGCTGAGGAAAGCAGGGTGCTGCCGCCACTGGAATACCAGGATGAGCTGGAAAAACACCGGGCAGAAAAATCAATGCAGGAGCGGGAACAGTACCGTCAGCAACAGGCTGCCCAGCAGGAGCCTCCCAGCCGCGAGGAGTATGAACTGCTGCACCAGCTCCATACAGCCCAGGATCAGCCTGGTTTCAACGGAATCAAGGCGGATCGTCTGGTGGTGGAGTCCTGGGAGCGGATGTATCCAGAACAGGAGTATGTGCCCCACAGGATATTTGGCGGCTACATCATCCGCAGGGCCTATGAACTGTCAGCCATCTGCGCTGAACAGATTGCCCCTGGCCGGGCCTTGATAGCTGCGGTCAACCGGATCAACTTCTTCCATCCGGTCAGGCTGGGGGACAAGCTGCACTATACCTGCCGGGTAGTCTACACCTGCGACAGCTTTGTCTGTATTGAGGCAGGCATCGAGCGGGTCAGCCGTGACCGCAACAGCAAGGCACTTTCAAACTCCTGCCTGTTTACCTTTGTTAACGTAGACAGCAGTTTGCAGCATCAGCCGGTTCCCGGCATCTATCCCACCACCTATGCCGAAGATGCCCGCTATCTGGCAGCATTTCGCAGCCATAGGGCGATGGTGAAACATTATGACCTGATCTGAGGCTCCTACCTAGTGTGCTGCTTGCCCGACCGGTACAACACGGGAGGGCAACCTGATAAACTGGGCCAGAATCAGAGAAACCACGCCCAAGGCAGCCCCCATGATAAACGGTATCCGATAGTCCAGCATCCAGAGGTAGCCCCCCAGGGCAGGCAGGAAGACCGCTGCAATATGGTTGATGGTAAAACCGACCGCCGAGGTGGGGGCAATGTCTGCAGGATCAGCAATCTTCTGGAAGTAGGTACGGATCGCCACGGCAAAGTTGAACAGGATGTAGTCAATAATGTACATCCCGGCCACTACCCAGCGTGAAGATGCGTAGGCATAGGTCAGAAAGACCATAATCACGCCAAGATACTCCACCGTACAAAGTGTTCGCTCACCAAAGGCGTTAATGGCCCGACCGATCATCGGGTTAATGATCCAGTTGATCAGGTTGTTGATGATGAACAGTACCGTGATGGCCTGCACAGAAAAGTGAAAGACCTTGACCAGCAGGAACATGGAGAAGACCATGTAGATCTGGCGCCGGGCGCCGGACATGAAGGTCAGGGCATAGTAGAGCCAGTAGCGCCGCTTCAGAAACATCCGCAATTTTTGTGGTGGCACATCCGCATGGCTGGGGTCTTGGAAGACCGCCCAGAGACCGGCCAGGGCAACCACGCTCCCCACCACCAGAAACATGCCGCGATAATCCAGCACAAAGCCCATACCCCAGATAGCAGCAGCAGAGATGATACTGGTAATGGCAGCCAGACTGCGCAGCTTACCCATCACTAACGGAGACTGGTGGGTGGAAAAATATTGCAGGGTCAGGGATTGGTTAACGGTTTCATAGTAATGGAAGCCGAAGCTCATCAGCAGCGTGGTCAGCGCCACCCCGCTGAAACTGGGAAAGAAGCCGGTCAGGGCAACACCGACCCCCAGCAGGATGACCGACAGGGATGCTAGCCGATGTTCTCTGATCACCAGCATCACATAAATCGCTGTTAACGCCAGAAATCCGGGGATCTCACGAATCGACTGGGTCAAACCGACCTGAAGCCCGTCAAGGTGCACCGTCTCCACGGCAAAGTTGTTGAACAGCATGGTATAGCCCTGCAGCCCCGCCATGGAGGCTGCAGTCAGTACGGCTAGAAAACTGAACATCTGCTTGTTAATTGGGGTGGTAAGCATCGTTACAGCCGGTCTTTCATCAATCCCGTCTCCCGCCCATCAGACGCAGCAGCATCAGGAACAGATTGATAAAATCAAGGTACAGGGTCAGGGCACCCAGAATTGCCGGTTTTCTCCCCTCTGCTCCTTCAGCAGCCATTGCCTTGATCTTCCAGGTGTCATAGGCGGTCAGGCCGGTAAAGACAATCACGCCGATGGCCGAAATCACCCAGGATGCGGCATCGTTCCTCATGAAGAGGTTCACCAGTGACGCGATTACAATACCGATCAGGCCCATGAGCAGGAAGTTGCCCCAGGAGGTCAGGTCCTTCTTGGTGGCATAGCCATAGATACTCATGGCCCCGAACATGGCAGCTGAAACCGCAAAGGTGGAGGCGATGGAGTCGGCGGTGTAGACCAGAAAGATAACGGACAGGGTCAGACCGTTCAGGGCTGAATACCCGATAAACAACAGGGTGGCAACAGTGGCACTCATCCGGTTAATGGCACCGGCCAGAGTAAATACCAGGGCAAGTTCACCAAACATCAGCCCGTAAAACACCAGCCGGTTACCGACAATGGCTTTTAAAAGCCCTGGCGAAGAAACCGTTATTAGCGCCACAATCGCGGTAAGGGCCAGACCGCAACCCATCCAGGCATAGACCTGCCGTACCAATGTGTTCTGCCTGACGATCAGCCCTGTGCTGGCCTGGGTAGTATCAAATTGATTCATACATATCCCTCCTCAACTGTCGTACTTTGTTTTTTTACTGTAGAGCAACTGACTGCATCAGGCAACAGTATCTGCCAGACCAGTAAAGGAACTGGTGTCACAGAATCAACTGAATGGGAACTGTAAACGTCAACAAATCATTGCTCCTGAAACATCAAAAGGCGGTTTGGCCGCCTTTTGATGTTGTCTTAAAATACCGATGGCGCTAATACGGGGATGTCCCGTACGGCCCGGTTACAAAAAAGGTTGCGCTATATGAAACCTTGCCGGTACCCCAATTGGCATCTCCCCACCAACGGATTCGCGCACGGGGGCTGCTGGTTCCAATTCCATTTTCTGTCAGATAGGCGCCAACGTTACCACGGCTCCAGTAATCAATAACGCTCACGACTACTTTCTCAAGCTTCCAGCCGTTTTTCAGTGTCGTACGGGGGAAGTAATCATCATATCCGCTCTTGCCAAAGTAGATCAACTGGTGAGTCTCATGACCGGCCATAACCCCTATAAAATCAACATCGCTACTGCACCACAGGCCATAGAAACAACCATCGCCTTTTCCTGACGATGTGGTCATTGATGTCAGAGCTTCTCCAAACTGGATATCTGTGTTGAAAGGGGCGCCACAGGGTGCCAGAACTTGATGTACAAAGGTAGGGATATAGGTAAATGTCAGCGTTGTCTTGCTTGTTTTCTGTCCACTGGTAACTGTGATCTGGCAGGGAGTGTTGGCGGATACGCCGCCGATTTTTGGTACAGTTACATATATTACGCTTGCACTGGCCTGGCTGGCGATAGCCTGATAACTCCTCCCTGCAACCTTGAAAGTCACTAACGGTTTTCCTTCAAAACCATAACCGGATATGACAATCGGGCAATCCATTGCTGCTTCACGGACATTTGTTGAGGTAATATCCATCTCGTTCCCATTAAGCCTGAACATCGCCGGTTGGCTGGAGAACTGGATACCGTTGACAGTACGGGTCAGATAGATTTTTGCATCAAATGGATAGCGCGAACTGTATGCAGGTATGGTAAAGCGGACTGCCGATGATGAGACAAATGAAGAAGGCAGTATCCTGTCCTGACCATCATTCATGACAATATGCATGATATCGGTATTCTGAAATACTCCGCCACTTAGGGTTGCCTGCTGTCCCGGCAAGCCTGGAGCTGGCTCCACACTATTAATGATAGGAACTACAACGGCCTTATATTGAAATGGAATGGTATTGCTGGAAACTCCGTTGGTTGATTTCAGAGAGACATCACCATTATATGTGTTTTTTGCCTCTCCGGATGGTGGCGCAGGCATGCGAGTTACCATCTCCTGCTGGCCATTTGATAACTGTGTTATTGATTCAATCGGGGCGGAGAGCACCAATGGAGGCATTGGGGTTGGAACGACTGGAAGGTTGGGGTTATTTGTATGTACATATTTGATATAACTGCCCTGTACAGTAAATGCTGCCTGATACAGTCCGTTTTGCACTTTAAAATTCTTGCCTCTTAGGACTACCCGTTCACCGGGGGCTGCATTGGCTGGTACAGCTGTTGTCAATTCAGGGATATCTTTTATCTGTCCAATATTTTTTGCAACCAGAGGTGGTATTACCGCTACAGATGGTTTTATTTGAACCATAGGCTTCGTAGCAGGCGCGACAGGTGTGTTTTTCAGCATTATTGCATAACTTGAATCAGCCTGTACTTTATATGTTGCTACGCGCTGCAATGTCGGCTGGTTAAGCTGTGCAAGTGTCTGGGTAATTTTAGTGCGATGAGCGGCTGTCGCCGTAGCTTGATTGACAGCTGGCGCTCTACGCGGTGGCAGCATCTGGCCAAGCCGTGCAAATTGTGCCGGATCAACTTGAGGGAAACGGAGGGCAACCATACCGTTCACTGCGCTACGTGAGGCATTTGGGGGGTATACGACGACGACTTTCCACAACATGCCTTGAGCAACGTCTCTTTCTGTAGCATTATAGGCAAATCGTGCCGGTGAGTTGGCTGGATTTAGTGCTGTCACATAGCGTCCGTTCATGTCAGCAAGTCCGACTGAAAGCGGCATGCCGCCTTGCCATTGCACCTCAGCCTGCACTGCTCCGGCTTTGGTGAGCGGAAACCCAAAAGAGGTTTGCTCGCCAGGGAGCAGGCTAAATGATTGCGGATAGGTTGGAACTGTCAGTGGGGTCTTAAGCTCCGCATGAAGTGGCAGGGAATGCAAAAAAATAAAACAGACGCAGAAGATTATCCAGTGTTTCATACGCATGAAGTACCTCCTTTGAAAGTATCGTACATGGGCCAACAGTCTAACAGGAATAATACCGATGTCAAAAGTCGCAATAAGGTCAGCGCTGTCCGATTAGATAATTGCAAGCCATGAGACGTAAATTTTTAGCACCTCTCCTGTAGTTAAGGAGGGGAACAAAACGCAATAACAAACCGGACAACCAGAGCGAATCAAGATAACAGACTTGTTCTGTTATACTTATTTCTGGAGTTGTTTTAGAATTAAAGGGACGCTATAGAGGCGTCCAGGTTTAACCCATCGTTTAACTATGTATCACCTAATCTGCCAGACCTGGCTGATTTGCAATCATGTCCGCTCCTGTGCTATGCATGGGGTCAAGGGAGAAAGGCATGAACCATCAGCTGCAACAAACCGTCAATGCCCGCTATCACGAGCTTGATCCGCACAACCGGGTACGCCTGACCGTAATCCTGGCCTGGCTGCAGGAGGTTGGTGCAGAGCATGCACTGCACCTGGGTGTCGGGCTTAAGCACCTGCGTAAAAGGGGCTTGACCTGGGTTCTGTCCCGACTGTCCATTGAACTACTACGCCCGGTTATTGGTACTGAGCCGGTAACAGTGACCACCTGGCCGGTGACCCGTGATGGCTTTTTTTCAATTCGTGATTTTCTGCTGACTGATCAACAGGGCCAGACTATTGGGCGGGCCACCAGTTCATGGGCTGCACTGGATCTGAGAACTCGCCGCCCGGTAATCATTGACGAACATCTGCCCGACTATCCGCTGCACCTGCAGCGGGCACTTGATGATCCGTTTGCAACACTTCCGCTGCTTGAAGGATGCCAGACCGGGCTGCAACTGCCGGTACTACGGGCTGACCTTGATCTGAACAACCATGTGAACAACACGATCTATGCAGGCTGGGCGCTGGAGGCGGTGCCAGAAGAACTGATCAAACAGGCAGTACCGGTCCTGATAGAAATTGGATTTCGGGCCGAGGCGTTATACGGTGACAGCATACGCAGTTGTTGTGCCCCAAGCCCTGAAGATCCTGCAATCCTTCTCCACAGAATTGAATCAGTTGAAGGCAACCGGGAACTTTGCAGACTGCGCACCACCTGGAGCGATCTAACACTACACCGCACATGAGAAGAGGCCCGCTTTTCAGGCGGGCCTCCGGTTTTACGTCAATCTATGCACCATGTTCATGGTATGCAGGCTACTTCTGTCAGCAGCCTGTTTGTTGCTTCATATGTTGCCTAAACAGCGAGGCGGCGTATCTTCCATAGTGTTTCCTCCATAAAACCTGCATCTGCTCCGTGGAAAAAATCACAAACTTCTTTTGCTTCTCCTTCTGATACTTGTTTCAGGTAGCGCTACCTTGATTTCAAGATACCTTTTCCCGACAAATAAAACAGTCTGTTTTTTATTTTTTTTGCGGCGTATAGTTGGCAAGTATGCCTTCAGGCAGATACATCATCAACTGTCGATTCTGCCCTTTCTTAACGGGGCAAACAGATATTCCAGCCCGTTTACCTTTATTTCATACACCGTCTGTAACATCCTGCCCAAACGCCCTTCTGGAAAACCATTGCTGGCAAACCAGACCACATACCGTTCCGGCAGATCAATCAATAAATGTCCCTGATACTTGCCAAACGGCATCCGCATCTCAGCCAGGGCCATCAACTCTTCAGGGTTGGCAGTTGCCTCAAGACAGGGCTGCAGCGGATCATAGGGAGCAGGGAAATTCACGTTAGCTTACTCTTCCCCGCAACTGCCGGAGCAGCCGCAGGAAGAGCAACCATCTGAAGCCACTGCTGCCCCGCAGCCGCTGTCTTCAGCACCACCCAGCACCCGCAGGATGATGTCGCTTTTGGGGTCCTGATTAAACTGCTCTGCCAACCGTTCTACGATCTCTTCTTCAGAACCGGGCAGGTCATCCCAGATCCCCAGGATCGGTGCCCCGCACAGTGAACCGATCTGGTGGGAGGCCCCCTTTTCGGCAAGGCCGGGATTGGCAGGAAAGCGGTTGACCATGACCCCTTTGACCTCAATATCCATCTGTCCGGCTGCAAAGCAGGTCAGTACACTGTGGTTGATGGTACCCAGATTAGGACGGGCCACCACCAGCAGCGGCAGGTTCAGCTGCTTGACCAGATCAGCGATCAGCAGACCGCCATTCAGCGGCACCATCAGCCCCCCTACCCCTTCCACAATCACAAACTCATGCTGTGCTGCCAGACGCTGGTAGCAGGCTGCAATCCGGCTGAAATCAATCTTCACTCCATCCAGCTGTGCTGCTTCAACCGGAGCAATCGGCTGGCGCAGACAATAAGGGGCAACATCGTCGGTACAATCAACACCGGCAGCCCAGGCCAAAAGCTCGGCATCTTCCGATATCAGCTCACCATTACGCTCAACACAGCCGCTGGTAACCGGTTTCATGACACCGACATTCACTCCCCGCAGGCGCAGAATACGGGCCAGGGTTGCAGCCACTATGGTTTTTCCGACACCGGTGTCTGTGCCGGTGATAAACAGTCCATTACTCATCGCAACATCTCCTTTGCAATCACCAGCCCCAGATCTTCAATCATCCGCAGATCATCGGCAGGCTGGCGTCCTTCCTTGGTTAAATAGTTTCCAGTCATGATCCCGCTTGCACCTGCCAGAAAGACCCAGGACTGCAGTTCCCGCAGGTTACGCTGACGCCCGCCGCAAACCGTAATATGAACATCAGGCAGAATCAGACGAAACAGGGCAATGGTATGCAGACAGTCAAGGGGGGTCAACTGATGCATAGCTGCCAGCGGTGTTCCTGCCACCGGATCAAGAAAGTTGATCGGCACTGAATCAACCTGCAACTCCCGCAGGGTCAGAGCCAGTTCAACCCGTTGCGCCATGGTCTCACCCAGCCCGAACAGGCCACCGCAACAGACCCGCAGACCAACCTGTTTTGCCAGTCGAACTGTAGCAACATCATCTTCATAGTCATGGGTGCTGCAGATCCGGGGGAAGAAACTGCGGGCCGTTTCAAGGTTATGGTGATAGGTCACCAGACCAGCTGCCTTAAGCTGCTCTGCTGCAGTTTTGGTTAGGGTACCCAGCGAAGCACCGGGGGCAATCTGCCCTTCAGCACGGATGGCTTTGATGGTGGTGCAGACCCGGGCCAGCTCATCACCTTCACTGATACCGCTGCCGCTGGTGACAATACCGTAGCAGGCAGCACCATGCCCAGCAACCGCCCTGGCCCCGACCAGCAGGGTATTCTGATCCAGTAACGGATAGCAGTCTACACCGGTGGCATGGTGGGAAGACTGGGCACAGAAGGCACAATCTTCAGGGCAGAGCCCTGATTTTGCATTGATAATGCCACACAGTGACACCTGATTACCGAAATGATGTTCCCGCACACGGGATGAAGCAGCAAAAAGTTCGGGGAGAGCTGCACACTGCAGAGCTGCAAGAGCCAGGGCCTGCTCATCGCTGAGAACATTTCCGTCTATAACTCTATCCACAATTTTTTCTAACGTACTATCGTTAATAATCATGGCAGGTTGGGTAACATGGAGCAGACTTGCTTGTCAACCAGATCAGCCAATTCTGGTTAACAACTGACCAGATAAAATAAATCAACTGTTAATTTTGTATAATAATTCCGATGAAATATTGACGTAAAAAATACTTGGGTTATACTTTACCCATTCAAACAGAGGCTTTGACACACCACTACTCTGCCGTTTAATCGGCATACTACAGGAGGAAGATATGAAAAGGCTGTTCGCACTGGTTGTGATGTTCGCTCTGACTACCTTGGCAACGACTGCATTTGCAGGCGAGATGAAGATGATCGGCACTGTTAGCTCAATCAAAGTAGTCGGCGCTGGCGCTGAAATGACCGTAAAAGACCGCAAGACAGATGCGCCGGTTGTACTGCAGGTACGTGATCGTTCCAATATGGAAAAAATCAAGGATCGCAAGGTCAGGGTTGGTGATGAACTGCGTCTGCGCTTTGATGGCGACAGCAAAGTTGTCAGGACAATCCAGAAAACTGCAGGCTGCTGATAAAAAGCAGGTAAAACAAGCAACTTAAGGCCTGCTTCTGCAGGCCTTTTTTTATGATCAGACTAGCCGGTAATGGAGATCACTTCATCGTAGGTGGTGGAGCCTTCCAGCATTTTCCTAATGGCAAGCTGACGCAGTGACATAAACCCGTCCTGCTCAGCAGCACGAACAAGCTCAGCAACATCCACCTTATCGCCAATCATAGCCCGGGTCCGTTCATTCATCTCAAGCACTTCAAAGATGCCGGTACGCCCTTTATACCCGGTACCACGGCACTCCTTGCACCCTTCTCCCTCATAGACTGTCAGGTTTTCATCAGGCAATTGCAGATAGGTACGCTCCTCCACAGACAACGTGCGTGGCACCTTGCAATGCTGGCAGACCTTGCGTAACAGACGTTGTGCAATAATGCCAACCACCGTTGCAGTAACCAGGTAAGAAGGCACCCCCAGATCCAGCAAACGGGGAATAGATGAAGGAGCATCATTGGTATGCAGAGTTGACAGCACCAGGTGACCGGTCAGAGCAGCCTGCACCGCATTTTCTGCGGTCTCTGCATCACGGATCTCACCCACCATGACGATATCAGGGTCCTGCCGCAGAACCGTACGCAGGATATTACCAAAGGTGACACCAATACTCTGCTGCACTGCGATCTGATTAAACTCTTCCATCACCATTTCGATCGGGTCTTCAATGGTAACAATATTTACCTCTGGCGACGAAAGGGTCCGTAGGGTTGAATAGAGCGTCGTTGTTTTTCCTGAGCCGGTTGGACCGGTAACCAGAATAATCCCGTTGGGTCGGTGGATAAAATTGTTAAACAGTGCGTATTCCCGCGCATAAAAACCGATTGAATTCAGATCTTGCAGCAGGATATCCGGGTCAAAGATCCGGATAACCACTTTTTCACCAAAGGCGGTCGGTACGGTTGACACCCGTAGTTCCACTTCTTTGTTATTGTGAGTGGTTTTGATCCGGCCATCCTGGGGGCGGCGTTTTTCAGCCAGATCCATCCGGGAAAGGATCTTCACTCTGGAGACAATCGGCGCATGCAGTGGCTTGGGCAACAAATGAATGTTGTGCAACAGACCATCCAGCCGGAAACGGATCAGGCATTTTTCCCGTTTTGGTTCAATGTGGATATCACTGGCACGCTGGTCAAAGGCGTATGACAGGAGGAAATCAACCGCAGAGATCACATGACGGTCATTCCCCTCCAGCTCATGTTCCCCCTTCATCTTGAAGAGTTGTTCAAGGTTGCCAAGATCAATCACTGCAGAGGATTCTGCCTCCGCTGCCAGCACCGATGCCCTGAAGCCGTAAAACTCCCGCAATATTTTTTGGATATCAGTGCATGAGCTGAGTACCCTGGTGACCTTCAGGCGATGGGCTGTGGCAAACTCGCTCAATACCTGATCATTAAACGGATCAGCTACGGCAATTGCCAGGCCGCCATCACGGACCGCCACCGGTACAATCAGGTGTTTCAAGGCAAAAGGACGCGGGATGTAGGAGGTGACAACATCAAGGTCAAGCTTAAGCGGATCAATTTTCAGGTAGGGAATTTTCAGAAAAGAAGCAAGCGCTTCGGTAATAGTGTCTTCAGACAGAATCCGTCCATTACCACCAGGAATTTCAAGGTTAAACGAGGCCAAAACCTGAGCCGGAGAGGGGGCTTCCCCTCCACGGTGCAACCGACGTCCACCAGCTTGTGGCCCTGCTGTTAAGCGGGCCTCCTGGGACTTGGCCTTGTCAAGCACCATGACCCGCTGATCTGCGGTTATCAGATTTTGTTCCAGAAGTATCGCTGTTAAATACTCCAGTGTTAATGCAGACTGTCGTGTCATACTACCTGCTTAATTCAAGATTTTATTCTTCTTTAATCCTTCTTCGCGTTGCTGTTCAATGCGCTTGCTGACCGCCTCAAGCACCTCTGCCTCGCTATATTTCGGCTTACTTGCAAGTTTTGGCAACTCTGATTCTGCCCCTGCCATGGCTGCAGCCATCGCTTCCTGTTTTGCCATGGCCTCCAGCACCTGTTTTTTCTGTTCTTCGTAGAAGATACTATCTTTTGCAAGCTCCATTGCACTTTTGATCACCCCTCGCAGGGTAAACACCAAAAGCAGCAACGGCACAATATCCTCCAGCCAGTAGTCAAGGCTACGCTCGTGCATCATAGTACCGGCAAGCAGACCAGCACAGGCTATCAGGGCACCAAAAAGATTGCCCAGAAAGCGAAACTCAGCGCCTTCGGTATATCCTTCACCACTCTTTTCTGGCACAGCTTCTTGCCTCCCAAGTAACTTCCATTGCTGGAATCTGTGCCAGAACAATAACGTCCGTTACACAGGATATACATCTGCAAACTGAAGGCAGAGTTATCGTTTCTCTTTTCGGCAGAACAGTCAATAAACTTGTGCGATTCCATAGATTTCTTTACATTTTTTTGCAACATTCATCAGCCTTCATTGATTACACAACACCGACTACTCTTCAGTGCAGGATTTCAGGCTACTATTTTCAAAGAAAGAAATCGCTTGACCCTGCATACAGGCTCTTCCCTGCAGGACAGCCTGTTTCGTTAAGGTACAGGATTTAAGCTTACCTGATGGATAAAAGGAGATCGTGGCAAGATCACCACAGGTAACGCCGTTCAGCTTCAGATCCTCATAAAGCACGCATGACTTGAGTACGCCGTTTGCGTAGAACGAAATCGGGCTAAAGGCATTACACTTCAGGTTTCCCTGTTCATAGAGCTTCTTCAGGTTGCAGGTCTGTAACGTGCCGTTGGCATGAAATGAAATATCTGCGTCAGGGGCACAGAGCGACTGATCTGCAGCAGATACTGAAACAGCAGAAAACAAAAGCAGGACAATTTGCGATAAAAGCAGTTTTTTCATACACAAGCTCCTTTTAGGTAATTAGTCGCCGATAATGCGCAACGCGTGATCAGCACGGGTTGCATACCAGGAATTGGGACGGAATGGTCGCAGGTGAATACCATCAGGTATCAGCTTCCCATCCTCATCCCGCACATCTGCACCGTGGCTGTCCATAACCAGGGGCTGACCACCCGGCACGCCCCAGGAACCGATCCAGATCACCACATGGGAAACCGTCTCACTGTTACGCGGCCGGATAAAGAGCAGATCACCCGGCTTCAGTATCCTGGCCCAGGCCTCGGCAGAATCCTGACGGGGAATCAGTTTTATTGCTACCGACTGCTCAGTCCCGTTGATGGTCACTGTTTCAGTTGCAGCCTGTTTGTGAACATCTGAACTAAAATGGATGCCCAGTCCCTGATTATAGACAAACGAGGTAAAATTGCTGCAGTCAAGCCCTTTACCATCATGCCGGGTACCGCCCGGTTTGGGATTATACCACCCCGGCGGCGGATCCCAGTCAGGGATATAGTGGTGGCGGTAGTGATAGCCAATAAAACGGAGTGCCGTTGCAATGATCCGGGCACGTTTCCAGTCATCGCCCTTCCCTTCGGCAATTTTGGGGGGCTTATACCTGTGGGGCAGCGGCCCCCAGGGCCCGATCCAGGGATGGCTGTGGCCATACCACTCAGGCTCAGGGATCTTGGCCTCCCGGCCCGGCTCCCCCCGCTTTCCCTCCAACAGATCAGGGATCAGCTCCGGTATTGACCAGGGCAGTTTTACCCCGTAGGGAGACTGGTACTCTGCACCGCTAACATCATCAGCAAACAGAGTCGGGGTAGTGCCCAGCAGCAGTACGAACAACAGGCAAAAAACAAAACCGCGCATGCCCCCTCCTAGTTTTGCTCTATGGCCAGATAGCTGTAAAACAAGACAAACTCATCAAGACTCAGGGTAAAGATCCCTTTTTTACGCATATAACCGTTTTCAGGGCCGGATGGTCCATTGGGAGTAAAATCCGTACCCCACGGGTTCCAGATAGTGACCATATCCGTCCCCGGATCAAAGCCCATGATGGCATAGACATGATCATAGGCCAGCTTTGCCGGAGGACGATGCAGCAGCAGCGAGGTAGCCAGAGACTTGCGCTCCTGCATCCTGATCAATGCCTTGCGCACCTGCTCCCGCTGAACCCGCGCACCAAGACGGAATACCTTCACCTCTTGCCCGGTCCAGCGTTTGACAATACTGCCGATCGGTATGCCTGCCGTATCAATCGCCACGGTGGGGTCCGGTATCTCGGCTGACTTACGATAGGTCCGGGCCTGAATGGTGCCGGTGGCCTTTTCCAGCACCGACATCCAGATTCCATCCTGCAGGGTAGAATCTGAATCATTAATTGCCATCTCGGCATCAGTGGGAGCCGTTACCGTGGCCTCATCACCATTGGCAAAACGCACTCTAAATCGGCCATCATCCAACCGGGTAATGGCGTTCATCACATCAGCTGGCCGGTTTCTGGCCATCCAGCCAGAAGCGGAAAAGAAATAGCAGTCCCCCACCGGCCCCTGCTGCAGTAATTCAAAGGTGGGCTGACCATTGGCAAACAACACCCGCTTAACCCGACGCAGTTTCAGAACATTGCGGTAATAGCGATCCAGAATCTTTGGATCATCTATGGCAACAGCACCTGCCAGATCAACCGTTGGATTTTTCTTGAGATAGATCTCCAATGCCACCAGAGCCGCAGCATCCTCGCCGGTATAGGCCGGACTGGCCATCTGCGCGATCAGGTCCAGCTTTGCCACCGTCGCATTTCCCTTGGACCAGCTTTTCCAGTTGCGCTGGACTGCTGCTGCAAAAGGGGTCATGCCTTTCAGCTCTTCAGCGGCAAGCGGTACTGTTTTGTGATCATTCGCCAGCACCGTAAGCGGCAACAACAGGAAGACAACAAGTATCAGCAGAGGTATAGCAGACTCTCGTAGCAGCATCATGTACCCTCCCTCATACGTGGTGGTACCGATATACATACCATACAATCGCCTATCCACAACCGGCCGGACAAAACAGTACTACAGTATCCCCACCACCGCACCGGTCATCAATGACGCCAGTACCCCGGCAATCAGGGCCTTTGCCCCCATGCTTACGACTTCATCCCGCCGCTCTGGACAGAGGCTGCCCAGTCCGGCAATCAGGATCCCCAGGCTGCCCAGATTGGCAAAACTGCACATGGCATAGGTCATAATAATTCTGCTTTTGGGGCTCAGTGCCGCTTCCGGCAGGGCAGAAAACTGGATATAGGCCAGAAACTCGTTCAGCACGATCTTGATCCCCATCAACGACCCGGCAGTGCCTGCCTCAGACCACGGTACGCCGATCAGCCAGACCACCGGCGACAGCAGCACCCCTAAGACCCTTTCCAGTGTAATGGGAGCACCCATAACATCCGGCATCTGGCCTAACCCGATGTTCACCAGCTTTACCAAAGCAACAAACACAATCAGGATCGCCACGATATTGACCAGCAGCTTGAGACCATCCCAGGTACCCTTGGCCAGTGCATCCATGGCACTTGATGCCTCATAGGAAGAGATTTCTCCACCCAGCGTCTGTTCCTGGGTCTCGGGAACAATGATGGAGGCGACCACCAGCGCGGCAGGGGCGTGAATAATGGAAGCGGTCAGGATATGCCCCAGTGCATCAGGAATGACCTTTTGCAGCACCGTGGCATACAGCACCAGCATGGTACCGGCAATACAGGAAAGCCCGACCGACATCATGGCAAACAGCTCACTACGGGTCATACGGACAAGGTAGGGACGGATCAGCAGGGGCGACTCAATCATCCCCAGAAAGATACAGCCGGAAGCTGCCACCCCAAGCGCACCGCCAATACCCATGGTTTTACGCAGTACCCAGGAAAAACCCTGCACCACCCTGGGCAGGATCCGCCAGTAGTACAAAACTGCGGTCAGCGCGCCGATTACCAACACCATCGGCAAGGCCTGAAAAGCCAGTGAAAATGAACCTCCCGGCTGCGTCTCCACAAACGGTAGCGGCCCGCCCCCCAGATAGCCAAACACAAACGAGGTTCCAGCCCTGGTTGCCTGTTCTAGGGCGATAACCATCGCGTTCAGCCCCAGAAACAGCTGTCTGAATGGAGCGGCTTTCAGCATAAACAGGGCGATCAGCAGTTGCAGGCCAAGACCTGCCAGAATCAATCGCCAGTGGATGACCCATCTGTTTTCGCTCAAGAGCCAGGCTAGGCCCAGCAGGACGGTAATGCCAAAGATTCCATGCAACACAGGTCAGTACACTCCATTTTCTCAGTTGTGGGCTGGCAACAGGATAATTCCCTGTTCAACAGGCTTACGAATGGTGCCAACCGATTTCAGATAGTCACGCAAGGCATCGCTATCAATAATGCCGGTATCGCTTTTAAAACCGGAGGCTGTTTTGATAAGACCGAATCCATCGCCACCCTCTGCCACAAAGGTATTCACCACAACCCGATAGACTGCAGCCGGATCAACCGGCTTAAAGCTGCCATCTCCCGAGCGGGCCTGCAGCAGTGCAACCCGTTTGCCTTTTGGTGCTGAAAGCTGTAGTTGCACACGCAATCCGGCAACATAGGGCATGGTTGCCTCATTGGGACCAAATTTAATCCGCAAAAACTCAACCGCATCTTCCAATGCCTGTTTCAACTCAGCACCGGTCAGATCCACCAGCACCAGGGTGTTGGCAAAGGGCATTACCTCCAGCAGATCACCTGCGGAAATGCTGCCACGCAGCAGATCCCGGCGAACTCCACCATAGTTCATAATCGCCATTTGAGCATTGGGCACTGCTGCCAGCATCGAATCAGCTGCCAACGGCCCAGGCCCGCTGTTCAGGCCGCGCACCAGATCATCCACCGTTGTTGCAATACTAACCGAACGATAGTCTGCCACCTGACTTGCATAGGGGGCAAGGCGGGCTGCCATCTGCGGGTCCTCAGCAACAATCCGCATAATGCCGGTACGCTCCAAAGCAGCGATAATTTCTTGATAGGCTGCTGTATCCGCCTGTACCGGTTGATCATTTTTGGCAAAACTGCCACCTGCCGGAATCAAGGGGCGCTGCGAAAAACTGACAACCTCGCCATCCGCTGTAAATGCCGCTTGCAGCCGCCCCAGAATATGCCCCCACTGCCAGGCCTGCAGCACCAGCACCCGCTTGCCATCTGCGCCTTTCAGCTCAGTGGGGTACGGGGTTTCAGGAACAAGCCCAATCCCGGAAAGCCGGGCCTCATCCGCCATCAAGGTATGGCTGTGACCGCCAACCACAATATCAATACCAGCTACTTTTAAAACCAGTTCCTTATCTTGCTGATACCCCAGATGTGACAGTACGATGATCTTGTTGATTCCCTGAGCCTCCAGAACTTTTACCTGCTTACGGACGCTTTCTGCGGCATCGTTAAAGACCACCTTACCCACCTGTAAAGTGGTCTGTGGTGTGGTTTCAGTGGTAACACCAATGATAGCGATCTTTTCACCGTGGATCTCTTTAATCAGATACGGTTTCACCAGCGGAGCAATGGCAGGTTCAGCTGAAAAATCGATATTGGCAGAAAGCCAGGGAAAGCTGCTGCGTTTGATCCAGGCCGGGATGGCTGCGACTCCCCGATCAAACTCGTGGTTGCCAAAGGTCATGGCATCCAGCCCCAGTTGCGAAAGGAAATCATACTCCAGCGTGCCGTTAAACAGCGTAAAATAGAGCGTCCCCTGCACTGCATCACCACCATGCAGCAACAGCAGTTCCCGATCCTCAACCCGCATCTGGTCAATAGCCGTTTTCAAGCGGGCAAAGCCACCAAGTTGTGTTGTAACGGTTTCTCCTTTAATAGACAGATTAACCGCCACCGGCTCCATGTGCGAGTGGGTGTCGTTCATATGAACCAGCGTAAAGCGGTACTGCTCAGACGGGCCGCTACAGGCGGCCAGCAGCAACGACAGAAACAGCAGCAACTGTTTACAACAGCGTAATGGGTAGTTTAGCCTGGACATACGGCGCTACTCCTGCTTTCTGATCACATTGGGCTGCCCTTTGCTGCCGGTGTAAAACACCACCAGTCTGACTGCCTCGTTGCCCTTGTTAACACCGTTGTGCATGGTACCAACCACTTCAATGATGGCATCACCGGACTTGTAGGTAAGACGTTTTCCGCCTTCAAGGGCCACCTCAAGCTCACCTGACAGCATATAGGCGTAGACCGGAATGCCATGCTTATGCCAGCCGGTCTCAGCCTTGGGGGCGATCTCCACCAGCATTGCCGTAACTTCAGGGTCACTGCTGACGGGGTAGACAATCTTCCTCCCATCCGACGTTACACCGGTCTGCACCAGTACCTTTGACGTTACCCCGCTTTTATACCCGGCTGCCGGAGCAGGACCACCTTCAAACAACAGCTTTTCACCAACAAAATAACGCCCGACACCCTGATGTTCCCAGAAGGTGCGGGTACCGTCACTGTAGCGAGCACCTGAACCGGACACAGCCGCAGGCAGAACCACCCTGCTGCCATCAGTCAGCCCCACGGTAACGCTTTTGCGCACAAGGTCAAAGCAGGCCTGCATCTGCTCACCACTGGCAGCGGCATAGGCCGCAGGCACCTGTTGTACCCCGTTGCACGGCAATGTGGCGGCAGACAGCGGCAGCGCACACATCAACAGAATTCCGACAATACCCAGACGAATCATGACCTCTCCCTTCATCTCATCAAACCCCGATATCTTCATTCCACAACTCCGGTTTTTCAGCAATAAACTGCTCCATCAAACGAATGCAGCGTTCATCCTGTTGGACCTCCACCTGCACGCCACGGGAGCGCAAAAGTTCCTCTTCTCCCATATAGGTGCGGTTTTCACCAATCACCACCTTGGGAATGCCATACAACAGGATCGCACCGCTGCACATCGGACAGGGAGAAAGGGTGGTGTACAGCACTGACTCCCGATAGACCGAGGCTGGCTGACGACCGGCACGCTCCAGGGCATCCATTTCACCATGCAGAATGGCACTGCCCTGCTGCACCCGTCGGTTATGACCACGCCCGATGATGTTACCCTGATGGACAATCACCGCACCGATCGGAATGCCACCTTCTGCCAATCCCTGGCGTGCCTCTTCAAAAGCAGCCTGCATGAAACTATCCATTGCCCTGCCCTCCTAAAAATTCCTGTACCAACTGCACAAACGCCTCAGGCTGCTCGCTGTGCATTGAGTGGGCCGCACCTTTGACAACCTTCAGCAGTGCGTTGGGTAGCTGACGGGCCAGGTATTCTGACTGCTCCAGCGGCATAAGCAGATCACACTCACCAGCCAGTACACAGGTTGGCACCATTACCTGCCCCACCCAACCGCTCGCATCAAACCCTGCAATGGCCTCAATCTGTTTTCTAAACCCTTGCGGAGACTGGGGCCAGGGATACTTAAGCAAATAGTCCAGTGATGCATCCAGCAACGTCTGGTTCTCAAAAAAATGTTCCGTTAAGATCCAATACAGGACCGTGCGAAACCAGGCAGCGCGGTTGGAACCAGCCTCATACCAGGCAGCCCAATCCTGAAACAACAGATTGTTACGGGTTGAATTTCTGGCTGTGGTGGCAACCAGCACCAGACGGTCAATCAGGTCGGGGTGATACCGGGACAACTCCATTGCAATCATCCCCCCCATGGAATGCCCTGCAACAGCAACCCGTTGATACCCCAGATGACGGAGCAGAGCCGCGCAATCATCAGCCATCAGGCTGACACTTATCTCGCACTCCTGGGTTGAGCGACCTACCCCACGGTTATCCAGCAGGATTACGGTAAACTGTTTAGTAAGTCCCTCAATCACCGGCAGCCAGCTCTGGGAATCAGAAGCCAGGCCGGCGATCAGCAACAGCGGTGGACCACTGCCATGCTGTTCATAATACAACGGTATCCCCTTATGATTCAAAAAAGGCATGCGGTTCCCTCCTGAACAAAAACGCCATCCTGGGGTTACTTCAGTACGCGGCTGGCAAGAATCTTCTGTACCTCATAGATATTCAGTTCACTGGTGAACCGTTTTTCAAGCGGGATTGTCTCATTGCCTATCCACAGTTTCAGTTCTGCGTTCAGGTCAAAACTGCTGCCGGTCTGAACACTGAATTTCATAATACTGGTATAGGGGATTGAAAAATACTCGATCTGCCTGCCGGAAACCCCCTGCACCTCAATAACGATCAACCGCTTATTGGTAAACAGAAGTGTGTCGCGGGCAACAACGAATCCAGCCTCAATGATCTCGCCATCAATCAGGAGCTGACCATACTCGGCATGGAATTTTCTGATTTCTGCTGATGCACTGTTTTTTGATTCTCCGGAAAAAAATCCCATAGGTTTCTCCACACTGACAACCGTAGTTACCAGCAAGTTTAGATTCCAGCCTTCATTTCTGGCCCACGCAACAGCCAGCTGCAGGTCATTCTTGTCCATACGGCGGACATCTATTTTGTTCACTGACATGACAGCCTCCTGACAATATGCACGAGCATGCTGTTAAAACAGTAGTTATTCAGCACCCAGCCAGGTTAAAATTTCCATTCCAGTCCTACTCGCATGCTGTTCCCCAAACTCGCTGCAGAAGCGTTCAGTGCATATTCTGCAGAAATATTCATATCCTTTTGAAACTGATACTGCAACTTGCACGTGGTATCAACGCTGTCTGCGTCATAGCGCAGCGAGTCGGTCGTAAAACTGCTGGCTGTACCGGCGGCAAATGAGGCAGTTATACCCCTGTTGCTGGTATTGAACTCATGATTCCAGAATGCTGACAGCTGCAGTTCCAGCTCTCCCTTGTCCAGCTTGAAACGGGTTCCGATCCGAGGCCCCATATGACTACGTAACGACCAGTAGTCAGAAGCAGACACACGCAGATTGGCAGCACCTGCACCTGTCTCACCATAGCCTCCCTGAAACAGCCCGGCGAGATACATCCCTACAACCGGCTCAACAAAGAGCTTGGCATCCGGCATGAAGCGGTAGCCAACATTTACCAGGGCCGAGAGTTGGTGCCCGTCGTAGCTGGCTGACGCTGTACGGTCGATCCCGCCAAAAACTATCCTGCGGTCACTGGTATAGCGGTTGTAACTGTAACCAAGCAGCAGGTCCGTATGCAGGGCACCGGTTACAACAGTACTGAACAACACCGGGTTTATGCTGTCAACAGACACACTGCTTGCCCCAGCATCCTGACCTGTCACAAAAGTCCGGGCGCCGCTCAGGGCAAAACCGGCCAGCAGTGATGAGCTGAACTGTTTTTTAATACCGGCCTGCGATGACCAGCTGTCATACCTGAAGCCAGGCAGCAGCCCCTCTGACTCCTGATATCCCCAACCGCCTGTTGCAAGGGCAAATCCCTTCCAGCTAGTATCTTTTGAGAGACGAAGCGATGGATCAGCATCATTGTTTGGCGGCAAGGCCGCATACCTGATCGCTGACCAGTTCTCCGTGGACCGGCCATCGAATGACGCCGTGCTGTAGCCCTGCAGGCGGGTAAGACGAGTACGGTCTGCAGCAAAGGATACCTGAGGCAATGCCACGGTGGTGCCAGGTCCAAGCTGCCGCATCGCACCTGCAATTGCTCCGGCACTGCCCATTGCATCGATGGTTGAAAGTATCTGCGCCATGTCAGCTGATGCAGCGCCAAGCTGACGGGAGAGATCACTGGCAAGCGATACAAGCCCTGGATCAAACGCTGCAACAACAGTTGCATACGGGATTCTGGTGACAACAAGGCTCAAAGTGCCACCAGAACTGATGGTTGAAAAATCAAACAGCAGATACTGGTCAAGTACGGTTGAAAAATTGCCCGTAAGGCTGCCCTGGGTCAAGCTATAGCTTGATGTTGAAGGAAGCAGGCCGGTTCCGCTTATGTACGGTGCCAACACGCTGCCGCTCTGGATCAGGATATTAGCAGACTGAAGTGTCGAGGCAGATCCAGAACCGGCGTTGATAACCGGCTGCCAGCTTGCGCCGGATCGGACCGTTATCTGATCTGCTCCTGTGCCCAGCGCAACAGAACCGCGCACAGTACCGGCGTTTTCAATGGTAAGGCTGTCGTTACCGGCACCGGTCCGCATGGCATAGCTGGCGCCTGACAGAAAACCGTAGTTACTGACATGTACTCCCTGGCCTGTTGCGTGCCCACCGATAGCAATTCCATCGCCGGACATGATACCGCTGGTTCCGTTAATCAGGGTTCCGCCATTAAGAAAATAAACACTGGTTCCTGCTGGGCCGTCTCCGTAATATTTTTGGGCTGTTGGACCGATAATGCTACCATTATTGGTTACGGTATAGCCACCGGAGGAAAGGTATATCCCCTCGCCGCCGCTCACCACAGCGCCCTGTGCCACGGTGATGTTATCACCACCAGGCTGAAATTTAGTGCCGCTCCAAAGGGTATCAAGCGGCCCGGTAATGTTGAAGTTACCGATTCCGTCACCATCAGTGCCAACCCGGTAGAGATATGACTGAATTGAATAGACCGCAAAGGTCTCCAGAGGAGATGTAACACCTGCTCTGGTTCCCAGCACCACAAACTCACTCAGTCCATTGATTGATGCAAGGCTCGCCTGGTCGCCACTCCAGTTATAGGTATAGCCCAACTGGGTCCAGGGATAGCGGTTATCGGGATTTACAGCACCGTAACTTGAGGTGATGTTTGCCACATACCATGCCTTGAATGCATCGTAGTCAGCCTGTGAGAGGTTGGCAGGCCTTGCAGCGAACGGGTCCAGGGGAAGCGCCGTCGGTTGGGCAGCGATATTGGGATCCCTGGTGGGTCGTATAAGTTTGGATGGATCAACCAGAATCTCCACAATGGCGTTGTACTGCTGCATTGAAGCGGTTGGCAGACCAAGCAGTTCTACTGTCTTGCGTGAAATGTTTGTCGCGGTCACACTATTTGCCTGATCACGATACCAGGCAGGCAGCTCATTACCGGTTGTCACCCATAGTGCACCAGGATAAAGGTTCTGGTTCTTCTTCGTGGTAAGGTTGTAGTAGTAAGGGTTGGTAAAGGCGCGTACCAGCACCTTGCCGCCAGACCAGGTGTTGCCATCACCCGGCGCAGTCACGGTCTTAAGGTTGGGCGCGACCCAGCCTGTCGGATTTGCGGCATGGGCCTGTGCAGCTTCGTTGGCCTGAAGATAGGCTTGCGGTTCAGCTGCTTCCAGCAGGCTGGCCGATAAGACCAGTGCTACACAGGCGAACGATACAGTCCTTTGCCATTTTTCCAGACCAGCTTCAGACCACACTCTCAATCCTCTCATCCAGTTACCTTATAATAAACTGATAAAACAGCTGCTTATATACAGATCATTCAGGTTAAACCGACAGATTACGATCCACGCTATATCACCAAAACAACGCATCAGACTGACCAGAGGATATCAGACTTTTTGCAACCGGCAAGCTTGCCAAGCCGGTAATCCACGTTATACTTTATGTGTACAGGCTTTTTGAGCAGACCATGCCACCCAGCGCGACACAGTGCAATCAAACCCGGCACAGCCGGTTAATCCTAAACAGGGGGTAGAGTATGAAACGTCGGATGATGGTCATGGCTATTGTTGCAGCAGCGACGGTTTTTGGGGCTGGTACCGCATTATGCAAAACCCAGTACAGCGTCTACTGCGCAAACGGCAAGATTGAGGTTGATTCACGCACTCTGGATCAGATGAAATCAGCCCGCGGCTCAGGAACCTGCCTGTTAAAGGCATTTGACTACAAGATGGACGCTGACAAACATGCAAAGTCACTTGGCGGAGCCGGGGCTTCCTGCAAATGTAAATAGCGTAGCAACAACTTCCTGCATAACTTCATTGCGACTCCTCTCACCCCAATCGGCTTCAAAGCAGGGTTGAGGGGAGTCGTTTATTTTCAACGCCAGAAGCCGAGGCAGGTTGAGCAACAAGCATCTCATACGTGATCCTGCCACCGGCCTGTTTAGCCAGCTGCAGCATCAAGATCAGGCTCAGTCACCTCAACCAGATCAACGATCATCTCTCTGTCCTCCCTGCCAGGTAATGGCAACCATGGTAACATCATCTGACTGTGGTGCGCCGGCAGCATGGGCGGCAACATCAGCGCGAATAGTATGAACAAGCGCTACAAGATTTTCTCTGGGCGCCTTCTGCAAGGCATCAAGCAACTGCGGCTCACCGTACAGTTCATCCGCATGGTTACATGCCTCAGTCACACCATCCGTATAGAGAAACAGCGTATCTCCCGGCTGCATGAAAAGCCGTTCAGTTGTATAAGCAATACCTTCCATGGGCCCCAGCACAAACCCGGCTTTCGGCGTAAGATAGCGTACCCCTTCTGCATCCATGATCAACGGCGGGTTATGCCCGGCATTGGCAAAGCTGATCTCTCCGGTTTCGGTATGCAGGATACCGCAGAACACCGTGGCAAACATGCAGCTGTCATTATCTTCAGCAAGGATCGTATTGACGCAGGAAAGTATCCGACTGGGTTCGCCAAGCCGCTGCCCTTCTGACTTAAGCAGGGTCTTTGCAACCATCATGTAGAGTGCTGCAGGCACCCCCTTACCGGAGACATCGGCAATCAGGAAGCAGAGATGCGTCGGATCAACAAAAAAGAAATCATAGAAATCGCCCCCCACTTCTTTGGCAGGGTCCATTGAGGCAAAGATGTCGAATTCAGGCCGATCCGGAAAGGCGGGAAACAGGCGGGGCAGCAGGCTGGCCTGGATATCAGTGGCCACCTTGAGTTCACTCTGGATCCGCTCCTTGGCTGCCGTGGTTTCAGTCAGGTTTTTGATATAGTCCTTAAGCGACTCCTTCATAACCTGAAAATCACGGGATAACAGACCAACCTCATCCTGCGAACGCACCACAGGAAGCTCCACATCAAAGTTTCCCGCAGCGATCTCGTCAGTGGCAGCAGCCAGCAAACGGAGCGGTTTGGTAATAGAGCGTGCAATAGAGACCACTGCCGCCGTTAACAACAGGATACCAACCAGCCCCATCACCGCCATGGTCATGCTCAGACGGGTGACATTCTCAAGCAGCTCCTTTTCAGGAAAAACAACCGCAAGAGTCCAGCCGGTTGAACGGATCGGGGCGTAATACATCCAGCTTCTAACCCCCACCAGACTCTTGTACAGGATGAACCCGGATTCCCCTTTGATCATTTTTTTGCCCAACTCCCGCATGGCTGGGTCCTGGCGTTCTTCCGCAATACTGAAGAAGGTCTCGTTCATGACTGCATCTTTGAGTGGATGGGCAAGCACCATCCCGTTGCGTGATAACAGGGCGGCGTAGCCGGTCTTGAGTATCTTGACCGATGAGACCAGCTGGGTCAGTGATTCCAGCGAGATATCCGCCGTTACAATCCCCTTGAGCTGTTTCTTGCCGTTGTCGGCACCATAAAACGGCACCGAACAGGTTGACATCAGGATATTGCCTGCCCCTTCATCAAAATACGGCTCACTCCACTCCATCCTGCCCAGTTCCCGTGGTATCTGGTACCAATCCCAGTACAGGTAAGGCAGTTGCTGGTATGCTGTTTCCAAGCGACTGAAGGCGATCCCGCCCTTGTGACGGTAATAATAGGGAGCATACAGGCGGGTTGAGGCATTGAAGCCAAATGGTTCAAAGGCCACGGCTGAGCCGAACAGTTCAGGGTTCTGTTCCAAGGTGGTCTTGATCAGACTGTTCAGTTCCTGCGCTGTGTGTCGGCTGGTTTCCAGCTCACGGGCCATCCCTTGCACGATCTTGGCAACTGAGACAAGTTCAGTTTCCACCCGATGCACCAAAGAGCCGGCAAGATTGCGTGCATTGGACTCAAGCTCCTGCTCAAGCATGACACGGGAACGATGATAGTTATAGCCCAGGATCACGGCAAAGATCAGCGCACTGCAGAGGGTAATCACCAGGACCAGTCTGGTGGCAATACTAGTGCGTGCCAGCATCCGACCTCCCGGTAAAACGACGGTAGTCTGGATATGCCTTAAGCAGGCCATAGGTACGCATCGCCTGACCAACAGCCTCATACTCCTGCTGGTTAAGCAGGCCATGCGCACCTTTGGCGGTTGACGGCATAATCAGATCCCGCATCCGGTCAAGCATCCATTTCTGATGGGCACGGTTGGCTGGCAGTTGCGCTGCACGCATCTGCTTGATGACAATCTCCAATGCCTCATCAGGATGGTCAAAGGCATAGCGCCACCCCTCCAGCGAGGCAGCCACAAAGGCCTTTGCCAGGGCCGGATCCTTTTTAAGGGTCCGTTCCATGGTGTAAATTCCGTCTTCAGGGAACTGTATCCCCTGTTCATGCAGGGGGATGACAGACAGCTCATCCGCATCAACCCCGGAAGAGAGAATCGTATGGTACTCATTGTACCACATGGCGGATGTCACCTCGATCCCGCCCCGCAAAAAGAGATTCACGGTATAGGATTGAGGCACCTCACGGACCTTGATCCCCTGCCTGGCAAACAGTATCCGCGGCGGTAGCGACAAATCCCCCGCCCACAACCCAACTTTCCTGTCGTTCAGATCTGCCACAGATTTGATTCCACTACTCTTTTTGGATATCAGCAGCAGGGAGGATCGCTGGACCAACTGGGCCAGATTAACCAACTGAGTACCGTCAGCGCGCTGTCGCAGGGCGGTTGTCAGCCAGAGTACGGCAAAATCAGCACTGCCGTTCTTTAACATCTGTTCAGGTGCATAACCCGGCCCGGCCGGAAGTATCTTCAAGTCAATGCCATGCCGGGCATAGATCCCCTTTTCAAGGGCAACATAATACCCGGCAAATTGCGCCTGGGGGCTCCAGAGCGGCATCAGGGTGGCTTTTTTCAGTGGTGAAGCAGCAACCGCGCTACTGCAAAGAAGCAAAAACAGCAGCAGTGTGTTCTGCAACAACTTCAGTTCTTTTGAACAGCATACACGCCCTAGTAATCTCATCATAAAGCGCTCCAGCCTGGCCTGTTCATCATTTGCACGGCACTGGCGCACGCATGGTGGCCCCAAGTCGGCGAAGTCCTTCAGAACAGTCCAGTTTCTGCACACAGATCTCAATCAGCACCAGTTTATCCTGTTCTGCAACTGCAGTTTGCAAGGCAGCATGCAGCTCGCCTTCAGTTGTCACCCGGAGACCGATCCCGTCTGCACCAGCATTGAACAGCTCCGGGAGGCCGGCATACCGCCACATCCTGATGTCGTTGTAGGGACCATCCTGGTGCAGCATCCGTTCAACCAGATAGCCATCATTATTGATCAGCAGCAGGATTGCCGGGATCTGCTGCCGCAGCAAGGTAGAAACCTCCTGAACGGTCATCTGAAAGGCACCGTCACCGGTTAAGACCACTGGACGGCTGCCGGGCCGGGCCAGCCCGACCCCCAGCGAGGCAGGGGTGCAGTAACCGATTGAAGAGTAGAAGGACTGCACAATAAAACGTTCCTCTTCTTCAATGGTAAATTCCGCTGCCGCACAGAAGGCATCACCCGGTTCTGCCAACAGAATCATGCTGTCATCCAGAAAGCCATGAATCGCCTCGTACATTCGAACTGCGGTAAGCGGAGCAGTGGTATCCGGGACAAAGTTTCCGCTGGCAGCGCGAGGTTCTCTCGGATGCAGATCCAGATAGGAACGGGGATGTAACCGCGGCACAAGTTCATAGATCAGATCTCCGGGAAGCACCTGACGGTACACCTGAGCGCCGATTCGCACGGTCTCGCGCCCCACCTCAATCACCCGCTGCGGGTCAATATGATTACTGAAGATGCCGGTATCCAGATCGGTCATCCAGGCCCCCAGCGAAAGCAGGCAGTCCGCAGATTCGATCTGCTGCTGAACCGATGGCCTGCTCCATCCCCCCTGATACAGGCCGATGAACTGGGGATGCAGCTCCGGCAGTACTGATTTGCTACTAAGCATGGTGGCAAAGGGCAGTTCAGCCAGCTCCACCAGCTCCAGCAACCCTGGTCCCAAACCAAAGCGCGACACCTCGATACCGGCCAGGATAGCCGGAGAGTGTGCGTTGTTAATCAGCTCTGCAGCAGCATCTGCACAGGCCTTCAGGCTGTCCGGGTCAGAACATCTGACAGCAGTGGCAAGTGGCGCACGGGGTGGCTGACACACAGCGGGGAGCCATATCTGCAGGTAGCTCCAGATAGACCGGCAGACTGCGGCTAATACAGGTAGACAGCACGTGGTCAATCAACTGCGGGGCAGTGGCGGGATCATCCAGCAGCACAGCATCAGCCGTAACCTTCTGAAATATCTCCAGCTGCCGGTTGTAATCGACAACCAGATGATGCACCAGAGCCCCGGACTTACGCCTGGCATTGGGAGGAGCGCCACTGATCAGCACCAGTGGCACCATCTCTGCAAACGCCCCTGCCACGGCATTCAGGATACTGAAGCCACCTACCCCGTAGGTCACCACCGCCCCGCCCAGACCGTTCAGGCGGGCATAACCATCTGCAGCATAACCGGCGTTCAGCTCATTGCAGGTGCCGATCCACTCAACAGGGCTCTCAATCACCTGATCCAGAAAATCCAGCACATAATCACCAGGCACGCCAAACAGGTGATCAACCCGCAATTCCTTCAGGCGCTGCAGCAGATAGGCTGAAATGGTGTAGTCCGTTGATATCATGTCCGGCTCCTTTTCATTCTTCACTGGATTGCCCCCATGCGTGGCAGATCAAACAGCATCTGTCAGCTCACCTGCGTCTGTTTTTCCCGTGCCAGTAACGAGCTGACCGCTGCCACGGCAAACAGTGCCGCACCAACCAGATAAACCGTGCTGAAGGCTGACAACAGCTGCGTGCGCGCAACTGACTTAAGCAGATCAGCCTGCAGCTTGCCTGACTGCTGCAGTGCTGCCAGGGTAAAGACCGTCTGGAACAGACAGACCCCAACTGTCATCCCTACCCTGCCCACCATCCGAAAACTGCCGGATACTGCCCCCTGTTTGCCCGGCGGCGCCATGCCCATTACCACGTTATTGTTGGAAGGGATAAAGGTGGCCATTACCAGCGCCAACCCCACAAAATAGACGTAGACCGGCAGCATCCCCTCAGCAGGCAAGAGATAACTGAAACTAAAGGAAACCAGCACCCCCAACAGCAGCGCTATCGTACAGAGGATACGCGGATTAATCCGCTTTGAAAGCTGCCCGGCCAGCGGCCCCATCCCCATATAGATCAGCGAATAGAGCAGAAAGACCGTGCCAGCCCGCTCGGTGGGCAGCCCTTTAACGGTCATCAGATAAAAGGGAGTGATGAAGTTATGGCCTGCCAGATAGCAAAGGCAGAGAAAGTTGGCCAGGTTGCCAAAGTTGAAGGCAGGTGAGCGGAACAGGCTGTAATCCAGCAGCGGATGAACAGCACGACGTTCCCAGAGGATAAAGATACCCAGACTGACCACAAACAGCACCGCAGCCCCCAGTACCGTTGGCGCCAGCCCGAGGCTGTTAAGCTTGCTGAAGCTGTAGATCAGACTGACCAGGGCCAGGGCGCTGAAGACTGAACCAACATAATCAAAGGCAGGCAAGGGCGCTTTTTCAGCAGCAGAATGATCTGCTGGCAGGACCCGCCTGGCAACCAGCATGGCCGCGATCCCGATCGGAATATTGATCAAAAAAGCCCAGTGCCAGGACAGCAGACCGGTGATCAGTCCGCCCAGCGGTGTGCCGACCGATATTCCCAGGGCTGCTGCCGTTGCCAGGGCGCCAAAGGCCGGGCCGCGCTGCTCCGGCGGCAGGTAACGGGGCACCATGGCCGGGGTCAGGGCGTACAGGACCGAGGCACCAATCCCCTGCAGGGCGCGGCTGGCCACCAGCCAGCCCAGGGTGGGCGAAATGGCACAGAATAATGAGCTGAGGGTAAAAACAGCATAGCCCAGCATGAACAGCCGCTTGATGCCGATCCGGTCACCCAGGGTACCGAACACCAGCAACAGGGCAGTAACGGTCAGCTGGTAGGACATCACCACCCAGGAAACCGCTTCAGTACCCACATGAAAATAATCCGCAATCACCGGCAACGAGATATTCACGATGTAAGAATCAGCATTGACCATGAAAGTGGCAAAGGCGATGCTGAACAGGATCAAAAGACCGCGTTTTTTTGTACTGTCCTGAGCTACGGTCACAGCGTTCCTTCCAGGGCGTAACGGGCCATCTGTTGCCCGTTCATCCCGGACAGCCCCATTTTTTCAACGGTTCTGCCGCTTGACCAGTAATCCACGCCATTGGCCATGCAGGCCACATTCACCATCGCCTCGATCCTCGGCACCGCTACACCGATCTGCCTGCCTATTGCCGCAATGGTGGCCAGACCATAGGGGATATCCTCGGTCACATAGCGGTGGTTCAGGCTGTCCGGCGCCATCTGGACGTTATGGGCCGAGACCTGGTACATCATATCGTAGGCGCTTTCGCCCTTGACCTTGTACAGCACCTGCATGGTGTCCATAAACGAGAAGGTCTCGCGGCAGAGCAGCCTGGCAACCTCCATCCGCTCCTGGTCCACCGCCTCCATGATCCGCCCCACGGAAGGGGTGATATCGTAATGGGAGTTGCGGTACGGCCCCATCTGCTCAATCCGGCTCATGTTCATCAGGGTGGAGATCGGGTGGATGATCAGACCCGGCGCATCAATACTGGTCTGCAACACCCCCATACTGGGTGAGAGTTGGGGATAGAGGTCTGTCAGAACCCAGAGCGCCTCGGCAGTCCGTTTTGCCGGAAGCGCGGCAAAGGGCAGTTCTTCCTTGGCGGCCTTGATGTTGACATGCCCTAACCCCTTGGTCTTGGCAGCAAAGATAAACGAGGTGGTTTCACCAATAATGAAATCATTGGATCGTCCAGCCTCCCGTAGCATCTTTGCAAAGACCAGCGTACCGAACTTGCCGGGGTTAAAGACCACAATCTGCCCCTTTTCCCCCAGTTCAATCAAGGCACGCATGTACGGTTCCTGCCCAAAGGCAGGCACCACCACCATCACCACCTCAGCCCCCTTCACGGCAGCCGCGATATCGGTGGTCATCATAGCCGGTTTGGCAAATCCCACCGGAGCACCGCTGGAGGTAACCCCCTCCACCATAATCCCACCAAAGGCCATCAACAATTGCAGGTTGGTGGCATGTTTCGGATCTGCCGCCAACCGCACCTCATGCCCGGACAGAGTTAAATCACCTGCCATGGCAATCCCGCCGTGACCGGCACCTAAAATTGCTACTTTCATTTTGCATACCCCATGATGTCGTGTAAACTGAATGTGGCAAGTATGCCACAAGCTGGGCAATTGTGAAGGGACAAACAGGAAATAAACCTGATTGACCGGTTACTTGCTTCAGGATATCCTGTCTGAGATTATTAAATTTATGAAGTAGCGTCCAAGAGGCACATTGATGGCTGACCCTGCCGCACCTGACAACCTGATTCTTGGTCACTACCTTGCCCTGCGCCGCAGAATCGTCTTCAGCGTATCTCTGCTTCTGGTTGTCCTGATATTGCTCTCTGTCTGGCATGGTTACACCGGCTTTAAGGTTGCTGTCCGCAATGCAGAGCAACAGTCAGAAAGTTATGCCAGAGCCCTGAAAGAACATGCCGAACGGGCCTTTTCAGAAGCTGACCAGATCCTGCTTGCCTGCATCCGTGAAATGAACGACATGGGCGGGATCATGGCGGTCAACCACCTGGCTCTGACCAAGATACTTACCTCCCACAACCATAATATCTCTCATATCTCAGCCATTACGGTTATTGATCCCAATGGCAGGGTCCGCGCCACCTCTTTTGCCAATATAACAACACTTCCCGATGCCTCTGAACGGGCTTACTTCAAATATCACCGTGATCACCGGTCCGATAAGATACTATTAAGCCCGCCAGTACAATCACTCTCAAATAAGGAATGGGGGTTTATTCTCTCACGTCGCCTGCAAACAAAATCAGGCGCCTTTGCCGGTGTTGCCCTGGTCTTTTTTGATCTCCACTATTTTGAAGAACTGTACAGCTCTATTGTGGCAGGCAGGAACGGTCGTTTTACCCTGGCCAGCACCGATGGCGACTATCTGGTGCTGGTACCCTCTGATCCAAAGGTTTATGCCAGTGGCAAGAAAACCGCACCGTTTTTCAGAAAATATGTTGCAGAACAACCAGTGCGCACCTATCACAACAAACAATCAAATATTGCTGCTGAATACCGGATTATCTCCTACCATCGACTGGATAACTACCCGGTAGTGGCGATCTCCTCCTTTGGCAGGGATCAAGCTATTGCTGATTGGCGCAACACCATCATTAAACAGGGGATTACCACGGCACTGCTCTGCCTGCTGGTACTTCTTCTGACCCGGCTCCTGCTTTCCCAGATCAAACAGCTTGACCTTACCAACCACCTGCTTAAGCTGCAGCAACAGGAACTACGCACTGCTGAAGAGGCAGCCAAGGCTGCTACCCAGGCAAAAAGCGAATTCCTGGCCAATATGAGCCATGAGATCCGTACTCCGATGAACGCCATCATCGGCCTGACCCAGCTTACCCTTGCCACCGATCTGCCACCCCTGCAGCGTGACTATCTGGAACGGCTGAATCGCTCATCCCACAGTCTGCTGGATATCATCAATGACATCCTTGACTTCTCAAAAATTGAAGCCCGCATGCTGACCCTTGAGCAGCAGGAGTTGAACCTGCCTGCGTTGTTACAGCAAACGGTTGACCTGTTCAGCGCCACAGCCCAGGAAAAGGGGTTGCAACTTAAGCTAATACTCTCTCATGACCTTCCGCAACTCCTGATTGGAGACTCGTTACGACTGACACAGATACTGAACAACCTGGTTAGTAATGCCATCAAGTTTACGGATCAGGGTTCGGTCACGGTCAAGGTTGAACTGGCAGAACAGACCGCAAAATCCGCGGTCATACGCTTTCAGGTCAGCGATACCGGTATCGGCATTGACACCAATACTATTGACACCTTGTTTCAACCATTCACCCAGGCCGACGGCTCAATTGTCAGGCGTTTCGGCGGAACCGGCCTGGGACTATCCATCGCACATGATCTGGTGGAATTAATGGGAGGCAGCATTACCGTCAGCAGCCTGCCTGGCAAAGGCAGCTCCTTCGCCTTCACCGCAACCCTTGATCTGGCAGCTGCAGCAGCACCCCAGCCGGTACAGCAGGCCCCTACACTTGCTGAGCTGGCAGCAGACATCCGAGGTAGCCGTGTCCTGCTGGTTGAAGACAATGAAGCCAATCAGTTTGTCGCGCGGCAGCTCTTAAGTCGCGCCGGGTTGGAGGTAACCATTGCCCGTAATGGCAAAGAGGCAGTGGAGCTGGTTCAAAAGGAAGCCTACGACCTGATCCTGATGGATATGCAGATGCCGGTCATGGACGGCATCCAGGCGACCCTGCTTATCCGGCAACTGCCTGAAGGAAAAGAGCTGCCGATTATCGCCATGACCGCAGCAGCAAGTGAGGCTGACCGGGAAAGCTGCCTAAAGGCAGGTATGAACGATTACATCAGCAAACCGATTATAGCAACCGAACTACTGGAAAAGATCTCCGCACATCTCAAACCGGAAAATGCAGATGCGTAACCTGTTCACACTATCACTTCTACTAGTATCCCTGCCGCTTACTGCGTCTGCACAACCAACAGCAATAGATCCGCACATCTTGCAGCAGATGCAGGAAACCATCCGCCAGCAACAGTTGCAACTACAGCAGCAGGCAGAACAGATCAAGGCTCAGTCTGAAATTCTGCAACGGTTACAGCAGCAGATCAGCACGCTGCAGCAGACACCACTACCACCGGTTCAAACGGTTCCGGCACTCCCCGCTGTTACTTCAGGCAATGACAAGATCAAACTTGCCATATCCGGCCAGATCAACCGGGCGGTGGTGGTGGCCAACGACGGCTACAACAGCACCCTCTACCATGTGGACAACACCGCCAGTAACAGCCGGATTCGATTTGTCGGCACCGCTAAGGCCAGTGACGACCTGACCCTGGGTACCCGCCTGGAAGTTGCCATATCTCCTGACCGTTCCTCTGCGGTTTCTCAGCAGCAGAAAACCCTGAGCGACACCTACTTTGACCAGCGCTGGGTTGAGATCTCGCTGACCAGCAAGACCTTTGGCAAGCTCTCCATCGGCAAGGGGGACACCGCCTCCAACACCACGGCTGAGGTGGATCTTTCCAAAACCGATGTGGTTCAATACGCCAGCATCACCGACATGGGGGGCGGTTTCCTGTTTCGCAGTAAAAACGGGGCAAAATCATTCATCCCCAACGGCACAAGCAGCCTGAAGGTAGCCGATGCCTTTAAAAGTTTTGATGGCCTTTCCCGCGAGTCACGCCTACGGTACGACAGCCCCAACCTCTACGGCTTCAGCCTGGCCGGATCACTGGTCAGCAACCAGCGTTCCGACCTGGCCCTGTTCTGGGGAGGCGCTGGATACGGCTTCAAAGGGGCCGGTGCCTTTGCTGTTTCCAACCCCAAACTGGCAAACGCAGGACTGATGTATGACGGCTCTTTTTCTCTGCTGCACAGTACAACCGGCCTGAACCTGACCCTGTCCGGTGCCCTGCAGCAGTACACAACCCGCAAGGACGCCACCAACCTCTACGCCAAACTGGGTTGGCTGGCCAATTTCAGTAATCTTGGCTACACCGCCTTCGGGGTTGACTACACCCGTTCGCAGGATCTTGCCCAGGCCGGAGACAAAGGTTACTCAGTTGGTGCGGCAGTGGTACAGGCCTTTGAAAAGATCGCCACGGAGCTGTATTTCCAGTACCGGATCTTCTCCCTAGACCGGGCTGCCGGAGCCACCCCGGTTGCCGATGTCAACATCGGCACCTTCGGGGCCAGGGTAAAATTCTGATGAAAACAGTTTACGGCCTGTTGTTGTTGATACTACTGGCCGGTTGCAGCGGTATCAAACCGTACCAGCCTCCCAACCACCGTGAAGAAGGCCCGCAACAGGGACTTTTCAGCGGAGAAAAGGGAGCATTTGAGATTGGCATACTGCCTGAAAGCAAACGCCCTCTGGGGCAAAAGGAGGAAACGCGATGAAGATGGTATCAAGAATGATCATACTTCTGGCTGTTCTGCTGGTTCCCGGTATCTCTCAGGCTTTTAGTGTTGCCGGCAGCTATTCAAGTACCGAAGGTGCCGTTACCCTGCGCCAATCAGGGGACCGCGTCACCGGACGGTACACGAACGACAACGGTGAGCTGACCGGACAGCTGTTTGACAGCACCCTTGAAGGCTTCTGGATTGAGGATGGTTCTGACCGACGCTGTTCCACCCCTAAAAACGGACGGTACCACTGGGGGCGGGTATCCTTTGAATTTACCGAAAGCGGCTTCAGTGGCACATGGGGGTACTGCAACGACTCTCCGTCCCGCCCCTGGAGCGGCTCCCGCACCTCGAGCAGGCAGGCTGCACCACCACCGGACCGTGGCGAAGCAGATCCGTTTGCAATCACTGACGGTGCCTCTCTGGAAGGTGTCTGGGGCTCAACCGAAGGAGACATCAGGTTCCGCCAGCAGGGCAATCGCGTATCAGGCCGCTATACCAATGACAATGGCGAGCTTGTCGGATCGGTCAACAATGATGTTTTACGTGGTTACTGGATAGAAGATCACTCTAACAAGCGCTGCAGCAGTCCCAAAAACGGACGGCATTTCTGGGGCAGGATTGAATTCCGCTTCACCGGCAACAGTTTCTCCGGCAGATGGGGATATTGTGACGACGCCCTGAGCGGCACCTGGAGCGGTCAAAAAAAGTAACCCCCTAAAACCATGCCGGAGGCCACCTATGCCTGACCAGAACGTTGCAGCCTCAAATCTTGCAATTGCCCTGCTTGGCCCTAACCTGGCCAGGCACCCGGATAAGAGCGCCTATATCTGTAATGGAGAGGCTGTCAGCTACCGGCAGTTGGCAGACAGTGCCTGCCGGTTTGCCTCGCTGTTGCAGCAAAGCGGTGTCGCTGCCGGAGATCGCGTACTGTTGATCCTACCTGACAGCCCGGTCTTTGTTGCTGCCTTTCTGGGTACGGTACTGCATGGCGCGGTTGCTGTCCCGGTCAGTACCGCCCTGACCGCTGATGACTACCGCTACATCCTGCAGGATTCCGGTGCGCGCTTTATGCTGCACTCCTCTGCTGTCCCTCTGGCAGCAGAATGTGTGACTCCTGCACTGCCCAACCTTGTCTGTGGCGAGACCCTGAACAACTGGCTGGACCACCATCCTGCTGTCCCCCTTGCCGCACCGGCCCCTGCAGCTGACAATCTGGCCTTCATGCTCTACACCTCCGGTTCAACCGGTAAACCCAAAGGGGTACCCCATCGACACCGGGACCTGCTGGTTGCTGCAGAGCAGTATGGCACCAAGGTGTTGGGGATCAGACCGGACGACCTGATTTTTTCAGCCAGCAAGCTGTTCTTTGCCTATGGCCTGGGCAACAGCCTGGCCTTCCCGCTCTATAGCGGCGCGACCGCCCTGCTCCATCCGGGCAAACCGCTGCCGGAGGAACTGCTGGCGTTGATCAGGCAGCACCACCCCAGCCTGTTTTTCTCGGTACCCACTGTCTATGCCCAGATCATCCTCTCCACCGCCACCCCGCAACTGCACCTGCCGATGCGGTTCTGTATCTCTGCCGGTGAAGGGCTGCCAGCAGCCGTGTTTGATGAATGGCAACGCCTGACCGGCCTGGATATCCTGGATGGGATCGGCACCACTGAACTGACCCATATCTTTATCTCCAACCAGCCGGGCAGGATACAGGCCGGATCAGCAGGCCAGGCCGTACCGGGCTACCAGATCCGTCTGGTGGATGATGAAGGCAATCCGGTTCCGGCAGGTACGCCGGGACATCTGCAGGTACAGGGAGACAGCACCGCCCCCTGGTACTGGAATCTGCCGGAAAAAACCGCAGCAACCATGCTGCCGGACGGCTTCATCAAAACCGGAGATGTCTTTCAGGAGCAAGAAGGCTACTACTATCACCGTGGACGCAGTGACGACATGCTGAAGGTTGGCGGGCAATGGATCTCGCCAATACAGGTGGAAGAGGTGCTACGCACCCATCCATCTGTTGTGGATTGCGCAGTATCGTCCTGCCAGGTCATGGGGCTGATGCGCCCGGCAGCCCATCTGATGCTCAAGCCGGACTGCGTTGCAGACCCGGCACTGGAACGGGACCTGCGCCGGTTCATGGCCAGCCGCCTGCAGGATTACATGCTGCCGGTACGTTATTTCTTTGTGGAAGAGCTGCCCCGTACCGCCACCGGCAAGGTGCAGCGTTTTAAACTGAAGCGATAGATCGCATACATCAAAAGGAGCACAACCATGGCCGTTAGCGTTGCAGAATTAAAGGAACTGATGCTTCAGATCGGTATGGATAAAGGGTTGGTGGCAGAGCTTAACCCGGACAGTCCTCTGGCAACCCAGGGGGTTGATTCAGTTGACTGTCCCGCCTTTGCCGTTGCCCTTGAAGGAAAGTACAACGTAACCATCTCTGACAGTGACTCCCTGAGACTCAAGACACTCAACGACTTTATCGCCTTTGTTGAGCGCACGGCATGACACCACGGGAAGCAGCAATCAAACGACTGCAGGAAGATACCTGCCCCCTGCCCGCAGGGGAGCCGTTTACGGTCGATTTTTACCGCCCGGAAGACGGCTACGGGGTTGCCCGGCTGGTGTTCAGCGTCTATGGAGACGGCTACCCGATTGACACCTACTATATCCCTGAACAGCTGAGCGAGGAAAACCGGGCAGGCAGGATCAGGAGTGTGGTTGCCCGGACTGACAGTGGACAGGTGGTCTGCCATGAAGCCTTCTACCGCAGTTCATCACCCAACCCGGATATGTACGAAATGGGGCTGGGTCTGACCCTGCCGGCCTATCGCGGCAGCCTTGCCTTTGCCCGCTGCACCAACCTGCTGCTTTCTTTGATTGAAAACAGCACCATCAAGGCTATCTACGGCGAGGCGGTCTGCAATCACACCATTACCCAGAAAATGGCCGGGCCGGTTAAATTTGTTGAAACCGGACTTGAGGTTGATCTGATGCCGGCAACCGCCTATGCCAAGGAACAGGCATCCGATGGCAGAGTAACCTGTCTGCTATACTTCAGGATCGGGCAGGACCAACGCCGCCCACTCTGCCTGCCTGACTGCTATGCTGAACAGCTCCGGTTTATGATGGAAGGTATTGGCATTGACCGAGAGCTTATCCAGCCCTCTTCAGAACTACTGTGTGATGTTTCAGAACTGGTGGTTGAGCAGTTTGACGGACCAGGTGTCTGTAGGTGTAACATCAACAGACCGGGCAAGGACCTCAGAGAACGCCTTGCAACTCTGGAACAGGAGATCTGCTCCAAAAACTATGCGCTGCAGCAGTGTTTTGTGCCCCTTGGTACTGCGGATGCAGCGGCATCGGTTGCGGTTCTGCGCTCTGTTGGTTTCTTTCTGGGCGGCTTTCTACCGGCCTGGTTTGGAGAGGATGGACTGCTGATGCAGAAGCTGTACGTTGAACCGGGCTTTGACTCCATCAAGCTGCATTCTGAACGGGCAAAAACAATTATGGAGATGGTGCGTGCGGACTGGAAGCGGAGTAAGACACTCGGCAATAACTAAACCCATAAAAAGCAGTTGCACGCGGAGACACGGAGACGCGAAGACTAAAATCATGCACTTACAGCATGTTATTGTTTCACCTGTAGGGTTGATCCTTAATTTTAGATAACTATTTGATTTTCTCCGCGAGCTTCGCGGCTCCGCGTGAGTAACTGCCGTTTTCAGGTTAAACTGTTGCCGAGTACCGAAGGAAGGATAGCAGATGGAACTGAACGTTGAACTTGTACCGGAACGGATGCCGGTGGTGGTTGCCTTTGCTGAAAGCGCGGCAAAAAGTGCAGGACTGGCTGCCCCTGAAGTCACCATGTTGGCCCTGAGTACGGAAGAACTGTTCCTGGCGCTCTGCAGAAGCATCCCCGGAGCCGCGATTACAGTGCGTTTTCAGGACCGGCGCTATGCCGCTGATCTCCTGTTTCAGGTTCCCCAGCCCCCTGATCTGCGCATCTTCAACATCACCTCCCGGCCTGACCATGAAACCGAAGCAGGACTGGCAGAGATGGGGCTTTTTCTGGCGTCACGGGCCTGCGACCAGTTCAGCATCCGGCAGATGGCACTGGGGGGCTGGGAGATCATGCTGCGCAAAGCGCGCAACTATCCTGCAGCAACCCAACCATTCCAGCCCCACTCTCCTGTCCAGACCTGGCAACTGACCACCACCCCTGCACCGGATATGGTCAAGCAGTTTTCAACACTGATTGCCGAATGCTACCTAGCCTGCCAGTTTCCAGAAGAGTTTACCCCGCCCGGTCGTCTGCTGGATAAACTGGCCAGCAATGAATACGGCATCATACTGGCGCAAGGGGAACAGGGAGAACTGGCTGGCGGTCTGATCTGGCATGCTGATGAAGGCAGAATGGTGGCCTGTTTCGGCCCTTACCTGGCAGCAGTTATTGAGCCGGAACAGCTCACGGTTGCCCTGTGCGAAAAGGTGACCGAGCAGTTTGGCCGCAGCAACCGTCTGGGGCTGGTACTGTATGCGCCGCAGCAACCGCCTGCAGCAGCAGGATTTGAGGCAGCAGGCAGCCTTGCCATACCCGGAGGGACGATCTGGACCGGCTACCGGATGCTGGCCGAGGAGTTTGGTAGCGATGCTGCTGTTGCTGCTGAACTGATGCCGTTCTACACCGACTGGTGCAGCAGCATGGCCCTGGCCAGAAACATCCGCGCCTATCACGATGATGGTGAAACCGCTAACGGCCTGACCCTGTTTGCAACCCGGCTCAACCGTTCAACCGGCATGGCCCGCCTTACCCCGCTGCTGGTGGGGTGTGATGCAGAGGCGGTGCTTGCAGAGCATCTGCAACTGCTGGATCAGGAGCAGTTCAGCGCAATCTACTGCACCGTTGATACCGGGCGCCCCTTTGATGCCCTGCTGGCCCCACACCTGCTGAAGCGCGGCTTTACCCCCCGCATGCTGGTGCCCTGGGGTGGAACCGGCGACCTGATTCACCTCTACCGGGCCGGGGGCAGCCGATGAACCTCTGTAACCTTGAGGCGCTGGTACCGCAGTATGTACGGCAGTTTGAGGCCTACATCCCCTCGCCGCCCGATGATGAGCTGCAGCGGATGTTCGGCTGTCCACGCCTGATCAGAATGAACAACAACGAAAATCCTCTGGGGCCTCCACCGGCAGCAGCAGCATTCCTGAAATCCTTTGATCCGGCACTGGTTTCCCGCTACCCCAGTGGTGACTGCCGCCCCTTACAGGCTAAACTGGCTGAGTACCTGGGGATTAAACCGCCTCAGGTTATTCTGGGTAATGGCGCCAATGAAGTCATCGCCTTTGTGATCAAGGCGTTCTGTGAACAGGGAGACAATATTGTGACCGCTGACCGCACCTTTGCGGTCTACGAATGGATTGCCCGTTTTTCCGGTGTTGATGCCCGGCTGGCGCCGCTTGATGATTTCGGGTTTGATGAAGAGGGGCTACTGGCGCGGGTTGACAGCCGTACCAAACTGGTCTTTATCTGCAACCCCAACAACCCCACCGGAACCTGGTGGAGCAGGGACCGGCTGATCCGCTTTATGGAACGGCTGGGGCCCAATCATATCGTGGTGCTGGATGAGGCCTATGCTGAATTTATGAACCAGCCGGACTACCCGGACGGTATCGCGCTCATGTCACGCTTTCCCAACCTGATCGTATTCCGCACCTTCTCAAAGATGTACGGCCTGGCTGGCCTCAGGATCGGCTATCTGGTTGGCACTGAGCAGATAACGGATATCGTCCGCAAGACCGCCATTGTCTACTCGGTCAACACCCTGGCCCAGTCAGCCGCCCTGGCTGCATTGGGAGATCAGACCTTCATCACTGCCACCCGCAATCTGGTACAGGAAGGACAGCAGATGCTGGCAGCCCAATCTGCTGAGCTGAAACTGCCGCTCCTGACCAGCGACTGCAACTTTGCCATGATCAAGCTGCCGTTCAGCGACACCCTGGCCTATCGCCTGCTGATGCAGCAGGGCTACATGGTCCGCACCATGACCGGGTTCCGGTTTCCCGGCTGGATCAGGGTCAGTATTGCCGATCGCGAGGCCATGCAAGGGTTCTGCTCTGCCTTGTCACGGCTGATCCATTCCCGCACTGATCAAAGCCCGCTGGCTAAAGCCTACGGCGTACCTGGGGCAATGCCGGTTATCACTGCGGCTTAACCTGGGCCGGGTACTGATACACCCCCTGGCCACTCTTCCTGCCCAACCTGCCCTGTGCCACATACTCCCGCAGCAGGGGGGATGCTGCATACTTATGGCTGTCCAGACCGCTTGCCAGGGTTTCTGTTGCAGCCAGGATCACATCCAGCCCGATCATATCAGCCAGGGCCAGCGGCCCCATGGGATGGTGAGCCCCCAGATGCATGGCGATATCAATTGCCTCGGCATCGGCAACCCCGGATTGAAGCATCTCAAAGGCTTCATTGATCAGCACACAGAGCAGCCGGGTAATGATAAAACCGGGCTGATCCTTGCTGCAGACAAACTGTTTCCCCAGTGCAACAGTCATCTGCTGTGCAAAGCTGATGGTCTCTGGCGATGTCTGTTCTCCGCTGATCAGCTCAACCACCTCCATCAGCGGCACCGGATTCATAAAATGCATGCCGATAAACCGTTCAGGAATACCGGAAGCCTGTCCCAATGAGGTAATGGAAAGACTGCTGGTACTGCTGGCCAGGATGGCGTCTTTGCCTAACGCAGCTCCAAGTGAGCTGAGCAGTTCAGATTTAAGCTCCATCTGCTCGGCAATCGCCTCGATCACCAGACCACAGTCAGACAGCATCGTAAAATCGTGGCACGGGGTGATTCTGGCCAGGACCGCGGTTGGTTCTTCAGTAATCAGCCCCTTTTCATGCAGCTTGGCAAGACTGACAGCCATGCTCTGCAGGGCATCATCAAGCCCGGCAGCACGCCGGGCAGACAGCCGCACCCGGAAGCCTGCCATTGCAGCCAGTTGGGCAATACCGCTCCCCATGCTGCCTGCCCCTGCAACACCGATCAGCATTGTTTCTCTGTTCATGACAATCTCCCGCAGCAGCATTGCATTTTGGCACTGCTGTTGTATGCTGTCTGGTACGTTGTTTCAACGTCTGCACAACTATTCCCCTGCCTGTGAGGATACCGATGGATTATTCATTAAAGAACATCAGAATTGCCGGAACCGGTTCTGCAGTACCAACAAAGATCGTTACCAATCAGGATATCAGCAACATGGGTGTGTCGGTAAAAGCAGACTGGGTTGTTGAAAATCTTGGTATTCATCAACGCCACATTGCCGATCAGGAAAGCACCACAGATCTGGCCACCCAGGCCGCCCTTGCCGCCATTGAAAACGCCGGAATTGACAAGGAAGAGATCAGCCTGATCCTGCTGGCCACCATTACCCCGGATCGTAAGGCCCCCTCCACCGCCTGTCTGGTCAAACACCGGCTGGGCATTACCAACCTGGCTCCGGCCCTTGATATCTCCGCTGCCTGTTCCGGGTTCATGTACGGGCTGACCATTGCCGGCAACCTTATCCGTTCCGGTGCCCACAAAAATGCACTGGTAATCTGTTCTGACCGGATGTCCAGCATCACTGACTGGTCACGTCGGGACTGCATCTTTTTTGGTGACGGCGCTGCAGCAGTGGTGCTAACCAAGAGCAGCTATGAAAACAGCCTGTTTGAGGCAACCATCTTCTCAAACACCGAATTCACCGATGGCGCCACGGTCTTTGAAGGGGACAGTGCCTTTACCATGGATGGCCATGCCGTGTACGAGGCTGCCTCCTCGGTGCTGCCCGGCTCCATTGTCTCGGTGCTGCTGCGCTGCGGCCTGTCTGAAGAGGATATCACCTGGGTTATCCCCCACCAACCCTCCATCAAGATCCTGAATAAAATGGCGGAACAGCTGGGTATCCCGTTTGAAAAGGTCTGCCATAACATGGAGCGCTACGCCAACACCTCCGGGGTCTCGATTCCGCTGCTGCTGGATGAGGTGAACCGCTCCGGCAAGCTGAAAAAGGATGACCTGATCGCCTTTGCCGGTGTGGGTGCCGGGTGGACCTTTGGAGCAGCGATCTACCGCTGGCATTAATGACCGTTTCAACCAGCCAAGACATCCAAAGCCGCAGCCCTGGTTTCACAGATGGTTAGAAAACCGGAAAAACCGGCTATTTTAAACAGATCCTGTACCGGCGCCGCCACACAGCAAAGCACCAGTTTGCCGCCCCGACCTTCAAGCAGCTTCAGCAGTTTCAGAAGGCTGCGCAATCCGGCGCTGGTGATGTAGGAGACCTCAGCCAGATCAAGCAGATAACGGCTGTTTTCCGGTCTGTCCTGCTCGGCAAACCAGGCATCAAAAAGCGGTGCTGCCGGTGAATCCATCCGCCCGTTCAACGTAATAATTCCAATGCCGTTTTGACAACTGATGGTCTGTTCCATATTTATCTGCTCCCCCGTAATTATTCAACAACACCAGGACCGGCCCCGTAACCTTGCCGATCCAGAACCCGTTCAAAGGCCTCCACACAGACAGCATCCCAATGGCTATCGGAATCATGCTTCAATATTCCCAAAGCCGTTTCAGTTGATCGGGCCTTTTGATACGGGCGGTCAGTGGTCATGGCATCAAAACCATCAGCAACAGCGATAATACGGGCTTCCAACGGTATCTGGTCCGACAGCAGTTTTTGGGGATAGCCTTTACCGTCCATCCGCTCATGGTGGGCCACAATAATGGCGGTCACCTCATCAAGAAACTCAAGACGGCTGAGAATTTCCGCCCCCATGCCGGGGTGACTGAGAATCTCCTTCACCACGTCCGGTGGATTTTTGGCGCCATGATCCTGAAATATCCGGTCTGAGCAACCGATTTTGCCGATATCGTGCAGCACCCCCGCAGTTCTGACCAGCTCCACCCGTTTTTCATCAAATCCCATCTCAAGCGCAATCTGCACCGCAATCTCCGCCACCCGCTCTGCATGGCCGCGGGTATAGCTGTCACGCGCTTCCAGGGCCTGAGCCATGGCCGCAACCGTCTGCACGGTGTTGTGCTTGATCTGCGTGTTCAGCCGCTGCAGTTCGGCAACCAGCTGCTCCAGATGAAACTCCCGCGCCTCAACCTTGACCATCATCAACCCCATCGCCTCCGCAATGGTTCTGATCGGTTCAGGGGTGGTATCAGTGGTCAGCCCCATGATGTCATTTGAGTAGTCGCCTACGGCAATTCTGGCAATGATCTCCAGCAACTGTTTCAGTTCATGACTGTTATCATCCATGCATTCCTCCTGCATCTGCCTGTTCTGGTTCAGGCATACCTGCGGTAATGACGAACAAGCTGCTGATATTCCTCCAACGTGTTCATACCTGACAGCACCCCCTGATCAGACAGATCCAGTTCATGCTGCGGATACCCGGCCAGTACCTTCCGCAGGCCACCACTACCGTCATGGCCAAGAATCGCATCACGCAGCGCAACAGCTATAAGCGGAGGATGGCCCCGTTTGCCGTCACAGCAGGGTATCAGGCTGCAAGCCTCCCCCTGCCGGATGCAGTTCCGCATGGTTTGCAGGGTATCGGGCCGCACCAGCGGCGTATCCACCGGATGCACAAAAAAGGCATCCACTGCAGGTTCAAGTTGTGCTGCTCCCAGATTAATTGATGAGAACATTCCATTTTCCGGTGCAGGGTTCCGTACCAATGCAACCGGCAGGGACAGCTGCTCGAGCACAGCATGGTTCTGTCCGGTCACCACTATGATCCGCTCCACCCCTGCCGCAGCATAGCTTGCCACCACCAGCTCCAGTGCTGTTGTCTCGCCGAACGGCAGCAGCGCCTTGTCCGTACCCATCCGGCTGGAAAAACCGGCAGCAAGAATAATGGCAGCGGTATTCATCCTGCAAAAAGGATTTCACGCAACGGCGCAACGGCGCTACGCAATAAAAACAGTATAATAAGAAAAATCACCATATAACCAAACGAATGAAGCAGTGCATGCAGCAACCAATTGGTTTTCGTTGCGAGCGTTGCGGCTTTGCGTGAGAAATTGTAGTTTTAAGGTTCATTGCTTGCCCCTGCGAACTGCAATCATCTCAGCCAGAATGCTCACCGCAATCTCTGCCGGTGTTTCCGCGCCAATCGGCAACCCAACCGGACAATGCACCCGTTCCAGATCAGCATTACTAAAACCATCAGCACGCAGTTGACTAAACAGCTCTTCCCGTTTGCGTTTGCTGCCCACCATGCCGATATACCCGGCATTGGTTGCCAGGGCCTGTTCCAGCACGGTTCGGTCATGCTGATGTCCATAGGTAACAATCAGCACAAAGGTGGCTGATGTAATCTGTTGACAGTCCAGACAGCCCTGAAACCCTGCAACTAAAACGGTTTCAACAGGCACAGCAAAGCGGTCTGAGCCAAGCAGCTCAGCCCGGTCATCAAGCACGCTGACCTTGAATCCTGCAAGTATGGCCATGGGTGCCAATGCCTGGGCAATATGCCCTGCCCCGCAGATCAGCAGTTCAGGAGCAGGCTGCAGGGGAATGCTGTAGCAATGCAGGGCATTACCAGATGGCTGATCAACAGACCAGCAGGCCTGGCCGTTATCAGTCAAACCAACCAGCAGATTGCAGCCCCTGCCCGCTCCCAGACTGGCTGCTGCTGCAGCAAAGACAGGGACCACATCAGGAGACAGCCGCACCAGCAGCAGGGTAAGGCTACCGCCACAGGGCATGCCATCCTGCTCCGGCAGTAACTGAAATGATCGGATAACGCCATGACCATCCTGCTGTAGCTGCCCAAGCTCAGCAACAACCTGCTGTTCAAGGCTGCCGCCTCCCACGGTGCCGCAGCACCTGCCATCTGGACGGAGCAACAGCATGGCCCCCACCCCTCGGGGGGCAGAGCCGCGCCGTTCAACAATCAGGGCCAGTGCGCCAGTACCGGTTGCTGCTGCCTCATTCAGTATCTGTAATACCTCAGACATTTTGCTTCCTTATCAGCATCACCAGCCCGGCTGCCAACAACAGCGCACAGGCAGCCGCACCAAACAGAAGTGGATACCCGCCCTGGGGTAGCAGCCAGCCACCAGCCAACGGCCCCAGAAAAAAACCGCACTGCAGCATCAGCAGCCCCAAGTTCTGATTAAGCCCCCGTGTTTCAGGCTGTGACAGATCAAAGATCAGGGCATTCAAGAGCGGCATCACCACCCCCCAGCCGATACCGCAGACCACTGCCAGCCCCAGCAGGATGGTAACATTGGCTGCAGCCAGGATCAAACCGGTGCCTGTTGCAGACAGCACCAGAAACACCATGTTCATGCGGCGTTTGTCAAAGCGGTCAAACAGACTGCCCCCAAACAGGCGGACCAGCATCATCATCACGGTGGCAACCGTAAAAAACAGGCCGCTGTTACCCAGACCGGCTGCCCGGCCAAACCCTTTTAAATAAAAGAAGGTGGCAGCATACCCGGCATACAGCAGCACGGTGGCAGCAAACAGCAACAGCAGATTCCGGTCAGACAGGCTGTTTTTGATCCCGGCAAAGGATGCGCCGGTGGCTGGTTCCTGTTCCTGGGGAAAACGTGGCAGCAGCCAGAGCAGCGACCCTGCCAGCAGGGCCAGCAAGGCTGACCAGCGGATCACCCCCCCCAGGGCTGCTGGCGCTATCTTAAACAGGTCAAACAGGAGCGGCACCACCGCATAGGGGATCAGTCTAATCAACGAGATCCAGCCAAAGGCCTGGCCACTCATCTCGCGGGGGATGCAGAGCACAAACAGCGGCATGATCGCCGCCACCACGCAGATAAACCCGGCCCCCTGCAGCAGACGGGCCAGCGTAAAGGCAAACTCACTGCTACAGGTTCCTTCCATGATCAGTGCAGCAGCAAGGATCAAGGCACCGGCCAGCAACCAGCGCCGGGCAGTACGGGCGGTAATCAGCGGGGTAATAAACGGCTGCACGATCAGGGCGGCCAGGGCATCAGCCCCCAGGATAAAACCGGCTGAGGCAGCAGGCATGCCCAGAGAGGTCAGGTATTCCTGCAGGGGGAAGAAGATGGCGACAATGGTTGAGACAGCCAGAAACTGGCTACAGAGCAGTAAAAAGGGGCGGGTTAAGAGCGGGTTTGCCATCAGGCAACCAGCCTGAACAACAGGTTGCCTGCCACAGTCCGGCGATAGTCGGCAGTGGCACGGATATCGTCAATCGGTTGCACTGCCTGCTGCGCCAGGGTTGCTGCAGCCTGCAGGGTTGCTTCTAACAACGGCTTGCCGATCAGGACCGCTTCAGCTTCTGGACATCGCACCACAGTTGGGCCAACACTACCCCAGGCAAAGCGGGCCTCAGTAACCGTATTGTCATCAGCCAGCCGCAGCATTGCTGCCAGTGATGCCACGGCAATGGCCAGGGATTTACGGCGACCAACCTTTTCAAAACACTGGATGCTCCACTCCTGTGCAGGAGGCAGGATAATCCGGCTGATAATCTCCCCCGGCTGCAGCAGAGTCCTGCGTGGTCCAAGAATAAATTCATCAATCGCCACAGTCCGGCTGCCTGTTGCAGAACGCAGCTCAAGCCGGGCATCCAGCAGATACAGGGCTGGCAAAGAATCAGCAGCCGGTGAGGCGGTCACAATATTGCCACCGATACTGGCCATATTGCGGATAGCCGGGCCACCCACGGTTGACGCAGCCTGGGTCAGCAGCGGGTAGCGTTCTTTTAGCAGAGGATTACGCACCATGGAACCAAACGTGACAGCAGCGCCGATACTGACGCTGTGGTCCGGCAGTTCTTCAATCCGGCGCAGCTCGTCAATCCGCTCCAGGCAGATAATTAGCCGTGTATCCTGCAGCCCGTGACGCAGCGCCACCAGCAAATCGGTTCCACCGGCCATAATTCTGGCGTCCGGCTGCTGATCCAGCAAGTTAAACAGTTCTTCAAAGGTATGGGGAAAGCTGATCTGCCTTTTGCACCTGTCAGTACACTGTGTCATGAGCGCCCACATTTACCGGGATGATTTCCTGATCCTGAATCAGGAATTCAAGCGTAATACGGTAGGAAAGATTGATGGAAACTGAATGCATACCCGAGAGTCGGCCAGCAAGCGGATGCAGCCGCAACGAGGGGTGAAACGGGTTCGCTTCCAGCAGTTGCAGAGTTTTCAGGTACTGTTTTTCCAGTTCGGGATGACGCTTAAGGAAGCGGTGCGCCCGTTTTTCATACTGTTCGGTAAAGACCAGTGACCAACTCATGCTGCTGCTTTCAGACGGGCAACATGCTCTTCAGGACTTCCCTTGACAAAACGCCCTTCAGCAAGCTCAGCGCGGGTTTGGGCAAGCGCCGCTTCCAGTTCGCATTCCCTCAGATAATGGTATTGCTCCATATCCATCACCACAAAGCGCTCCTTGCCCCGCACGGAAATAATCGCTTCCGGCTGGTTGGCCAGCATCGCCTCTATGGCGACAACACCTTTTACTTTCAGATCATTGGCAGATATATGCGGCATGGCAGCCTCCTTGTCACTGTGTTTAACCCCAAAACAGCAGTTCATATCCACGAAGGACACGAAGTTCCACGAAGATTCAACAGGTTACAGGAAACAAATGATTCACCGAAAAGGTTGTTACTGTTTTAACTTGAAGAATCTGTTTTTCTTGGTGCTTCTTCGTGTACTTCGTGGACAACTGATTTTTCCAAGTTTAATACAGTTAACCACACTACAAATAGCACTGTAAAGAGTATTGTTAAATTTTGCAGCTCTCCTTTACGGCACGCTCAACTGAGTCAACAATCTTGACATAACCGGTACAGCGGCAGAGGTTGCCGGATAGCCCTTCCTTGATCTGCTCTCGGCTTAACGGATCACCTTGCCGCACCAACGCCAGCGAGGCCATCTCCATGCCGGGGATGCAGTAACCGCACTGCACCGCCCCTTCCTCAGCAAAGGCGGTCATTAGACGCTGGCCCTCTTCAGTCTGCTGCAGCGCCTCAACCGTCTCAACCTGTGTGCCTTCCAACTGGGCCGCCAGCATCAGACAGGCCAGTTTGGGCAGGCCATCCACCAGAATGGTGCAGGCGCCACACTCACCGGTGCCGCAACCTTCCTTGCTGCCGGTCAGGCCCAAATCTTCACGCAGCAGATCGATTACCCGGCGGTCAGAGGGGCAGGCAAGCTCAGTTGGGATACTGTTTAACGTAAACTGGATTTTCATCTGCATTACTTCCATTTCCAGGCAGTCAATTTGTACGGTGTTTCATTGTTCCAGGCCTGCCACCAGACTGTTGCCTCTGCTTTCTTGACCTTGCCGTTCAGTTTCACCTTCAGCGTAAGATGGTAGTTCATGCCGGATACGACCTGTTCTTCTGCACTCATGATGGCAACCAGACTTAGTTTTGTTGCTGTTTTCTGCTCTTTCAGGATCACCTTTGCCTGTTCTGTGACCGCAAAGTTTGCCGCTGCAACCACTTCTGGCTTGGTTAC
>Ga0209016_1000204_pt1 | contig 81533 bp, 64 predicted proteins | sample EPASupsiteSAE305_FD_187265 | JGI IMG/M metagenome (GOLD analysis project Ga0209016, IMG submission 187265) | Bioremediated contaminated groundwater microbial communities from EPA Superfund site, New Mexico - SAE3-05 (SPAdes) (version 2) | ecosystem: Environmental > Aquatic > Deep subsurface >... | reverse complement strand
TTACCAATCCGTGGCTGCTGATGATGGCAGCCAGCGTCGTTTTGCTACAGGCAGCGGTAGTCTATTGGTCGCCCTTGCAGGGGTTCTTCACAACAACGGCCCTGACCGGCAACCTGTTGTGGCTGGTGCTGCTACCGGCAGTGGCGGTGTTTGTGTTGCTGGAACTGGAAAAATGGGGCCGGCGCAGGCGGGAACGGCATGCTGCGTAAGCTGAGGAGGAACGGGCACCCCTGCAGGGTGCCCGTTTTTTTACCCTGACGGTCTAGTTGGGCAGCGCCGGCAGTTCGATGCCGGCCATCTTCTGAACCATCCGCACCACCTGACAGCTGTAGCCGAACTCGTTGTCGTACCAGACGTAGAGCACGCAGCGATTGCCCTGCACGATGGTGGCCAGGGAGTCCACCACCCCGGCTGCCCGCGAACCGACAAAGTCGCTGGAGACCACCTCGGGCGAGACCACATACTCGATCTGGTTCTGGAGCGGCGAATTGAGCGAGCAGTCCCGCAGATACTGGTTCAGTTCCTTGACGTTGGTTTCCTGTCCCAGTCCCAGGTTGAGGATCGCCAGCGAGACGTTGGGGGTCGGCACCCGGATGGCATTGCCGGTTAGCTTGCCGGCCAATTCCGGAATCACCTTGGCCACCGCCTTGGCGGCGCCGGTCTCGGTGATCACCATGTTCAGCACCGCACTGCGGCCCCGGCGGGAACCCTTGTGGTAGTTGTCGATCAGGTTCTGGTCGTTGGTGTAGGAGTGGCAGGTCTCCACATGGCCATGCTGGATGCCGAAGCGATCGTAGACCGCCTTCAGCACCGGCACAATGGCGTTGGTGGTGCAGCTGGCAGCCGAGAAGATGGTCTCATTGGCGGTGATCAGCTCGTTGTTGACCCCGGCCACCACGTTGGGGATATCGCCCTTGCCCGGTGCGGTCAGGATCACCTTGGCCACTCCCCTCGCCTGCAGGTGGCGGGAGAGCCCTTCGCGGTCGCGCCATTTGCCGGTGTTGTCGATCACAATGGCGTTGCTGATACCGTAGGCGCTGTAATCCACCTGTTCCGGTGCATCGGCATAGATGATCCGGATCATGTTGCCGTTGGCGATGATGGCGTTTTCCTCTTCATCCACGGTGATGATGCCGTTGAACTGGCCATGGATCGAGTCGCGCCGCAGCAGACTGGCCCGTTTCATCAGGTCGTCGGCGCTGCCCTTGCGCACCACGGCTGCCCGCAGCCGCAGCTTGTCGCCGCTGCCCGATTTTTCGACCAGCAGGCGGGCCAGCAGACGGCCGATCCGGCCAAAGCCGTACAGCACGATATCTTGGGGTGCGCTGATGATCGTCTGGCGGCCGGTGTTGATGCTGGCCAGCTCGCTGCGCAGGTAGTCGATCAGCGAGTTGAAGGCGGTCTGGTTCTGGAAGCCGACCGCCAGCTTGCCGATGTCGATCCGGCCCGGAGCCAGGTCCAGCTGGCAGAGCGCCTCCACCACCGGCAGGGTCTTGTGGGCGGAGAGCTCGGCGTCGATAATCAGGCGGGCGAAGCGGTGGGCCTTGAGGATGTCGATGGTGGTGCTGTGTACCACGGAGCGGCCATACACGGTGCAGACGATGTTCCGTTCGCGGTAGAGCTGGCCCAAAAGCGGCAGCATCTGCTCGGCAGCTTCTTCCAGACCTTGCCATTCCTTGAGATGGGTTTCCTGTTTGTTCTTCATGGTTATTCCCCCTCCAGATGTTAGGCTGCTACATTTCACGATTAGCTGAGGCCTGTCAAGGGGCGCAGATACTTTTTTGTATTATTTGCTTGCTATTCGCTGAAACTTCCAATAAAGTTACAAAATTGTTTTCGCCTCATTTCTTCGCTGCCCGACCCCCTTCTGCATCCCGGTTACGTTCCCGATTTGTGCAGCACCGCGTTTGGTTTGCGACGAAGTGGTACCCATCGATGTTGTATCGAGATCGGTACCTGAGTACTGCCGGCCATCCGTGGTGGTGTCGCTACCCCTTTCCGGGACAGTGGTTGTCCCGACGCGCCCATTCACACACCCTCTAACTCGATTTGGCACACCGGAGAGCGACCCGGCAGGTTTCCGCTCGCGCCGAATCAGGAGAATTTCATGCTGTTTACTGAACTCAATCTGCACCCCTCCATCCAGAAGGCGATTACCGCCTGCGGTTACACCGAGGTTACCCCGATCCAGGCCGAGGCCATTCCTCTGGCCCAGGCCGGCCGCGACCTGATCGCCTCGGCTCAGACCGGCACCGGCAAGACCGCCGCCTTTATCCTGCCGGCCCTGGAGCGCCTGGCCAAGCCCGGCCCTGCCGGTCATGGCCCCCGGGTGCTGGTGCTGACCCCCACCCGCGAACTGGCCGTACAGGTGGCCGACTCCGTGGCCCGCTATGGCCGTATGCTCCGTTTCCGTTACGGCACCATCATGGGTGGCGTACCCTATCCTGAGCAGTTGCGCATGCTGCGTCAGCCGGTGGACCTGATCGTGGCCACCCCGGGGCGGTTGATCGACCACCTGGAGCGGGGACGGCTGGACCTGTCCCGCGTGGAGCTGTTGGTGCTGGATGAGGCCGACCGGATGCTGGACATGGGCTTCACCGACGCCGTTGACCAGATTGCTGCCGCCACCCCTAAAGGCCGTCAGACCCTGCTGTTCACCGCCACCATGGATGATCCGATGGCGCGGCTGGCCCAGCGGCTTTTGACCGAGCCGGAGCGAATCGCCATCGCCACCCCCAAGACCACCAACCTGCAGATCGAGCAGCGGCTGCACGTGACCGACAACCTGGGACACAAGTACCGCCTGCTGCATCATCTGCTGGAGGATCCCAATATCACCCAGGCGATCATCTTCTCCGCCACCAAGCGGGATGCCGACAGCCTGGCCCAGGAGCTGTACCAGCAGGGCCATGCCGCCGCAGCCCTGCATGGCGATATGACCCAGGGGGCGAGAACCCGCACCCTGACCAACCTGCGCCGTGGTCGGGTCAAGCTGCTGGTGGCCACCGATGTGGCAGCCCGCGGTCTGGATATCAACGGCATCAGCCATGTGATCAACTTTGACCTGCCCAAGGCGGCCGAAGACTACGTGCACCGTATCGGCCGCACCGGCCGGGCCGGCGCCACCGGCATCGCCATCTCCTTTGCATCGCCGGCCGAGGCTGCCTACCTGCAGCGGATCGAGCGTTACACCGGCCAGAAGGTGCCGGTGCACACCATCCCCGGCCTGGAACCCTCCAGCTCGATGCCTTCCGGCAACCGTGGCGCTGGTGCTAAAGGGCGGCGTCCTTTTGTGCCGGGCGGCCAACGCCGCCAGGGTGGCGCGCCTAAGACAGCGGGTGGTTATCAGCAGCGCAGCCGCACCCAACGTTAAACCTCGCCCACTGTCATGACGCACGAACGCCCCGCCTCAGTAACTTGAGGCGGGGCGTTTGCGTTTTGAGTGCTGCTTGAGAAGGGCTTAGCGCCTGCCCCCCAGGATAGAACCCATCACCCCACGGATGATGGCCCGGCCCAACTGGTTGCCCACCGTGCGGGCTGCGCTCTTGGCCATCGCCTCCACCACCCCCTGGCGCTGCCGGCCACCGCCACCACCGCCTCCCAGCAGATCACCCAGCATGCCGCCTAAGCCGCCAAGGCCAGCCCCTGCAGCAGGCTGTTGGGCTGCCGGTTGGGGAGTAGCCGCCGCTTGTGCCGCTGCCTGCTCGGTCCGGGTCTTGATCAGTTCGTAGGCCGACTCGCGGTCTACTGCCCGGTCGTAGACTCCGGCAACCAGCGAGTTTTGCAGCAGGCTCTGTCGCTTTTGGGGTTCGATCGGGCCGATCTGCCCCCGGGGCGGCACGATCAGGGCCCGTTCCACCACGCCGGGGCGTCCCTTTTCATCCAGACAGGAGACCATCGCCTCGCCAACCCCCAGCTCGGTAATCACCGTTTCCTCATCAAGGGCCGGGTTGTCCCGCATGGTTTCGGCTGCCGCTTTCACCGCCTTCTGGTCGCGGGGGCTGAAGGCCCGCAGGGCGTGCTGCACCCGGTTACCCAGCTGGGAAAGCACCTTATCCGGGATATCGGCCGGGTTTTGGGTGACGAAGTAGACGCCAACCCCCTTGGAGCGGATCAGGCGCACCACCTGTTCGATCTTGTCCACCAGGGCCGGCGGGGCATCGTTGAACAGCAGGTGGGCCTCGTCAAAGAAAAAGACCAGTTTGGGTTTATCCAGGTCACCGGCCTCGGGCAGGTTTTCGAACAGTTCTGCAAGCAGCCACAACAGCAGGGTGGCATACAGCTTGGGGGACTGCATCAGCTTGTCGGCCGCAAGGATGTTGATCACTCCCTTGCCGCGATCGGACTGCAGCAGATCGTCGATGTTCAGCATCGGCTCGCCGAAGATCTGTTCGCCGCCCTGACTTTCCAGGACCAGCAGGTTGCGTTGAATAGCGCCGATACTGGCTGAGGAGACATTGCCGTACTCGGTGGTCAGTGTCTTGGCATTGTCACCCACAAACTGCAGCATGGCTCGCAGGTCCTTCAGGTCCAACAGCAGCAGACCGTTGTCATCGGCCACCTTAAAGACCAGATTCAAGACACCGGCCTGGGTGTCGTTCAGTTCAAGCATGCGGGCCAACAGCAGCGGTCCCAGGTCGGAGACGGTGGCCCGTATTGGATGCCCCTGCTCGCCGAAGGCATCCCACAGAGTGACCGGAAACCCTTGGTAGCTGTGACCCTGCAGGCCAAGCTGGCTGATCCGCTCCGTCACCTTGGGGTTGCTGCCGCCAGGCAGCGCCACGCCGGACAGATCTCCCTTGACGTCGGACATGAAGCAGGGAACGCCGATGTTGGAGAACTGTTCGGCCAGGGTTTGCAGGGTCACGGTCTTGCCGGTGCCGGTGGCGCCGGTGATCAGGCCGTGGCGGTTGGCCATACGGGGCAACAGATGCAGCTCGGTGGTGTCGTTTTTGGCAATCAGAATCGGTTCGGTCATGGACGCTCCTTTTTCAGCGATGGTGAAGACAGACCTGCAGATGCGTTCTCCAGGCGTTTGGGGGTATAGCGGGGGTACAGGATGCCGTGCTCGGTGCGGATCAGCACCGGCCAGCCAACATCAGCGATGCTGAACAGCTGTGCCTCAGTCTGGCCGGCGGCCGGTTTCCAGCCCTGCGGCAGGAACTCGAATTTCCAGTAGTGGCCGTACCGGTCACGGGTGGTTGCCGTGTAAGACGGCGTATTGTCAGTACCATCAATGGTGATCTCCATCGTGCCGGCGAACGGAATACCCTGGCGGGATGCCCGCACCGCGTGTCTGATATGCGGTGTGCTCTTCAGTAGGGCAATGGTCACCAGCGTGACGAAGATGCCGATCATCAGGTACATCAGTTCTCGGTAAAAATACGCGGCAGCAAAGAGTAGCACGGCAGCCAGGATCAATAGCGACCGAAGGAGCATCAGCAGGGCATCATTACCGTATCGTTGCAGATTGTGGAGCTGTTGGTCAGGTGTCATCAGCTGGTTCTCGTGGTGTCTGTCTGAGTAGACTGGCGTCAACTGTACCACAATGAAGCTTATCGGCAAGCCAACGCAGCAACGCCCCGCCTCGGAAGACCGAAGCGGGGCGTTTACGTTTGCTGGCCAGGTGTGACGACTAACCCATCACGATAACCAGGTCCTCTTTCTCCACCTTATCGCCTTCTTTGAACTTCACCTCGGCCACGGTGCCGTCGGCCTTGGCCTTGATGTTGGTCTCCATCTTCATGGCCTCGGTCACCAGCAGCACGTCGCCGGCCTTGACCTGCTCGCCGGCCTTGACGTTGACCTTGAAGACCTTACCCGGCATCGGAGCGCCGATATGGTTGGGGTTGCCTTTGTCGGCCTTTTCGCGGAAGGCGTCGCTGTTCTGTACCGACTGGTCCCGTATCACCACGGCCCGGTTGTTGCCGTTCAGTTCGAAGTAGACCTCGCGGGTGCCGTCTTCCTGCAGCTTGCCGACGGCGTTCAGCTTGATGATCAGGGTCTTGCCGGCCTCGATGTCCAGCGAGGTCTCCTGGCCCGGCTCCAGGCCGTAGAAGAAGATCGGAGTCGGGATCACCGAGGTGTCGGAGTATTCCTGACGGTGCTTGTCAAACTCCGGATAAACATTGGGGTAGAGAATTGATGAGATCAGTGCCTTGTCATCCACTCTGTGCCCCAGTTTTTCCTCCAGCTTGAGGCGCTCCTCGTCGAAATCGGCCGGCTCCAGCAGTTCGCCGGGGCGGCAGGTAATCGGCTGCTGGCCCTTGAGTACGATCTTCTGCAGCTCTTCCGGCCAGCCCTGGTACGGTTGGCCCAGCATCCCCTTGAACATGCCCACCACCGATTCGGGGAAGGCCAGGTCTTCTTTGGTGGTGAAAACGTCTGCGGGCTGCAGGTTGTTCTTGACCAGGAACATGGCCATGTCGCCCACCACCTTGGAGGAGGGGGTCACCTTGACGATATCGCCGAACATCAGGTTGACCTGGTGGTACATCTCCTTGCACTCTTCCCAGCGGTCCAAAAGCCCTAAACCGGCCACCTGGGGCTTGTAGTTGGAGTACTGGCCGCCGGGGATCTCGTGGTGGTAGACCTCGGCGGTGCCTGATTTCAGGCCCGATTCGAAGGGGGCGTAGTAGTCCCGTACGGTCTCCCAGTAGTTGGCCAGTTGCTGCAGACCGGCGGCATTCAGTTGCGGATCGCGCTCGGTACGCTCCAGTGCCGCCACCAGGGCGTTCAGGTTGGGCTGGGCGGTCAGTCCCGACAGGGAGGAGAGCGAGGCATCGACAATATCCACCCCGGCCTCGCTGGCCATCAGCAGCATGGCGCCGGCATTGCTGGAGGTGTCGTGGGTGTGCAGGTGCACCGGGATGCCGATGTTCTCTTTCAGGGCCTTGACCAGCTTGTAGCCGGCCATTGGCTTCAGGAGACCGGCCATATCCTTGATGGCCAGGATATGGGCGCCCATCTTCTCCAGCTCCTTGGCCATGTTCACGTAATATTCCAGCGGATACTTGTCCCGCTTGGGGTCGGTGATGTCGCCGGTGTAGCAGATGGTGGCCTCGCAGATCTTGCCGGACTTGCGCACCGCCTCCATGGCCACCTGCATGCCGGTGGTCCAGTTCAGCGAGTCAAAGACCCTGAAGATATCAACGCCTGAGTTGGCTGCCTCCTCCACGAACTTCTGCACCACGTTGTCCGGGTAGTTGGTGTAGCCCACGGCGTTGGAGCCGCGCAGCAGCATCTGGAACAGGATGTTGGGGATCGCCTCAGACAGCTTGTGCAGCCGCTGCCAGGGACACTCCTTCAGGAAGCGCATCGAGACGTCGAAGGTGGCGCCGCCCCAGCACTCCAGCGAGAACAGATCGGCTCCCAGGTAGGAGGTGGGCTCGGCGATCTTGAGGATGTCATGGGAACGGACCCGGGTGGCCAACAGCGACTGGTGGGCGTCCCGCATGGTGGTGTCGGTGATCAGGAGCTTCTTCTGTTCCAGGATCCACTTGGAGAGTCCCTCGGCCCCCAGCTTCATGAACAGGTCTTTGGAACCGGCTGGACGGCGTTGGGTGTAATCGATCTCCGGTACCCGCGCCTCGATCAGCTCGGCTGACTTGAGTGGTTTGGTGATGCCGGGGGAGCCGTTGACGATCACGTCGCCCAGGAAGGAGAGTACCTTGCTGGCGCGGTCCTTCTTTTCGCTGAACTTGAGCAGCTCAGGATGCTTGTCGATGAAGGAGGTGTCGCACTTGCCGTGCAGGAAGACCGGGTGGGTGATCACGTTTTCCAGGAAGCCGATATTGGTCTTGACCCCCCGAACCCGGAACTCTTGCAGGGCGCGGTGCATGATCGAGGCGGCGTCCTTGAAGGTCAGGCCCCAGGAGCTGACCTTGACCAGCAGCGAGTCGTAGTGGGGGGTGATCTTGGCGCCGGTGAAGGCGTTGCCGGCATCGAGACGGATACCGGCCCCGGCGGCGGAACGGTAGGTGGTCAGGGTGCCGAAATCCGGGGCGAAATTGTTGGCCGGGTCCTCGGTGGTGATCCGGCACTGGATGGCGTAGCCGCGCATATCGACGGCCGACTGGGAGGGGATGTTGATCTCTGGGTCGGACATCTTGTAGCCCTGGGCAATCAGAATCTGGTTCTGCACCAGGTTGCGGCCGGTGATCATCTCGGTAACGGTGTGCTCGACCTGGATGCGGGGGTTCATCTCGATGAAGTAGAACTTGCCCTCCTGGTCCACTAGGAATTCAACGGTGCCGGCGTTGCGGTACTTGACCAGGCCGGAGATATTCAGGGCAGCGGTGCAGATCTCTTCGCGCTGTTGCTGGGTCAGGCAGAGCGACGGGGCAAACTCCACCACCTTCTGATGGCGGCGCTGGATCGAGCAGTCCCGCTCGAAGAAGTGCACCAGGTTGCCGTAGTTATCACCCAGCACCTGCACCTCGATATGCTTGGGATTCTCGATGTAACGCTCCAGGAAGACGGTGGGGTTGCCAAAGGCCGCCTTGGCCTCGCTGCGGGCCGCCACCAACCCCTCGGTCAGTTCTTTCTTGTTGCGGGCCACCCGCATACCGCGACCACCGCCGCCGGCGGCAGCCTTGATGATGATCGGGTAACCGTGTTCCTTGGCGAACTTGAGGGCCTCTTCTTCCTTCTCGATCGGGTCCTCGGTGCCGGGCACCACCGGTACGCCGGCAGCGACGGCCGCCTTGCGGCCGGCCACCTTGTCCCCCAGGGCGCGCTGCATCTCGGCGGTGGGGCCGATGAAGGTGATGCCGGCCGCCTCGCACTTCTCGGCAAACTCGGCGTTCTCGGCCAGGAAGCCGTAACCGGGGTGGATGGCGTCCACGTCGGCCTTCAGTGCCAGGGCGATGATCTCGTCGATCCCCAGGTAGGCGTCGATCGGCGGCTTGCCCTTGCCGATCTGGTAGGCCTCGTCAGCCTTGTAGCGGTGCAGGGAGAGCTTGTCTTCTTCCGAGTAAAGGGCCACGGTGCTGATACCCAGCTCGGTACAGGCCCGGAAGATGCGGATGGCGATCTCGCCGCGGTTGGCGGCCATCACCTTTCTGAACTTGTTGACTTTTTTCATTTGACTGCCTCCTGAAAGTTCGATTAGATCGAAAGTAAGATTGAAAATTTTTAGCGAAGCTTAAAAAATTTAGTTATTTTGAATAGTTATGCTGTTTATGGTGGCGGCACTTAACCAGAAACAGGGGGGGATGTCAATAGATAAATGTGTGTCTGCCCACGGAATCTGTGCATGACCGTCTGGACGCAGGTTTCTTGTATACAAAACGTATTCGGCATGTCGCCCCTGTTCGTTTTTTGCTATCGTGAGGCCAGTCATATGTTGTTATGGAGGTGGCTCTTTGCTTGCGACAGCCAACTGGAGGCAGAATTTCTTCTTTGTTCTGGCGGCTGGTGCTTTCCTGCCGGTGGTTACGGCGCCACTGGCCTTGGGTGCCGGCATCGGCGTCGGTCTGCTGTTGGGAAACCCCTGGAAGGTGCAGACGTCTCGCTGGAGTCGCCGGTTGTTACAGGGATCGGTGATGGGGCTCGGCTTTGGTGTGCCGATTCAGGACGTGATTGTCACCGGTCGGGATGCCTTTGTCTATACGGCGGTCAGCATCAGCCTGACCATGCTGTTGGGCCTTGCCTTGGGCAGGCTGTTGGGCACAACCTCCCGTACCTCGACCCTGATCTCGTTTGGCACCGCCATCTGCGGCGGCAGCGCCATCGCCGCCATGGCGCCGGTGATAAAGGCCGAGCCGGAAGAGACGGGTGTGGCCTTGGCCACGGTCTTTACCCTCAATGCGCTGGCGTTGCTGATCTTCCCGCCGCTGGGGCAGTTGCTGGGGATGGGGGAGCGGCAGTTCGGGCTCTGGTCGGCGATTGCGATCCACGACACCAGCAGTGTGGTGGGTGCGGCGGCGGCTTTTGGTGGTACGGCATTGGCCATTGCAACCACCGTCAAGCTGACCCGCATGCTCTGGATCATGCCGGTGGCGCTGGGGGTGGCCCTGATGACCCGTTCCGAAGGCAGGGCTCCATTCCCCTATTTTATCCTCGGGTTTTTGGCTGCTGCGGCGCTGCGTAGCCTGCTGCCGCAGTACCTGCCGTTCTGGCAGGGGGGGCTGGCCGTTGCCAAGCAGGCGCTGGTGGTGACGTTGTTTTTGATCGGCAGTGGCCTGACCCGCGAGGTGTTGGCCAAGACCGGTCTGCGCCCTCTGCTGCAGGCCACCTTGCTATGGATCGTTATCTCACTGGCCAGCGCAGCGGCCATTTTGGGCGGTGTACTCAACTGACGTCAGGTTGACGGATAAAAGCGTCGCTGATCTAAGAAAAACACCCTGCTCCGTTGATCACGGGCAGGGTGTCTGTTTTGATGGAGTCGGGTCAGTGCTAGGCGGTGTATTCGTCGGCATACTTGACCAGGTTGGGCAGGTCCGGTTTGGTCAGGATCTTTTGCGTCCCCAGTGATTCCCATTTGCGGATGTTGTCCTCCGAGGCCAGTGATGAGAAGATGATGATCGGCAGTTCCTGCGGGTTCTTCTCCTTGCGGACGGTGGAGGTCAGGTGCAGTCCGTCCATCTGGGGCATCTCCACGTCGGTGATCAATAGCTGCAGCTTGCTACGTAACGGCACGCCTTCTGCATCGCAGCGTTGGATCAGGTCCCGAATCTTGTCCCAGGCCTCGGCCCCGTTGACCGCCTCCAGCACGTTGTAGCCGGCACCTCGCAGGGCGCTGCACATGGTGGAGCGGATAAAGGGTGAGTCGTCAGCCACCAGGATGGTCTTGCTGTTGCGGTCATGGGTCGGCGCCTCGGCCAGCTGTTCCGGTGCCAGTGGTCTCAGGGCGCTGGAGCTGCAGAACTCGGCCACGATCTTTTCGAAATCCAGCACCAGGATGATACGGTCATCCATCTTGACCAGGCCGGTCACCTGGTCGGAATGGGCGGACATCGAAGGGGCTTCGACGTTCTTCCAGGAGATACGGTAGATGCGGGAAACCGAGTGGACCAGCACTCCCACCATCAGGTTGTTGAATTCAAGCACGATCACCCGGTCGGCCTGCATATCGCCGGTATCTTTGTTGAGGATGCGGGCCAGGTTGAGTACCGTGATCACCTTTTCCCGCAGCTTGATCATCCCCTCGATGGCATCCACGGCATTGAGGGACTTGGTCACCTCTGGCATGCGGATGATCTCACGCACCTTGGCCACGTTGACCCCGTAATGACAGGGTACCAGATTGCCGTGGTGGTCGAATTCGTCCACGCGGAATTCAACGATTTCCAGTTCGTTGGTGTCGCTTTCAAGCAGGATATTGGTCTGTTTAATCGACATAAGGTCCGCTCCACTGGTATGAGATTGTGCAGGAGTATAGCACAACTTACCGGATTGCAAAGAGGACAATTTAAGCCCTGTTGCGGCATTGACAGGGATACCCCCCTGTGTTAGCGTCGCAACCTGACCTTAAAGCTTTGGAGAATCCAATGGTAACGCCTGATTTCAAAACATTTTGTCAGTTAGCCTCCCAGGGAAATCTGGTGCCGGTCTATCGCGAGATCATGGCCGACATGGACACCCCGGTGACCGCCTTTCGCAAGATCGACGATGGCCGCTATTCGTTCCTGCTGGAGAGTATTGAAGGCGGCGAGAAATGGGCCCGCTATTCCTTTTTGGGAGCCAGCCCGTCGCTGATTGTCCGCTCCAAGGGACAGCGTGTCGAACTGGTGCGCACGGGCGGTAGCGAACAACGTGAGGTGGCCGATCCCACCACGGTGGTGCGGGAGATCTTAAGCCAGTACCAACCGGTGGAGGTGGCAGGGCTGCCCCGTTTTGTGGGCGGTGCCGTCGGCTACCTGGGCTATGACATGGTGCGTCACTTTGAGCAGTTGCCCACAGGTTTGTCTGATACCATTGGTGCCTGGGATTCCTTGTTCATGATCACCGACAGCCTGCTGATCTTCGATAACGTCAAGCAGAAGATCCAGGTGGTGGCCACCGCGCACCTGGACGGCAGCCTGTCGTTGGAAGAGGCCTACCAGCAGGCCGTGGCGCGGATCGACGGGCTGGTGGCAAAGCTGCGCAGCCCGCTGTCGGTCAGTGCCGTCACCCGGCCGGCCAGCAGCACGGTGGGCTTCAGCTCCAACATGACCCAGCCCGGCTTCGAGGCGGCGGTGGAACGCTGTAAGGAGTATGTGCGGGCCGGGGATATCATCCAGATCGTGTTGTCACAGCGCTTCAGCGGTGACCTGACGGTGGACCCATTCGATATCTACCGGGTGCTGCGCACCACCAATCCCTCTCCGTATATGTTTTTCCTGCGCTGCGACGACACCACCGTGGTGGGGGCCTCGCCAGAGGTGATGGTGCGCAAGGAGGGACGTAAGGTGGAGCTGCGCCCGATTGCTGGTACACGCCCCCGTGGGACAACGCCGGAGGATGATCAGCGCCTGGCCGAGGAGCTGTTGGCCGACCCCAAGGAGCGGGCCGAGCATGTTATGCTGGTGGACCTAGGTCGCAATGACCTGGGGCGGGTCTGCCGCAGCGGCAGTGTCGAGGTCAGTGAACTGATGGTGATCGAGCGCTACTCCCATGTGATGCATATCGTCTCCAACGTGCGCGGCGAACTGCTTGGGGACCGCGACGCCTTCGATCTGGTGCGGGCCACCTTCCCGGCCGGCACCCTGTCCGGTGCCCCCAAGATCAGGGCCATGCAGATCATCGATGAGCTGGAGCCCTTGCGTCGCGGGGTCTACGGCGGTGCCGTCGGCTACATCTCCTATTCCGGCAATATGGATCTGGCCATTGCTATCCGTACCCTGGTGGTCAGGGACGGCAAGGTGCACCTGCAGGCCGGGGCCGGTATCGTGGCTGATTCCGACCCGACTGCCGAATGGCAGGAAACGGTTAACAAGGCCATGGCGGTGCGTCGGGCGATCGAGATTGCGGAGCAGGGGCTGGAGTAGCGCTTAATGTAGCTCCAGTGGCCCGGTCTGGTGTTTGGGCCGTTTGAGCAGCAGCAGCAGCGGGATGATGGCCAGGAAGGCCAGTCCGACGATGAAGAAGATCCGGTTGTAGGCCAGGGTGGCCGCTTGCTGACGCAGCATGCCGTAGATCATGGCCAGGGCTCCCTGGTCGGCCTGGGTGGCAGACAGCCCTTTGGCGATCAGGGCCTGCTTAAGCTGCTCGAAGCGCAGCTGAAACAAGGGGTTGTACTGGTTGACGTGGGGCACCAGCACAGTCTGGTAAAACTGTGACAACCGCCCCAGCATGGTGGCTGCCACCGCAATGCCTACGCTGCCGCCGATGTTGCGCAGCAGGTTGAACATGCCGGTGGCGTTGCCGATCTCCTGTTTTGGAATGGCCGAGAGGGTGACGGTGGTCAGCGGCACGAAGATCATCGCCAGGCCGATACCCAGCACAATCCGCGGCCAGACAAAGGCCCAGTAGGACGCCTCAAGACTCAGGCGCTGCATCAGAAACATCGAGGCAGCGCCGACCAGCAATCCCGCCAGCACGATTTTCCGGCCGTCCCGCTTCTGCAAAGCCGCCCCCACCAGTGGCATGGTCAGCAGGGTAGCCACCCCGCCCGGCGCCATCACCATTCCTGCGTCGGTGGCCGAATAGCCCATCAATGTCTGCAGGAACAGCGGTATCAACATGATCGAGCTGTAGAGGCAGAATCCCACCACAAACATGATCAGGTTGCCAGCCGAGAAGGATAGGTCCTTGAATAGTCGCAGGTTGACGATCGGGTGCTCATGGGTCAGCTCGACCCAGATCAGGGTTGCCAGCGACGCCACCGTCAGCAGGCTGAGGGTGATGATGAAGGAGGAGCTGAACCAGTCTTCGGACTGGCCCTTGTCCAGTACGATCTGCAGGGCCCCCATGCCGACAGTCAACAGGCCCAGGCCCCACCAGTCAACGCTGCGGATGCCGTTGCCGTGGCGCAGATGGGGTGGGTCGAAGATGAAAAAGGAGCACATGATGATGGCGATGGCGCCGATCGGCAGGTTGATATAGAAGATCCAGCGCCAGTTCATCTGGTCGGTGATCCAGCCACCCAAGGCCGGCCCCACAATCGGTCCGAACATGGCGCCCACCCCGAAGATAGCCATGGCCATCCCTTGCTGCTGCGGCGGGAAGGTCTCCATCAGGATCGCCTGGCTGATCGGGATCAGTGCCCCGCCGGCCGCCCCCTGCAATATCCGGAAAAAGATCAGCGCGGCCAGGTTGGGAGCAGCGCCGCAGGCCAGCGAGGCCAGGGTGAACAACACGATGCAGGTCATCAGAAACCGCTTGCGGCCGAACATGCGGGACAGCCAGCCGGTCATCGGAAGCACCACGGCGTTGCTGACCAAGTAGGAGGTCAGCACCCAGGTTACCTCCTCGGTGCCGGCGTTGAGGCTGCCCTGCATGTAGGGCAGGGCCACGTTGGCCACCGAGGTGTCCACGATCTCCATGATGGTGGGCAGCATCACGGTGATGGTGATCAGCCATTTATTGATGCTGCGTTGCGCCTCCGACATCAGCGCAGCGAGCTAAGCTCGCGCAGAACATCGCCGAAGCCCCGCCCGGTATGGATCACCGGCACCACGCTCATCCCCATCCGCAGCAGGTGTTCAGGGTCGCTGTCCGGGTCGATCAGGATCTTGACCGGTATCCGTTGCACCACCTTGACGTAGTTGCCGGTGGCGTTTTCCGGCGGCAGCAGCGAAAAGGCGGCCCCGGTGCCGGCCATGATGCTGTCCACCCTGCCGCTGAAACGGCGGCCGGGGTAGGCGTCCACCCGGAAGCTGACCTTCTGGCCGGGGCGGATATGGGTCAGTTGGCTTTCCTTGTAGTTAGCGACGATCCAGGGCTCCTGCAGCGGCACCACCGCCATCAGCGGTTGACCGGCCTGAATGGTGGCGCCCGGTTCAACCCCCTTGCGGGTAATGTAGCCGTCGGCCGGCGCGGTGATCCGGGTGTAGCTCAGCTGCAGCTGCGATTCGGCCAGCTCGGCCTGACGTAGCCGGATGCGGGCCTGGGCGCCGGGGCCGGCGTTGAGTCCTGCCAGTGCCTCGGCCCGCTTGAGCTGTTCCTGTGCCTCGCGCAGCGCAGCCTCGGCCACCCGCTGACCGGTCTGCAGACGTTCAAGCTGTTCCTTGGCAATCACCTCACGTGCGTAGAGCGCTTCACCCCGACTGAGGTCTTGGTGGGCCTGGTCACGGCGGGCCTGTGCCGACTGCATGGCTGCCCGGGCCGCTGAAACCTGGGAGCTGTCGCTGGAGGTCTCGTTGATTGCCAGTCCCACTGAGGCCTCGGCCTTCTCGGTTGCCAGCCGGTAGTCGGCCGGGTCCAGCTCCACCAGCAGGTCGCCGGTCTTCACCAGCTGATTGTCCCGTACCTGCACCGTAACCACGGTGCCAGGCACGCGGCTGGCCACCGGATGCACCCGCGCCTCCACAAAGGCGTTGTCGGTCTCTAGGTTGGTGCGGCTGTGCACCAGCCAGCGGATGCCAAACCAGCTGCCTGTTATCAGCAGCACCAGCAGTAGCAGGGCTGCCTTGCGCTGGGGGGTGAGGCGGCTTGCCGGTGCCTGGTCAGTGGTGTTGTTCGGGGTCGTTTCGTCAGACATCGATCGTGCTCCTTTACAGCTGGCCAAGGGCCTTGTTCAGCCGGGCGCGGGCCACCTGGAAGTCGTACAGGGCCCGATAATGTTCAGTCTTGACTTGGGTCAGCAGGCTCTGAGCGTCCAGTACGTCGCTGGCGGTGCCGACCCGCTCCTGATAGCGGTCCTTATTGATGCGCAGGTTTTCCTCGCCCTGGCGGATCGCTTCGCGGGTGACAACAATCTGTTGGTCAGCCACCTGCAGGTCGTTACGTGCCGTGGCGATCTCCAGATGGGCTTGTTGCTCGGCCATCCGTAGTTGCTGCTGGACGCGGGAGCGGGAGGCAACCGCCTTTTCGCGGCCGGCCGACGAGGCAAAGCCATCAAACAGATTCACCTTTACCCCGACTGTGGCGGCATAGATGGTCTGCTCACGCAACCGTTCGTTTTCCAGATAATCCAACGAGAGCCGGGCAAACAGTTCCGGATAGAATGCGCTGCGGCTTTCGCGCACCTGCTGTTCACTGATTTCCAGCTGGCTGCGCAGGACCGCCAGGTCGGGTCGGGCCTCGAGGGCTGTCGTCGCTGCTGCGGCAGCCTGCGCTTGCGATGTTGAAAGCGGTGGTTCGGTAAGCTGATGTCGTTTCTCCGGCGGTGCGCCGATCAGGAAATTCAGCTGCAGCTGCAGGTTGGCCAGCCAGTTGCGGGTTGCCAGCAGCTTCTGGCGTGACGAGGCGAGGCGCACCTCGGCCTGCAGCAGGTCGTTGCGGGTGACGGAGCCGCTTGCGTGCAGGGCCTGGGCAACCCGACGGTGCTCCTCCACCGAGCGTAGCTCCTCCTCGGCGGTCAGCACCAGCTTTTCAGCTTCCAGCACGCCGAAGTAGGTCTGGATGACCTGCAGCGCCACCTCCTGTTCCTGGGAGCGGATACCCGACTCAACCGCCTGCAGCCCGCTGGCGGCCTGCTTCTGGCGGGCATCGCGGCGGCCGAAGTCGTAGAGTGTCTGGTTGAGGGCCAGACTGGCGAAGGCGTAGCTGGCCTGCTGGGTCTCCATGGTCTGGCCGGCCACCTGCATGGCCTGCGGATCAAGCTGGGCGGTGTAGCCACCTTGGGCATCAAGGCTTGGATAGAGGCTGCTGTCGGCCTGGTGTTGGTCTTGCAGGACGATGGCTTGATCCCATCGCACGGTCTGCAACAGCGGATGCTGCTGTTTTGCCCGCTGGAGCGCCTGCTCAAGTGTCAAGCTTGCTGCCAGGGCGGTGCTGCAGGTAACGAGGAGAAGAGGCAGGGTTATGGCGAGCCAACGTGCCATGCTGGTGTTCCTTTCGTCGTCATAGGCCTGATTCCCTGACGCAAATTCAGCACTTTACCGATTATTGTCCTGCTGTCAATATCCGTCGTCGATGCGGGTGGTGTCGCGACGTCAGCCGCTGGTCTGTGCAGGGAAAAAAGACTTGCATGCAGCGTATAATCTATGTTATTCGCTGTGATACATTTTGTTCGTTGTCAGCAAAGTGGGCTCGCAAGGCCCACTTTTTTATTGGGGTACGCCTGTATGGCAGCATCTGTCGACATACCGCAACGGGTCACGGAACTGGCGCAGCCGATCCTTGATTCCCTCGGTCTTGAGCTGGTGGACCTGGAATTCAGGGCCGCCGGTCGCAGTTATGTGCTCTGTCTCTATATCGACAAGCCGGGCGGGGTGAATCTGGACGACTGCGCCGAGGTCAGTCGTGAGTTGTCACTGACTCTGGATGTGGAAGATTGTATCTCCGACCGTTACACCCTGGAGGTCTCGTCCCCCGGCCTTGAGCGGCCGCTCAAGCGGCTGGAGGACTTTGTCCGTTTTAGCGGCAGGCTGGCCCAGATCAAGACCGCTGAACTGCTGCAGGACGAGCAGGGCAACAAACGCAAGACTTTCCTCGGCACCCTGCAAGGGGTGGAAGGGGAGCTGGTGCTGCTGCAACTCAAAGAAGGCCAGCAGGCCCGTATTCCGCTGGACAAGATCGCCAAGGCCCACCTGGCCTTTGAATTTTAGCGTCAAGGTTTCATCTATTCATCTGTAATTTAGGTAAGGAGATTCGTACCGTGGATACCAACGTCAACCTCAAGCAGGCCATCGAGCAGATCGTCAAGGAAAAGGGGATCGACCGTCAGGTGGTCGTGGAGGCGATGGAGCAGGCAGTTCTGTCTGCCGCCAACAAGAAATACCGCAACACCAGAAACCTGGAGGCCCACTTCAACCCGGAGACCGGCGAGGTGGAGCTGTTTGAATATGTGGTGGTGGTGGAAGAGGTGCAGGATTCCTACACCGAGATCTCGCTGGAAGAAGCACGCGAGATGGACCCGGAATGCGAGATCGGCGATGAGCTGGGGGAGAAGATCGACTCCGGCGATTTTGGCCGGATCGCCGCCCAGACAGCTAAGCAGGTCATCATCCAGAAGGTGCGCGAAGCAGAGCGGGAGACCGTGTACAATGAGTACAAGGACCGTCAGTGGGAGATCGTCACCGGTCAGGTGCGTCGCTTTGAGCGGGGCGACCTGCTGATCGACCTGGGCCGCGCCGAGGCGATCCTGCCCTCCAAGGAGCAGATGCCCCGTGAGGTCTACCGTCCAGGCGATCGTGTCCGTGCCATGATCATCGATGTGGGCATGACCACCAAGGGACCCCAGATCGTGCTGTCCCGCACCCATGGCCAGATGCTGGCCAAGCTGTTCGAGGCCGAGGTGCCGGAGATCAGCGAAGGGATCGTGGAGATCGTCAACGTGGTGCGCGATCCGGGCAGCCGCGCCAAGATCGCCGTGGCCTCCCATGACCGCGACGTTGATCCGGTGGGCGCCTGCGTCGGTATGCGCGGTTCCCGCGTGCAGAACGTGGTCTCCGAGCTGCGGGGCGAAAAGATCGACATTATCCCCTGGTCGGGCGACATGGCCCGTTTTGTCTGCAACGCCCTCTCGCCAGCCCAGGTTACCAAGGTGTTCATGGATGAGGAACAGCGCACCCTGGAAGTGATCGTGCCCGATGATCAGCTCTCCCTGGCCATCGGCAAGCGCGGCCAGAACGTCAGCCTGGCGGCCCGTCTGACCGGCTGCCGGATCGATATCAAGAGCGAGAGCAAGGATACCGAGGCCGACGAACTGGATGAGTTTGCCTCCTTCGACGGCACCCACGTGGATGAGCCGGAAGAGCTCGAAGAGCTCGAGACCGTCACCGAAGAGGGCGCGGTCGAGGCACAGCCGGTGGAGGCTGACAAGGAGTAGGCCATGGCCCGTGAGGCACAGGGAGCCCCCCAACGCAGCTGTATCGCTTGTCGTCGGGAAGGTGACAAGGCCAGTTTTCTGCGCTTTGTGCTGGCACCGGATGGTAGTGTGACCCCCGATCTGGAGGAAAAACTGCCCGGACGTGGCGCTTACACCTGTGTGTCGCGCAGCTGTCTGCTGGAGGCGGTAAAAAAACGTCAGTTTGGTCGTTCCTTCAAGGGGGCGGCGGCAGCGGTGGACGGAGCAGCTCTGGACAGCTTGCTGCAGGAACAGATGCTGCGTCGCATCAGCGGTTATCTGGCCCTGGCCAACAAGGCCGGTGTGGCCACCTCCGGCGGTGATGCTGTCGAGCGGAGCCTGAAGGGCGGAACAAAGCCGAACCTGTTGGTGCTGGCAGAGGATGTTTCACCTGCGATTGGCGAAAAATTCGAGGGACTTGCCCGCCGGGCAGGTATCCCGTCGATGCGGGTGTTGACGAAAGAGACGTTGGGCATGTTGTTGGGTAAAGAGTCTGATCGAAGCACCGTGGCGATCATGTCGCCGGGGTTTGGTCAGTCACTGATCAGGGAACTAGTGCGTTACAGGAACTACCTGGAGGAGGATAGCGGGAGATGAGTAAGACCCGGGTGAGCAATCTGGCAGAAAAGCTGGGCGTTGAGACCAAAGAGGTCATTGCTCGGCTGAAGTCATTGGGCTACGACGTCAAGTCGGGGGCTAACACCGTTGATGATGACGCGGTGGCCAAGCTCATGGTTCCTCAGCCGACAGAGGCGACCCCTGCCGAGGTGCGGGTTACCTCCACCGTTGTCCGCCGTCGTGCGGCAAAGCCGGTCGCTGTTCCCGAACCGGAGCCAGTTGCAGAAGCGGTGGCAGAGGTCCCGAAGAAGGTCGCAACCGTCGCTGTGGTGTCGGAACCAAAACCAGCAGAAGCCAAGCCCGTTGCCCCAAAAGCGGTTGAGGTTGCCCCCGAACCGGTTGCGGCTCCGGCGGCCGCTGCTCCGGAACAACCTGCACCCCCTGTTGTCGCCGAAAAAGTCGCTGAACCGGCAACCGTCGTTGCAGCTGAAAAGCCGGTTGCACCCGTTGCTGCGACCCCCGCTCCAGCCACACCTGATGCTATTCCCGCTCAGCCTGCACGGGCCAGCGCCAACCAGGCCAGGATCACCGGCCGGGTTGAGATACCGATTACACCGGATTATCGCAACACCCGTCGTGAGCCGGGTCGTGGACCGGGTGCGGACCGTGGTCCCCGTCCTGCCGGCAGTGGTGATTTCCGTGGTCCGCGGCCTGCCGGTGGTGCCGATAGCCGTCCGCCGCGTCCGGCCGGGCCGCCCCGTGACGGTGCCGCCCCCCGTCCTGCCGGTGCTCGTCCGGTGCAGTTGACACCGGTGGACCTGGCGCCCCAGGGCGACGATCGCCGCAAGGGACCGGGTGGTCCTGGCCGCAAACCCGGCGGACCGGCAAAGGATGCCGACAAGGCCAAGAAGGCAGCACCGGGCAAAGGCAAGGGGCGCGAACAGTTCACCAAGCAGACCCTGCTGGAGCGTGAGGAACGCCAGTTCGATCCGTTCCATAAATCACGCAAGAAGGGCAAGGAGCGCGAGCTGCCTGGCCAGACCGAGCTGACCACACCCAAGGCCATCAAACGGATTATCAGGATATCCGAGACCATCACCATCGGCGAGCTGGCCAAGCGGATGGGTATCAAGGCCACCGACCTGATCAAGGCCATGATGAAGATGGGCACCATGGTTACCATCAACCACGTGCTGGACTTTGATACGGCAGCCATCCTGTCGTCGGATTACGGCTACGAGGTGGAAAACGTGGCGGTGGATCTGGACGAGATCCTGGAGTTTACCCCCGATTCGCCGGAACTGCTGCAGGAGCGTCCGCCGGTGGTGACCATCATGGGCCACGTCGATCACGGTAAGACCTCACTGCTGGACGCCATCCGTCAGGCCAACGTGATCGCAGGTGAGGCTGGCGGTATAACCCAGCATATCGGTGCCTACGACGTGGAACTGCACGGTCGCAAGATCACCTTCCTGGATACCCCTGGTCACGAGGCCTTTACCGCCATGCGTGCCCGCGGTGCCAAGGTGACTGACATTGTTATCCTGGTGGTGGCAGCCGACGACGGCGTGATGCCCCAGACCAAGGAGGCGATCAACCACGCCAAGGCAGCCGGTGTGCCGATCATCGTGGCCATCAACAAGATCGACAAGCCTGAGGCACGGCCGGAAAAGGTGAAACAGGAGCTGACCGAGCACGGCATCGTAGCCTCCGAGTGGGGCGGCGACACCACCATGGTCGAGGTTTCCGCCAAGCAGCGCCTCAACCTGGAAGGGCTGTTGGAGATGATCCTACTGCAGGCCGATGTGATGGACCTGAAAGCCAACCCGGATAAGGCGGCCAAGGGCACCATCGTGGAAGGCAAGCTGGACAAAGGTCGTGGCCCGGTGGCCACGGTACTGGTGCAGGAAGGTACCCTACGCACCGGCGATTACTGTGTGGTCGGTATCCACTCCGGTCGTGTGCGGGCCATGCAGAACGACCGCGGCGAGCGGGTGCTTACGGCAGGCCCGGCCATGCCGGTTGAGGTGATCGGTCTGTCCGGTGTGCCGGATGCCGGTGACATCTTTGTGGCCATGACCGATGAAAAGCAGGCCAAGGAGATCGCTACCCTGCGTCAGATCAAGCAGCGCGAGATCGAGCTGGCCAAGCATGCCAAGATGTCCCTGGAACAACTCTACGAGAAGATCCAGCGGGGCGAGGTCAAGGACTTGAACGTCATCGTCAAGGCCGACGTACAGGGCTCAGTGGAGGCAGTGGCCGAGACCCTGCGCAAGCTGTCCACCGATGCGGTGCGCCTGAACGTGATCCACACGGCGGTGGGCGCCATCACCGAGTCGGACGTCAACCTGGCTACGGCATCCAATGCCATCATCATCGGCTTCAGCATCCGTCCCGAGGTCAAGGCCCAGGCCATGGCCGAGAAGGAAGGGGTCGATATCCGCCTCTACAACGTGATCTACGACGCTGTGGACGACATCAAAAAGGCGATGGAAGGTCTGCTGGACCCGGTCTTCAAGGAGAAGTACCTGGGCCGGGCCGAGATCCGCGAAATCTTCTCGGTGCCCAAGATTGGCAACGTGGCTGGCTGCTACGTTCAGGACGGCAAGATCCTGCGCAACTCGCAGGTCCGTCTGCTGCGCGACAACGTGGTGGTCTACGAAGGCAAGCTGGGCACCCTGCGCCGCTTCAAGGACGACGTGAAGGAAGTGGCCTCGGGCTACGAGTGCGGCATGGGACTGGAGAACTACAACGACATCAAGGTCGGCGATATTATTGAGTCGTTTGAGATGGAAAAAACAGCGGCAAAGCTGTAGAAACGGTTTTTCCACCCTGGCCCCGTCAAGCTTCAGCATGCCGTGTGCGACTTACTCTGTAGTATGTCTCCGCACCATGCCTTGCTTGCCAGACCCAGAACGGAAAAATCCCCGTTTCTGTAACAGATAGGGTGTATGCATCATGCAACATAAACGTTCCGACAAGGTCGCCGAGACCATCCATACCACCGTCTCCACCATCCTGATGCGTGGCCTGAACGACCCGCGCATCGGGTTTGTGACCATCACCGGGGTGGAGGTGACCGATGACCTGCACTTGGCACGGATCTTCTTTTCCGTGATCGGCGACGATGCGGCCAAGAAGAGCACCGAGGCCGGTCTGAACAGCGCGGCGCGCCATATCCGCCGCGAGTTGGGCCGTGTGCTCAAGATGCGCTACACCCCTGATATTCTGTTCAAATACGACCATTCCCAAGAGTACGGACAGCGGATTGACGCGCTGCTTCGTGAGGTGGGCGAGGGCCATGACGGAGACGATTCGGAACATAGTTGAGGCGATCCGGAACAGTCGGAGCGTGTTAATCACCAGCCATGAGGGGCCTGACGGCGATGCTGTCGGCTCCTCGCTTGGTATGGCGGCCTTTTTGCGGGCTATCGGTAAAGAGGTGCTGGTGCACCTGGCCGATCCGGTGCCGGAACTGTACCGTTTTCTGCCCGGTGCCGATCTGGTGCGCAGCGATATCCCCGATCAGCAGTTTGACCTGGCCTTTGTGCTGGATGTGGGGGAGTTTCGCCGCGCCGGCACGCAGTTCGGCAGCTTCACGCGGATCGGACAGATTGTTAACCTGGACCACCACCTGACCTGCGAGAACTTCGGCACCTACAACCTGATCGACGAACAGGCGGCAGCCACCGGACTTCTGGTCTGGCGGATTGCCAAGGCCTACGGTTTCAGGGCCGATCATGACACAGCGCTCTGCCTGTACGTGGCGGTACTGACCGATACCGGCTCGTTCCGCTACTCCAATGCCAATCGCGAGGCCTTTGAGGCCGCCGGCGAGTTGTTGGAACAGGGGGGCTTAAACGCCTGGTTTGTCTCGGAACGGCTGTATGAAAGCCAGCCCCGCAAGCGGCTGGAACTGTTGGCCCAGGCCCTGCCAACCCTGGAGTTCATCCGTGACGGGCAGGCCGCCTCACTGACGGTAACCCTTGATATGTACGCCACAAGCGGCGCCAACGCCGAACTGACCGACGGCTTTGTCAACTACCCGCGTTCGGTGGCCGGGGTCGAGGTGGCGATCTTCTTCCGTCAGCTGGAAGAGAAAAAATACAAGGTCGGTTTCCGCTCCAAGGGAGCGGTCAATGTGGCGGCACTGGCCCAGGCCTTTGGCGGCGGCGGTCACCACAACGCGGCTGGCGGCACCGTCGAAGGCACGCTGGACGAGGTCAAGCGGATCGTCTACCAGGCGGTGAATGAGGCTGCGTGGTAGACGGCTTTCTGATTATCGACAAACCGGCTGGTTGCAGTTCACACGATGTTGTCAACCGGGTGCGGCGCATCCTGGCCACCAAAAAGGTGGGCCACACCGGCACCCTCGACCCCTTTGCCACCGGTGTTTTGCCGATTGCGGTGGGAGAGGGGACTAAGGCGATCCCGTTTCTAGATGAGGGTGAGAAGCGCTATCAGGCCACCCTGCAACTGGGGCTGATCACCGACACTCAGGACAACACCGGTGCGGTGTTGCAACAGACCGATTACTCCCAGGTGGATGAAGCCGCCTTGCGGCAGGCGATGGCCAGCCTGACCGGCGAGATCGATCAGGTTCCGCCGATGTTCTCGGCCATCAAGCAGGGGGGGCAGCCGCTCTACAAGCTGGCACGCAAGGGTATTGAGGTGGAGCGGACAGCCCGCCGGGTGCTGATCAAACGCTTTGAGCTGCTGGCCTTTGAGCCGCCCCTGGCCCAGGCTGAAGTCCACTGCTCCCGTGGCACCTATGTGCGCACCTTGGCGGATGACCTGGGCCGAATGTTGAACTGCGGTGCCTGTCTGACCGAGCTGCGGCGCACCATGAGTGGCCCGTTTCGACTGGAGCAGGCCCTGAGCCTGGAGGAGCTGGAGGCGGTCGTTGCCGGTGATGCTATCGACCAGTACCTGTTGCAACCGTTGGCCATGCTGAGTCATCTGCCCCGTATCGAGCTGGATGCTGATGAGGTACGCCTGGTGCGTAACGGCCAGGTGCCTTATCGTTGCCTGCTGCCTGAACTGCCTGAAGAGGGCTGCTGCTGCCTGGTGGCTGAGGGCGTTCTGTTGGCGGTGGCCCGCAAGCGGCAGGGACGGCTGGTTTTACAACGAGGCTTTGTTGCAAGTTAAATGCTTTACATCAACCGTAAAGCTGTGCTATATAGTTATCCCTTTTACGTTTTTACCGTAGTTCGACACATATTACCCACAGCGGTACAGGAGGAGTTTAAAGGTGCTGGCAACTGAAAAGAAGCAGGAAATCATCAACAATTTTAAGAAGCATGAAGGTGACACCGGTTCCCCTGAAGTCCAGATCGCTATCCTGAGTGAGCGGATCACCTATCTGACCGAACACTTCAAGATGCACAAGAAGGATCACCACAGCCGCCGTGGCCTGCTGAAGCTGGTCGGTCAGCGTCGTCGCATGCTTGATTATCTGAAATCAAAAGACCTTGGTCGTTACAAAGTGGTGATCGAGCGTCTCGGTATCCGCAGGTAGGAGACGGGCACGTATCCGGCTTAGCCGGTGAGTGCCCGGCTTATGTATAATCGCAAAAGGGCTGCAAGGCCCTTTTGCTGTTTCGTTAACCAGTGTTGGGGGCGTGGATAGACGGTCCGCCAGAGCGGACCGTGCATCGACGGCCCCAGCGCATACCAAGCAGGAGGAGAAACCATGAGTATGACGTTTAATGAGCAATGCGTTGAGGCAACCGTAGGTAATATGCAGGTCAAGATTTCCACTGGCAAGATGGCCAAACAGGCTAACGGCGCAGTGGTGGTCCAATCCGGTGACACCATAGTGCTGGTGACCGCCGTGGCCGCCAAAGAGGCCAAGGAAGGGCAGGACTTCTTCCCGCTGACTGTCAACTACACCGAGAAGGCCTATGCCGGCGGCAGGATTCCTGGCGGCTTCTTCAAGCGTGAGGCCCGTCCGGCCGATGCCGAGACCCTGATCTGCCGCCTGATCGATCGTCCGATCCGTCCGCTGTTTCCGGAAAATTTCCTCAACGACACTCAGATCATCGCCACCGTGCTGTCGGCCGAAGAGGATCACGATCCGGCCATCCTGGCCATGATCGGCGCCTCGGCTGCCTTAGGGATCTCCGACATCCCGTTTTTTGGTCCGATTGCCGGCGTCAAGGTGGGCCGGGTGGCTGGCAAGCTGATCGCCAACCCGACCGCAGCCGAGCTTGAGCAGAGCGACATGGAGATCGTGGTGGCCGCCGGCCGTGAAGCCATCTTCATGGTGGAGGGCGAGGCCAACTTTGTAACTGAGGAAGATATGCTGGAGGCGATCTTCTTTGCCAAGGACGCCGTACAGGGTATTCTGAATGCCCAGGATGAGCTGCAAAAGAAGGCCGGTGTTGCCAAGCGCGACGTGCCGCCGCCCAAGGTGGATGAGGCCCTTAAAGCCAAGGTGCAGGAGCTGGCCTTCGAGCGGATCGCCCAGGCGTTCAAGATCAAGACCAAGCAGGAGCGCTACGCCGAGGTGGCCCAGATCAAGGCCGACGTGCTGGATGCGCTGGCTGCCGACTATGAAGGCCGCGCCAAAGAGATCAAGGCCTTTATCGGCGACATCGAGTATGACCGTATGCGCACCGATGTACTGGAAACCGGCATCCGGATCGATGGCCGCGACACCACTACCATCCGTCCGATTGCGATTGAGGCCGGTCTGCTGCCCCGCGTGCATGGTTCTACCCTGTTTACCCGTGGCGAGACCCAGGTCCTGGCCGCCGCCACCCTGGGCACCTCCCAGGATGAGCAGCGTATTGACAATCTGTTCCAGCGCGATACCCGCAAGCGGTTCCTGCTGCACTACAACTTCCCCCCCTTCTCGGTGGGTGAAACCTCCTTCCGTCTGGGACCCGGCCGTCGCGAGATCGGTCACGGCATGCTGGCCGAGCGGGCTATTGCCGCTATCCTGCCGGACCATGACCAGTTCCCCTACACCATCCGGATCGTCTGCGAGACCCTGGAGAGCAACGGCTCCTCCTCGATGGCCTCGGTCTGCGGCGGCTGCCTGTCGCTGATGGACGCCGGTGTGCCGGTCAAGGCCCCGGTGGCTGGTATCGCCATGGGCCTGATCAAGGAAGGCGATAAGGTTGCCGTGTTGACCGACATCCTGGGTGATGAAGACCACCTGGGTGACATGGACTTCAAGGTTGCCGGTTCCGCCGCCGGCGTGACTGCCCTGCAGATGGATATCAAGATAGGTGGCGTCAGCAAGGAGATCATGGCCCAGGCCCTCAAACAGGCCAAGGATGGTCGTCTGTTTATCCTGGGCAAGATGGCAGAGTGCCTGACCGCTCCCCGTGAAGAGATGTCCTCCTATGCACCGCGCATCACCACCATCTTCATCAAGCCTGATCGTATCCGCGACGTGATCGGTTCCGGCGGCAAGACCATCCGCAGCATCACCGAGGCAACCGGCGTCTCGATCGACATCGACGACAGCGGTAGGATCAACATCGCCAGCTCCGACAAGGCTGCCTGCGACGCCGCCATCGAGCTGATCCGTGGCCTGACCGACGAGGCCGAAGAGGGCAAGTTGTACATGGGCACCGTCAAGAAGATTATGGAGTTCGGCGCCTTTGTGGAGATCATGCCCGGCACCGACGGTCTGGTGCATATCTCCGAGCTGGACGAGACCCGGGTCAAGAACGTCACCGATATCCTGAAAGAAGGTGACAAGGTGCTGGTCAAGTGTATCGGCGTTGATAAGCAAGGCAAGATCAAGCTCTCCAGAAAGGCTGCCCTGGGGCAGAGTCTGGAAGAGAAGGACTAATCGTTACAGCGTGGTTACACGGGGGACGGGACTGGAGTCCCGTCCCCTTTTTTATTGACGTGACCCGTTTGATTCCTGCATATAACGCAGGTTAAGGAGGTGCTCATGGAGCGCTGGACCATCGCGGATTCCACCAAGATCTACAATGTTGATAACTGGGGTGCCGATCTGTTTTCCATCAACAAAAAGGGAAACATCTGCGTTCATCCGTCGTCCAACTCCAAGAACGCCATCGACCTGCGGGTGCTGGTGGATGACCTGATCAAGCGCAAGATCAAACCGCCGATCCTGCTGCGCTTTATGGACGTGCTGCAGGGGCGGATCGCCTCCATCAACCGTGTCTTCCGCAACGCCATTGCCGAGAACGACTACCCCGCCAAGTATCAAACCTTCTACCCGATCAAGGTCAACCAGCAACGCCAGGTGGTTGAGGCCATCGCCTCCTACGGCAAGCGTTACAACATTGGCCTGGAGGTGGGCTCCAAACCGGAGCTGGTGGCCGGTATCGCCATCTCCACCGGCAACGGTCTGCCGATCATCTGCAACGGCTACAAGGATGCCGAGTATATCGAGACCGTGCTGTACGCCACCAAGATCGGCTACACGATTACCATCGTGGTGGAGAAGCTGTTCGAGCTGGAAAAGATCATAGAGCTTGCCAAAAAGACCGGCATCCGGCCGAGACTGGGCATCCGGGTCAAACTCTCCTCCAAGGGGACCGGCAAGTGGGCCACCTCCGGCGGCGAGGATGCCAAGTTCGGCCTGCGTATGTCGGAGATCATGGCCGCCATCCGGATGTTGGAAGAAGAGGGGATGCTGGACTGCGTGGTGCTTTTGCACTCCCACATCGGCAGCCAGGTGACCAAGATCGATAAGATCAAGACCGCCCTGATCGAGGCAGCTCGTATCTACTCCGAGATGCGCAAGCTGGGGATGAATATTGAGTATCTGGATATCGGCGGTGGCCTGGGGGTGGATTACGACGGCTCCAAGTCCAGCTACTTCTCCAGCGTCAACTATACGGTGGAAGAATACGCCAACGATGTGATCTACCAGATCAAGAACATCTGCGACGAGGCCGGGGTGGACTGCCCCAACATCATCTCCGAATCGGGCCGTGCTACGGTGGCCCATTACTCGGTGCTGGTGACCAATGTACTCAACACTAATACCCAGGGGCTGATGCCGGATTACGAGGCGGTGCTGGAGGAGATGGAAAAACCGGCCCCCACGGTCAAAAAGTTGCTGGATATCTACAAGAGCCTCGACCGCTATTCACTGCGGGAGGATTATCACGATACCCTGCAGCTGATCAACGAGGCGGTCAGCCTGTTCAATCTTGGGTATTTGACCCTGCAGGAGCGGGCGATTGCCGAGTGGCTGTATGCCAAGATCATCAAGAAGATCAACGGTATTGTGGAGAAGATGAAGCCGATCCCCGAGGAGATGCAGAATTTTCAGCTGGCCCTGCGCCAGACTTACTTTGCCAACTTCTCGCTGTTCCAGTCGATCCCCGACTCCTGGGCCATCGATCAGCTGTTCCCGATCATGCCGCTACAGCGTCTTAATCAGCGGCCGGACGTAATGGCCTCCATTGCCGACATCACCTGCGATTCCGACGGCGAGATCACCAGCTTCGTGGGGGAGAACGGCCGGGCCAAGTTCCTGCCGCTGCACAAGATCAAGAAGGATGAAGACTACTACATCGGCTTTTTCCTGATCGGCGCCTATCAGGAGATACTGGGCGATCTTCATAACCTGTTCGGCGACACCAATGCCGTGCATATTACCTTCAACAAAAAGACCGGCTACCTGATCGACACGGTCATCAACGGCGATGCCACCTGGGAGACCCTGAAGTACGTCCAGTACAAGGGGCCTGAGATTCTCAAGCGGGTGCGGGAGCACCTGGAGAAGGACGTGGCCCGCCGCAAGGTCTCCATCGAGGAGAGCAGCCACTTTATCGAACTGCTGGATCGTACCCTGCTGGGGTACACCTACTTAGGAGAGTAAGTTATGAGCAATGTACTGATCATCGGGGCCGGCGGGGTCGGCCAGGTCGTGGCCCACAAATGCGCCCAGCGCCGCGATATCTTCACCACCATCACCCTGGCCTCCCGTACCAAGGCCAAGTGTGACGCCATTGCCGCCCAGCTCAATAACAGCATCACCACCGCCCAGGTTGATGCCGACAATGTGCCGGAGCTGGTGGCCCTGATCAAGCAGGTTAAGCCTAGCCTTGTGATCAACGTGGCGTTGCCGTACCAGGATCTGCATATCATGGATGCCTGCCTGGAGACCGGCGTCGATTATCTGGATACTGCCAACTACGAACCGTTGGAAACCGCCAAGTTCGAATACTCCTGGCAGTGGGCCTACCAGGATAAGTTCAAACAGGCCGGCCTGATGGCCCTGTTGGGCTCGGGTTTCGATCCCGGCGTGACCAACGTCTACACCGCCCTGGCGGCCAAAAAGTATCTGGACGTGATCGAAGAGCTGGACATAATCGACGCCAACGCCGGTTCCCACGGCCAGCCCTTCGCCACCAACTTCAATCCGGAGATCAACATCCGCGAAGTGACCGCCACCTGCCGTCACTGGGAAAACGGCCAATTCGTGGAAAGCCCGGCCCTGTCCACTAAGCGGGTCTTCGACTTCCCGGAAGGGATCGGCCCGATGAACTGCTATCGCCTCTACCACGAGGAGATGGAGTCGTTGGTCAAACACTTCCCCAGCATAAGCAAGGCCCAGTTTTGGATGACTTTCTCCGACAACTACTTAAAGCACCTGGAGGTGCTGCAGAACGTCGGCATGACCCGCATCGACGAGGTGGAATTTAATGGCCAGAAGATCGTGCCGATCCAGTTCCTGAAGGCCCTGCTGCCCGACCCGGGCTCCCTGGGGCCGCTCACCAAGGGCAAGACCTGCATCGGCGTGATCGCCCGCGGCATCAAGGACGGCAAGCGTAAACAGGTTTACATCTACAACATCTGTGATCACGAGGCCTGTTACCAAGAGGTGCAGTCCCAGGCCATCAGCTACACCACCGGCGTACCGGCCGTGGTGGGGGCGATCATGATGCTGACCAAGCAGTGGCACGCACCCGGCGTCTGGAACATGGAGCAGTTTGACCCGGAGCTGTTCCTGAAGGAACTGGGGCCGATGGGGTTGCCTACGGTAGTCGTAGATAACGGGAACTGGCCGCAACTTTAGATGACCGGTATTGATATTCCTAAAATTGTTGAACTTGCGCCGTCTCCGGCCTATGTGGTGGATCTGGGCAGGCTGCGCCACAACCTGTCCATCCTGGATCAGGTGCAACAGCGTAGCGACGCCAAGATCCTGATGGCGCTCAAGGCCTTTGCCATGTGGTCCACCTTTCCGCTGATCCGGGAGACCTTGCAGGGGGTCTGCGCCAGCTCCCCCTGGGAGGCGCGTCTGGGTCGTGAAGAGTTCGACCGTGAGGTTCACAGCTTTGCCGCCGCCTTTAAGGAGAGTGACGTTACCGAGTTGCTGGCCATCTCCAACCACCTGGTGTTCAACTCCTTCAACCAGCTGGAGCGCTTCCGGCCGTTGTGGGAGCAGAGCGGCGTCTCCATTGGTCTGCGGGTCAACCCGGAACATTCCGAGGGACACACCGCCATTTACGACCCCTGCGCACCCAACTCGCGGCTGGGTATCCCGGTAGCCGAGTTTGCGGGACGTTCCCTGGCCGGCGTGGAGGGGCTGCATTTTCATACCCTCTGCGAGCAACTGTTCGAACCGCTGGGGCGGACCGTGCGGGTCTTTGAAGAGAAGTTTGGTCGCTATCTGCATGGCATGAAATGGATTAATCTGGGGGGTGGCCATCACATCACCCGCGACGGCTATGATATCGACGGCTTGGTGAAACTTGTAAACTATTTACGCAACAAGTACGATGTTGAAGTCTATCTGGAGCCGGGTGAGGCGATCGCCATCGGTACCGGTCTGCTGGTGGCCGAGGTGTTGGACGTGGTGGATAACGGCATGCAGATCGCCATCCTGGATGTCTCGGCCACCTGCCACATGCCGGACGTGCTGGAGATGCCCTACCGTCCCGCCATCACCGGCGGGTTTGATCCCGGCGTACAACCGTACACCTACCGTTTGGGCGGACCTTCCTGTCTGGCCGGCGACGTGATCGGCGACTGGTCTTTTGAACAGCCGCTCAAGGCAGGTGATCGGCTGGTGTTCGAGGATATGGCCCACTACACCATGGTCAAGACCACCACCTTTAACGGCATCCAGCATCCCCACCTGTGCACCTATGAGCCTCAGACCGGCGAACTCAAAGTGGTACGTAGTTTCGGCTACTCCGACTTTAAGAGCCGCCTCTCCTGAAAATATGGTTGCCTGACTTGCGTCTATTCCCCGCTTTGGGGTATAGTGCACACCGTTTATTTTTGTCCTCTTAGCTCAGCTGGATAGAGCAACGGCCTTCTAAGCCGTAGGTCGCAGGTTCGAATCCTGCAGGGGACGCCAATAAAAACAATGGCTTACCAGTTTAATCGGTAAGCCGTTTTGTTGCTTAAGGTGTTGGTGTAACCTCTGGTGTAACCTCTGGTGTAACCTCTGTCTGGCTTGCCGGGTTTAATTCTTGTTTGTAAAAAATAAACTACTGGTGCCGCAATCCCCGCACTCACGGTAGAATTTCAGACCATCCTTCCTAATCCGTTCCTTATGACCATCTTTTCCGCAACCGATCTTAATTGGGGTGTTGGCATCACAGTCACCACATTTAAAATAGTAACCGAACTTACCGTACTGAATGGACAGGTTCGTCCCTTTACATTCTCGGCAGACAGGTTGTCCCGGCTGGGCGGTAGCGAAGACGGAAGTGATTGATGGGGTCGCTACAGAAGATGGCTCAGTCTGCAACGTAGTGGCTGCCTGTATGCCAAACTTGGCAGCGTAGTCAAACGATCCTGGCCGGTGCAGCTTAACCAGCTTTTCACCAAACTCCTGCAAGGTATCACTACCAATAATCCTAGGGGCCTCAATAATTGACTTCTTGTCGACCTCTTTTGCAGCAAAAGAACAGAATGCATCTGCCTTCAGGATTGAAGATAGATCAAATGGGGCGTTGTCCGGCCTGATGATTTTAGAGGTTGGCGACAGCATCACGACATTACGATAAGCGATAGGGATTGCGAATCCTAGCCTTTTGGGGCCAAGGTTGCGATCATCAACAGACATCTGCAGTGCCTGAATATGGCGGTTGTTCTGTTCAATGGGTGATTCTATAGCCTGATAGGTCTTGCCGTTCCAGACAAGAAATTCACCTTCTGGAGTGATCTTTATACCGTAATAGTAGTTTTTGGACTCAAGCACAAAAACGTCGAGGAAGCGGTTGATGAGCAGATGGTCTATCTGTGCCACACGCCCCCGATGTTCAATACGCAGGTCATGGATCAGTGCCCAGTGCTTGGAGTCCTTATAGCGGAAATCCAGGTAGTAGGCAGAGTTCTGCTCATTACGCTCCCCAGACTGCAGGCATTTAAGCTCGCGTTCGACCATAAAGCGTTGCTTGGCCGTGAGGTTGCAGCCGAGCAGCCGGTTTAACTCTTGTATGTCAGCATCGTGATTGTCTTTTTGTTTCAGCAACATTCTGAACGGGGCTCCTTTCGTTATTCACCCACCTGTATCATTTGGTCGGTTATCTCAGTAAAGGCCACGTCATGGCTGATCAGGAACAGTTGATCATACCAGTGCTCGGTAACCTCTTCCCGGCCAACATCAATGGCGCGGAAGGCATGGGCCAGGTTTTCCCGGCGGGCAGCGTCCAGGTTTGAGGTTGGTTCATCAAAGAAGGCGATCCGAGCGCCAATGGTTTGCAGCAGAGCCAACCGTAACGCAACCACCGCGCTCATGGTCTGACCGCCAGATAGCTGGTCATCAGTGCGTTCCCTGAGCTGACCATCGTGCAGGTCTCTGAGGATGATCTGGTACTTCTCGCCCCAGTGCAGCTCTTCATCTGATTCAGCGATGGTACGATAGATCCGGTCTGCCCGTAGGCTAATCTCTTCCCTGAACCGTTCCGAAAGCTGCTCTGAGACATTTTTGAAGACTTGGTTGCGCAGGAACTTAACCAGCTTTTCTTTCTCTGTATAGCTGGCACTAGCGGCCTGCTTGCTGGCAACCTCGTCCTGCAGCTGCTTAAGCTTTGTAATCTCCTGTTCGAGCCGCTGGTGGTCCCTGGTCAGACTTTCAATCTGCTGGGTGATAGTAGCAACCTCGGTTAGTAGCCTGTCCTTGTCAGCCCGCACCTGTTGATGGTGCTCGGCCTGATAGACGGTTTGGCCCTGAGTTAGCTCAGCCTGCTGTTTGACCTGCTCCTGTTTCAGCTCTATCAGTTTAGCCTGCCATTTTTCGAGGATTTGGAGGCGGCTCTCAAGCTCCTCCGCATCCTTCTGGTTGGCGGTATAAGCATCACGGCTTTCCTGGTGTTGCGTGCGTAGCTGCTCCGCCTGTGCAATCTCACTGTCCAGGTTAGAAAAGGCATGCAGTAGCGTCTTATGTTCACCAACCTTGGCAGTTGCAGCAGCCTGTTGGTGCTTTAGTGTATCCAGCTTTGCAGCCCGTTCGTGATTTTGGGCTCGCTTGGTTACCAAGGCAGATACCTGCTTGTCCAATTCCTGCAGGCGCACGGTAAGGCTATGCAGCTCTTTTTCTGCTGCATCGGCTGCAGTTACCTGCTGGGTCAATGTGGCAATCTGTTCGTTTAGGACTGTCTGAGTTTGATCAAGATCCTCCAACTTTTGTGTGAATAGGTCATGGGCCGGCCGATCTTCCAGATTACGACACGGTTCCTGAAAAAATGGGCAGACTCCTTCAGCCAGCTTATCCTGACCTTCTTCCAAGCCAGCACGGCGGCCCGACAGACGGGCCAGGTCTGCCTTCAAACGTTCGAGGATTGCTCGGTGGTTCGGCAATGCAGCAACAGTATCCTGCAGGGCCTGCTCAGGCTGCAGGCTGGCTCGGGTAGTTGCAAAGCCGGACTCTTCTTCAGCAAGCTGCGCCTCGGTTTTGGCTATCTCCGACTGTTCATGCTCTACTGACTGAGTCAGTCGTTGGGCCTCTTTTTCAAGGGCATTGATTTCCTGCTCTGCAGCACGGCGTTGCTGCTCCTTGGCGCGGAGTTCAGTCAGAAGTGCCTCAGCTACATCGTAGGCTTCTTTGCCAGCGCGTGAGGTCTCCACAATGGCCTTGGCCTTTTTACTGGCATCCACCTCTTGCTGCTTGTCTGCTGTCTTATCTGTGCCGTCTTTAATCCGGTCCGCAGTCCGTTGTAGTTCTGTTGTCAGGGTGATGAGTGCCTTTTCCTGGGCATCCAAGTCAACCAGCTGGGTCTCTGCCTGTTTTAGAGCCACCTGTTTCTGCTGCAGCTCGTTCTGCTTCTGCTGCACAGTGATCAACAGAGTAGCCTGTTCCGCTTGCTTCTGAGGCAGCACCTCCACTTGTTCCTGTAGCAGCCTGATTTCGGCGGTCAGTACCTCAATCTTTTTAACAACCGCCTTCAGCAGGTCACTGGTCCCTTTGTAGGTGGTGCGCCAGGCATCAATCCCCAGAATTTCATCAAAGGCCTCTTGGCGCTTGGTCTGCTGCTTGATGATGAACGGGCCAAGAAATTCGTTCTGGAACGGACCAATCACCAGCTTGAACTGCTCTGCCAGTCTGCGGCCATTGTTCAGCCCCAATAGCTCGGCAATCCGTGCCTCGGTCTCCTCAGCATTGGCATGCTCCTCAACCTCAAAGCTACCGCCTGCATCCTTATACAGCAGCCATTTGCTGGGGGTGCCGACAGTACGGCTTACCTTCCACAGCGCATCATTGCCAGCCTTAAAGACAACGCTGATCTCGCCCCTCTTAGCGCCGATGGACAGAAAGCGCTCTATGTTGGTAACAAAGTCACGGGCGTCCACCCCAAACAGGGCATAGCCAATAGCCTCAAATACTGTACTCTTGCCAACGCCATTAGGACCGGACAGCACATTGATACCACTGGAAAAGGTCAGTTCCCGGTCACGGTGCGATTTTATATTTTTCAGGTGGATGGAGATGATCTGCATCGGTTATGGCTCCTGCAGGAGGCCCAGCAGTTCCTCCCCCTCTACATCGCCCTTTAACACCTGATCGCGGATAGCCAAGGCCAGACGTACCAGCTCATCCTCACGCCCCTTGTACTCGCTGCGGCTGGTAATCAGTTCATGTAGTACATCCTTTTCAATCTCTGCCAGGCTCTTTTTCTCGGTATCGCTGCCGGATGCAGCAGTCACCAAAGAAAGGTGATTCTTGATCTCTACGTGCAGGGGAACACAGAGTTCATCAATCACTAACCTCAGCCGTTCCCGCCCCAGCTCAAAGGGGTGAAAGCGTACCCGACCAATCAGTTTTATTTCTAGTAGTGGCTTACGCTCATCCTTCAAGCCTGCCAGTTTTGAAGTCAATTGAGTACTGAAAAGCTGAAGAGCCTGGTCTGCATGTTCTACCCCATCAAGGTTAATGGTCATCACCAGCATGGGGCGGGGATTGGTGGGGCGGAACTGGTGTTGATACTGCCCATCCTCCGCCGTAACCAGGTAATAACCTTTATCGTACTTCTCTTCGCCAAAGTTCACGCACTCAGGTGAGCCAGGGTTAAAGGCATAGGGTTTATTGTTCTGGTCATTGATGATGTACGGCTTATGACCATGGCCGAGTGCGACATAGTCAAACGTATCTGCCAGCGGCAACGCCTCTTCCGGCTTCATGTTGCCGATCTCCACCGGTGAATAGGTCCAGACACCAACATGGAAGAGCAGGATGTTGTTCTGAGTAGTCACCGCTTCACATATCCGGGCAACGTGGTTGCCTGCCTGGGTGCCGATGTACCCTAAGCCGTAGATGTTGAGGCCGTTGATCTCAATATGCCCGCCAATTCCTTGTTCATAGTCGTAAGGATCAAAGCGATAGCCGCCGGTTTCAGTCCGACTGGGTCGCAACAGGTGGATATAGCCCATCTGTGACAACGCCTCCATCCAGGAGATGCTGTCACGGCGGTGAATCCAGTCGTGGTTTCCCTCCACGGCAATACAGGGGATGCTGGCATCCTTCAAGGGCTGGAGAGTTTCGATTGTGCTTGCAAAGGTGCGGGGGAGTATCTGGCCGGTGTGGAACAGGTCGCCTGCTATAAGGACGAAATCAACCTTCTCGACAATGGCATCAGACACAATACTGCCGAGCATACGGAAGAAGTCTTCATAGCGTTCGGCTTCACCGCTGGAGGTTCGGTAGGTTTTGCCGAGGTGGATGTCGGCGGTGTGGATGAAGGAAGGGCCATCTCCATTTCTCTCATCTTTTCTTTTAGAATCCATACTTACGCTTCCGCAAGTCAAAGGCCTCTTTCCCACCATCCAGAACTGTAAGAACCGCATGTCGGATTTCAGGATTGTCGATAGCATCTTGTGTCTTCACATGTGCACTATCGGCATCGGCTTCGAGGTGAATGACTTGATCAGCATCCCCATTTACGACCAAATTTGCATCGTGAGTGGCAAAAATAATTTGACGTTTTCCCTTGAGCCGTCGAAGGATCGGCAACAGAGTTTCAGCAAGGAATGCTTTGTCCAGTTCGTCCTCCGGTTGATCAATTACTAATGGAGACGTATCGGAACTCTCCAGCAAGAGAGATAAAAGCACACTGATTTGCTTTCCACCAGAAAGTTTATTGAGAGGCCTAAAGTCTTTAGCACCAGCCCCTACACGGGCCTCTATGAGACATTTGTCATCGCTACGCATTGATCTCAGCTGATACCTGCGGTCGTTTGTCATGTGCTCAATAAATCGTGTTGCCACTGTGTCACTCATCCCTAGCGTTGATAGCTGCTTGTTACACAGCGCAGTGTAAAGAACCGAAGGATCTGTAATGCCTTGGTTTTCATTCCACCAACGTGTAATGCCAGACTCTTTAAAATCTTTGATCCATTCGTCGAGATTGGTTCGTGAAGCCGCCTTTTCTAAAGACACACGAATGGTAGAAATATTTGCATTTACCTGTTTAATAATATCCTCTATTGCTTCACGGTGTGCCTTCACAGCAGCCTGTCGTTCACCTTCAGTCGAAGCAAAATCATCTTCGGCTTTTTTAAGAGTAGCTTTTGATGCTTCATAGGCAATACGAAATGATTCGTAATTTGCTGCAATTTTCGATAGTGCATCAAATTGATTGAGGTCTTCGGCCATTTTACCTTGATCGACAAGGCTCTTCTGGACACATGCGCGAAGTTCTTCAGTACGCTTGTTGGCGGCTTCTTTCAGTTCAGTCGAGAGGCCAATCAACTTGATCAATTCCTTTTCAGCACCATCAAGTTTGCTCGAAACTGAATCAAGAAGCGGCTTAATACCAGATATCTGTGATGAATCAGCCAACTCTACTGTTGGCAACTCAATCTGGGTCACCATTGCATGTACTGCCGATAAATTCTTTTGGGCGCTTTCTAAAGAGTACGAAAATTCTTTAGCTCGTCCTTGATCAGCTTGAGCAGCGGCCAGTGCATCGGCTCCTGCTTCCTTAAACGTATCCAGCGCCTGACGCGCTTTTTTTGCAGTATCGAATGCCTGTTCTTTCTCGGCTAAAGTTGCATGAGCATCCGCTATAGCTTGGGTCAAAGATCGGAGACGACCGTCTAACTCCTCTATGGTTTTATCTTTATTGAAAAGATCTGTACTCCCTGATGGAGCAAGATGATAGAGAATTTTACGAACGTTGTCGGCATCTTTGGCAATGCTGGCCAATTCGCGCTGTGTGAAGAACCTGGCTGGCCATCGTTCAGATGGTGATAGTGTCACAGCAATTGGACTTGCAATGTCAAGGGTGATATTTGGATTACCACTGAAAAATCGATTCGAGCGATCTTTAACATCATTAGCAAGGGCTGGTAATTGTGGCAGGGATATTCTGCAGTGGGTTCTAATCCCGTCAAGCAGCGTGGATTTGCCCGTCATTCTTCCACCAATGATGCATGTTAAATCTGGACTGAACCGTATGACTTGTGTCTTGTCCTTTCCTCCAAAAAAAGAGGTCCCACCCTCTACCGTAACGCTACGCAGCCATGGCCTGCTAGAGTCGATAGGAATCGGTATATCCTTCCTGTACTGAAGCTGCTTCTCCTTATCCTTTTCATAAACGATGCGAAGACGTGAGTCACTGGACAGAAATGCCTGACGCAAGGATTCAATCCGAGCAGAGGCTAACTTGACCAGCGTATACCGATACCCGATTCCTTTCTTCTGCGGGCTGTCGACACAGGGGACTTTTCCTGGCTGCCCACCGTTAACCAACCCGTATGCATCACTACTATGAATTAGCGACTGACAGTATTGCTTAAGATGAGCTTCAAGGTAGTTATGGGCATCGATAGCGTCTTGATAAAGATGGTTGTCTTTCAGTTCGAGTGCTGCAATGCTGCCATAAGTGAAGTATTTCCCAATATCTCCTTTCAATGATTCGACAGCACCTTTACTACTAAATGCATGAGGAGCTATGCACAAGTAATCCCATCCTTCACCCTCTCGAATCTTCAGGGCATTCAGCTCATTAAGAAGTTCTTGAGCATCTTTTGTAGATGTCTGGTGTGTACCGTTACGCCAAACGTCTTGACCGCCAGTTGCAATCGTAAATGCTTTCACATAACGATCCTTACCAATCTCTGGATCGAACAAGACAATTAAGTGAATTCCTCCCTTTCCATCTGAGGCGCTTGGCTCGAATCCCGGGAATACAGCATAGATTTTTTCTTTGAACGGGATTCCGTCGTCATCATTATCGCTTTGCCAAGCCTCTACTATATCCCAGACCACGCTAATTCCGCTGTTTCCAGGAACATGTGCTGAATGAGGAGTCAGACCGAGGACTTCAATACCAGCGCTGATTGATGCTTTCAAAAAGCAACGAACATAAGCACTCCGTGTGGTAGCATCCGTAGGGTCATTCGGATTCTCTAATTCTGGAGGAGACTGCCATGAGATGTTGCCTCCGGCTGCATCATCTAATGTATGCAAATGAAGATCTGCTCTAAACCACCGCGTCCCCGGAACCTCTTCGTGCCATTTTGTTACTTCGTTGCGGACAAAAATGCTCATTTTCGCCTCTCAGTACAGGTGTTTCCGTACAACGCTTCTCAGCACCCCACCATCACATCATCAAGATCCCTTGCCTTGACATACCTCGCCGGATTTTCCCCGACAGCCAACGCCGCAAAATGCGCTTCACCACATTTGATCTTGGCGCTTTCCTTGTCACGCAGATCATCGGTAAACAGGCTGCTCTTGGTTTCAACTACAAAGTACAGCCGCTCAGCGCCATCTTTCTCAATAAGCACGGCCCAGTCCGGGTTGTAGCTACCCAAGGGTGTTGGCACCTTGAACCAGCCGGGTAGTTTGGCGTAGACTTTTACTGCCTCGTTCTTTTCAAGCTGTTCAGTAAAGTTTTTTTCCGTATCAGAATCACAGACAACATGCTCGTACACTGACCGTGTAGCTGAAAGCATGTTCTTCAGGTAGCCGCTCAACTCTTCCTGTTCAAACAGCTCCTGGGCGTAATACTGTTCATCCCCCAGGCGTTGGTAGCGGATACCATCCACCAGGACCATCCGCTTGGTGCGGTTGATCAGGTCTGAGGTCATTTCAATAAACTGCTGGGGATTACGCTTGAAGTCGTTCAGGCGTCCGCTGTCAGTAAGAATCTGCACCAGGCTGCGGCGGGTCAGTTGGGTCTTGTCTTGCAGGTCAGTCAGCAGATCCGGCAATTCTATATCGTTTTCATCAATGGTTATCGGGGCGGAAACGATTGTCTCTCTAGCATCAATGCCGGATTTCCCTATGGCAAGTTCTGCCTTATGCCAGGTCAGGCGGGTTTTGCTGATTGGAGGGCTGTCACTGATTGCCTTGGCGCATTTGATGATCAGATCATCATTATCAAACTGCACCCGGTAGGTGGTCTTGTGCTTGATTCTGTTCCACAGCGCCTTGAATTCTTCACTATTCAGCACTGCCTGGCGGGTTTTAATGGTTTGCCGGTCATCGGCATTCTTGATCTCCAGCCGTCCGGCAAGTTTACGCAGCAGATCCTTTACTTGGGGGAGTTGAGCTGCAAACTGCTCCGGCAGAGTCAGGCTGCCATCCTTAAGGGCCTTTTTCAGGCTGTCCTGCACCTTGCCCTTGGCATCAACAAAACCGGATTCCTTCAGGTGGCTCCAGATCGCCTCTGACTGCTCTACCCCCAGCGGAACCAGCTTGCCTGTTGCATCCTTTACCGGAATTGCCGCAAACTGATGCTTCTCAACAATGCCAAAGCGTATGCCGGTATCCTCTTCAATCTCTTTCTGCAGGTTGTCGGCAAACTGCTCATAGCTTTCAGTGGCAATAACGGTCAGGGTGTTCAGATCAAATCCCCGCAGCCGCTCTCCCTGCTGGTTGACACAAAGCCGCAGACCCCGCCCGATGGTCTGGCGGCGTTCCCGTTCTGTTCCAATCTCCCGTAAGGTGCATATCTGGAAGACATTGGGATTGTCCCAGCCTTCACGAAGCGCCGAGTGTGAGAAGATAAACTTCAGCTTGGTTTCAAAGCCAAGCAGTTTTTCCTTCTCTTTCATGATCAGGTTGTAGGCCCGTTCTGCGTTATCGCGGCTACTCTGATTATTCTCGGCGGTTTCTGTCCAGCCCCCTTTTTTGTCTATGGAGAAATAGCCGTTATGTACTTCTGATGGCTCAGTCGTCAGATCAACATCCTTGAAAAGGGTCTGATACTGGGGGTCTTTGATGCAGCGGCGGTATTCTTCCTCAAATATAAGGGCGTACTTGCCCTTTACCGGGTTATTATCTGCATCGTATTTACGGTAATGCTCCACGCTGTCGATAAAGAACAGGGAAAGCACCTTGACCCCGCGCGAGGTAAAGCGCATCTCCTTATCCAGATGTTCTTTAATGGTACGCCGGATCATCTGCCGTTTCAGGGCATCCTCATCAACATCACCAATCGCCTGTCCCGGCTTCAGCCACTCTTCCCCACCCGGAACCCGCACTTCAACAAGCTCCTGGCCTTTAGCACAGCGGATCTCGCCAATGCGGCAATCGGCATAGATCGCCCGGTTGGTTATTAGCTCCAGGTCATCACCATCCTGCACAACAACCTCTGCCCTGCTTACCTTGCCAGCACGTTGAACATCCAACTCTACCCTGGCAGTAAAGCTGCCCCGCTTGTTGGCTACTGATAGCAGACGCACAAAAGCCTTATTGTTGCCACCTTCAACACTGGCCGATGCAACCTCTATTTGCTTTACCAGCTTCTGTTCATAGGCATCCACGGCATCCAGACGGTAGAGCATATGGTGTTTGTCTGCATGGGTTGCAGAATAGCGCAAGGTGCAGAGTGGATTCATGGCACCTAGGGCTTCCTTGCCCCGGCCTTCCAGACCACCGTCAACAGATTGCGGTTCATCAACAATAATGATGGGGGATGTGGACCGGATCAGGTCAATCGGCTTTTCGCCACCGGTCTTTTCGCTGTCTTTGTAAAGGTTGTTCACATCTTTCTTATTGATTGCGCCAACCGTTGCCACCATGATCTGGATGTTTGGGTTGGTGGCAAAGTTGCGCACCTGCCCCAGCTTGGATGAATCATACTGGAAGAATTCATAACCCTTGGCACCGGGGTACAGCCCCTCAAAGTGGTCTCTGGTTATTTCTAGGGTCTTGTTGGTGCCTTCCTTGATCGCCACAGACGGCACGACGATAACAAACTTGGTGAAGCCGTACCGCTTGTTTAGCTCAAAGATCGTCCGCAGGTAGACATAGGTCTTGCCGGTGCCGGTCTCCATCTCCACCGTAAAATCACCAGATGAAAGTGAATCTGATGGACGCAGGCCATTGCGGAGCTGAATATCCTGGAGATTAGCCAGCAGTTCATCATCCAGAAGCTGCAACCGGTTGCCGATACCCAGGTCATTCTGGGCAAAGGCCAGTAGGTGCTGTTCGCCAATGCTGCTGGTAACGGTAAACTCGGTACGGCAGATCTCCTGACCACGAAACAGATCAGCCACCGCTTCAATGGCGGCATGCTGGTAGTCAAGGTTATGTTCAAAGTGGAGTTTCATAGGTTCCTCAAACGATTAAACTAAAACTAGAACATTACCAGTGATGTTTTTGGGTGAATGGTTTTCTCTTCTGTGAAGCTGCCAGACGTGCTGCTGCCTCTTCTCGCTCCTTTTGATCCTTCAATATTGCGGCTCTTTTCTTTTGAGCAGCAGTAGGCTCGAATGTAATAAAGGGCACTGCGTCGTGACACTCTCCAGCATCAAGCTTTTCGGCGATGTCTGGCCTGTCTGACGGGTACCAAAAATACGGTTTACATTCGCCTCTATCTTCACCGGGCAGATACGTGGTAATGCACCCAGGGGCAAACTCCCTATTGTATGATGTGTAGCGCGTAACCACACCGGTTGGCGGTAATGCTCCTATTTCAATAAATGTATCGAGATAGATGTTGGCTGGCTCGGTGAATAGCGTCTTTTTCTTCCGCATATCCTTAATCAGATTTTTAAAAGCCTTTTCAACATGTTCAGGTGACTCGGCCTCAACCATACAAGAAAAGTAGCCAAATCTGCCGTCATCATCTTCCGTAATTTCATCAAATGAAAAATGGCCCAGATAAAGCATAGTTCCCCCTTATGAAGATTTCTTTCCGGGATTCGGCAATTGCTTTACCATCTTGTCAAAGTCAGATTCATACTTTCGATCATCAATCACCCGAAATTTCGCAAACTCATGCTCGGCGTGATTCTTGGCAATTTGGGCCGACACTTTGCCCGCATCCTGCAGAATTTCCCGGTCGTTCAGGGTAAGGAAACCTTCCAGTTTGGTAATCCAGTCCTGCATGGACATGGCAATTCGTCTTGCCGCTTGCCCCTCTGCAAAAATCAGATACTGTTCAGCAAGGTTGTTCAGCGCCCGCAGTTCTTCTTCGGTAAGGTAATTTTTGGCTACGCCGACATCACTCTTACGAATTCGTGCCCCTTCCCAAGTGGTTAAGCCCATGTTCGGCTGATTGCTGTCAGCACGCGACTGAACCAGCTCTGCGGCAGTTTGTCCATGAATGGCATAATGTACCTTGTTCTGGACAGTAGCGAAAAATTCTTTGGTAAGAGGGTGGCCAGAGTCGTAGTCCACGCTGGTCGCATAGATATCGGTAATCTTCTGGTAGAAACGCCGCTCGCTGGTGCGAATGTCCTGCAAACGCTTGGTAAGTTCATCAAAATAATCCGGGGCCTTGCCGGGATTTTTCAGACGTTCATCATCTAGTACAAAGCCCTTAATGATGTATTCTTTCAACTTATCGCTGGCCCACTGTCGAAAACGGACGCCGGCCTGACTTCGTACGCGGTAGCCAAGAGCCAAAACCATATCCAGATTATAGTGTTCAACATCACGTGATACTTCTCGATCACCTTCTTGTTGAACTGTTCGGAAAAACCGAACAGTTGCTTCCCTGGCAAGTTCGCCATCTTCAAAAATGTTTTTTATATGCTCACTTATGGTTCCCTTTGCCTTGCCAAACAATTCTGTCAGTTGTTTCTGGGTAAGCCACAGGGTTTCTGCCTCAAGCATGACATCTATTTTAGTGCGGCCATCTTCGCTCTTGTATATAAGAAAATCGCTCATACCTACAGACTCCTCACATCATCCAGGCCATGCTGCTGGAGGATGGCGGTAAGGTTGGTCTTGGTCACATCATCGGCAAAGGCGCTATCGCGGAATACCAGACGGGTATCAACGGCAGGCTTCAGCTCGGCATGCCAGCCAATTATCCCCTGTGCCAGTGGTTCAACCGCATCACGATTAATAGCTTCTGCCAGGCAGACCAGCAAGGCACCGGCACCAACGCTATACACTGTTTTATCGGCAATGGATTTCTGCTCAATGGGAACCGTCAGATCAAGCCCCAGCTTCAGCAGCAGCTCATAGAGGATATCCTGCTCACTGCGGCCAGCAACAATATGCTCAGTATGATCCAGCAGGGTTTGCTCCAGATCATCCCGGTTGGGCTGCCATGCGCGGATGTTTGAGGAATCGAGCTTGAAGACGCGGAAACCAAGATCACCAGCAAAGAGTGGTTTTTCGTCTTTAATTTTCTTGCCAGCACGACGGAGGCGTTCTTTGGTGAGTTCGGCGATAGTACGAGGCTTGCCAAGCTTGTCGCAATAATCAGCTGCAGCTTTTTGATGCTCATCCTCAGAATCAAGAGGTTCTGGAAGCTGAACTAAAATGAATTTCCTGCTGCCTTTGTCGCTGGTATTCTGCTCCATAACCGCATGGCCTGTGGTGCCCGACCCGGCAAAAAAATCAAGAACTGTCGAACAGTCCTGAACAAAGTTCATCTGTATGAAGTAACGAAGAAGCTCTACAGGCTTAGGATATCCATTGAAAAAAGCGCCAATTTCTGTTAACTGAGCCGACGCTTTTTGGGAGCCACCCAAACCATTCAAAACTGATATAACATGGCTCTGGTAGTCGGATCTTCGTTTGACGACTTCTATTGATCCAGTTTTGGAAATAACAAATGACGTTTCTTGGCCTTTACCATCGACAATAGGTTGACATCCATTTTTGATAAATTCTTCAGCAAGATCTTTTGAACTCCATCCACTTTCTACAATGACCTGATTCGCCAATTTGCCATCCCTGATTATGGCTTCGTCATGATATATTGGCCAAGGGGTATTCCTAATTGGGAATGTGCCGTCCTCAAAGTCAGCTGGGAATCCAATTGGTAAAGTTATTTTTCCGGGAGGATTCTTAGGGCCATTCTTTACTATAGTATTTCTAATCTCTGGCTTGAAAAGTTTACTGTCAGTAGAGGTGCTTGGGTCAACAACTGGAGGGTGTGGGTATGAATCTATAGATTTTGCGTACAGAAGAATATACTCATGACACGTTTTTATCTTCGCCTGATTGTCAAAATTACCATCAGTTCTCCAGCTAAACTGTGCCAAAAAGTTTTCTTCACCGAAAATTTCTTCTATTATGGCTCTAAGCCTTGGTACTTCCTTATCATTTATTGATATAAATATAATTCCATCATCTCTCAAAAGATTCCGTGCAATTTTTATGCGTGGATACATCATGTTCAGCCAATCAGTATGGAATCTACCAGAAGCTTCAGTGTTGCTGGAAATTCTTCTGCCATCACTATCTACTTGATTAGTTAGCATCTGGTAATTCTTAATGTTATCCTGAAAGTCATCAGGATACACAAAGTCTTTGCCGGTATTGTAAGGAGGATCGACATAGATCATCTTCACCTTACCGGCATAGCTCTTCTGCAGCAGCTTCAGCACTTCAAGGTTATCGCCCTCAATCATCAGGTTCTGCGTGGTGTCCCAATCAACGCTTTCTTCCGGGCAGGGGCGCAACGTGCCGGTTGACGGGGTAAGTGCCAACTGTCGGGCACGACGTTTGCCATGCCAGTTAAGGCCGTACTTCTCTTCCCGCTCTTCAACAGCATCACCAAGCAGTTGCTTCAAGGTTTCAAAATCAATCTTCCCCTCGGTAACGGCTTCAGGAAATAGGGTTTTGAGCTGATCTATGTTTTCCGACACGATGTCGGCGGATTGGCCGGTTAGTTTTTGCATGTATGGGGCTCCTAAATGATGGACATTGCAGCCAGACAAGGCTAGTCAGTACGATCTGTTAACTCTCTTGATTTGTTGTGAAAATCATACCACTCTGAGCTGTACTCCTTGATAAAATCAATAGTCGCATCAGACTTGATGCCATAGATGAAAACCTGTTCAACCAGTTTTATAGTGAAGACATAGATGCAATCTGGTCTTCTATCGAGAATGCCTTGACCCCAGGTTACTGGCGTAAACTCAATAACCTGAGTTGAAATGTTTATCAGATGTTCTGCAGTAAGGTTGAGTTTACGAGTCTGGAGATCATCAATTGCAAGCAATAAAGCGGCATTCTCGTCTATTCTGCTTGGACAAATTTGCTCACATAGCGTTTTCAGTTTTTTAGCAGCTGTCAGCCAGCCATCAATGCTTTTTGAAACTTTATCTCCACCTAAGATGATGGCACCCAAACCGCCTGCTGTCAGTACGGTTGTGATATCCAGTCCCTTAAATATCTGGACCAGAACCGTTGGCCAATCAGCTCCATGACCGATGTTTGTATCTGCTGCTGAAACATCTGAATCCACGGCTTGCAGTATTTTTTTAAGTTCGTCAGAGTAACGTCCAACCTCATAGCCCTCTGAGTCATAGTATTTATCCGGGAAAAGCAGCTCCATGTTATCCTCTTAAGCTTGGTCGTTAGGAAATCCAAGATCACAGTAAAGGTACTTCATTCATAAGCACCTTTTAAAGCTGGTCAATTCTATTTCAAGCCCCTTTATCTCCAAATTCAACTCCACCCGCCGCCCCATCTGCTTTTCCTTTACCGCTGCATTCCTCAAAGCAGCAATCTTGGCTTCCAGCTCGCCACATTTCTGCAGCGCTTCCCGACGTGCTGAGCTTTCTTCTTGAGTAGCAGCCTGCCGGAATACACCGGTACGCTGTGAGGCCTGGAGCGCGACCAGAGTATCAAGCCAGCCTTGATACAGATTCAGTAGATTGGTACTTGGCTGTTTATTGAGTGCCAGCGCATCAAAAAACTGCCGGATAATATCAACACACGGCGCTGACTTGCCGGATACGGTTACTTCAACAACATCACTATCAAGCACAAACTTATCGGCCTCATTCTGTGCCTTACGCCTGTTTGCCAGTGAAAGGCTGACTTGATCCCCCTGCACCAGAATAAGAAACAGCGGGTATGGTATGGCACGGTGGATCAGCTCCGTCAGGCGGCCAGCCTTGGCTTCTGATCGCAGAGCAACTGAGAGAACAGCAATCTCCAGATACTCGCGCTCATCATCCAGATATTCCGGCACGCCAATGGTGTTGGGCTTCAGTGCAGCCAGCCAGTGGATCTCTTCAATGCCGTCATTGATCTTGCGCTTATCAGCAGAGGTTGGCGCACCGTTTTCCACCAACAGCTTCTTGGGTACACGCTGGTTGACACTCGCACTGTTAGGCAAGCAGAGAGCGCTTATAATGAAATGGATATCAGTCTGCATAGCCTGCAGATGCGGCTAAATTTATCAGCTCTTTTTTTACATTCTCAAATCGAATTTTAGCTATGCACTCATTTGCATGCGTCTTTAGGTATTCCTCAAAATATCTGACCTCCGCTTGTAAAAGTAAAACGTATAGATCTGAAAAATTATTTGGTATGCCAAACTGATGTAGCTCCCATCCACGATTTATAAAAGGGTTCTTATAATAAGGTACTGAATCGTAGGTGCTTAGATCGTATCCAATCGCCTGAAGGTGAGCGCGAATTTCATCGTTTAATGATCTGTCCCATTCGCAAAGCATGTCGGTGAGCTCTTGAATCCGGTGTGCAGCGTCGGTAAGCTCTTTAAATTGCTCAATTGGCGAGCTCTCAATGTTAATATGTACAGCAAGCTCTCGTGCAAAATGCTTGTTTTTATTAGTTTTTTTAACCTCATCCCAGTATGTCCGCATTTCATTTTCAAGCTGATATATAACGGACTCATTCACCTTAAATAGCTTTGCTCCACAGCAAGCTTCATGTTCTGCCTTGATTTGAGTGAACCAGGTTTTCGGATAGAGCGTTTCATCGTCAGTCTCCTTGTGGTGTCGATAACATAGAAGGATCAAGTTACTAGATTTTCGCCTTTGTTCGTCGGTTGAATCGGCGTTGTAACGAGGTCCACCTGGATTTGCAGCTTCAATGTGACATATTTGGCCAACAAAGATGTTCCTTTCAGTAACCAGCTCATGAGTGCAGCCTGGGAAAGCACAGATGTTCCCAGATTTTGCGAACAAAGCCCTGATAACGTCTGTTGCTATAGGCAATCGTGCCATTTGAATCTCCACAAGTTAATCGGACATCACCTTTGTGTCACTGACTTAAAACATCTCCTGCAACACCACCAGGTACGCCACCACTTCAAAATCATTGATTCCCGCAAATTCACCTTTAATGGCATGGGTACCACCTGGTGAAAAGAGACTGGCAACAGCCCGTTCTTCGCTCTTGCCGACTACTGAAGCAACAGCCGCCCCCAGCAACCGTTGGGCATGCCGCATATCTTCGCCCTGTTTGGTGCTTTTATCAAAGCTGGCACAGGCCGCTGCATCGGGCAGATCACGCCCCAGACTGAGCCGCTTCAGCCTGTCCAGAATCCGTTTGGCCTGAGTGTATGGTAACAGCACCGTACCATCATCCCCCACATGCACCAGAAAGTGCGGTGCCAAAGGATACCCGGTTTCTGCCATTTTGTTGGCTGCTGTTCCTTCAGCACGGAGACAGAAGATAATGCCGGGGGGAATCTCAACTTCGGAAGTGGTGACAACAGCACTGGTTCCTAAGGGCAGTGATTCCAGCTTGCCGGGGTGGGCTTTAAGATACTGAGCCAGATCAATGCGGAAGTCGGTCAGGGTCAGGTCAGTGATGGATACGCCGGTGGAGAGGTCTTCTAGGTCAATTACTGCATCTTGCAGCTTCAGCAACTGTTTGCGGCGGTATTCCAGATCGTTCATCTGGTTGCCGGACTGCTGCTCAATCAGGTTTTCTTCTCCGGTTGCTGAGATATCCAGCAGCACCATACGCCCGCTTACCCGTTGTTCCAGGTTGATGTACTCCTCCAGCTCCATATTGGGCCAGAAGTTGACCAGCTGGATGCGATCATTGGGGGAGCCGATCCGGTCAATCCGCCCGAAACGCTGAATAATCCGTACCGGGTTCCAGTGAATGTCATAGTTGACCAGCCAGTCACAATCCTGCAGGTTCTGGCCTTCTGAAATGCAGTCAGTGGCAATCAGCAGGTCAAGCTCTCCTTCTTCTGCCAGCTCTACAGGACGTTCTTTTGAACGGGGTGAGAAGGTTGTAAGGATGGTTGCCAGGTCTTTGCGTAAACCCGGCAGGGTAGTCTGATTACGGCCAGCACCGGTGACCAGTGCGGTTTCTATCCCCAGGGTTTCTTTTGCCCAGCTTGCCAACTGCTCATACAGGTAGGTGGCGGTATCGGCAAAGGCTGTGAAGACAATAACCTTGCGATTACCTTCGTTACTGGGTTGCTGGCATTTGTGGGTGATGACTTCTTGCAGGGCCGCAAGCTTGGCATCACGGTTGGCAGTTACCTGTTGTGCAGCTGCATGCAGGGTTGCAAGGCGGTTGCGGTCTTCAATCAGGTCCTGCTTCCAGCGGATCAGGTCTACATCCCCCAGCAGTACTTTTACCTTGCGCCCAACCAGCAGGCTCTCAAAGGCAGGATCATCAATATCTACATCAGCAATGTTTATCTCTTCAAAGTCATCTGCATGGGCTTCAATACGGGCAAGGGTTGCCTCTACGTCATGCAGTTGCCGCTGCACCGTAAGGGCAAATGAAGAAACAGCACTTTCCATCCGTTTCAGTACGTTGACACGTAACAGGTGAATCAAGCTTTCTTCCCGGTCTACCTGACGAAAGAATCCTTCGCCGCCACGAATCTGGGTGCTGTACTTGGCATCATAGGCAGCCTGTTTGCGGGGAAGGACATACCGCAGCGGTGCGTATGAGGCGAGGTTCAGACGGCGAATCTCGGTGTTGATTTCACGTATGGAGCGGAATTCACCGGCACGATCAACATCCGGTTTGATGTTGATCGGCTTGAGGCGTTCAGGAAAACGTCCTGTTTCACTGATACCGTAATACTTTTCAATATGCTTGCGTGACCGTGCAATGGTGAGCTGATCCAGCAGGGTGAAGTAATCAAACCCCAGCATCTCAATCAACCGGGTGGGGGTCTTTTCTGACTCTTCCAGATCAAGCCAGCGGTTGAACTGTTTCTGAGCCAGGCGAGTGGTGTTGTCGATACTGGTTATGCCGTGTTCAAGCAGGGCTGTATCGTCACCTTCAGTTGCAAAGGCGATCTGGTTACGCAGGTCAGCCAGACGGTTGTTAACCGGAGTTGCCGAGAGCATCAGGATACGGGTCTTTACCCCTTCTTTGATGATACGACGCATCAGGCGGTCATAGCGGGATTCCTTGCCCTTATGGGTGGCCTTATTGCGGAAGTTGTGTGATTCATCAATGACCACCAGGTCATAGTTGCCCCAGTTGACATGGGTCAGATCAATATCACCGGATGAGCCATTATCACGGGACAGGTCGGTATGATTGAGGACATCATAATTGAAGCGGTCAGTAGCCAGGATATTGCGCCGGTCATTGGCCTTGTAGATGGTCCAGTTATCCCGAAGACGTTTGGGGCAGAGCACCAGCACCCGGTCATTGCGTAGTTCGTGATATTTGATGATGGCCAGCGCCTCGAAGGTCTTACCCAGACCAACACTATCGGCAATGATACAACCACCAAAGCGGTTCAGCTTGTCGATTGCTCCGACCACACCGTCGCGCTGGAACTTGAAAAGCTTCTTCCAGACAATGGTGTTGCGGATACCGGTGGCTGATTTGACAATACGGTCTTCATCAAGCTCTTCACCCTGGCCTTTGAACAGGTGATGCAGGATCAGGGTATAGATGGTGAAAGGGTCTCGATGGGAGGCCAGCTCTTGCAGCGATGTAACCAAGGCATCTTTTACATCCGGGGATGAAGGCAGGCTGTTCCAGAGTGAGGTAAACCATGACCCGAGCATGGCCGATTCATCCGGGCCTTCTGCACACTGGATCAGGCTGAATTGGTTGCCAGGGGTGAGTCCAAGCCCATCCGTGGTAAACGGACAATTGCCGGTGATTATCGCCTGCTGGCTGGGGTCTGGATGGTGTGCGATGATAGCAGACTGTGGGAGGAATGTTGGGACACCACGAACTTCTGCAGTCGCTTGAAGCCACTCGCTGCAGATTCTGGCCAAACAACGCACCTGAAGTTGATTGCGAGATGGGCGGTCTGCCTGGGCTCCGATCAGACCAAGGTCTGTGTCTTCTGCTGATGGAATGACTAAACGGCACTGATTGAGCTTTTCCAGTAAGCTGCGGAGTTCAGCGAAAGCAAATAGGGAGAATGAGGGCGTGGCGATGTCCAGAGCTGATTGAGGATGCAGACTTTTTCGCAACTCGTCAACGACACGGTCATTGCCGGTATTTTTTATGAGTTTCATAGCAGATACTCGCCTCAGATTTGTGTGCGAATGTTTTACCACAGGGATTGCCAGCTGGCAAAGCACCTGATTGAAAAGTTTTATGGGGTTGTAGTAACGCGTAATATCTTAATTTGCTGCAATTTGTTCAAATGTAGTTAGGGGAAATCAGGGATTTTGTTTTAGAGTGGAACGGTCTCCATAGTTCTCATTTTTTCTCTCTTTTACCTTATCAAACCATAACAAAGCTGAAGAGTTGCAATCGAAAGCTAATCATCGGAGCATTATTGAACGCCAATCATAGAGTTGGTTGTGTCCCGGTTGTGCGTCTTTGTTTTTCATGTGGCTATGGCTAGACTATATAGAAAGAGTCAAGGTTCCTTTACCAGCAATTTGATGTTTTCGTATTTGGTTGCAAGCACGATACGTGAGTATGAATGCTCCCAAGGTATTGGCCCCTTGCCCGACTGATGACAAGGGGCCAATACTGGGAATCTAATTTTGTTTCCTTTTGCGTGCTGCGCGGGCTTTCGCAATATTACTCATGTTACGTGGTGGCGGCTGCCAGTCACGCCAGGCTTTTCCCAAGGTGTAATCAGCTGCGCAACCGCGACCGTTTAGGATACCCCCAGGCGATACGAGTTCGAGAAATCCCACCGCTTGGAGCTCCTGAATTGCACGACAGAAGGTTGTCCGGCTGATGGAGAGCAACTTGGTCCCCTCGCTGACGGTGAACTGAAACACAGGTCTGCCCCCGAAGTTCTCTTTATATGCAGCTGCTCGGCCCTGTTTTGCGATGCAGATGATGGCGAGATCAGTCGCACTTTTGCTCAAGTGTCGCCAGGCTGGTATCAGAACGTGCTCATTGATATAAATTTTAGAGAACCAGTTTTCTACCTTCGGTACTCCCCTGGAGCTGCGCCCATTAGGCAGCATTGAAGCGTGTTTTGCCGGTTTATAAGGAGGCATGTTGATTACCTCCTGTGGTAGTCTGCTGGCACTTCGGCTTCCGGCCTTTTTTGACTCCAGGAGCTACTTCTTTAGGGGTGGCCGTCTCGAATGAATCAATTACGTTGTCGATCCACGACTCTCTCCATCCAACGCTATTGGGACCCAAACGTAGGGGTGGGGGGATGGTTCCATCTTTTATTCTCCGATGCAGCGTTGCAGACGAAATATCCAGTTTATGCAGTACCGCTTTGCGGCGTATTATCCTGTCAGTCATAAAAGTCTCCTGAAATTTTTTGTCGCAGGGCTGGCCAGCACCTACCAAGCAATTTCAGGCTACTTGATGACGTTTTCGTCATGTCAATGTTTTTGAAAAACAGACTGATTTGTAATTTTAATAATTATTATTGATGGTTAGCAGTTCTGACGGGCTGCTTTATAGTTTCTGACGACGTCATTTTTTCCGGTCGGCTAATATTTTCTCTCCTCTTTTGCAGAGATCATAGAACCATTGTTTGGGTCTACCTTGCTTTGCACTACTATTTTCCCATTCGATTACTTTCTTGGGGTCAAGTTTTTTCATAAGGTCATATTGCGATGTTTGGGGAAATGCTTTTTTGATATAAAATGCAATGACCGCAGCAGATTCCTCATTGCCACGGTAATATTCTATCTGCTCTTCAACAGTTTTTATGGTCCCATCTGTTTCTGAATTTTTTGCTCGCTCTGTTTGTATATTCTGTGCGAGTAATAGATTTCCAAGATCGAGATTAGGCTTGGAGTAGGACTCGAAGGCAGTTGTTGTGCCACGCTGTTTTAACTCTAAAATTTGTGACTGTTTGAATAAGACTTTTTTGTAGTGCATAGTGCATGACTCTTGAGTTTTGATCCCTTTACCAGAGCACCAATTAATTGGTTGCTTAAGACGGAAAAGAATATCACCAGATTCGGTAAGGCTCTCAGTCATTTCGCCAAATGGCTCAGCTTCTCTACCTAAAATATATGCAGTCAGATAACGCTCCATGATGAAAAATTTAATGCGCTCAACATGCACTCCTAAAACGTCAGCAGCATCAGAACCTGATATGTATTGAGGTTCTGGCAGTTTTGCAGACGCAAGTATCGAACCGGTATCTTTAATATCGTCCTGAGCCTGTAACTCTATTCCTTCACTGGCAGCATAATCAGATAGCATTTTGTCCGTTATGCGAATGTCAGAAAGAAGAACACTGGCAGGCGTATCCACCAAATAGTGGACCCCATTCTGAGATAAAATAACAAACTCACCAATTTTACTTCTGATGCGTGACTTGGTTTTGCTGGCTTCTGATGCCGTCATGGCGTTCCAGCGATTATGTGTGTCGTCAAAATCTTTCCATCCACTTGTTATCCAGCCAACAACCATATCAATTGAAAACTCAGCCAGATAATCAGCAAAAACAGCTTTTTGTCTGTAAAGCTGTATGTAGCCAGACTCCTTAGCCTCTTCCATATCAAAATAGTCGGGGAAAAAGGTAAGCTCAAAGAGTCCCTGTATGTTAGCAGAATTGTAGCGAAAATTACGTGTGCGGCCATTACCAATATCGAAAATAACGTCTTTTGGGGAGCATTCAATGCTTGGGGGGCTCGACTGTCCACAAATATTGATTATTCTGAATGATCTAGGGTGCGGAAAGAATACGCAAGGTTTTAAAGTCGGGTCAGGCTTGCCTGAGAATAGAATCTTGTCGCGGAGAAACTCAACACGTGGTTTAGCAGGATTCAGCCGTCTAGCAGCTTCTTGGATTGTGTAGTGTTGCATGTGTGCGCCTTCTTAGGTGTTGCAGTTATGGCCTTCCGTACCTGATTACAGAATATAGCTCATGCAATGTCTTTAATGCATCTAAAACACTGGATGCCCAACCGGCACCTGAACGGAACCCGAATTGCCAATCAGCTACCGCCCTGGCAACGTCATGCGGGTTACCTTCATCATACAACTCCTGCACTGAATCGAGGCATTCACAGGCATACGCTATCTGCTCAAAAGGGTTGATTTCTTGGCTCTGAAGATAGCGTCCATAGCGTTCCATCATAACATTTTGAAAATCTGGTGACATGGACTGACATGGGTACTCGTCGAGTTCTGCATCATTCTTCAGAAGAGCCAAACGTGCGCCAGAAGCGTAAAGGTCAGCAAGCAAGCGAATCAGGTGCATGATTTTTTCTTCTGCTTGTTGACCGGCCTCCGAGTGATTCTGCAAGTAACCCGAATACACAAACCTTCTCAGCTCTGCTGTTGATGCAACAAACCCGGTAATTTCCGCCCGTAACTCCCCATGTTCGTCGTAGATCGGGCTGGCAAAATCTTCTGGCCTTGAAAACTGCATGATGTCATCAGATTGCTCGATCCGTTCAATGATTATTTCCGCTTCATGCAGCTGCTCATTGGGAACCGCTATGGCGTTCCAGCAAGAGCCGCCACCGTCATCATAGTCATAGCCCTTATCCTCTAGCCTCCAGTCGATATGCGGAGCAATCATGTGCAGGTGTTTTAATAGTCGCCGATAATTAATTGTGCCCTCATCGGAGCAGTCTTCGTCTTCCTCGTCGTCGGGATATTCAACAAACTCCTGTATGCATTCGTCGCTCAGGCTCGGCTCCCAGACGGTATCCCACTCAAGCAGGTCATCGGTTTCTTTGTCGCCGACAGATAGCAGTGAACATGGTTGGGGGGCTGGCTCAATGTTTTTATCATCGTACTTTTCAATCCGCCTGATAACATTTTCGCGCCACTCTTTTATCAGCTTAATAGCTTGTTGTTGCAGGTCGCGCACCATTTCACCGTAAGCTTCTTCCTTTCTCAGCTCACGGTTAAAATCGCAGGGGAGAGGGATGTCAAACTCCTCAGCACCACGTAGATACTCAACTACCAACTGCTCTGCATAAAGCTGATCACTTTTTTCGCTGTTAACACCAAAGAGAACGTCAAGTACATCGGTGTCCCAAGCCAACTTCGCTGGGTGGTAATCGTAATTGTGTAGCTCGGTGAAATCAGAAGAATTGGGGATTTGTGCATAGAGCCATTCGGATGCCGCTTGATCAACATTATCAGTATCTTCAATTCCAGCTATGCGTTTTATGAGGGCGATAGCACCACCGATTTGCAGGGTGTTTTTTTGTTGCTCGTCAAGGCAGAGCAAAAGCCTGGTTAATACTGTTTCTGGCTTAGAGATGTCAGGTTGCTCTATCACTTTTGCCTCCTCAAAATTACCACTCGGCCTTACTGTCGATCCAGGGCTGAATCGTAAGCTGCAGGGTGTCCAGGTTTAATGCCAGCAGGTTGCCGTAGTCTGGCTGTTTGTTGGTGAAGGCCCCATTGTCGAGGCTGATGATTTGCTGCGTTAACGTGCTTTTTACTTGATCCAGCGCGTGCACATGGTGTCCGCATACCACCCTCTGCCGGGACGATGGTTGATCTTCAGGAATATAGGATCGTTCCCAAACCATATGCTCAACCGGGGTATCGTTAACCGGATCGTTAAGGCTTAGATTAACCCCTGCATGCACCAGGATGAACTCGCCATCCGCATAACAGCAGGGCAGTCCTACAAAAAACTTACGGTAATGCACTGGTAAGGCTTCCAGTGATTTCACCCCAAAGCTGAACAGAGTCTTCTGCCCCCAGTTTTTCGTCCAGCCCCATGAATAAAGGTCGTGATCATCCGTAAGATTTCTGATCAGCATGTCATCATGGTTGCCACGCAGGGGCCGAATGTCGCAGCCAGCCTCCTGCATGGCTATGATGGCATCAATTACCCCTTTGCTGTCGGGGCCACGGTCGATGTAATCGCCCAAGAGATAGACTCGATCATCATGCCTGGGATTGATTTGACGTATCAAGGCCAGGAAGGTCTGCGACCCTCCGTGTATGTCACCTATGGCAAATCTGCGCATGTATCGCTCCGGCTGAACAGCTATTCAGATCTTGAAGTGCGGCTTGGAAATCGCCAAATCGGCATTTGATAGCGCGGCTGGTTGTGATGGCATGTGTGTAATCTCGGTTATTCCAGCATCCCTCAAGATCGCCCAGGTGGCGTCTTTTTCGGTGATGGTGGTTTTTATGGCAATCACCTGTGTTCCCATGACCATATAGCCAAAGCTGATTGAACCTAGCTGCGTTCTGGGCCTGGGTTCCATGCCGATGACCGGGTACAGGGTGATGTTAGATTCCTTGGAAGCCTTTTGCAGTGCCCTGACAAATGCAACCAACATGGCGGTGGCCCCTTGCCCAAACTGGTTGTCATAGGCCCCGGCATGCTCTAAATCTTCACGGGTTTCCTTGCCGCCAGACCTGGGGAATACAAATACAGAGATTCCGACTTCAAAGCGGTCACCTTTATCACGCAAATACGGAAAGGGGATCAATAGCCCATCGTAAGAGTTCTCCAGGTAATGGGGGATGGCAATGCTGCACAGGAGTATGTTTGCATCCATAGCTGCAGCTGCCTGTTCGCGGCTGCAATTGGGCGGCTGTAGCTTGACACCCATGACCTCTGTGTCGTCGCATTGCATTACCAGGCCGTATTCAAGCGGCTTGTTATCGGCTTTGAGCCCGACCACCCCATAGGGCATCAGCTCCCTGATCTGCTGGAACAGTTCTCTATTAATGGGAATAAGTCGGACGTCACCTTTTGGTGTTGGGATGGTTGCCATACGTTACCTCCAGTCAGGATGCCTTGTGTTTTCACGATGAAAAGTGCTGATGACTCACCATATCACACAGGTCTGACAGAAAAAGTCATTCATGGGCTGCAGGGCTGTTTTGGGGCTGTTTTGTAACCTTCTCCCTACAAAGGATCTTGGATGCAATCTGTGCTTATGCTGATTTGCGCTTGAGGGGAATGACCTTGCCTTCTGCTCCAGTAATGATGCTCAATAGCTTACGTTCCCAGGCTTCAAGTGCCTGCTGAATCTCTTTGTCATAGCGATTGACGTTGTAGGTTCGAATAATACCTTGTTTTGTATGGTTCAACACTGCATCGATGATTTCGTCCATGAAGCCAATTTTAGACATGAAGGTTGCTGCGGTACGCCTGAGATCATGCGGAGTAAAATTTGAAACACCTATTTTGTTTTCTGTTACAGGCTTGCCTTTCTCATCAAATACCGGTTTTCCTTTTACCAATACAGGTATTGCAGCGTTACGACGTATAACTTGTGCAGGAACGGTGTTCTCTATTGGTTTGCTCTTTCCTTTATGTGGACATGGGAAAATAAAGCCTTTGGGGATCATCTTATTGGTATCGGTATCAAGTATTTGAAGCTCCCCAATCAATTCAAGTGCGGTAGTAGTTAGGAATACATGATGGGCACGCTTGTTTTTTGATCGTTCAGCTGGAATAGTCCACCATTTACCGTTAATTTCGCTGGTGTGCATGCCAATTATTTCGCCAGGCCGTTGTCCGGTAACAAGAATCAGTTTTAAGGCGCGTACGACTTCACCCGAGGCGTGACAGGTGCCAAGATTTTGCCAAAAGGTACGGATTTCATTTTCATCAAGATAACGGTCTTTACGGACAAGCGGAGCTGGCATTTTGATGCCTATGCAGGGTGATATTTGCAAAATGTCCCGTTCAACGGCAAATGAGAACATTTTACGAATAATCTTGAAATTGTTGTTGGCGCTTCCCGGAGAACCACGCTCTACAATCTTTTCCAGGAGCAGCACAACATCACGCTTGGTTATGCTTGAGGCTTTGCGTTTTCCCCAAGCGGGTAGGGCGTCATGCTCTAGTATCCGCTTGTCTTCAGCCCACCCACGTTTATTGGGCATAGCATGTTTTTCGATGTACTCTTTGATGAGTTCGGCTACCGTGGGGTTTTTCCTGTCTTCTTCAGCTTTTATTTCTGCGTCGCGCCTGTCTCGATCTGGATTGTGGTGCCAGGTAAAGCCAAATTCTTGAGGGTCATGGCCGTCTTTCAGCACCTTCCGGGCATCTACGAGCCTTTCTCTCGCATCAGCAAGGCTAACAAGCGGGTACTCGCCAAGATTCATCTGGCGTCGCTTTCCGGCTATTGTGTAGATGAAGACAAATATCCTCAAGCCAGAAGGCAATACTCTAATGCCGAACCCGTCACCTTCACGCCGTTGGTACATCTTATCAGACGAACTTAGATTTCGGATAAACGCATCAGTGAATTTCATGGAGACCTCTTAGGGGAGGGGATAAGAGGTTACACGAAAATTGTGTAACCTCTGGTGTAACCTCTATAGGGGCGGTAAGCGATAAAAAAACGTGAAATAGTATGAGGTGATTATTGCTGTATGATGAGTAAAAAGTAAAGTAATTATTATGGTTATTAGGCATTACGTGACATGGTGTGAAACACGGTGAAAAGTATTTTTAAACGTACTTCTAAGCCGTAGGTCGCAGGTTCGAATCCTGCAGGGGACGCCATACAAAAAAGGGCTTACAGTCACAACGCTGTAGGTCCTTCTTGTTTTGTATCCTTCCTGTGTCCTTCGCCTCCTTCCTTTGTTTGTATGCGGATAGGCCACTATTTTCATTATTGTGTAGCAATGCAGACTTTGGCCTGAAATAGAGAAAGTGATTGACGAGGCGTTCGTAAAAGCGTACGTTTTGGCATCGGAGGTGGTTTGTGAAAACTATTACAGCAACAGCGGCACGATCCAGCTTGTACAATCTGATCGATGAAGCAGCGATGTCACATGCGCCGGTAAAAATAACAGGGAAGCGTAGTGACGTCATTTTAGTTTCTGCTGATGATTGGCGTTCTATAGAAGAAACGCTTTATTTGCTCTCAGTTCCTGGTATGCGGGAGTCGATCCGTGAGGGGATGGCTACACCTCTTGATGAGTGCAGTGAGGATGTTGCGTGGTAGGGTGGAAAGTAGTTTTCACCAAGCAGGCTCAGAAAGACGCTAAAAAACTCGTTTCTGCCGGATTAAAACCTAAGGCAGAAGGTTTGCTTGAAATTTTGAAAGTGAATCCGTTTCAGAATCCTCCACCCTATGAAAAGCTGGTTGGTGATCTAAGCGGGGCCTATTCGCGTCGGATCAATATTCAACACCGGTTGGTCTATCAGGTGCTCGATGAGGATAAAGTCGTTAAGGTTTTAAGAATGTGGACACATTACGAGTAAGTTCGAGAATAATTTCTAAGCCGTAGATCGCAGGTTCGAATCCTGCAGGGGACGCTATTCTTATGCAGGGGCACCGTTTATCAGGTGCCCTTTTCTTTTGTGTGTCGTGTGATACATTCCATTAGTTGGATTTAATCTGTTGCGAGTGATGAGGTATCCCGCTGTGACAATGCTTTCCCGACGAGAACTGCTGTTGCTGGCTGGCACGACTGCAGGAGCCTCATTACTTTCAGGCTGTGCCAGCAGTCCGCTGCTGTATAGCGATCAATTCAATACGTTCGGTGATGCGGAGCGGCCGTATCTGGGTCTGGCTACCACGCTGCGCGAGGAGCCGGACTACCGGGCAGAGGTTGAAGGGGTGATACCTCGGGAGCTGGTGGGCGGCACCCTGTACCGTAACGGACCCGGCCTGTTTGACCGGGCCGGACGACGCAAGCGCAATCTGCTGGATGGTGACGGTCTGGTGCAAGCCTTTCGTTTTGATGGTCAGGGTGTCCAGTACCGGGCACGATTTGTACGCACTGAAAAGTTCGTTGATGAGCAGGCAGCCGGACGGTTCATCTATCCCAGTTGGAGCACCCAGGCGCCGGGCGGTTTTTGGGGCAATCTGCTGGCAGCCGGCCGGATGAAGAGCCAGGCCGGCATCACGGTCTTTCCCTGGCAGGGACGGCTGTACGCCTTTGACGAATGTGCGCTTCCCTACGAGCTTGATCCTGTGACGCTGGAAACCAGTGGCATTTCTTCATTGGGGCTGCCAGTTGAGCAGTCCATCTACGCAGCCCACGCCAAGTTCGACAGCATCACCGGCGAGTGGGTCCACTTCGGCATCGAGTATGGTCCGGCGCCCCTGATCCATATCACCATTTTTCGGCCCGACGGCAGTCTCAAGCTGCACCGCACCCTGCCCATGCCGCGTTATGTCTATATGCATGACTGGTTCGTGACGGAACGCCACCTGATCTTTGTGTTACATCCTGTGGAGATCGCCTATCTGCAGTTTTTGTTCGGTTTGAAAAGCCTGTTGGATGCTCTGAGTTGGCGTCCTGAGCAGGGTAACCTGATCATGGTGGTGCCGCGGGACAGCAGCGGTGAACCGCTGCTGCTGGAGAGCGAGGCATTGTTCATGTGGCATTCCTTGAATGCCTACGAACAGGGCGGGGAGATCGTGGCTGATTTCATCGGCTACCGTGATCCGGATCATTTTCTGGGCAGCGATCCGGTGGCCTCGGCCGTGATGACCGGAAGGCGGGGCAACTACGAGCATCCGGGTGAACTGTACCGCTATCTGATCGATCAGCAGGGGCGGCGTATCCAGGTGGAGCGGAGAGGCGGCGGCAATGTCGAGTGGCCGCGTATCAATGATCGTTTCAGCTGCCGTCGTCATCGTTACGGTTACATGGTCAAGACCAGGCCGGGGGATTTCTTCTGGAGTCAGGTCTGCCGGGTCGACCTGCAGACCGGTCGACAGTCCTGCCACGATTTCGGTGCAGGCTGCTACTGTACTGAACCGGTGTTTGTCCCCCAGGCCCCAGGCCATGGCTACCCTGCTGCTGCGGCGGTCGAGGAACAAGGTTTTTTACTTACCCAGATCTACCACAGTGAGCAGCGTCGCAGCTCGCTGGCAATCCTGCGGGCTGATCGGCTTGAGGATGGACCTTTGGCATTGGTTCGTCTGCGTCACCACGTGCCGTTCAGTTATCATGGCTGGTGGCAGCCGGGGAGCGGTGTCTGATGGATAGTGCTGGGTCTGGACAGGTTTAGGTAGAGTGACCGGTTTTGGCCGCTCCAGGGCAAAAGTGACTGCTGAGCAGCACCGACGGTCCCTCACGTTTTCATTTTAACGTACAGTGATATACTTACGGCTATCAATATCAGGGAGGTGGATCTCGATGAAGATCGCATACTGTATTGCCGTGGTAATTCTGCTGGCAGTGCTCGTCGATGCACGGCTCTCGGCAGCCGCAGACGAACGAAACTTCGGGTTTAAGCCGGCAGTCAACACAGCGGTCCCCAAGGTGAAACCGGGAACAGGGGGGCTGGTCGGCCCGGCAATTTCGGGTCAGCAGCTGCGCAAGGTGGACTGCTTCGATGAGGAGGCTTACAGTCGCGCGAAAAGGAACGAAAAGAATCTCGCCGGGGCGCAGTTGTGCGGGGCCGATCTGAAGAACATCTTTCTGCCCGATGCTGATCTGCAGGGTGCTAACCTCTCCGGAGCGAATCTGGCCGGCGCCCAGTTTGGTGGTGCGAATCTGCAGGGCGCGATACTCTCGCGGGCGAACCTTAGCGGCGCTTCCCTGTCCCGTTCCAACCTGGATGGAGCCCGGCTTGACGGGGCCAATCTTCGTGAAGCCAGCGTACAGGGTGCCAACCTGAAGGGGGCAGATCTCTCGCGGGCTGATCTTGAAAAGGCGGTTCTCAACGAATCAAATTTTGCCGGCGCCAACTTGGAGCGGGCAATCCTCAAGAATGTCAGGGCGTTGTCTGTTTGGTTCACCTCGGCGAAGCTGCGTTACGCCAACCTTGATTTCATGGTCACGGAAGGGGAGATATACAGGCGGCGGACCGATTTTACGGGGGCCGATCTGCGTGAGGCCAAGCTCAGGCAGGCGCAACTCGAATATGCCAACCTGGATGGAGCCGACTTGGGGCGGGCCGACTTTACCGGCGCCAGGCTGGAGGGTGCCACTATGAAGAAGGCTAAAGGCACACGGGTACTATTTAATCAGGCACTGCTCGCCCGGTCATACTGCCAGGATGCCGATTTCAGCGACGGCCAGTTTCGGAGCGCTGACCTTACGCTGGCCCACATGGAAAATGCGCGGCTCGGTCAGGCTGATCTGCGAGCCGCCAATCTAACCCAAGCGACTATCAACAATGCCTTCCTGGTTGAAGCCAACCTCGAGGGTGCCAATCTCACCGCGTCGGAGCTTCGGGGTACAAACTTCAGAGCTGCCAACCTGGCTGGGGCGAACTTTCATGATTCTTCGCCTTGGATGGCGATCATTGATCTGCGCTGGAAGGAGTATTTAAGGGGCCAGACGTTCCGCACGGACAAGATGTTCGGCGGGATCCGCTGGGCAGAGTAATCGCCATCCAGCGATAAGGGAATATACGCTGTCAGGAGGGGCCAGATGCTGATACGTGAGTTGTATCCCGAGTTGTGCGCGATCTTTGCCCCGCGGCCGATCGAGTGTGCTGCGGATGATCGTGTGCTGGTACTCAGCTGTGTGCTTGCCGAGGCGGTCCTGCTTGCCTGTCGGATGCGTGCCTGCTACCGGGCGCGGCTTGAGATCAAGGATGATTGCCTGGTGTTTAGCGAAGGGTTGCACGAGGAAAAGCGGGGTCTGGATCTTTCATGGGGGAGCCGCCGATCAACGCTGAAAACTAAAGGGACCGTGCTGAGCGGTTCAATCCGGGAGAGCCGCTCCTTTTTTGGTCAGCGCTATCTGCTGGAGTTTGAGTTTGGCCCCTACCGTCAGGCCTGTATGCAACTGGCCCAGCAACACGGCTTGCGGTTTGAGGACCGGCTGCTGGCGTTGGATCTGTTGCTGGCGCCGCAAGGGCTGGAAACGTTAACACTCCTAGCGCCGTGAGAAGGCATGCGACAGTGAAACCAAAAAGGGACCGGCTGTAGCCGGTCCCTTTTGGTTGGTGAACTGTTTTTAGCGTTGGTTGCGGTGCCCCAGGGAGGCACCGATAAATGCCTTGAACAGCGGATGCGGCACCAGCGGTTTGGATTTGAATTCCGGGTGGAACTGGCAGGCCAGGAACCAGGGGTGTTCGGGCAGTTCGATGATCTCCACCAGGTCGTTCTGCTGGTTGATGCCGGACAGTACCAGCCCCTTGGTGGTCATGATCTCGCGGAAGGTGTTGTTAAACTCGTAGCGGTGACGGTGGCGCTCGGAGATGTCGGTCTCGTTGTAGGCCTCAAAGGCCTTAGTGCCTTTGGTGACGGTGCAGGGGCAGGCCCCCAGCCGCATGGTGCCGCCTTTCTTGTGCACTGACTTCTGCTCTTCCATCAGGTGGATCACCGGCTCCTTGCAGTCGGGCTTGAACTCGGTGGAGCAGGCTTTCTTGAGGCCGCAGACGTTGCGTGCAAACTCCACCGCTGCCATCTGCATTCCCAGGCAGATGCCGAAGAAGGGAATCTTTTTGGTGCGGGCATACTCGATGGCCAGCACCTTGCCCTCGGTGCCCCGCTCGCCAAAGCCGCCCGGAACCAGCACGCCGTCAACGTCGTCCAGCCAGCCGTCCACACCGTTTTCTTCCAGCTTTTCGGCATCGATATACTTGAGGTAGACCCGGCAGTCGTTGGCAATGCCGCCGTGGGTCAACGCCTCGGCCAGGGATTTGTAGGATTCGGTCAGGTCAACGTACTTGCCGACAATGGCGATCCGAACCTCGCCGTGGCTGGGGTGACGCAGGGTCTCCACCACGTTCTGCCAGTGGGTCAGGTCGGGCTGTTTGGTCCAGATGTTGAGTTTTTCCACCACCTGCTCGTCCAGCCGCTCCCGGTTCAAGGCCAGCGGCACGGCGTAGATATGCTCGGCATCCACCGACGGGATCACGCAGGATTCATCAACGTTACAGAACAGCGATATCTTGCGCTTCATATCCTGCGGTAGCTCGCGGTCGCAGCGGCAGAGCAGGATGTCGGGCTGGATACCGATCTTGCGCAGCTCCATCACCGAGTGTTGGGTCGGCTTGGTCTTCAGCTCGCCGGCGGTGCGGATGTAGGGCACCAGGGTGACGTGCAGGTAGAGGGTGTTGCCCTGACCTCGGTCGTAGCGTAGCTGGCGGATCGCCTCCAGGAAGGGCAGCGATTCGATGTCGCCCACGGTGCCGCCCACCTCAACGATGGCCACGTCGGCACCCTTGGCGTTTTCAAGGATCTTGCTCTTGATCTCGTCGGTGATGTGGGGGATCACCTGCACGGTGCCGCCCAGGTAGTCGCCACGGCGCTCCTTGTCGATCACCGAGAAGTAGACCTGGCCGGTGGTGAAGTTGCTCTTCTTGGACAGTTTGGCCGAGGTGTAGCGCTCGTAATGGCCCAGGTCCAGATCGGTCTCGGCGCCGTCGTCGGTGACGAACACCTCGCCGTGCTGGAAGGGGGACATGGTGCCGGGATCAACGTTGATGTAGGGGTCCAGCTTCTGCATGGTAACCCGCAGGCCCCGGGCCTCCAGGAGCGCCCCCAGGGAGGCGGCCGCCAGGCCTTTGCCGATGGATGACACCACGCCGCCGGTGATAAAGATGAACTTGGTTTTCATGGAATTCTGCTCCTGATTTTTTGCGCGTGCAGTCATGCGTTATCCTTGTTTCAACAGCCGTTCACGGGCCTTGGTTAGATCTTCAGGGGTATCAACACCCAGTGACTCGAAGCTGGTCTCCACCACCTTGATTCGCACACCGTTTTCCAGCGCCCGCAGCTGCTCCAGCTTTTCCGCCAGCTCCAGTGGAGTAGGGGTCAAGGCGGCGTAGCGGATCAGAAAGTCCCGCTGGTAGACGTACAGCCCGACATGCTTGTAGCAGAGCAGTTTGCCCGAGGCAAAGGCGTCGTCTTTCAAGTCCTGCCACTTGTCGCGGAAAAAGGGCAGCGGTGAGCGGGAGAAATAGAGCGCGTCGTTGTTGGCGTCGGTGACCACCTTGACCACGTTAGGGGACAGAAAGTCGTGCAGGCAGGTGATGCGGCATTTCAGGGTGCCCATCTGCAGTCCGGCATCGCTTAAGAACGGCTCAACGGCCTGGTCGATCATGGCCGGGTCGATCAGCGGCTCGTCGCCCTGCACGTTGACGATGATGTCGCTGGTCAGGCCCTGGGCTACCTCGGCTAGTCGGTCGGTGCCGGTCTCATGGTCCGGGGAGGTCATGGCCACGGTGCCGCCAAAGCGGGTGACCACCTCGGCGATCCGTTGGTCGTCGGTGGCCACGATCACCTGCGACAGGTGGCGGGCCTGGCTGGTGCGCTCGTAGACATGCTGAATCATCGGCTTGCCGCACAGGTCGGCCAGGGCCTTGCCGGGGAAGCGGGTAGAACCGTAACGGGCGGGAATTATGGCAGTGATAGTCATGGATAGAACCGGATAGCGGGAGATGTGTCCGGTCAGGACGGATAAGACTAGCCTAAAAGCTGGGCAGGGTCAAGGGGCAGCTTAGGCGCGACGCTGGTCCTGCACGATGCTGTTGCGCCAGTTGAAGGCATCCAGCTGGGCCGACAGCAACTGTTCGAAGGTAATGCCGCTCTGTTCGAGGATGTCCTGCACCGCAACGAAGTCGGTCTTTTCCAGCTTTTCGGTCAGCAGCAGCAGCTGCCCCAGTGGACCTTCGCGCCGCAGCAGGGCGGCCGCCACCTCATCGCTCAGGTTCAGGCTGTTGACCACCTCTTCCATATCGGTCTCGAACAGTACATCCAATAGCGACAGGATGCCGGCCATGAAGGCCGCCTCCACCACATCGCTGGTGCGGGGCAGACCGCTGCGCCGCATGGTCAGGATCTCCATCAGGCGGCCGCGTACAGCGGCCATCTCCAACAGGGGCGAGTTGAGCCCCCGCTCGTCCTTGCCGGCAAACAGGGCCAGCTGCACCCAGCGCCGCAGGTGGTTGATTCCCAGCATCATGATGGCGTGGCGCAGGTTCTTGATCTTTTCCCGCATGCCGAACATGACCGAGTTGACCAGCTTGAGCAGGTTAAAGGTCAGGGTGGGGTTTTCGCGGAAGGTCTCTTCCACCTCGTTGATGTCCCAATCGGCGTTCAACTGTTTGAGCAGTTTCATCATTGCCAGACCGGAAGGATCGATCCGCTTCTTGTTCAGCACCACCGGCCGCTCGAAGAAGTAGCCTTGGAACAGCTCGAAACCGTACTTGACGCACTGGTTGAACTGTTCGATGGTCTCTACCCGTTCAGCCAGCAGTCTGACCGGGAACTTGCGCAGTTCAGCCGCGATCTTGGGCAGCTCTTCAGGGTCGGTCTCCATCAGATCGACCTTGATAATATCGACAAATTTATAAAAAGAGGCGTGGTCGGGAGAGTAGACGTGGTCGTCCAGGGCGATCTGGAACCCCTGGGCCTTGAGTTGTTGGCAGCGTAGCCGGACGTTGTCGTCCAGCTCGATGTTTTCGAGGATCTCCAGCACCGACTGCTCGATCGGCAGCAGTTCCAGCATCTCGGAGTGCAGCACCCCGGCGGTGATGTTCAGAAAGCCGAACTTGTCCCCCAGCACCTCCTGAAAGCCGAATTCTGACAGGGCACTGGCGATCACCGAGGCCGATGCCTGGGCCTGGCTCTCAAACTGGGCGGTCTCATGGTGGCCGGCTGCCCGGAACAGCAGCTCGTAGCCCACAATCTCCTGATTGAGATCAAGGATCGGCTGTCGGCCGATAAAGAAGCGCAGATCCTGATCTTGTCCTGTGGGTGCCGCCATGCGCGAGTCCTAGCGTGAAGGTTGCATTTAGTGTCTGGCTGCTGTAGCACACCGGCTGCCGACTGGTCAAGTCGGCCCTGTTGTACGGTCTTAAATAGATAACTTCATAACTTCTGGGGCGATCCGTTCCAGGGAGAGTATTTTGTCCACGCCACCCTGCTTGATCGCCTCATGGGGCATGCCGAACACCACGCAGCTGGCCTCATCCTGGGCGATGGTCACAGCACCGGCGTCGTGCATCTCCTTCATCCCCTTGGCGCCGTCATCACCCATGCCGGTCATGATCACCCCGACGATATTCTTGCCGCCGTAGCGGGCGGCCGAACGGAACAGCACATCCACTGACGGCCGGTGGCGGGAGACCAGCGGGCCGTCTTTCACCTCCACATAGTAGCGGGCGCCGCTGCGCTTGAGCAGGGTGTGTTTGTTGCCCGGCGCGATCAGCGCCCGCCCCCGCACCACGGTGTCGTTATCGGCCGCCTCCTTTACGGTCACCTTGCAGGTGCTGTCCAACCGTTTGGCAAAGGCGGCGGTGAAGTTTTCCGGCATATGCTGCACGATCACGATGCCGGGCGTATCCTCGGGCAGCGACTCCAAAAACACCTTCAATGCCTCGGTGCCGCCGGTGGAGGCGCCCACCACCACCACCTTTTCGGTGGTCTGCACCATGGCCCGCGAGGTTGGCTTTTCGATCATCACATCGGCCGAATATTTGGGCGCTACGTCCCGTTGCGGCCGATGCTGTTCGACCCGAGCCGAGGCAGCGGCCTTGATGGTATCGCAGATCTGGATGCGTGATTCCTCAATAAACTGTCGGGTACCCATCTTGGGCTTGGTGATGATATCCACCGCCCCGTATTCCAGGGCCCTGAGCGCGGTTTCACTGCCCATGTCGGCCAGGCTGGAGCACATCACCACCGGTATCGGATGCTGGCTCATGATCTTCTGCAGGAAGGTCAGGCCATCCATCTTGGGCATCTCCACATCCAGCGTGATCACATCCGGCACGATGGTCCGCATCCGTTCAGCGGCCAAAAAAGGGTCGGCAGCGGTGGCGATCACCTCGATCTGGGGGTCGGAGTTGAGGATGTCGCTTAAGGTTTGGCGTACCACCGCAGAATCATCAACCACCAGCACCTTTATCTTGTTAGCCATGGGTAGCGACCTCTTGGTTTATATCGTCCAGCGTGCTGTTGCGCACCTTGCGGATGAACACCTCGCCGCTGCCGGAGTTGAAAAACAGCATCCGTCCCCGCAGCCCGCCGGTATCGTCGGCAACCAGTTGCAGGTTCAGCTTGTGCAGCAGTTCTTTGGCACAGGCAACATTCTGTTCGCCCACGGTCAGCCGTTGCGCGGGGGGCACCCCCAGCACCCGGCTGCCGCCAAACAGCTTGGCCTCCAGCAGTTGGTGACGGGCGCCAAAGTTGAGCATCCGGTCAAGCAGCAGTCTGACCGCACCCTCCACGTGGCGCTCCGGTTCATTGGGCTTGCCGGTGGGCAGCAGGGCGTGGCAGATACCGCCAAACCCGCCCCGTGGGTCAAACAGGGTCACCGACACACAGGAACCGAGGATGGTCTGCACCAAGGCCGGCTGATTGTCAACGAACAGTTCACCGGGCTGCAGGTAGACGTGGCGGAGGTTCAGTTGTCTGAAACGCTTCATGCTTTTCGGTAAACGGTCGAGGCTACCGATTTAAACGGCACTTCAAGGCCATTTAAGGTCTCGGAATGTCCGAGGAACAGAAAACCACCCGGCACAAGCCGGTTGTGAAACTTGTGCATCAGCCGGGTCTGGGTCGGTTTGTCGAAATAGATGATCACGTTACGGCAGAAGATCACATCCTGCCGTTCGCTGATCGGCAGCTCGTCATCCATCAGGTTGATCCGTTTAAAGTTGACATGACTACGCAGCTCGCTGCAGATGCGGACCAGGCCCTGCTTGCGGTCCTTGCTGCGCAGCAGATATTTCTTTTTCATGGTCAACGGGATCGGGTCCACCCGGTCTTCCGGGTACACGCCGTTCATGGCGGTTTTCAACACCCTGGTGCAGATATCCGAGGCGGTGATGGCGAAACGGAAGCCGGGGTTGGCCTCGGCGTATTCGCGCAGCACCATGGCCATGGTGTAGGGCTCTTCGCCGGTGGAGCAACCGGCGCTCCAGATCTTGAAGGCATTGCTCAACGATCTGCTTTCATTGGCTTGCTGCAGGTAGGGCAGCACCTGCCTGACCAGGAAATCAAAGTGCTGCGGCTCCCGAAAGAAATCGGTCTTGTTGGTGGTGACCACATCCACCAGGTGCACCATCTCCTGACGCTGCCCCTCGAGGCTGAAGACAAAAGCGGCGTACTCCTCGAAGCTCCGCATACCCAGCACCTTCAGGCGTTTTTGCAGCCGGGCCTCCAGCATGGTCTTTTTGGCCGGCGGTATCTTGATGCCCGCTTCATCGTAGATCAGGGCGCTGAAACGTTCAAACTCGCGCTGGCGCAAGGTTTGTAACGCTGGATGAGTCTCTGCAGTCGGCATGGTCGGTTCCGTTCGTTAAGGTCTGCGTCGTCCCTTGTTTACAAGCACGACGCCGGTCTGGGTGTTCATGATGATTTTGCGCCCTGTGCGTCCCCCCACATCGGAGGCTGCCACCGGTATATCCCACTCCTGCAATACCTGCAGGGCCAGTGTGGCGTTGCGGTCGCCGATCAGGAAGGCCTCGTTGGCGGTGTTGTTGATGTTGGCGCCGCCGAAGACCTTGGCCACCAGATACTCGCGGCGGCAACCGAGACCCACGACCCGTTCCAACAGGCGCTCCATGGCAATGCTGCCGTATTTGGGGGTGGCCAGTCCCTCCCCGTTCCAGAACGGCAGCATAAAGTGGTTCATGCCGCCGCCGCCGTTGATCTTATCCCATAGACAGACCGCCACGCAGGAGCCGAGCACCGTGGTGATCTGACACTCCTGGTGGGCAGCGTACAGGGTGCCAGGAAAGAGGAAGTGTTTGTGGTCGGGAGTCGTGTACATCGCAGTGTTTACTGCTCATCCGGTGTTTGATCGAACAGGAACAGGTTGCCGCCCATGCCAAGGGTCTCTCCCTCGCCGTCCAGTTGCAGCCAGGGCAGCCAGACCGTGAAACAACTGCCTTTGCCAGGTGTGGAGACCACCTCGATCCGTCCTTCAAGCAGTTCCACCAGCGCTTTGACAACGCTTAAGCCCAATCCGTGACCCTGATGGGCCCTAGTGGGGCCGCTGTCCAGCTGGCTGAAGCGATCGAAGATGCGGGGCACATCCTCTTCGAGAATGCCGGTGCCGGTGTCCTCCACCTTCAGCTGCAGGCCGTCATCAAGGGCGAGCAGAGAGACGCTGACGGTGCCGCCCGGATGGTTGAACTCAACAGCGTTGGCCACCAGATTGCTGATGATCAGTGACAGCTTGCTGCCGTCGCAGACAGCAGCAGGCTGATCAGTGGCAGGGCTGCCGAGGATGGTCGTACTCATCCTGACCTGTTTGGCATCGGCCCGCTGTTTAAAGCTGCTCAGGATGTCCGACAACAGCGGCTCAAGCTCCAACAGAGCGGGGGCCGGCTGGGCCTCGCCGGCCTCCAGTTCTGCTGCCATAAAGATGTTACGCAGCTGAAAATCAAGGTCGAAGGCCTCTTCGTGGATCATACGCACCAGTCGAGCTGCTTCCGGCCTGTCGGTGGCCAGTGCGCATACCTCTTCCGCCAGCCCCATGATCGCATTGAGCGGGTTATTGATCTCATTACGGATGTTGGAGAGAAAATTACTCTTCAGCCGCTCGGACTGCTCCAGCTTTCGGTTCATGTCGCGCAGCCGCAGGTTTACCGTGGTCAGATCGGCAAAGGCCTTGCGGCTGCGCTCGAAGCGGAGCTTGAGCTCCTCCATCAACTCCTGGTCCGTGATAATGTGCGACATGCATCAGACTCCGCGTTACTCCTGGCTGCCGACTGCCTGAACCGCAGTCATCTCTTCCTCGCTGAACACCTTGTCAATATCGAGGATCATCACAAACTCACCCTCATGCTTGCCCATCCCCTTGATGAAATTGGTGTTTAGGCGGGTGCCGATGTGTGGCGCCGGTTCGATCTGCTCCGGCTCCATCTCCACCACCTCCTGCACTGAATCGGCCAAGGCTCCCAGCACCGTGGTGTCGCCTTCTAAGGTCACCTCCACCACAATGATACAGGTGTTGATGGTCTGTTCCGTGGCCGACATGCCGAACTTGAGCCGCATGTCGATCACCGGCACCACACTGCCCCGCAGGTTGATTACCCCCCGCATGAACTCCGGTGTCTGGGGAATCTTGGTGATGGTGGTGATCTCAAGGATTTCCCTGACCTTGGCCACATCCAGGGCAAAGACTTCATCGGCCAGCTTGAAGGTTAGATATTGCACGGTTTCACTTATGTTAGAGACACTCATGGTGACCTCCTAGTATTTTTCAAATTCATCATCCAGGTGGTCACTGGCCTTGCCCAGATCGATATGCACACCGCCGCCCGGTTTGGCCGGCTTGGGTGCGGCATGGGCCACCGCAACCTGCTTGGGTGCCGCAGTCATCCGGTGGGGCAGGGCTCGTTGCATGCCGTGATGACCATCCAGGCTGAAGAACGAGATGCTCGATTTGAGCTGCTCGGCCTGGCTGGAGAGCTCCTCGGTGGTGGAGGCCATCTCTTCGGCAGCAGAGGCGTTCTGCTGGATCACCTTGTCCAGCTGCTGAATCGCCTTGTTGATCTGCTCGGCGCCGGAATCCTGCTCCTTGCTGCTTGCCGAGATTTCCTGCACCAGTTCAGCCGTACGCTGGATATCCGGCAGGATGGCGGTCAGCATCTGACCGGCCGCCTCGGCCACCTGCACACTGCGGCCCGATAGCTCCGAGATCTCACCGGCAGCGGTCTGGCTGCGTTCGGCCAGCTTGCGTACCTCCGATGCAACGACTGCAAAACCCTTGCCATGTTCACCGGCCCGGGCCGCCTCAATGGCGGCGTTTAAGGCGAGCAGGTTGGTCTGGCGGGCGATCTCTTCGATGATCGAGATCTTGGTGGCGATCTCCTTCATGGCCTCCACGGTCTCATTGACCGCCTTGCCGCCCTCGCGGGCGTCGTTGGCCGACTTGTTGGCGATCTTCTCGGTCTGGATGGCGTTGTCGGCATTCTGCTTGATGCTGGAGGACATCTCTTCCATGGAGGAGGAGACCTCTTCAGCACTGGCTGCCTGCTCGGTGGCACCCTGGGAGAGGGACTGGGCCGTGGCGGCCAACTCCTGGCCACCGGAGGCCACGTTGTCGGCCGCGGCCTGCACCTCTTGTACGATCTCTTTCAGCTTGGCCACCATGGTGGCCAGCGACTCCATCAGATCGTCGCTGTCGGAACGTTTTTTAAGCTCCACCATCAGGTTGCCCTGGCCAACCTGCTTGGCCGCCTCGGTGATCCCTTGCAGGGCCTCGATATTCTGTTTGATGGAGACGTTGATCTTGTCGAAGTTCTCGGCAATGGCCCTGGTGTCTTCATCAGCCGCTGCGGTAGCGGCGTTGACGTTCAGGTCGCCAACGGCAAGTTTTTCGAGGCTTACCAGCAGTTTACCCACCTCGGCATCCTGGTAGTTGGCTTGCTTTTCGGCCACGCGGGCGGCCTTCTTGACGGCGGTCTGATCGCTGACCACCTCGAAGGCGCCGATGATGTTGCCCTGACGATCCTTGATCGGTACGCCGGTGTAGGCGATATCCAGATCCAGGCCGCCCGGATGGGCATCGGTCTCACTGTTGGCGATCTGACCATTACCCATGGCCCGGCCGCAGGCGCACTGCTGGGTGTTGCAGTCCGAGGTCTTGAAGTGGTCGAAGCACTTGCTGCCGGCAACCTGTTGTTGCGTCTTGCCGCCCACCTTGGCCCCCAGTTCATTCATGTAGAGGACATTGAAGTCCTTGTCGATGATCATGGCCGGGGCCGGCATGTTATCAAGGAAGCCCACCAGCCGGTTGATGGTGTCGTTGACGCCATCAACGATCCTGCGGAAGTCGCCCATATGCTTGGAGGCATCGGCCCGGGTGTTCAGCGCGCCGGCCACAGCGGCATCGGCCAGCAGGTTGGCGTCGGCCACCAGGGCGGTAATCGCATCGATACACTGGTTGACGTTGGTCTTGATCTCGTTGAAGTCGCCGTTGTAGGTGTCGGTGATACGGGGCGGGATGTCGCCCTTGGAGATGCGGTCGATATACTCGGCCGCCACGTTCAACGGGCCGATCACGGCGTCCAGGGTCTCGTTGACCCCGCTTACTATCTTCTGGAAGTCGCCTTTATGCTTGGAGGCATCGGCCCGGGTGGCCAGCTTGCCGGCAATGGCCGCTTGGGAGAGCAGGTTGGCATCGTTGGTCAGGGCTTTTATGGCCTCAACCATGCCGTTCATGGCTGCCATCACGCTCGTGGTGTCACCGGCATCAAGCTTGATGTCGTGGGACAGATCACCGGCAGCCACAAAGTTGGCAATCTCGGCCACCTCTTTCGGGTCGCCGCCCAGCTGGCGCAGCACGGAACGGGTCAGGAAGATGGCGGTCAGGATGGCCAGGGCCACTGCCACCACGCCCAGGCCCAGCATCAGGTTACGTGACATCTTGTAAGCTGCTGCTGCCTCCTGGTAGCGCAGCTCGTTGCGCTGGTAGTTGTGTTCCAGCAGTTCGTGAAGCAGGTTGAGCATCACCCGTTCGGCCGGTGCTGATTGCGTACTGAGCAGCTCTCCGGCCTCGGCACCCTTGCCGGCCATAGCCAGCTCAATCACCTTATTGCTGAGGGTCCGTGAGGTGACGATGGCCTCCTTTAGTTTGCCGATTAGTTCTTGACCCTTGGCGTCTGATGTGGAGGTCATCTCTTCAACGAGCTTAAAGCTTTTTGCGTACTCTTCGCGGAACTTGGTAATCCGCTGCTGGTACTCCTTCTTTTTCTCAAGGTCTGGGTTGATGATGATGTTACGCACATTGGTGCCGATACCGTTTATATCCACCTGCATTTCGCTCAGGTGGCTGATCCTGACACCATTAACCTTGACGATCCGCTCCAGGTCGCCATTGATGGTATTCATGCCCCAGATGCCGATGGCGGTCAGGATCAGCAGCAGCACTGTCAGCATACCAAAACCCAACATCAACCGTTTACTCAGTTTCATGTCCTTCAGCATAGCGTTCCTCCTGTGTACTGTTGTTCAGCCAAGGTATGTACCGCGTTGTATCTCGCTATATTCACCGCCCTCAGCGATGATGGTACTGTTTTTCACCAGTTCCAGTGACCGTTTAATCAGTTGTGACCCGTTGCTGAGTACCGGGTCGTCATGGCCCGGGTAAATCCGATCCACCCGCCGGTCGGCAAGCTTTTCAAGTGCTGCCAGATACTCGGCAGTATAGACCCCTTCGCTGACCAGTACCCGCAACTGGGTATCGCCGCAGAACAACACCCGCTCTTTGGGGATATACAGACAGATTGAATCCGATGAATGCCCCGGCGTGTGCAGCACCTCGCCATAGTCATCGCCAACCTTCAGGAACTGGCCGTCGTAGAGCAGTTCATCTACCCCGGGGCCGGGGCAAAAGCCGTAGACCTGCGCCCCAAAACGCCCTTTGAGTGCCGCCACCCCTGCGCTGTGGTCGAAGTGGTTGTGGGTCAGGATGATCTGCTCTACAGCCAGCTTGCCAAACCCGGTGGAGATGCTGTCAATCTCATCGATGATGTAGCCGTCACTGCCGGGGTCCACCAGGGTGTTGACATCACCCAGCTGGTTCCAATCACCCAGAATCAGGTAGGAACGGCAGGTGTAGCTGTCCGGATTTTTTGTGAGTTCGATAACCCGCATAAACAGTGGTCCATTCAGGTTGATAGCAGGTGTCATCAGTCTAGCAGGGGTTTGTTTAACCGCAAGGAGTCCAGAGAAGTTTTTTGTGAATCAACTGATTGAAATCATTGAATATGAGAATATGTATACTTGGATGTGGACGGCGGGGGTGATGCTAGATTTCAATCTTTTTAAAGAGTTGTGCATCGGGGGTGATCGGTTCAAAGAGGTGGGCAATCTCAACCGGCATTTTTTGGGTGTTTTCAGTGGCCAGAAAGCCACCCGGCGTGAGGGAGCGGTGGTACATCTTCAGGACTTCAATCCGCTGTTCGTAGGAGAAGTGCAGCAACACGTTCTTGCAGACGATCAGGGAGTAGTCGTTGCCGATCGGTTGCAGGGTCAGCAGGTCGTGGTACTTGAAAAAGACCCGGTTGCGGATCCGGTCGATCACCCGGTGGTGACCAGGCCGGCCGGGGGCGGGTTCAAAGTACTTGGTAAAGATGTCGGCGGGAATTCGTTGCAGTTCTTCAGTCTTGTACTCGCCGGCGGTGACGATCTGGCCAAAGTTGTTTTCGCTGTCGTAATCGGTGGCATCCAGGTGCAGGGTGTTGAAGCCGGGCTGGGACATCCGTTCCGCAAACAGCATCGCCAGGGTGTAGGGTTCCTGCCCCAGGGCACAGCCGGCATCCCAGACCTTGATCTTGAGCCGGCCCAGGGAGAGTTTGAGGCTGTTGTCTACCGCATATTCCAATACCGGCAGGTCGCGGAAAAAGAAGGTAAAGGCCATGGAAGTCCAGGTTAAGGTTGAGGTTAAGGCTCAGGTCTGTTGCTCAACCTCAACCTCAGCCTCAACTCTGTTTTGTATTATCCGAACTGCTGCAGTTCGCTGCGTTCAACATCGCGTACCAGCAGGTGGGGGTCGAGGATCAAGGCCACGGTGCCATCCCCCAGGATGGTGGCGCCGGAGATGCCCTGCACGTCACGGTACAGCTTGCCCAGGGATTTGATCACGGTCTGGTGTTCGCCTACCACGTCATCAACCACAAAGCCGATCCGGCTGCCGTTGACGCCGGCAATCACCACCTGCTCGATATCGGGCTGTGCGCCGGTGATACCGAACTGCTCCCGCAGCGAGACATAGGGGATCAGGGTGCCGCGCACATGGGCCAGGTTACGGCCGTGGGCAGCCTCCACATCGGCCCGGGTCAGTTCGATACACTCTTCCACCATGGCCAGCGGCAGCACAAAGAAGTTGTCGTCGATCCGTACCAGCAGGGTTTCGATGATGGCCAGGGTTAGCGGTATTTTAAGGGTGATCACCGAGCCCGTGCCTGGGGTGCTGTTGATGTCGATGCTGCCGCGCAACGCCTCGATCGCCTTTTTGACCACATCCATCCCCACGCCACGGCCCGAGACGCTGGTGACCGCCTTGGCGGTGGAAAAACCGGGGGCGAAGATCAGGTTGTAGATCTCTTTGTCGGATAGCTCGGCGCCGGCAGTGATCAGGCCCCGCTCAACGGCCTTGGCGCGGATCGCTTCCTTGTTCAGGCCGGCGCCGTTGTCGCGGATGGTAACCAGTACGCTGTCGCCGGAGTGCACCGCGCCCAGGTGGATGATCCCCTTGGGCGCTTTGCCGGCAGCCCGGCGGACCTCGGGCATCTCGATGCCGTGGTCGATGCTGTTGCGGATCAGGTGTACCAGCGGGTCGTTCAGCTTCTCGATTACGGTCTTATCCAGCTCGGTCTCGGCGCCGGCGGTCTCCAGATCGATCTCCTTGCCAAGCTCGGTGGACAGATCGCGCACCAGCCGTTTGAACTTGCTGAAGGTGGAGCCGATCGGCAGCATCCGCATGGTGAGGGTGGTGTCCCGCAGCTCGGAGATCAGCCGTTCCACCTCCTCGGCAATGGCGATGATGTCGCCGTCGTTCTTTTCGTCGGCCGTTTGCGTGAGGTGGGCCTGCACGGTGACCAGTTCGCCCACCAGGTTCACCAGGTAATCCAGCCGCTCCGCCGGCACCCTGATCGAGAGTGCCGTCTCCTGGACGGTCTTTTCCTGGCGGGCCTGGCGGACTTGCTGTTGCTCCAGCAGGGCCGCTTCCACCTTGGATTGCGGCAAAATTCCCTGCTCCACCAGCAGTTCGCCGAAACGCTTCTGCATGGAGAGGATCTTCTGCATTTCCACCGGCGACAGATCACCCCGCTCAACCAGGATCTCGCCAAGGTTCTTGTAGTTGGCATCGCCTTCGGCGGTGATGGCGGCGGTGTCGTTGATCAGGTCGATCTTCAGGTCGCAGTCGTCCTCAACGAAGATGAAGACATCCTTCAGGGCATCCATGCCGTGGGGGGTGGTGATGATGATGTCCCAGTAGAAGTGGCACTGCTCCGGCACTAGCTCGCGTATGGGGGGGATGGCATCCAGGTGGGTCACGATCTCGCACTGTCCCAGGCTGCGTAATTCATTCAGCAGGTTTAAGGGATTGGTGCCGCCCAGCATGATATCCGGGGCTGGCTTGAAGCGGATGCGGAAGGTGCGCTGGCACACCTCACCCTGTGCAGCAGGCTGTTCGGCCAGTTTCGTCTCTTTAACAACGGGGGCGGCACTCTGCGGCAGTAGTGCCTGTAGCCCGGCGATGATCTGCTGGCCCTTCGTCTCGTCGGCCGGAGGGCCGCCGGCTGAGGCCTGCAGCATGGTGCTGATCTGGTCACGGGCCTGCAGGGTCAGGTCAAGCAGGGGGCGGGTCACAAACAGCTTGCCGTTACGCACTTGGTCAAAGACCGTTTCCACCTCGTGGGTAAAACGGGCGATATCGTCGAAGCCGAACATGGCCCCGGAGCCCTTGATGGTGTGCATGGCCCGGAAAACACGGTTGATCAGGTCGTCATCCTGGGGGTTCTCCTCCAGTTCCAGCAGGGAGGTCTCCAGTTCGGCCAAAAGCTCAGTGGCTTCTTCGCGATAGGTGGCGATCGCCTGTTCCATCATAGTCAGCACCCCTTGCCCGGATGGTTAGCCCAGCACCTTCTTGACCACGGCGATCAGCTGTTCAGGCTTGAACGGCTTGACGATCCAGCCGGTGGCGCCGGCGCTTTTGCCTTCGGCCTTGCGTGAATCCTGAGATTCGGTAGTCAGCATGATGATCGGGATGAACTTGTTGAGACTGCCGGCCCGCACCCCTTTGATCAGGCCGATGCCGTCCAGGTTGGGCATGTTCAGGTCGGTGATCAGCATATCCACTTTTTGGCTGCCCAGCTTGGTCAGGGCGTCTTTGCCGTCCACCGCCTCCACCACGTCGTAGCCGTTCTGTTTGAGGGTAAAGCTGACCATCTGACGAACGCTGGCCGAATCGTCGGCCGTCATGATTACCTTTGCCATGTTAGTTAAGTCCTCCGCACCAGAGACAGGGTTGATCAGTATTATGTTTGCAGGTAGCGTGCCGTTGCAGACCGACAGCAATGATCGCCTCTTGTACGCAGGGCGACAGGCTGCCGCTGAAGTTGAACGAGTGTCCGCTTTCCAGCGCGGTGCGACAGGCCGAACAGATCAGTTGCATGCCGGCCAGGTCCACCTCGGCAAGGCTTGTTACGTCGAGTTTGGTCCTGTTGGCTGCCGGCAGCTGTGCCTGGAGCAGCGCCAGCAGCTCTGGGGCGGTATCGATGGCCAGCCTGCCTTCAAGGACCACTTCAAGCAGCGTGCCATCGCTTGACAGGGTGTGTGAGATGTTCAGATCGGACATGCAAGCCCCCATGACCTAGAATAGATCAACATTGTCGCCATACTCGGAAGCGCTGTCGGCGCTGGCCTGTTCCCGTTTCAACGAAAGCTGGACACCGTGGCGGGCGGCCAGCATCTCGTGGATCAGGCGTTCGCTCTCCATGGTGTAGCGGTGTTCCATGTGCTGCAGGTTGTTGCGAAACTCGTTCGAGGCCGGCACTTGCTGACGGGCCTCGGTGTACACCTGTTCCAGCACCACTTCGGCCTGTTCCGCCATTCTGCTGGATTCTTCGTGGACATGGAAGCCGGTGGTGGTGGCGTTGATATCTGCCGCCAACGATTCGACCATGCCGGCCAGGGATGACAGCCGCGCACGTAACAGCTTGTTGGTGCTGGAGAGGCCGCTGATGATCTGGCGCGATTCCTGTTCCATGGTGGCCACCTGATCAGAGGTGCTGATGCTTGCAAGGTAGTCGGCGCTGTTCAGGTGGGCCGTGGTTGCGTTGATTGAGCGCAGGATGCTGGAGACCGCCTCGGTCTGGACCACCGCCTCAAGCGACAGACGTTTGATCGCCTCGGCCAAGACCCCCAGCGCCGCACCCTGAGGCCCGGTGTGGGCCGCCTTGATCTGGGCATTCAGGGCGATCAGGTCGATCTCGGAGCCCACCGCCTCGATATCGCTGACAAAGCCGGCGATCTGGCCGATGGTGCCGGTGACCTCGGACATGGCCTGCAGCAGGGTCTGATCGGCATCGGCACAGCGCTGCAGGATAGCGGTTACGCGGTGCATGTCCTGCTGCATGGTGTCCAAAAGCGAGCTTTCGTCGGACCCAGCGCTGCCCAGCAGTGCCTGCTGCAATTGTTGGCTGATCTGGGATTGCTTGACGCCGATATTCTGCAGACTGTCCAGGATGGCCTGGGTGGCCTGGTTCAGCTGGCTGGTTGCGTGGCGCATCTGGGCATGCTGCAGTTCACAGACGTCCCCCACCTCGGCAATCAGGTGCTCGCAGTTCGCCTGATCATCGTTTTTAGAAGATGCAACGGTTTGCTGCTGCAGCTTTTCCAGGGCCTCGAACACATGCTCGATCTGCTGGCGGGTAATGTCGTGGAACTGCATCGAGGAGACCACGGTGGCGGTGTCGGCCGCTACTTCTTCGGCGATCACCCCGGCCTGGCTACCGGCGTCCGCGCAGGCGTCGTTCAGCTGCGCGAGCATCTCCAAGCTGGAGCGGATGCCGGAAAGAATACTGCTGGCGTCGGCATGCTGACTTGCCTCGGTGCTGCGCACCATGGCGAGGTTTTCGGTTATCAGCTGCGACAGCGTCTGACGCTGCTGCATGATGCCGATCGATTTTTCGCTGACGGTGTGGGAGAGCTTTTCCACATCCATGGCCAGGGTAATGAAGCCGGTTCCCAGTTCGCCCAGGCGGGCACTCTCGATCTTGGTGGAGATGGAGAGCATCCGCAGGGATTTATCCATCTTCTGAAAGCCTTCCAGCGGTTGTACCACCTGGTCAAGCTGGGCCATGATCTGCTCCAGGGTGTGGCAACTGTCGCTGCCCTGGGAGCGAACATGGCTTAAGTAACGGTCCATCTCCTGAAACAGATTACGCAGCCGGGAGGTGAGCTGACCGCTCTCATCACCGGCAATCAGCTGCACCAGTTCAGCGGCGGTGGACGAGATCTGGGATGAGCGCAGCACAAAATCCTGTAACCGTTCGCCGAGTTGCAGAAACTGGGTCTCGGTTGACCCCGCCAATCGCTGCAGAATCGCCATGACAGGGGATATCTGGGACTGCCAGCGTTGCAGTTGGTCGCACAGGTTGCTGGTCATGGGCACGGGGTTCCTTTCGAGGCTGGGTTACTTAATCAGCCCGAGGCTGCGCAGCTCAGCCAACAGCTTGGCCTTGCTGATCGGCTTAACCAGATAGGCGGTGGCGCCCCCCTGGTAGTAGGTGTCAAAGACGGTCTTGGCGTCGTCCAGGGCGGTGGTCATGACGATCTTGGCCTCAAGGTTGGACGGTATCGCCATCTCTTTTTCCAGGTTCCTGATCTGACGCAGCGCCTCACGGCCATCCATTCTGGGCATCATGATATCCAGGCAGATCAGATCGTAGGGTTGCTTTGTTTCGTGTGCCAGCTTGAACGATGCCACGGTCTCCTCGCCATCAACCGCGACATCGCAGCTGAAATAGGGGGAAAGCAGTTCGCTTAAGACGCGGCGAGATATAAAATCATCTTCTGCGATCAGACATTTCACAGGAGTTACTCCTTTACCGTTTACTTAAAATCAGCACTACTTGAAAACACGTAATCACGATGGGCCGCCTCTTTTTTGTGACATCCGAAACAGGTTGTCACCGGATCAAGCCCGCTGGGCTTGCCCTGGGCGGTGTAGCCGGCATACAACCAGCCGCCGGTGGCCGTTTGGCGTTTATCCTTCTTCATCAGCACCACCATATTCTTGGGGCCGTCCATGGTCGGGTTATCGGCCTTGAGCATGAAGTGCTCAACGATGATTCGGCTGCCTTCCGGAAATTTATTGCCGGCCCGGTAGCCCTGCAGCGCCTTGGCATCGGCATACAGGTAATGCACACCGTAAAAAAGCGAGGCCTTGTCGGTGACCACCTTGCGTACGCTCTTCTTCCAACTGGTGGCGTAGCCCTTGGGCAGTGCCATCTGCTGCTGGGCAGCCAGGGCAGGGCAGGCAACGGTCAGGCACAGCAGGCATAGCACAAGCAACCTTTTCATGAGAACCAAGACTCCTGCAGTGGGTAATTCATTGAGTAGGGCAAATACTACCATAAAATTTCAGCTTGTCATGTATTGTGTTTCTAACAAAAACAGCAGCGTCCAGAGCCGAAGGGTTTGGCTCTGGACGCTGCTGTTACCTGCCTAACATGTTTCAGTATTTTTCAAATTCATCATCCAGGTGGTCACTGGCCTTGCCCAGATCGATATGCACACCGCCGCCCGGTTTGGCCGGCTTGGGTGCGGCATGGGCCACCGCAACCTGCTTGGGTGCTGTGGTCATCCG